>Ga0187886_1000122_pt1 | contig 110533 bp, 86 predicted proteins | sample June2016WEW_20_1_FD_133001 | JGI IMG/M metagenome (GOLD analysis project Ga0187886, IMG submission 133001) | Peatland microbial communities from SPRUCE experiment site at the Marcell Experimental Forest, Minnesota, USA - June2016WEW_20_150 | ecosystem: Environmental > Terrestrial > Soil >...
CCTTAATTGAATTTGGCAGGTAATATAGCGGTTCTACTACAGGATTTACCAGGAATGATGGGCCAAACATATACTGATTGTTAATGTTGTATGTAGCCGAATCATTCATAAAATCGAAGGGAAGGGCACGCATCATTGTGTAATTCTCGTTGGTAACTTTCCAGGCTACGGAATAGAGATAAGGCATTAACCGGTAACGTAAGTTGGTAAATTTAAGCAAAGTACAGTAGGTTAACGAATCCTGAGTGATAAAAGCCCATGGTTCCCGTGGGAAATCGGCGCCATGTGCCCTGAATAACGGGCAAAATGCTGCAAATTGAAACCATCTTGTGTAGAGTTCATGAAATCCCTTATCCTCCTGGCCTTTTTCAAAAACACCACGCGAAAACCACCAGCCTGGTTCATGTTTAATAAAATATCCAGCAATATCTGTTGTCCAGTAAGGTATGCCTGTCATGCAGAAGTTTAATCCTGCAGGGATTTGTGCCCTGTAATCTTCCCAACTGGCTGAAACATCTCCCGTCCAATAACTTGCCCCGTATTTTTGCAATCCGGCAAACGCAGAACGAGTTAAAATAAATACCCGTTTTGACGAAGTGGTAGCTCTCTGCCCTTCATAAAGGCCTTTGGTATGCATAAGTGCATAAGTGTTGATATAGCGGCCACTGCCATACAAATCGGTTAACTTCGATGAACATAAATTATTGGCCTGAACAGCAGGGAGTTGAAAATAGGGGGAAGTCCAGTCAGAATCGTAACCTTCGGAACAATCTGCCCACCAGCCATCTATTCCATAGTGAAACAAACTGTCATTTGTCTGGTTCCAATATAGTTGCCTGGCTTCAGGTTTAAGAATGTTCAGATGTGCATTATCTTTAAGTAAACCATCAATAGCTTTCATTGCAGTGTTATTGGGGCCTCCCTGGGCCATATCCGGCCAGATTGAGATCATAATTTTCGTATTCATCGAATGAATATCTTCTATCATTTTTTGAGGATCAGGATAATTAATGCGGTTGAACGATTTCTGTCCCCATTGTCCTTCGGGCCAGTATTGCCAATCCTGAACAATTAAATCGAGTGGGAACTTCCTGTCCCGGAATCCTTTCACGATAGAAACAATTTCGTCTTGTGTATTGTATTTTTGTTTTGACTGTATGTAGCCATAGGCCCATTTCGGGTACATTGGCGCCTTCCCGGTAAGTTGCCTGTATGAAGAGACTAAATGATCGAGATTATCGCCATACATAAAGAAATAATTTATTTCGTCGGCAACATTGGACCATAGATAATAACTGCCTTTTATGTCATTAAATTCACTGAGGGAAAAGTTGTCCCAAAGAATACCGTATTTGTTGGAAGAAATAATAACAGGTACAACATCCTCCCGGTTTTTTTGGAGCATGGTAACCTTTTTACCATTCAGCCGGACTTCTCCATCCATATAACTTCCAAGTCCATAAAGAGATTCATTTTCGGAATATATAAACGATTGTTTAATGTGGTAACATTTTTCGCCTGCTACTTCCGCAGGCTGAAGGTTTTTTCCATTTTCAGAAAGAAGAACCGTGCCATCGGATTTTGAAAAAGAAATATTGTAATTCTGTTTGTCAATACGGGCAATTATATTTTGTGTACGTAATATGATTTCTTTGTTAGTTTCCTCAACATTCCATTGGGGAATATCAATTATTTTTTCGGTTATGATAAGGCTTTTCCGATCAGAAAAAGATTCTTGAGGAGATACGATAACCTGAATAATATCATCTTTCCAAATTTTCAGTTTTATTTTTTTGATATTAAAGGTATTGGAAGGAGCAGTAAATACAACTTCATCCTGTTCTTTTTGAATAGTTTGTGCCTGCGTAAGCATCACGCTGAATGAAAATAGGATATAAATCAGCAATCGTTTTTTATTATTCATATTTAACATATTAACAACTGTTTGTAGATACTTAACCGTCTGGTTCTCAGCCATTCAACCATAGCAAAGCATTTGTTGCCAATGCGCTGAACCCAAGTGTGTTTAAAAATGTCCTTCCTTAATCCTCTCATATCTGAAAGGTAAAGGAAGGACATAAATACTAACTAAATAAGTACTAATTATATCCAGGATTTTGAGTAAGGTTTGAATTTTTCGCAATCTCCGTCCTGGGGATTGGGTAAAGCGCCCTGTAATCTCCATTTGGAGAGTGAGACAGCCATGATTTTTTGGTAAACATACCAAAACGAATCATATCCGTTCTGCGACGGGCTTCCTGATTAAATTCCCATCCTAGCTCATCGAGCATACGGCCGTATTGAATATCAGCGCCTCCTTCATGTGTAAATGGAGATAAGTGATTTTGAAGTCCATAATCATAAGTACTGCCACCCTGTAATTGGGCGCCTGTAACAACAGCCTTTGCCGGATCTTTGAAATCACGTTCCCTGACCGTTGTAACAACAGCGGCAGCATCATCAGCATGTCCGGTGCGCAAAAGGCATTCTGCTTTCATCATTAAAACATCAGCATACCTTAAAAGTGGCCAGTCATTACTTAAACGATTAGTGGCCCCCATCGCTATTTCAAATTTACCTAAACGGAAACCATCTGTTTCGTCTGAGAAATCAACTCCGTAAACATGATTGCGGTAAAACAATGGTTTTCCCATCTGCTCTCCCCATGAAGCTATAAGGATGTCTCCATTCGATGCATATTGCACCCCCTTAATGTAATTATCAATATATCGGGCATCGAGGGTATCGAATGTACTTATAAATTGCGGTATTGCACAAACGCCACCCCACGGTGAATACATAAGATTATAGGTTCTCTGGTTTTCACCTTCCAGGGTTTGCATATGAACATCAAAATCGTTCCATTGATTAACATATTTAGAATCAAACGGCAACGCGAAGATAATCTCTTTTGAATTTTGATTCTCCGTTATAAATACATTTTTCTGGTTTGATTCCAATTTAATTCCGCTGGTTCCCGTTGCATCAATGATTTGATTGCAAATAGCTAAACATTTGTCCCATTCAGCAGTTCCTGAATAAACCTCTGCATTCAGGTACATTTTAGCTAATAAAGTAAGTGCGGCCCATTGATTAAATTTGCCATAACTGGCCTGGTTATTGTCAGCAGTTACCAATTGATAGTTATCAAGGATATCTTTAACAATAAAATCGTACACCTCTTTCCTCGTATTTTGTTTTGGTAAAAAACCTTCAGGCACATTAAATTTATCAACTATCGGAACGTTTCCATATATATCGCATAAAACCCAATAATAAGAAGCCCTCAATAGTTTCATTTCGGCTACAAGCGCAGTTGTATCGGCAGGTGTAACAGGAATCGCTTTAGACTGGATCTGATAAATAACCCGGTTACAGTTAGTAATACCTTTGTATGCCCTTGTCCATACATTTATCACGACATCATCGTCGGTGGTCCATTTATGTTCATGTAACCTGCGGTATACACCACCATCTACCCATCCACCATTACGTTCGGGAGTTAACATCTCATCAGCTGAAATTTCCTCGGCCCGGTAAAGTGTATTCCATTGCAGGAGAAGACCACGCCAGTCTACGTAAGGAGCACCTGTCAAGGCTGGAATGTCTGAAGCAGTAGGAACAAATGAACTCGCCACAATATCAGTATAGTTTTTATTCATTAAATTGATACATCCTGAAATTGCGACCATAAGAAAAGCAATTAATGCTATTCCGGTATATGTAATAAATTTTAGATTTTTCATATCTACATTAATTAATAATTAAAATATCACATTCAGACCAACAGTAAAAGTACGAGTGGTTGGATAATTATTAGGCGAATCCATTCCAGGGTCTAGTCCCGATGTTACAACTTGAACAACTCCTGATTGAACTGTTGAATTAGGGTTTCGCAAACTTACTTCAGGGTCTATCCCTTTATAACCGGTAATGATAAATGCATTGAGTACCGATGCATAAAGCCTTGCAGATTGTATAAACTTAATCCCAGTTTTGTTGAAGTTATATCCCAGTGTGATGTTATCGATTTTCCAGAAATCGCCATTTTCGATATAATAGCTATTGAATTCCGGTATTGATTTTAACTGGGTTTTTCCAAACACTTTATCAAAAGCTGTTGTAAGAACATTGTACTGTATCATTCGTGGATTTTCGAACATCATCCGCGTTAAGTTGGCAACCTGGAACCCAAATGCACCTCTTTGTGTAATGCTTAGGTCCAAGTTTTTATAACGGAAGTTATTATTCCACCCGAGGTAGAATTTTGGAAGGCCATTGCCAATTACTTTTTTATCTTCGAAAGAGTGTTTGAAATCAGAATATTTTACCGGATTTCCGTCAGCTCCTTCGTAAACCCACTGGCCATAATTTGCTGCATCGGTAGGATCGTTGCCAATATCAATTACTTTATAGCCATAGAAATTACCTACAGGGCCACCAACTTTTAAAACATGGGAAAAGGTTTGAATAGGAGGGAAAATGCTGCCAACTTGTAAGTAATCGGTTGATAGCTTGTAAACATCGCTCGACAGGCTTACCAGTTTATTCTTGTTGGTAGAATAACTAACAGTGGTATTCCATTGGAAGTCTTTTGATTTTATTGGCACAATGTTGAGCAATACTTCCACTCCTTTGTTTTCCATAACGCCAACATTGGCCAGAGTCCTATTATAAAGGTTAGGAGGGCTCGGTACGTCAAATAACCAAAGAAGGTTGTGGATCTGGCGGTTATAATAATCAAAACTACCGCCAATGCGGTCATTCAACATGCTGAAATCGAGACCAACGTCTGTTTCGCGTTTTTCTTCCCATTTTAAATTGGGATTAGCATTCTGAGTTGGGACAAGTGTTTTTATCCATTTTCCATTGGTAAATATATATCCCGTAACACCATCCACCTGGTAGCCAAGAAGACTCACTCCTTTGAAAAGATCTGATGGTTGAGATCCTGTAACCCCATAACCGGCCCTTAACTTGATATCGTTAAAAAGGGACTGACTACTCATAAAAGATTCTTTGGTAATTCTCCAACCAACTGAAACGGCAGGGAATGTTCCCCAGGGTTCTTTAGTGCCATATAATTGACTAGCTTCTTCACGACGAATACTTGCCATTAAGAGATATTTATCGCTATAGTTGTAAGTTAACCTGCCAAAAAAACCAATTAAATTTGTTGCTTGCCTGGAAGACTGTACAGGATTAGAAACAGCGCCATTTACTACAGCCTGGCCAAGGTCTATATTATTATATCCAAATACATCGGTTGGAAAGTCCCAGTTTTCCATATAATAATTACTGAAGTCATTATCCTGGTAACTATATCCGCCAAGGATCATAAAATTATGTTTGTTGATCTTTTTTGAATATTCGGCGGTAAGCTCAGCTAACCGGTCGATATTTTCATTTCCCTCAATATTTGCATACCCATTTAGATTGTCGCGCAACGTGCTCGCATTTTGTTTGGTTTCAGAGTACCCTTTAGACATGATCGACTTTGCATATGAGAACACCCCGGAAAGTTTTAAGCCTGTAAGTGGTGTATAGGTGATTGCACCTTTATACCTTCCGACTTGGTTATTATACTTACCATCACTCTCGTATATATTGGACACAGGGCTCTGGTATGAAAATTTAAGCAATTCCTGGAACCAGGTTCCATCCGGATTTTTAACAGGAGATGTTGGGTTTTGGTTGAGGGCCTGATAATATGTGCTATAATTAAAACCCCACCACTCGGCTGAAGAGTTAAACAAATTTATATTAATCTTTACCTTATCATCAAACATGCTATGGTTAAAATCGATGTGTCCGGAAAAACCCTTGTTATACGATTTTTTGAACAGACCTTCATCGTAGTTATAATTAAGATTAACCAGATAATTTGTTTTTTCATTACCATTGCGAAATGTTAAATTATGATTGTAGATCAGTGGCTTTTGGGAAATTTCTTTTATCCAATCGGTACTTGCACCATTATCAAGCATTGGATATGTAGTTACACCACCTGATACCACTGCGCGATCACCTGACGCAATCTGTGCCCTAAAATCGGCAGCGCTGGACAGATTAGGTTTTCTGGTAATGGTTTGCGTACTTATATAAGTACTGTATTCAACGGTACTTTTATTACCGCCTGCTTTTTTGGTTGTAATTAATATTACCCCATTGGTGCCCCGGGTACCATAAATAGCTGCAGCAGAACCATCCTTTAAAACATCAATAGATTCAACATCCTGCGGTGCCACAGTTTTCATATCTCCTGGTATCCCATCAATAAGGATAAGAGGATTTTGATTTTGACCCATCAATGAAGTATTACCACGTAACAAAATCTGTGTTCTGCTTGTGGGATCCCCTGTTGGAAAAATAATGTTCAAACCCGCTACTTTTCCCTGGATCAGCTGACCCGCATCGGTTACACTCCCTTTGATGAAATTGTCAGATTTTACGGTGGCAACCGAACTGGTGACATCTCCCTTCTTTTGCGTACCATACCCAATTACCACCACTTCCTCCAGTCCAACTATCGACTCAGACATTGTAACATTAATTTGAGTTGATGTTCCAATACTGATTTCCTGTGTTTCCATCCCTGTAAATGAGAATGTAAGACTTTTTGTTCCCGGAGGAACTTCAATACTGAATTTTCCAGCAATATCGGTCAGCGTTCCCTGGGTTGTTCCTGTAACAACAACGTTTACTCCAGGCATAGATGTGCCATTCTTTTCAGTAACAATACCGGTTATTCTATTTTGCTGTGGTTCAGTTCTTGATGCTATAGCCAGCAAGTTATTCTCAAGGGGATCGGTGGTTAATAAGATTTTCCTGTCAAATACTACGTAATTGACATTTGTACCTTTAAATAATTCAGGCAGAATATCAGTGATCAGTTTATTTTCTGCCTGGATATCAATAACTCTGTTGACATCAATCTGTTTCTGGTTAAAGATAAAATAAAACTCACTTTGACTTTCTATTTCATCCATTACCTGTTCAAGGCTCCTGTTTTTCATATCAAGTGAAACCTTCGCTACCTGGGAATAGGTAGGTGTAGCTAAGACATTTGAAACACCAACTACAATAAAAAGGATTGCAATTTTAAGTTCCATGATTAGTTTTTTTAGGGTTGGGTTTGAATGTACCCATAAGTCAAATTTTTTTTTCATAACTTTGAAAAGTTTTTGGTTAGGTTATTATTTTTAAATAGTAACTTAGCAATACATACAGGAAGGCGGTTCCATCGCTTTCCTGTTTTTGCTGATAAAAGATTGTTCCATAGGCAAATGTGGTTTTAATTTATATTAAGATTATTTAGTTCGAGGTGATATAATCACTCGTGTTTTTCTATAAACTCCATCTGTTTGTATGTTCCCGTTCACAATTTTGTAATCTATAGGCAAACTGCGTTTCAATAAATCTAAAACCTCTTCAAGACCCTCATCTATGAAGGTTGCACGCAACCGCAGGTCTTCGGTTAAACTGACATTAACTTCAACATCAATATTATACCACCGCTCCAGCCTCCTGGCAATAACATCCAACGGATCATTCCTGAATACCAGCTTGCCTTCTGTCCAAGACAAATATTTGTGAGGTTGCACCACTTCAGTTGAAAAATCCTTAAAAGTTTTATCATATATAACTATATCATTAGGATTCATTGTGTGGGATTTATTCATTTCCTTATTATTGAATACCAGTTTCCCTTCCTCAAGAACCACTTCCACATTCGTCTCATTTTCATATGAGGCTAAATTGAAACGTGTGCCTAAAACTGTAACCATAATTTCATTTGTGTTTACTTTAAATGGTCTTCTCTTATCTTTAAACACATCAAAAAAAGCTTCTCCTTTAAGGGCTACCTGGCGATCAGAATTAAAATTTCCATTATATTTTACACTTGAATTGCTGTTTAACCATCCGGTCGTGCCGTCAGGCAAGCTGAATTGTGCACGTGTCCATGCCGGAGCTTTAATTTCAACCCAGGCTTCTTTTTTCAACCAGGTTTCTTTATAAGTTTGTATTCCAATATAGATTACAAGGGGAAGGATTAATATACCTGCTATTCGCAATGTCCATTTTAGGATATTATCAAATGACCACGATTTTCGTGCTGATGATCTGGTGTTTATATCATAATGAATTCTGTAAAGAATATGATCAAGATCCTTTTTATCCAAATCATCTTCAGGCAATAATTCTTCAAACTGTCTTGATAAAAGATGCATTAATTCTTTCTCTTTATTCTTATCGCAAAAAACCTCATCAACATAAGATGCATCCTTATCAGAATACTCTCCCTCGAAATAACGGTTTATCTTTTCACTATCAAAGCCAATCTCTGCCATATTATACTCTATCTATCAATTTTTAATATACAACATATAGTAATATCAAATTCTGTCTTAATACTCCTATCAGAAAAAAAGCAGCTCTCAAACCAAGGAGAGCTGCTTTTTACCCTAATCAACTAACCAAAACCTATGAAAAATATTTTGCCAGATATATTTATTTCTACACCCTGTTGTTCCGGTGCATCTTTCATCCTGGTAATTATGCACTGGTGAAGTAAAACCATTTACCCCTACACAAAAACTTTCTACTCTCTTCTTCAAATACAGACAATAAATCTTTTCCAAAATCTCTCTTTATTAATCTTTAAAAAATTTATTCAATATACTGTAATATCCATTTCTGCCCGATTACACCTATCAGCAAAAGGGGGAAAATAAATAATAATTGCTATTTTGGGTGTGTAATAATACAAAATATGCATTTCCTCCTACTTACACACCCTGGATTAATTATGAACCGAACACCAACGTGTCGGAGAGAGTTACATCATATCATTAAAAACAAAAATATTATGATGAAATAAATAGAATGAAGAATAAAATAACAGGAATATTTTCCCTGTTAAGATTTGTTCTGATGAATTTTAATGCTTCTGTCAGCTGATTTTCAACAGTTTTGTGGCTAATCTTTAATTTTTCAGCAATTTCATTAATACTCAACCCCTCGAACCTGCTTTTTATGAAGATTTCTTTACGTCGTGCGGGCAATTGGTTGACTAGTTCGGTTATATATTGATATAGTGAATCATAAGTTATTTTCTGAGAAGTCTGCATATCCAGATCAGAAATAATTCCGGTTTTAAAATATTCAGACAAATAGGCTTTGGTTCTGAAATGCTTCCTGATAATGTTGAAAGCAATTGTAAAGAGGAATGATTTAAAAGATAGTTCCTTTTTCAGATCTGCCCGTTTCTCCCAGATTTTTGTAAAGACCTCCTGAACTAATTCTTCAGCCTCCGCTTCAGATTTTAAATAACCAAGAGCAAAACGGTATAATCGGCCACTATACTCTTTATATAAGGTATTAAAGGCTAAAAGATTACCTTTTGATAAATTATGTACCAACAGTGACTCGTTTTTTATTGTACGATCTTGCATCTTCCAGAATTATTTCAAATGACAAATTCCGATTGAACCAATCATAGTGGCAAGTTAAGAAATTTATATTTCATAATTAATCAGTGCCTAAAATGATCAATTCGCAGCAAAATTTTTCACCTGACTCAAAAATCTTTTTCCCCTTAAGATTGGCTCGTTGAACTTTTTTCCTTTTCATACAATCTTCATGTTATACCGGATTTTATTTACTTTGTATAATATTCTACAACATTATAAAATGGCAAAAATATCAGATATTTTACTGGATCGCAGAACAATACGGAAATATTCCTCTGAACCTGTTGATGATAAGCTTCTTAATGAACTTCTTATGATGGGTTGCCGCGCTTCCACAACAGGGAATATGCAAGTTTACAGTATTATCATTACCAGAGATGAACAAAAGAAAAATGATCTCGCTCCACTGCATTTTAATCAGAAGATGATTACTGAAGCTCCTGTTATTCTGACATTCTGTGCAGATTTCAACCGATTTACCAAATGGTGTCTGATTAGGAATGCCAACCCAGGGTATGATAATTTTCTTTCATTCATGACCGCTGCAATTGATGTATTGCTTGTCGCACAAACTGTTTGCATCGCCGCTGAATCAAAAGGCCTTGGAATTTGTTATCTTGGAACCACAACATATAATGCTCATAAAATCATTGACCTGCTAAAACTTCCCAAAGGTGTTGTACCGGTTACTACAGTTACTCTGGGCTGGCCATATGAGATGCCTGAACAAGTAGACAGGCTTCCATTGTCTGCAATCATTCATAAAGAGATCTATAGTGATTATTCCGATGAGAGTATCGCAAACTTTTATAAAGCGAAAGAAAGCAGAACAGATTCCAATCAGTTTGTGAAGGAGAACAATAAAGAAACTCTGGCACAGGTTTTTACAGATGTCAGGTACAAAAAAGCCGATAATGTTCATTTTTCAAAAATACTGTTGCAGGTTCTGAAGGAACAAGGGTTTATGGAGCAATAAATAAGACAAAGGACAAAAGTTAAAAGATAAAAGTTAAAGAAGTCGAACAGGAGAAGAGAGAAAAAGACTTAAAGACAAGTGCGAAGCGTAAGACAGGAGGCGAAGCCGACATTAAGACTGCGACCAAAGGGCACAAGACAATCAGACATTATTCAAAATCAATCTCTAGAATCTTCGCGATTTCCTTTAGATCCTCTCTGATTGCCGGAACCAGTTTGATTCCATCCCTCATATTCCTCTCCTCTGCCTCTCTTTCAGGATCTCCCGGAATCAGAACACACTCCTGACCTTTAGCTGGTTTTGCGGACCTCAAAGTCTCAATCCATTCGTCCATTTTTGTTTTGAATTCTTTGGCAGGTTGAAACGCATCAATTCTCATTGCCCCGAAAAAATGACCTGTTCCTTCACCAACCTTTTTATTGAGTATCGGAAGGTAGGCAACACTTGGAGGCACGAATGGGCCGAAGTTTGCCCCGCTGAAAACAGCAGAGAAAATATCGACTATCGATGAGAGGCAAAAACCTTTATGACTGCCGTGTATCCTGTCTCCGCCAAGAGTAAGCATCGATCCTCCATATTTAAGTATTGTCGGATCATCGGATGGCAAACCATCTTTGTCCTGAACGAATCCGAATGGAACTTTTTCTCCTTTCTTTTCGGCTATTGCCAGTTTACCCCTGGCAATAGGAGTTGTAGCAAAATCAGCAACAAACGGTGGTTGTTTCATTGCGGGTATGGCAACGGCAATTGGATTGGTGCCCATCATCCTACTGATTGAAAATGTAGGTGCAACAAGGGGGTTGGCATTTGTCAGACAGATACCTATCATGTCATATTGTAACGCCATCATTGAGTAATACCCGGCAATCCCGAAATGGTTGGAGTTCCTGGTTGCAACCCATCCCGTTCCTGCTTTTTTTGCTTTTTCAATAGCAATCTCCATCGATCTTCTGGCAGCTACCATACCAATTGCATTATCTCCGTCAACAACTGCCGTACTTGGTGATTCATGAACTATCTTGATAAGGGGATCAGTATTTATCCGTTTGGCTCTCCAAAGTTCATAATAGTCCTTGATTCTTATCATCCCATGGGAAGCATGGTCTCTTAATTCAGCAGCAAGAAAAACTTCAGCAATAATTGTTGAGTCATGCTCATTGCATCCCATCTTCATGAAAACATCCCTGGTAAAATCAAACAGATAGTCGTATTGATACATTTTTTATTAACTGATTAAATGGTACATCTTGCGTGTTACGCGATGCGCTATGCTTGGTGCGTGGTGCATGGTGCAAGAAAAATGTCAAATACACCCTGCACCTTGCATCCTGAACCTTGCAAGGTTCTTTATTTTTATTTTTTTACTTTTGCCTTTTGTCTTTTGTCTTTTGTCTTTTATTCCCTTCTGATACTATTATGCACACCAGCCTGTTGTGTCGGTGTAATTACCACTTCATTTATACAGACATGATCTGGAAGAGTAGCGCAATAAAATATTACATCTGCAATATCTTCAGCGGTAAGCGCATCAATGCCCTTATAAACGTTTTTAGCTTTTTGTTCATCTCCTTTAAAGCGAACCAATGAAAATTCCGTCTCTGCCATCCCGGGTGCTATAAGTGTTACTCTTATATTATCTTTCAACAGGTCAATACGCATTGATTTTGAAAGTGCATCGACGGCAAATTTTGAAGCGCAGTAAACATTGCCATTTTCGTAGATTTCTTTTCCGGCAATTGAACCAAGATTAAAAATATGACCTTTATTTCGAGCAACCATAAGTGGTGCTATTGCTCTTGTAACATAAAGAAGACCCTTGACATTCGTGTCGATCATTCTGTCCCAGTCATCAGTATTCCCAGTTTGAATATGATCCAGCCCAACAGCAAGACCGGCATTATTAACAAGTACATCAATTGTTTTCCATTCTTCAGGAAGATTTCCGATCGCTGATTCAACTTCATTCTTTTTCCTGACATCAAAATTGAGCGCCAGAACTTTTATCTTTCCATAAGTCCGAAGTTCTTTTTCCATATTATCCAGTATCGCTTTTCTTCTTCCGGTCACAATAATGTTATATCCATTTTTAGCAAATTTTACAGCAGTTGCCTTTCCGAAACCTGAAGTCGCCCCGGTAATCATTATAGTCTTATTCATCTTTTACGATATGGTTTTAGATTATGTAAAAATAGAAATAAATTTTATTGCATGTACTCACCCCCTTTAATCCCTCTCTCTACTTTGTAACTACCCTTTATACACATCTCTTTATTTGAGTTAGGGATATTGTTGTAAACGACGCTGAAGGCGTCAAATTCCAATAGCCACAGTCACGTCTGTGGTAATGATAAAATGACCTTGTCCAACACCGGCGGTGTTGAATTCCAATGATCACGGATTTTATTGAAGAAACACAAAAGAAGAAATAGGATTCATTACAATTGTTTTATTTGACAAATTAGTAAATTTATACTCGCTGCTAAAATAAATAAATATGTCAACCTATACCCAGATTCTTTATCAAATTGTTTTCGGAACCTATGACTATACTCCCTTTCTGAATACTGAGAACGAGAACATACTTTTCTCGTATATAGTAGGTATTCTGAAAAACAAGTCTTGTCATTCCTACATTGTTGGGGGCGCTAGTAATCACATTCATATCATTACTCATATTCATCCGACCGAGGCCCCTGCATTTTTAGTTAAGGATATTAAGCTTGCCAGTCATAAAATGATCTTAGACAATCGCAAGTTGTTTTCTCACTTTACCGGATGGCAGGTTGGTTACAGTGGTTTCACTTACCATATTTCTTCTAAAGATAAACTCATAAGATATGTTGAAAACCAAAGAGAACACCATAAGATTTTTTCATTTAAGGAAGAATTAAAAGAGTTGTTGAACGAACATTCTGTGGATTATAATGAAGATTATCTTATAACTTAAACATATTCAACACCCTCCGGGGTTGATAGATCAACTATTGATTCGACCACGGACGTAACCGTGGCTATTGGAATTAAATGCCTCCGGCATTATTCTGAAATGAAATCTTACCCTTCTTACTCTAACTACATATTAGACAACACAATAAAAAGATGTGTATAAAGAGTAGCTACTTTGTAAAGAGGGGTAATTAATTGATATACAGTAGTATGCACTTCCTCTTTGCGAAGCAGAGAGAGGCCGGGGGGTGAGTTCGTGAGGAATAAAAGAGGCCTTGGGTCTGGAAACTAAATATAATTTGAAGAGTTTGCGTATGGGCTAATAATTCTATCTTTGCGTTTTAAAATTAAAATGGGAAATAAGTATGCGAATTTGAATGAGGGGAAAAAAGTTGCTATTGAATCGATGTTCGATTCAATAGCATGGAGGTATGATTTTCTTAATCATTTTCTATCTTTTAATGTTGACCGTCTATGGCGACGTAGAGCAATAAAGGTAATTTCTGACTTGTATGAGTCACCTCATGTTCTGGATGTTGCAACGGGTACCGGCGATCTGGCAATAGCAGCTATGAAGCTCAATCCATCAAAGATTTCAGGAATCGATATTTCCCATAAGATGCTTAAAATAGGTAGAGAAAAAATTGAAAGAAAAGGTTTGACCGGAAAAATTGAATTGATACCTGGCGATTCGGAGAAAATTCCCTTTGATAACAATACTTTTGATGTGGCTATGGTGGCATTCGGAGTCAGAAATTTTTCAGATCCACTGAAAGGTCTTTCGGAAATGAAGAGAGTGATTCGCAACGGTGGTATGATAATGGTGCTTGAATTTTCGAAACCATCAGGGAGCCCATTTAAGCAACTTTACAATTTCTATTTCAGAAATATTCTTCCGTTTTTCGGAAAACTGTTTTCAAAAGATAGTAATGCTTATAGGTATTTACCGGATTCTGTAATGGAATTTCCGGATAATGAGGAGTTCCTTAAATTACTTATGCAGGCAGGTTGTTCCGATACACATCAGATAAAACTGACCAGTGGAGTGGCAAGTATTTATACCGGTATCAAATTATCAACGCAATAATTAGAATTCAAACCAGTTTATTATCTTGTATCCCTAAATAAATAATTTCTAAGAAGGTTGAAAAGAAAAGCCACTTACATAATATTAATCTTCATTTTTCTTCTGAATCAACTCAATTTATCAGGGCAAAAACAGAAGCCTAAAAACGAATCATGGTATGATGAGAAGCTTCTTCACTTTGGATTCAGCCTGGGGTTTAATACGATGGATTTCGATATAACTCCCTCACAAAAATATTATCAGATAAATTCTCTATACCCTGAAGTGAGTAAGCTCAATCCTGGTATTAATATCCAGATTGTAACCGATCTGAGACCAGCTAATCATCTGGATATAAGATTTCTTCCCGGTGTATCTTTTGGTCAGAGAGTTATAATGTATTATAAAAACAGTACACTGGTTAACAATCAACAAAGACTCGAATCTTCATTTCTTGAATTTCCACTCCTTCTTAAATATAAGGGTGATAGATTAAATAATGTCAGACCCTATGTGATCGGCGGGTTCAACTTCCGGTATGACCTGGCTGGTAAGAAAGAATTTGATGACGCGAAACCAATCTATATCAGGATTAAACGGCCGGATCTTTATTATGAACTGGGAGCAGGTGTCGATTTTTACCTGGTATACTTTAAACTTTCAGTTGAGTTGAAAATGTCGAACGGTTTAGGCGATGTGCTGATTAAAGAAGCAGCTCTGGGGCACCCCGAGTACGAGAATGCCATTGAAAAGATGAAGTCGCAGATTTGGATTCTTGCATTTCATTTCGAATAGAAATGGGCAAACAGGTTCAGATTAATCTTACCCCTGCTGCTGCAGCGGACGAAGCGGTAATTAAAAAGATTGCAGCATCTCTTGCCGGAATAGATCAATCTGCAGTTACTTCTGTAAGAGTTATTAAGCGGTCGGTTGACGCAAGAAAGAAAAACATCCGGGTTAATCTGACCGTTGAAGTTTTTTCCGGTGAAGATTCTGTAAAACCTGCAATCAGTCCGTTTATTCCTGTTGATGTTTCATTGAAGAGAGAGATCATCATAGTTGGGGCAGGTCCGGCAGGCCTCTTTGCCGCACTTCGTTTGATTGAGTTGGGTTTGCGTCCGGTAATAATTGAAAGAGGTCGTGATGTTTCATCTCGCAAGAAAGATATTGCAAGGATAAGCCGTGAACAGATTGTTGATCCCGATAGCAATTATTGCTTTGGGGAAGGTGGCGCCGGAACCTATTCTGATGGGAAACTTTATACCCGGTCGAAGAAACGAGGCGATAATACAAGAGTCCTGGAATTGCTTTGCCTTCATGGCGCCAATGAGAATATCTTGTATGAAGCTCATCCTCACCTTGGTACGGATAAACTTCCGGGCATTATCTCTGAGATCAGGAAGTCGATTCTCGATGCAGGAGGTCAATTCATTCTTGAAAAGAAAGTTACTGATTTTTTGATTGATGGCAATGCAATAAATGGAGTCGTTACATCGGATAATGAAAAATTTAATTCCCCTTATGTAATTCTGGCAACGGGCCATTCCGCAAGGGATATTTATGATATCTGCAATAATCGGGGCGTAGAGCTTGAGATGAAACCATTTGCCATGGGAGTAAGAATTGAGCATCCCCAGGAGTTAATCGACAAAATACAATACCATGGAAATTCAAGAGGAGAATATTTGCCTGCTTCTTCATATAACCTTGCAAAACAGGTAGAAGGGAGAGGTGTTTATTCGTTTTGCATGTGTCCTGGCGGATTTATCATACCTTCTGCTACTGCACAGGAAGAGGTGGTTGTAAATGGTATGTCACCCTCAGGAAGGAATTCTCCATACGCCAATTCCGGGATAGTGGTTGAGATAAAACCTGAAGACCTTATTAAATACAGTAATTTTGGAGAAATGGCGGGTCTTGAATTTCAAAAAGAACTTGAACGTGAAGCCTGGAAGAATGGGGGACATACACAAAGAGCTCCTGCACAACGTCTTGTTGATTTTGTCGCAGGAAACACTTCAGGATCCCTGCCAAAAGTTTCCTATTTCCCCGGGGTAACATCTTCTCCGCTACATAACTGGCTGCCAAAAGCAGTAGGCAGACGGCTCAGGGATGGATTCAGACTATTCGGGCAGATAATGAATGGTTACCTGACTAACGATGCCGTTGTATTAGGTGTTGAGTCACGGACATCTTCCCCGGTAAGGATTCCAAGAGATCCTGAAAAACTTCATCATATAAAGATATCAGGTTTGTATCCATGTGGAGAAGGATCCGGATATGCCGGAGGTATTGTATCATCAGCGGTTGACGGAATGAGGGCTGCCGAGGCTATAGCCGGTAATTTCTTAAAGTCAAATTAAATGTGGAATCAACCACCCCGTCATGACCCTTTGGTCATGACACTCCTCCTTTTAAAGGAGGGGAAACTATTGGCTTATAATATATAATAATTTTCTGCTTCTCTCCTCCTTTTTAATGAGGAATACCCCGAAGGGGGGAGGTGGTTGGTTTTTACAAACCCATTTGCTCCTTGGTTTAGAAAATTAGCTACCATTATCTCCCAAAAATATATAGATTTGTCAATAAGATATTTGTAATGGAAAATCCGTTTAAAAAACCATACAGTAGAATTGAAACACTCAGGGAAAAGTTTGTTTTTATACTTGTTTTTGGCCTGTTTATTTTCCTGTTCCTGCTTCTTTTTAAACCATTCGGAATGGTTCAATTAAAGACTGAATATCAGTTCTTTGTTTCACTTGGCTTTGGGTTTGTAACAATATTTATGCTCTCCATTTTCAAGTATTTACTTGAACCTATGGTAATAAAAAAGAACTGGACCTTCGGAAAGAGTATTCTCTGGGGGTTGCTTATTGCATCAAGTATTGGAGCAGCTAACTACTTCTATGTCAGTATTATATTCCCTCAGATCTTTATTTTTAAATATTTTTTATTTGCCATCTGGACTGCTATATTAGTAGGAATCATACCAGTTACAATAGGTTATATCGTTTCGTTCAACAGGATTTACAAAAGTGCTTTAAGAGAAGCTGCAATTCCGCCTGAAGAGGTTTTGTGGGAAAGTGAAGTTATAATTAGGGGAGGAAATCCAAAAAACGAATATAAATTTAACCCGAAGCGTATCGTCTATCTGTGTTCTAATGATAATTATGTAACTATTGTTACAATCAAAGGAGAGACCCTGACCAGGACACATCTTCGTGGTACTCTGAAAGCAGCAGAATCGGAACTCAAAAAGAACACCTCTTTTTTTCGATGTCACAAGTGCTTCATTGTCAATGCAGAATATGTGGATCATGTGACAGGTAATGTTCAAAATTTGAAAATTAAAATTAAACCTCAGGGTTTGGAAATTCCTGTTTCCCGGTCAAAAGCTGCTGAAGTTGTAAGAAAATTCAAGTGAGCTGCAGCAGATCAATAATGAAATATATGTCTGTCGCATAACCTTTTGCCCCCGATTCATGCAATTCACCCCTTGCTCATAACTTTTAACCACAATTGAAGTTTGTTGACCACTTTTTTCTTGGAGTGAATGTGATATGGGTTTAGATTTGCATAAAAAAAGTTAATGACAGATTCATTGATACTTGGTCTCAGCAGCGGTTCGGCATGTCTGGCAACATGCGGAATGGTAATGTTTCCATACCTGATGGCTGGTTCAGCAGATGTTAAAAGAATTGCAATTGATCTTTCTCTCTTCTTACTTACAAGGTTTGTTGTTTATTTCTTGCTGGCAACGTTATCATGGTACTTCGGCCAGGCATTATTTAGTAATCGGGTTGTAAAAAATGTTGTTCCCGGGGTTCTCTATATTGTATTTGCAGTAATGCTGGTATGGTACAGTATAAGTAAAAATCGCAACACGGATTGCCCTGCCAAAATTGTAAAAACGGTTCATAACCATAAGCTTGTCCCCATCTTACTTGGGTTGGTAAACAGCCTGGGATTTTGTCCGGCACTGTTTATAATACTTACAAAGGGTGCCACACAAGGAACTCTTATTCAAAGCTACTTTGCCTTCCTGGCATTTTTTATAGGGTCTTCCCTCTGGTTTTTACCGTTGCCTTTAGCTGGTAAATTACGGAAAAAGGAGGTACTTAAAAATATTGGAATTCTTGCCACAGGTCTGGCAGGCATAATTTTCATGATAAAAGGTTTGACTAATTTAATAGGAGGAATTATTAATGGATAACACTTTAAAGATTACAGGGATGAGGAAATCATTCGGGATATCTCTTCTGTATACTCTCCCTATGTTTCTGGTAACATTCATGTTCATGACCGGAGGAAGACCAAATTTTGCAGATCCGGCTTCAGCCCTGGCCATGCTAACTGCTTTTTTAATGGTGAATGTTCTGTACTTCTTTATGCATTTTACAGGGAAAACAGACAGGTACAGGGCAATCCTTTTTATTATTTTCGCCCTGTCTCTCTCTTTTACACTTATACACAATATGGTTGAGGTAAGAAAATCCATGTCTTTCTCCCGGGCCGACATACTTGAATGTAAGATTCCATTCTGCCATCTTGTTATTCCGATGATGATACTTCCTGCTGCTTTTACTAAATCAATTATTTTTCCGGGGAGCATTATCGGGGGGTTTGCAAACATATCATCAATGGTAGTTTTATGGTTAGTCGCAACTGTAGTATTGGGCAGGGGTTTCTGCAGTTGGGGCTGTTTCTATGGAGGATGGGATGACGGTTTCTCGAGAATAAGAAAAAGACCCGTAATCAAAAAGATAAGTGAACTATGGAAATGGATGCCTTTTGCAGTTCTTATTATGGTAGCTCTTACCTCAGCATTAGCGCTTATGCCGACATATTGTTCATGGATATGTCCTTTTAAGGCAGTCACTGAATTTGAACAGGTTACGTCTGTCGAGTCTGCCACAAAAGCTGGAATATTTCTCTCCCTTTTTGGTGGATTAGTTGTTGTTTTGCCTGTAATGACCAGGAAAAGAACTCAATGCAGTTTTCTGTGCCCTATGGGAGCTGTTAATACCTTGTCGAATAAAATCACGCCATTCACTTTAAAGATAGATAGGCAAACCTGTAATGAGTGTTTAAAATGTGTTGAAGTTTGCCCTCTGTTTGCCTTAACACGGGAAGATATTAAAGCAGGCAAAGTTTCCATATTTTGCAGTAAATGCGGAAAATGTGTTGATGCCTGTTCAAAAAAGGCTATTCATTATGGCATTAAAGGGATCCCTCCCGGAAAAATGAAAAATTTTTCAAGGAATCTCTTTCTGTTTGTTTCATTCCTTTTTATGGCAGTGTTCTCTGCAGGATCTATAATAAACAGCTTACAAAGTTTACTAAAACTCATCTTTTAAACCAGTTTTCAAAATGAAAAAAGTAAAGATAATTGCAGGAATTTGCTGGGCGTTTCTCTGTCTCATTCTGATAATCATTTTATTCCCGGGTTTGAACAGTTTCTCCGTTTCGGTATCTAAACTACCGTTTATGAAGCTAAATCCCAGATATACCGGTGGTGAAGTTGCGAATCAAATGATAACTGAGAGCTGTACCCTGGACATAAGAAAACCGGTTTTTAATGGGTTTTTAAGAGAAAGAAACTCTGGTTTTGTACAGATGGACTGGCGCGGAACTCTCCCTGAAATGATCAAAGATTCGATCGATTACGATCATGATGGGAAAAAGGATTTTTGTGTTTTAATAGACAGGAAGGACTCAAAAACAGTATTGAACCCCTTTAACAGAAAGGTGAAAGGTGTCCTTATTTCGACACTAACGTCGTATGGATGGGCTGTCAGAGTTGAACTTATTAAATGATCTCTGATGTCTTGAATCTAATTATTATATAGTATTATGAGAATTAATATAATGCAACTTATCATCTGTTTTTCATTTGTTTTTGCCTTTTCAGAGCTTCTGCTTATGCTTTTCAAGCATTCAAGGATAAAAACTGCCAAAACCAGGAAAGACCAGGGTTCAATGATATTGATATGGGCTATGATTACTTTTGGATTTATCGGTGGATTCAATCTGGCAAAACATGATTCCTGGCATTCTATCAATTCTGTAGTTGCCGGTATCGGATTAATGATAGTTCTCACAGGGATAGTCATCAGGTGGCTTGCAATTATTCAGTTAGGCAAATCATTCACCGTCGATGTAGCTATAACAGAGGTTGCTAAACTTAAAACAGATGGATTATATAAAAAAGTAAGGCATCCAAGCTATCTGGGATTATTATTGATAATCATCGGATTTTCTGCAACGATGAATAGTATCTATTCACTTCTCATTCTTACAATACCTGTTTCACTCGCAATTCTCTACAGAATCAGTGTGGAAGAGAAAGTTTTGATCCAGGAATTTGGCAACAGGTATTCAGAATATAAATCACAATCAAAAAAACTTATTCCCGGAATCTATTGACGAGGTATGATATATTAAATCCGGATCTGTTTTAATTATCTTTTTCCCTGGTTAAGATAATCGATTCTTTTAACCTGAAGGAGATTAATATACTTAGTAGCATAAGCCCGATAAGAAAAACTAAAGATCTGGTCATTGACCCCGTAGATTGAGACTTAAGACTGTCCATTCCAAATATAAATCCAATACCGGATATCTGACCCATCAAAATGAGCATTCCATTTGATGTACCTTCAGAAGCCGGGTAGGTTATTTCGGCTCCATATTGAAAGCCAATAGGCCCTGAACTAAGGAGGAAAAATCCTAATACAGTTCCGGAGAAAAGCAGGAGCCAGTAGCTGGTAGCAAATGTGATGCCGATAAGGCCAATTGTTGCACCGAAAAGGGCTACAATTATAAAAGGAGTTCTTTTTTTGTAATAGTCTGAAAGCAGAGGAATAATTAAAGCTCCGACAATTCCTCCAATTATCATTAAGCCTCCGGTAATACCGGCCTGGGTGGCTGAGAATCCCCGCGGTCTAATTATGTCTTCAATCCAGGTAGTTACAGCATTGAAGACACCCAAACCGATAAAAAAGATAATCATCAACCAGAGAAAATCTTTGGTTCGCAGAGTCTGCATAAAACCATCTAAAACGAGTGATCGCTCCTCCTGATCAGGACGGCATGGGGCTGTGGGAGGTGCTTCTTTCAAAACTGCAAGAAAGATAACAGCGGTGATAATTGAAATAATTCCATAAATGGTTAGCATTCCTCCTATACCTGATCCAATAACAAGGTATGGTGTAAGTGTCATTCCTCCCAGTATTCCTATATACATTGCAAGTGTTCCAAGGCCTGCTGCTGTTGCGCGTTCCTCAATTGGAAACCAGCGGGCAGCCAGTTTCGTGATAGCATTAAGAATGAAAGGTTGTCCGATCGCAATACCAATTTGTGCAAGCAGCAACATATTGTAATCTGTACCCGCAAATCCGCGAAGTAAACCAAAAATACCTGTAAATACAGCGCCGATCCCAACCCCAATCCGGATTCCGAATTTATCGATAGCCCAGGATGCCGGAATTGAAACAACAATGTAAACGATCATGAAACACATGGAAAGGATTCCGATCTTAAGATCAGAAACACCATAATATTTTGTCGCATCGCCCGTGATCGGTGCAAAAGTAATCCATAAGAGTTGGTTTACAGCAGCCATTAACATATAGACAACCAGCATGATCCAACGAGCACTATAAACTTTGAAATTTGATTTTGGCATAGCGTAATAATTTTGAATAAATATAATTTTATTAATCAGTTAAGCTGCCAGATTTTCGGAGAAACTCAGAAAAAACTACTGAAGCCGCCATACCTACATTCAGTGAATCGATTCCCTCCTTTAGATTGCTGAATTTTGGTATCATTATTTTTTCATTGATAAACGGAATAAGTTCATCAGAAATACCCTTTGATTCATTCCCAAGCAAAATAATCCCTTTACTATCAAGCTTATGATTATAGATAGAGTCGCCTTCAAGCATTGTCCCAAATATCGGAATATTATTTTTAACAGCGGTAGCAAAAAGTTCTTTAAGATCGTAATAGAAAACATTTACATGAAGTAATGCACCCATACTTGCCTGAATTACTTTAGGATTATAAACATCCACACAATCCATTGAACATACAATATTCTTAATACCGAACCAGCCGGCAGCTCTTATGATTGTGCCAAGATTGCCAGGATCCTGAATAAAGTCGAGGGCTACACAAAATTGATTAATTACCTCTGATATTTTCATTTCACGATCCGGAATATGGACAATTGCCAGAGCATTATGCGGTGTTTTTAATGTGCTTAATTGTTTAAGTTCCTCATAACTTACATCCTCAGTTTCATTGACAAACATTGTCATATGAGTGGGCAAGGAACTTAGAAATTCAGATTTGGCCAGGAGCATTTTTATGGGGATCTTCGCAATTAGGAACTCCTTAACAAGTTTATCTCCTTCTATTACAAATAATCTCTCTGCATCTCTGACCTTTTTTTTTTGAAGAGAAATAATGAATTTTTTTTTGTTTTTGCTGATCATATTAAAGCTGCTAAGTCAGAAATCTGGTAAAGTTGAAAAAACCTGTAAGTTCATTTTTTTGAAAAACTAAACTGTAATCTAGGCAAATTTAAGGCAAAGCACTCAAAGAATTCTTAATTTGGCAAAAATGTTATCATCCCAAAGTTAAAAATTGTCAGTATTTTAAAAAATCAATTATTAGCTTCTGAAATTAACTGAAATTGTAGTTGTTAATGTCTTCTTCTGCGACCTCTTAGCCATTATTCTTTTTTAACTTTGACTTCAGATTATTATTGATATATTTGAGTTTAACTTTTGCGATAAATTTTGAAAAAATCCATCACATATTTAAATCTGTTTTATCCGGGATACAATCTTTTCTTCCTCTTTCTTTTTTTTTTATTTTTAACATCTTGTAATCCAACAAAATATGTTCCTGAGGGAGAGAGCCTCCTAAACAATAACCACATTATTATTAACAAGGAAGGCATTAAGAAAAGCGACCTTGTGCCTTATATTAAACAAAACCCGAATAAACGGATTTTTGGTACCAGGTTTCACCTTGGCCTGTACAATCTTTCAAATATTAATAAAGAAAAGTGGCCGCATAATTGGTTAAGAAAAATTGGAGAAGAACCGGTTATTTATGATTCATCTGCCACAACCAGGACCAGAGAGCAGATTAAATCATATGTTATGTCGAAGGGTTATTTTGATGGACATGTAACGGATACCGTAGTAACTGCCAACAGGAAATCGGATGTATTCTATAATGTTGATTTACTTCGCTCTTACACAATCCGAAACCTCACTTATGAGATTGCAGATAGTAATATCAGAAAACTTTGTTTTTTGGATTCTGTGAACTGCATTATTGTCAGGGGAAAACCTTACGATGTTGATGTTCTGCAGGCTGAACGGACGAGGTTTGAGCGTTTTATTAAGGACCATGGTTTCTATGGATTTACAAACGATTTCATTTGGTTTGGAGTTGATAGCATCGTTGGGAACAGGCAGGTAGATATTAAATACAATATCAGGAATTTTACCAAACTTGATGCTAATAACAGAATCACCTCTGCTCCTTTTGCAATTTATACAGTAAAGAATATTTACATCTATCCTGATTTAATACCAAAGGAAGCACTGGAAGGGGGTGAAGCATATTTTAAGGGTCTGGATACCACATACTACAGAGGTTACTATTTTATTACCTCAAAGAAAAAACCTGAAATAAAATACGATCTGATTATCCGGTCGCTATATTTGAAGCCAAACTCAATTTTTAACGTGACAAATACTGAACAAACGCAGGCTCATCTGATGTCACTTAAAGTATACAGTCTTGTTACTATTAACTATAATGATTCAAAGGAAAATGAAAGTCGCCAAGGTATGGAATTAAGTCTTGACTGTAATATACAGCTGACTCTTCTGAGTCAACAGTCGTATAAGATCGAGCTAGAAGGTACCAATTCGGCCGGCAACCTGGGCGGAGCCCTGAACCTGATCTACCAGCATAAAAGCCTCTTTCATGGAGCGGAACTCTTCAGCACGAAGTTGAAAGGAGCTTACGAAGCATATTCACAACAGAACAGTCATCTGACAAGTACACAGGAATATGGATTGGAAACCAGCCTGAGACTTCCCGAATTTTTGGTTCCTTTTATTAAGACAGAAAATTTCGTTAAGAAATATAATCCTTCAACAACAATACTGGCAGCCTATGACTATCAGGAATTGCCATTTTATACAAGGACCATGGCTAATGCAACCTTTGGTTATAGCTGGAAAGCAGGTAATTATCATTATCAGGAGCATATCTTAAACCCGGTTCAGTTTAATCTTGTAAAACTTCCTTTTATCGATTCAACATTCGCAGCTTATATAGAAAGGTCCTCTTATCTGGCTTACAGTTATAAGGATGTTATGATTCTTGGAGGAAGCTATTCATATATATTTAATAATCAGAAAAATAAGAATTCAAGAGACTACTGGTTTCTTAGAATTAACACTGAAGCTTCAGGTAACATGCTTTCGCTGGTTGAAAAACTTTCCAATGCGACAAAGACTAATGGGAGCTATCAAATACTCGGGCAACCGTTTGCCCAATATGTGAGGACTGATTTCGATCTCAGATATAACTATAGATTTAATGACGTAAGTTCAGTTGTATACCGAGGTTTCTTTGGGATTGGAATACCTTATGGCAATTCAAAAGAAATACCATTCGAAAAGCAGTATTTCGGCGGTGGTGCAAACGGTATAAGAGCCTGGCAGGTTCGGACTCTTGGCCCTGGTTCATATAATCCTAATCCCGGCGATAGCACCAAGTTTTTGAATGAGACAGCGGATATAGAGTTAGAGGCCAATGCGGAATACAGGTTTAAATTGTTCTGGATCCTCGAAGGCGCCCTTTTTCTCGATGCAGGGAATATCTGGACCTATAATAACGACCCGGCACGGCCGGGTTCGCAATTTGCCTTTAATAAGTTTTATAAGGATATTGCTGTGGGAACAGGAACTGGTTTACGATTCGATTTTAAATTCGTAATCGGGAGAGTTGACCTTGGCATCAAACTCCGTGATCCTAAGCTGACAGGTGGGTCAAAATGGATAATTATGAGACGACCGTATACCTTCAAAGATGACTTTGCACTTGTTTTAGCAATTGGATATCCTTTCTGAATTCTGAAGATTCAACGTTACTTCTGTCAGGTTTTTAAAATATTCTCATTTTTTATTCATCCAAAACTAAAATCGATCAATTGTTGCTGTGTTTTTAAAGAGAAATGCATAAATTGCAGATTGTCTCATTGCATATTTGTTATAATGAATTTAAACAGGGAACCAATTAAGAACTGGTTTGGCTTTACACGGAGGGAGAGAAGATCAACATTTATCATGCTTTTAATAATAGTACTGATGATTGGTTTGAGATATACTTTCCCTGACAATAGTAATGCGTTTAAGGATGTTACTGCCACCATTTCAGCTAGGGAAAGTCATTCTGAACTTTTTAAAGAAGATATTTCATCCAACGGAGAACCATTCTCATTTGATCCCAATACGGCATCGAATGAAACACTTATGAGACTCGGACTTGCCTCAAAAGAAGCTAATACATTAATAAATTACAGAAACAAAGGAGGAAAATTCAGACAATCTTCAGATATTAAAAAGGTATATGGAATTGAAGTTGCAAAAGCTGAAAAGCTTATTCCTTTTGTTGACGTTAAAAAGACACCTGTGGAAAAAGTCAGGGCTCAGTCCATTTCAAAGCAAGAATCTATACTTAATATTAACAGTAGTGATTCTGCAACACTTGTCAGGCTTCCGGGAATCGGTCCTGTACTATCTGCCAGAATCATAAAGTATAGACGCTTACTCGGGGGGTTTGTCAGGATTGACCAATTAAAAGAGGTTTATGGGTTGCCAGTTGAGACATTTGAGGTTATAAAGGGGAGAATATTTGCCGATTCGACAGAGGTTATCAGAATTAATATAAATTCAGCTGGTTATAAAGAACTATCTCGTCTTCCATATTTCGAAAAATATGAGGTGACAGCAATTCTTAAGTACAGGGAGATTAAAGGCAGGGTAACTGGAATTTCTGATCTTACTGAGAATAAATTGATTACAGCTGAAAAAGCTTTTAAAGTAAGGCCTTATCTGACTTTTGAAAAGTAATTTTTTTTTAACCGCAGAGTTCTCGAAGAAGGCGCAAAGTACGCAAAACCAACTTAAGGCAATGCAATACTTTGCGACCTTTGCGAAAAAACTTAGCGACCTTTGCGGTTATTGGATTTTGATTTTTAGAATTTGTAATTAACCTAATAAAATCGTAATTTTATTAAAATATAATACGATATGTTCATCATAAATAATTTATTTAAATGTCAAAAATAAGGTTGTCGGGATAAATTATTTCCTAAAATGTTTTGAAAAGACTTTTTCTATTTCTAACTTTGCGCCTCGTTTAAAAACTGAAATATTAATTATGATCATTGTACCATTAAAAGAAGGCGAAAACATTGAAAGAGCTTTAAAAAAGTTCAAAAGAAAATTTGAAAAGACAGGAGTGATTCGTGAATTGCGTTCACGTCAGGCTTTCATTAAGCCTTCAGTCCGCCGGAGGGAAGAAATCAAGAAGGCAATGTATGTACAAAAAATGCAAGAGAGCGAAGAGTGATTCGCTTAAAGGCATCTCATTTTTTTAATACAACAGATAAAAAGGTTCCTTCATGAGCCATAAGGAATCGTTCTTACAATATCTGAAAATCGAGAAGCGGTATTCACTGCATACTGTCAGGTCTTATTTAAATGATCTGGATCAGTTTTATTCATTTTTAACATCCATGGGACTTCCTGAAAACCCGGTCGAAGTAACTTCGCACGATATAAGGGCATGGATTGTCAGTATGCTCGACAATAACTATTCAGCCGTAAGTGTTCATAGGAAAATTTCCTGCCTGAGGGTATTTTATCGCTATTTAAGAAAGGAAGGGATTGTTAAAAGTGATCCTCTTGAAAAGGTTGTTTTACCAAAACGAAAAAAGACCCTCCCTGTTTTTATTGAAGAAGAGGCTCTTGTTAATTTACTTGATAATTACAGTTTTGGAGATAGCTTTGCAGGCATAAGGAACCGGACGATTATTGAGCTTCTCTATCTCACAGGGATTCGGAGATCGGAGCTGATCGGACTAAAAAATTTAGACGTAGATCTGTTTGAAGGTTCTTTAAAAGTGACTGGTAAAAGAAATAAGCAAAGGATAATCCCACTGGTTAAGCCATTTATTAGACGGTTAGAAGAATACATAAATGTGAGGGACAAAAATGTTGCAACTGAAAAGGATGGTTGGTTTTTTATGACCGACAAGGGGAACAAGTTATATGATAAATATGTTTATAATACTGTAAATAGTTATCTCGCAATGGTAACCACAATTGAAAAGAAGAGTCCGCATATTTTACGGCATACTTTTGCAACACATATGCTTAATCGCGGCGCTGATCTTAATTCAATAAAGGAGTTACTGGGACATGCAAATTTATCTGCTACACAGATATATACACACAACACTTTTGAAAAACTCAAAAAAGTATATAAACAGGCTCATCCAAGGGCTTAAATATTAATCAAAAAATCAGGAGGTACTACTATGAACATTCAGATTCATTCAGTGCGGTTTAATGCCGACAAAAAGCTAATCGACTTTGTTCATCAGAAACTGGAAAAACTGACCCAGTTTGGTGAAGATATTGTTAATGCTGAGGTTTATCTTCGGCTTGACAAAGATCAGGAGCGAGAGAACAAAATTAGCGAAATTAAGCTGGAGTTACCTGGAGAACCTTTATTTGCAAGGAAGCAAAGCAAAACATTTGAAGAAGCAACTGATGAGGCTATAGATGCGCTTAAGAAGCAGATTACTAAGCATAAACAGAAGAAGAGAGGAGTCTGAAAATTCTATTTATAAAAATATATTGAATTATTTTGATAAGTAAAATTTAAATTCATACATTTGCAAACCGTTTTTTGAGGGTGAATTATACACTTACGGGGCGTTCTTTAAATTGCCGATGTAGCTCAGTTGGTCAGAGCAGCTGATTTGTAATCTGCAGGTCGGGGGTTCGAATCCCTTCATCGGCTCTTGAGAGATTTATAAATGTGTGTCTTAGGAGCAAAACTCTGTTTAAATGGGGAGATACCAAAGCGGCCAACTGGGGCAGACTGTAAATCTGCTGGCGAATGCCTTCGTAGGTTCGAATCCTGCTCTCCCCACTTCAAAAGGATACAGACCGTAAACTCTAATAAATTTTGGAAGAGTATGCGGGTCTCTTTGGACGATATCAGGCGGGAGTAGCTCAGTTGGTAGAGCATCAGCCTTCCAAGCTGAGGGTCGCGGATTCGAGTTCCGTCTCCCGCTCACTATTTGAGGCCAGAGTAGCTCAGGGGTAGAGCACTTCCTTGGTAAGGAAGGGGTCGGGGGTTCAATTCCCCCCTCCGGCTCAACAGGAAACTTGATTTATAATTGATTATAGATAAACTTAATTAAATACGCTTGGAGTTATGGCAAAAGAAAAATTTGACAGGTCGAAACCGCACGTAAATGTTGGTACAATTGGTCACGTTGATCATGGTAAGACCACCTTGACGGCAGCGATCACTATGGTCCTTGCCAAAAAGGGTCTCTCTGAAATCAGGGATTTTGACTCAATCGATAATGCACCTGAAGAAAAGGAAAGGGGTATTACCATTAACACTGCTCACGTTGAATATCAGACTGCTAAACGTCATTATGCACACGTTGATTGTCCTGGACATGCTGACTATATCAAAAATATGGTTACAGGTGCCGCACAGATGGACGGTGCGATACTTGTAGTTGCTGCTGATGACGGACCTATGCCGCAGACACGTGAACATATTCTTCTTGCACACCAGGTTAACGTACCTACGGTGCTTGTATTTATGAACAAAGTAGATATGGTCGACGATCTGGAACTTCTTGATCTTGTTGAAATGGAGGTTCGTGATCTGCTTAACTTCTATAAGTTTGATGGCGATAATGCTCCGGTTATACGTGGTTCTGCTCTTGGCGCTATGCATGGAGAGCCGAAGTGGGAAGAAAAAGTTTTGGAACTGATGGATGCAGTTGATTCATTCATTCCAATACCTAAACGCGAAAATGAGAAACCATTTCTTATGCCGGTTGAAGACGTCTTTTCAATCACAGGTCGTGGTACTGTTGCAACAGGTCGTATTGAAACTGGTGTCGTTGTTACAGGTGATGAACTTGAACTGATAGGACTTGGCGCAACCAAACGCAAATCAGTCTGTACCGGTGTTGAGATGTTCCGTAAGATTCTTGACAGAGGTGAAGCTGGTGATAACGTAGGTCTGCTTCTTCGCGGTGTTGATAAAAAAGAGATCAAAAGAGGAATGGTTCTTGCTAAACCGGGTTCAATAACACCTCATACAAAAATAAAAGCTGAGGTTTATGTTCTAAAGAAAGAAGAAGGTGGACGCCACACTCCATTCCATAATAAATACCGTCCTCAGTTCTATGTAAGAACACTTGATATTACAGGTGAGATTACACTTCCTGAAGGAACAGAAATGGTGATGCCAGGTGATAACGTTACTATAACGGTTGACCTTATCTATCCCGTTGCTATTAATGTTGGTCTTCGTTTCGCTATCCGTGAAGGTGGCAGAACAGTAGGTGCCGGACAGGTAACTCAGATACTTGAATAAGAGTTTTGGATATACAGTAGTGTCCTGTCTCGACAAGACACTACCCTATACACGGGTGTAGCTCAGTTGGTAGAGCACTGGTCTCCAAAACCAGGTGTCGGGAGTTCGAGTCTCTCCTCCCGTGCAAAATTATTAGTACTATGAATATAAAAGGATATTTCCAGGAATCGTTTACAGAACTTGTGCACAAGGTAACCTGGCCAACGTGGAGCGAACTTCAGAACAGTGCTGTTTTAGTAATGATTACTGCATTGATATTTGCTGTTTTAGTTGCCGGTATGGATTTTATTTTTAGCAGAACAATGCAATTCATTTACAGTTTGTTATACTAAACAGGAGAAGGTTCCATGAGTGAGAATATAAAGAAGTGGTATGTGCTTCGGGCTATCGGAGGAAAGGAAAAAAAGGTTAAAGAGTATATCGATAGCGAAATTACACGTCTGAAACTTGAGGAATATGTCTCACAGGTTCTTATCCCGACTGAAAAAGTTTATCAAATAAGAGCAGGCAAGAAAATAAGTAAAGAGAGAACATTCTTTCCAGGATATGTTCTTGTAGAAGCTATCCTGGTAGGAGAGATACCTCATTTATTGAGGAACGTACCCAATGTAATCGGATTTCTGGGTTCTCAGGACGGTGAACCTGTACCACTCAGAAAATCAGAGATTAACCGTATTCTTGGAAAAGTCGATGAACTGAATGCAAGCGATGAGGAATTGAATGTTCCCTTCTTTGTGGGAGAATCGGTTAAAGTGGTCGATGGACCGTTTAACAGTTTCACAGGAATAATTGAAGAGGTGAATGATGAAAAGAAAAAGCTTAAAGTGATGGTTAAAATATTTGGCAGAAAAACCCCGCTTGAGCTTAGTTTTATGCAAGTAGAAAAGGAAAATTAACTGAAGATATTGATAGTTGTAATATTCATAATGCTTCCTGAATAACTATCAAGCTCTCGCAATAAACAAGCAAATTTTAAATTATGGCAAAAGAAGTTGCTGGACTAATCAAGTTACAGATTCGTGGCGGAGGAGCTAATCCATCACCCCCCGTTGGACCGGCTTTAGGTTCAAAAGGTGTAAATATAATGGATTTCTGTAAGCAATTTAATGCGAGGACCCAGGACAAAGCTGGAAAAGTAATACCGGTAGTAATAACTGTATATGGCGACAAATCATTCGATTTTGTCACCAAAACACCACCGGTTGCTGTACAGCTGCTTGAAGTTGCTAAAGCGAAGAAAGGTTCTCAGGAACCTAACCGAGATAAAATAGCTTCAGTTTCCTGGAACCAGATCAAGATAATTGCTGCGGATAAAATGGAGGATTTAAACTGTTTTACAGTAGAGTCCGCTATGCGAATGGTAGCTGGTACCGCCAGAAGTATGGGAATCACCGTTAAAGGAGAATTCCCGGTAAAATAATTAATAGGAGAAAAAATGACTAAACTTACCAAAAACCAGAAGTTTGCTCTTGAAAAACTAGATAAGGACAAACTTTATACATTGAAAGAAGCTTCTTCTTTGGTTAAGGAAATGACCAAAACCAAATTCGATGCTTCGATCGATTTAGATGTAAGGTTAGGTATAGATCCAAGAAAATCCAATCAAATGGTTCGCGGCGTTGTTTCCCTCCCTCATGGAACGGGGAAAGAGACACGCGTACTCGTGCTCTGCACCCCCGATAAGGTGGCTGAAGCTAAAGAAGCCGGAGCTGATTTTGTTGGTCTTGACGACTTTGTCGAAAAGATCAAAGGTGGTTGGACAGACATGGATGTTATAATAACCATGCCATCAGTTATGGGAAAGGTCGGTCAGTTAGGTAGAATACTCGGTCCCCGCGGACTGATGCCGAACCCAAAAAGTGGAACTGTTACTATGGAAATTGGGAAGGCTGTTAAAGAAGTGAAGCAGGGTAAGATTGATTTCAAAGTTGACAAAAGCGGAATCATTCATGCCTCAATCGGAAAAGTCTCATTCGAACCAAATAAGATCGTCGACAATGCAAGAGAGTTTATCTCAATTGTAAACAAACTTAAACCAGCCGCTGCTAAAGGCACCTACATTCGTAGCGTATTCATTTCCAGCACAATGAGCCCCGGGGTTAAGATCGATCCTAAAGGTCTTGATGATTAATTATTTAAATTAAAACTTGAAGAAATAATGAGACGGGAAGAAAAAAATGCTATCATAGACAGCCTTGCTGAGAGATTAAAAGAGTACAGCCACTTTTATCTGACTGATACTGCTCAGCTTAATGCTGCTGATACAAGTGACCTGAGAAGAAAGTGTTTCGAAAACGACATTAAACTCGTTGTTGTAAAAAACACCCTCCTCAAAAGAGCACTGGAGCAGTCTGTAGGAAACTTTGATGAACTATATCCGGTTCTTAAAGGTACTATGTCCATCATGTTTACACAATCCGGAAATGTTCCTGCAAAACTTATTAAGGAATTCCGTAAAAAACATGATAAACCTGTGCTTAAAGGCGCATACGTTCAGGAATCTGTTTATGTTGGAGAAAACATGCTTGAAGCACTTATTTCAATCAAAACCAAACATGAACTGATAGGTGATATTATTATGCTTTTGCAGTCGCCGGCTAAAAATGTTATTGGTGCCCTTCAATCAGGTGGAACTAAAATTCACGGTGTTCTTGAAACACTATCTAAAAGAGAAGAATAATTAAAGTATAATCAAATTAAAAATCGATAAATATGGCAGATCTTAAGAAATTTGCAGAAGAACTGGTTAACTTGTCTGTTAAAGATGTAAACGAACTGGCTAAAATACTTAAAGATGAGTATGGTATTGAACCTGCTGCAACTGCAGTTGCTGTTTCCGGCCCCGCAGCCAGCGATGTAGCTGCTGTTGAAGAAAAATCAACGTTTGACGTTATTCTCAAAGCAGCAGGCGGTCAGAAATTACAGATTGTTAAACTCGTTAAGGATATCACTGGTCTCGGACTGAAAGAAGCCAAAGCAGTAGTTGATGCTGCTCCCTCTCCAGTTAAAGAAGGCGTCTCCAAAGATGAAGCAGAAGCAATAAAAAGTCAATTAGTAGAAGCAGGAGCTGAAGTTGAACTTAAATAAATTATACCTAATTGCTGGGTTATGGGTTTAGTCCCGATTTTTCAGGACTAAGCCTTTTTGTTCTTTAAATAATAAGTTCACTTAATCTTTTAATAAATGTCCTCAAAAAATACCGAAAGAATAAGTTTCGCATCCAGAAAAAATCAACTTGAATATCCTGATTTTCTGGAAGTTCAGTTGAAATCCTTCGGTGAGTTTTTTCAACTTGGAACTACTCCCGAAAACCGGAAAAAAGAGGGACTATTTAAGGTCTTTACAGAAAATTTCCCGATAACTGATACAAGGAACAATTTCGTTCTTGAATTTCTGGATTATTATATCGACCCTCCACGTTATACAATAGAAGAATGTATAGAACGCGGACTAACGTTCAGCGTTCCGCTTAAAGCAAAACTGAAACTTTACTGTACCGATCCTGAACATGAGGATTTTGATACAGTTATCCAGGATGTATATCTTGGAACTGTGCCATATATGACGGAACGTGCTACTTTCGTTATAAATGGTGCTGAAAGAGTAGTTGTTTCACAGTTGCACCGATCCCCCGGGGTCTTCTTCGGTCAAAGCGTACATGCAAACGGAACTAAACTCTATTCCGCCAGAATAATTCCATTCAAGGGATCCTGGATAGAGTTTGCTACAGATATTAATAACGTAATGTATGCCTATATCGACAGAAAGAAAAAACTGCCGGTGACAACACTTCTCCGTGCTATCGGGTTTGAAAGCGATAAAGAGATACTCGAGATTTTTAACCTCGCAGAAGAACATAAAGTATCTAAAACAAATATCAAGAAACTCGTCGGACGTAAACTGGCAGCCAGAGTACTTAAAACGTGGGTGGAGGATTTCGTTGACGAAGATACCGGCGAAGTTGTATCAATTGAAAGAAATGAAGTAATCCTCGACAGAGAGACTGTTATAGAATCGGAACATGTAGATATGATAGTTGATTCAGGTGCAAAGGCAATTCTTTTGCACAAAGATGATACAACTCTCTCAGATTATGCTATAATATATAACACACTTCAGAAAGATCCCTGTAACTCTGAAAAAGAAGCAGTTATCTATATTTATCGCCAACTCCGAAATGCTGAACCACCTGATGAAGCGACAGCACGCGATGTAATCGACAAACTATTCTTCTCCGATAAGAGATATGACCTTGGAGAGGTAGGACGCTACAGGATAAATAAAAAACTGGGTCTTAACACTGAAATGAATGTTAAGATTCTTACCAGAGAAGATATTATCAAGATAATTGGTTATCTGATTGAACTTATTAATTCCAAAACCGATATAGACGATATCGACCATCTTAGTAACAGAAGGGTACGTACTGTGGGCGAACAATTATATGCACAGTTCGGTGTAGGACTAGCCCGCATGGCACGTACTATTCGGGAAAGAATGAACGTAAGGGATAATGAGGTGTTTACGCCTGTTGACCTTATCAATTCAAAGACGCTTTCTTCAGTCATCAATTCATTCTTCGGAACAAATCAGCTGTCGCAATTCATGGATCAAACTAACCCGCTTGCTGAAATGACGCACAAGCGTCGTATGTCTGCACTGGGACCTGGTGGTCTGTCCCGCGAAAGAGCAGGATTTGAAGTGAGGGACGTTCACTATACACACTATGGACGACTTTGCCCTATTGAAACTCCGGAAGGACCAAATATCGGTCTTATCTCATCACTTTGTGTTTATGCCAAAATCAATACACTCGGATTTATTGAAACGCCATACCTTAAAGTTAAGGATTCTCAGGTAGATTTTGGTGAAGATGGTATTGTATGGATGAGTGCTGAGGAGGAAGAAGAAAAAATGATAGCTCAGGCAAATGCTCCCTTACTAAAAGACGGCCATTTTGAAAACCTCAGAGCAAAATGCAGATATGAAGCTGATTATCCGTTTGAGGAGGTTTCAAAGGTTGATCTTATGGACGTTGCCCCGAACCAGATTGCCTCAATTGCCGCTTCACTCATTCCGTTCCTCGAACATGACGATGCAAACAGGGCTCTCATGGGATCAAACATGATGCGCCAGGCTGTTCCTCTCATTAATCCTGAAGCTCCGATTGTGGGTACAGGTCTTGAAGCACAGGTGATCAGCGACAGCCGTATACTATTTGCTGCAGAAGGCAACGGAGTTGTTGAATTTGTAGATTCAAATGAAATCGTTGTCAGATACACCCGTACTGATGAAGAAAAATTTGTAAGTTTTGATGATGATATTAAGCGTTATATTCTTCCAAAATACAGGAAAACAAACCAGAATACTTGCATCAATCTTATACCGGTAGTTAGAAAAGGTGAAAAAGTAACTAAAGGTCAGGTACTTACAGAAGGATACGGAACCAAACATGGAGAACTGGCTCTCGGAAGAAACCTCAAGGTTGCTTTTATGCCCTGGAAAGGCTATAACTTCGAAGATGCAATCGTAATCTCTGAGAAAGTTGTTCAGGAAGATTATTTTACATCAGTTCATATCGATGAGTACCAGCTTGAAGTTCGCGATACAAAACGTGGTCTAGAAGAACTTACATCCGATATTCCTAACGTAAGCGAGGAAGCCACTAAAAACCTCGATGAAAATGGTCTTATAAGAATAGGTGCGCACATTAGGCCGGGTGATATACTTATAGGAAAAATCACACCGAAAGGTGAATCAGATCCTTCGCCTGAAGAAAAACTCTTGCGTGCTATCTTCGGTGATAAAGCAGGTGACGTTAAAGATGCTTCTCTTAAAGCAGGTCCTTCACTTGATGGTGTTGTTATTGATAAAAAACTGTTCACAAGAGCTATCAAAGACAGGAAAGCGAAAGCAGTGGAAAAACCCCTGCTTGACAAGATCGAAGCAGAGTTCAACAGAAGTGTTGATGAGCTGAAAGCAAGACTTGTTGATAAACTTTTCATCCTTGTTAACGGCAAAACATCGCAAGGGGTTAAAGATTACCTGAATGTTGACGTAATTCCTAAAGGAAGCAAGTTCACATTGAAACAACTTCAGGAGGTTGATTTTCTGAATGCTAATCCAAATAAGTGGACTACCGATAAAAAGAAAAATGATAGCATCAAACAGTTACTCCATAATTATATAATCAAGTATAAGGAAATTGATGGTATATATAAACGTAAGAAGTACAATATCACTATCGGCGATGAACTGCCAGCTGGTATCGTTCGTCTTGCTAAAGTATATATAGCCAAGAAACGCAAGGTTAAAGTGGGAGATAAGATGGCCGGTCGTCATGGTAACAAAGGAATTGTTGCCAGGATAGTACGTGCTGAAGACATGCCTTTCCTTGAAGATGGTACACCTGTAGATATTGTTTTGAACCCGCTTGGTGTTCCTTCGAGGATGAACCTTGGACAGATTTACGAGACTGTTCTTGGGTGGGCCGGGCAGAAACTCGGGCTTACATTCTCGACTCCCATTTTCGATGGCGCCACTATTAGTCAGATCACAGAATACACCGAAGAGGCAAACCTTCCAAAATTCGGAAAGACTTACCTTTATGATGGTGGAACAGGTGAAAGATTCGATCAGCCTGCAACCGTAGGTGTTATATACATGCTTAAACTAGGCCACATGGTTGATGATAAGATGCATGCCCGCTCAATAGGGCCTTATTCCCTAATCACACAGCAACCATTAGGTGGTAAAGCTCAGTTTGGAGGTCAGCGTTTTGGTGAAATGGAGGTTTGGGCCCTTGAGGCTTTCGGGGCAGCTCATATTCTACAGGAAATACTTACAATTAAATCTGATGATGTCGTTGGCCGTGCCAAGGCATACGAGGCAATTGTAAAAGGCGAACCAATGCCTTTACCCGGTATCCCTGAATCACTTAATGTTCTCCTGCACGAACTGAGAGGTCTCGGACTGAGCGTAATACTTGACTAAGTATATTGCCAGGTTTTGAATTTTTAGTTTTAGAATAATAAAATATTCAGCATATGTCATTCAGAAGAGATAACAAAACAAAGACCAGTTACTCAAAAATCTCGATAGGTCTGGCTTCACCTGAAGAAATACTTGATCGCTCAAGTGGTGAAGTACTGAAGCCCGAAACGATAAATTACCGTACATATAAACCTGAACGCGATGGCTTATTCTGCGAAAGGATATTTGGTCCGGTTAAGGATTATGAGTGCCATTGCGGAAAATACAAAAGAATCCGATATAAAGGCATCGTTTGCGACCGTTGTGGTGTTGAGGTAACAGAAAAGAAAGTACGTCGCGAAAGGATGGGGCACATTTCCCTGGTAGTTCCTGTTGCTCATATATGGTATTTCCGTTCATTGCCTAATAAAATAGGCTATCTTCTTGGTCTTCCGACAAAGAAGCTCGATTCTATTATCTATTATGAGAGATACGTCGTTATCAATCCCGGCATTAAAGCTGTAGATGGTGTAAAATATCTTGACTTTCTTACAGAAGAGGAATATCTCGAGATTGCTGAATCGCTGCCAAAAGAAAACCAATATCTTGAAGATAATCACCCTGATAAGTTTGTTGCTGATATGGGTGCAGAAGCTTTATATAAACTTCTCAGCCGTATCGATCTTGACGAAATGTCGTATTCTCTTCGTCACAGAGCTAATACTGAAACATCGCAACAACGTAAAAATGAGGCGCTTAAACGACTTCAGGTTGTTGAGGCATTCAGGGATTCAAAGCAGGTTAACAAGCCTGAGTGGATGATTATTAAAGTTGTTCCTGTTATTCCACCTGAACTTAGGCCCCTTGTACCACTTGATGGCGGACGATTTGCAACGAGTGACCTGAACGACCTTTACAGAAGGGTTATCATCAGAAACAACCGTCTTAAAAGACTGATTGAGATCAAAGCTCCCGAGGTGATCCTGCGTAATGAAAAACGTATGCTCCAGGAAGCGGTCGATTCACTTTTCGATAATTCACGTAAAGCAAATGCCGTAAAAACAGATGCTAACCGTCCTCTTAAGTCACTTAGTGACAGTCTGAAAGGAAAACAGGGAAGGTTCCGTCAGAACCTGCTCGGTAAGAGGGTCGACTACTCTGCGCGTTCAGTAATTGTTGTTGGTCCGGAACTCGGATTGCACGAGTGCGGTTTACCAAAAGATATGGCTGCAGAACTCTATAAGCCATTCATTATCCGTAAACTTATCGAGCGTGGTATTGTTAAAACAGTCAAATCGGCTAAAAAAATTGTTGATAGGAAAGATCCTGTGGTCTGGGATATCCTTGAAAATGTTCTCAAAGGCCACCCTGTTCTTCTAAACCGTGCTCCTACATTGCATAGACTTGGTATTCAGGCTTTCCAGCCAAAACTTATTGAAGGAAAAGCTATCCAGTTACACCCTCTTGTATGTACAGCTTTTAACGCTGACTTCGACGGTGACCAGATGGCTGTTCACCTTCCATTAGGTAACGGTGCTGTACTTGAGGCTCAGATGCTTATGCTGGCTTCTCATAATATCCTTAACCCGGCAAACGGTGCGCCTATAACCGTACCGTCACAGGACATGGTTCTTGGTCTTTACTATATTACTAAAGGCAGAAAAAGCACTGAAACAGAGAAAGTCAGGGGTGAAGGACTGATTTTCTATTCCCCGCAGGAAGTTAATATCGCATATAACGAAGGTAAAATTGACCTTCACGCTCACATAAAAGTTAAGGCTAACGACAGGAAAGATGGTGAGTTTATTAACCACCTTATTGAAACCACTGTAGGAAGGGTTATATTTAATCAGTTTGTACCGGCTGAAGTTGGGTATATAAATGAGATATTGACAAAAAAATCGCTAAGGGATATAATTGGCAGGGTTCTCAAACTTGCCGGTACAGCAAAAACAGCTGATTTCCTTGATGCAATTAAAAACCTTGGATTTTATTCTGCATTTAAAGGCGGTTTGTCATTTAATCTCGACGATGTAATCATCCCTGAAGAAAAAACAAAATTCGTTGCCGAAGGATATGAGCAGGTTGAAGAGGTGCTTAATAATTACAGCATGGGTTTCATAACCAACAACGAACGCTATAATCAGATAATTGATATCTGGACACACGTTAACGCTAGACTCACCCAGACATTAATGAAGCAGCTTTCTGCTGACAAGCAGGGATTTAACTCGGTTTATATGATGCTTGACTCTGGTGCCAGGGGTTCAAAGGAACAGATACGTCAGCTTTCAGGAATGAGAGGACTGATGGCAAAACCTCAGAAATCAGGGGCTACAGGTTCAGAGATTATCGAAAATCCTATTTTGTCCAATTTTAAAGAGGGACTCTCGGTTCTTGAATATTTTATTTCAACCCACGGTGCACGAAAAGGTCTTGCCGATACGGCTCTTAAAACAGCTGATGCAGGTTATCTTACTCGTCGTCTTGTTGATGTTTCACAGGATGTCATCATAAATGAAGAGGACTGCGGGACACTGAGAGGATTGATTGCTACAGCGATAAAGAAGAACGAGGAAGTTGTTGAATCATTGTACGAAAGAGTTTTGGGTCGTACAACTGTTCATAATGTTTATCATCCGCTTACCGGCGAGCTTATTGTCGAATCAGGACAGGAACTTACTGAGGACCTGGCAAAAAAAATTGAAGATTCTCCGATTGAGCAAGTTGAGATCCGATCGGTTCTTACATGTGAATCCAAGAAGGGAGTCTGTGCAAAATGTTATGGACGCAATCTGGCAAACGGACGTATGGTTCAGAAGGGAGAAGCTGTTGGAGTTATCGCTGCCCAGAGTATTGGCGAGCCCGGAACTCAACTGACTCTCCGTACATTCCACGTTGGAGGTACGGCATCGAACATTACTACAGAGTCGCGGCTTGTTGCACGCTACGGTGGTATAGCGGAGATTGAAGAGATCAGAACAGTCCCTAAAAAAGATGTTGAAAAGGGTGATATAGATATAGTTATCGGACGTCTTGCTGAATTAAGGATAGTTGACAAGAAAACCGGTATTGCCCTTACAACTCATACAATTCCTTATGGCTCAAAACTCTATATCAAGCCGGGGCAAGAGATTGAAAAGGGGAAATTGATCTGCGAATGGGATCCTTTCAATGCTGTTATTATTTCAGAAATGACAGGAAAAATTGGATACGACTTTCTTATAGAGGGTATTACATTCCGTGAAGAATCTGATGAACAGACCGGATTTAAGGAGAAAGTCATTATTGAGAGCAGGGATAAGACGAAGAACCCGGCAATTAAAATCTTAAACACAAAAGGTGAAGAGCTTAGGTTTTATAACCTTCCTGTCGGATCTCACCTGGTAGTTGATACCAATAAAATGGTTGAAGCAGGCGAAGTGCTTGCTAAAATACCACGCGCAGTTGGAAAATCGGGCGATATAACAGGGGGTCTGCCTCGTGTTACAGAACTCTTTGAAGCACGTAACCCTTCGAACCCAGCTATTGTATCGGAAATCGACGGTGAAGTTACATTCGGAAAGATTAAAAGAGGTAACAGGGAAATCTCTATCAAATCAAAGACTGATGAGACAAAGAAATACCTTGTCCCACTTTCGAAACAGATACTTGTCCAGGAAAACGATTATGTAAAAGCAGGCATCCCGCTTTCTGACGGAGCCATTACACCTTCCGACATTCTGGCAATTAAAGGTCCGACAAAAGTCCAGGAATATATTGTCAACGAGATTCAGGAAGTATATCGTTTACAGGGAGTTAAGATCAATGACAAACATTTTGAGATCATTGTCCGGCAGATGATGCGTAAGGTTGAGATCGTCGATCCGGGCGATACAAAATTTCTTGAACGACAGGTAGTTGATAAACTTGAATTCATGGATGAGAATGACTGGATCTTTGGTAAGAAAGTGATTAACGAAGGTGGTGATTCTCAAACCCTGCGTCCCGGTATGATTATTTCGGCCCGCAAATTAAGAGATGACAATTCAGTTCTTAAACGCCGTGATATGAAAGTTGTTGAGGCAAGAGATGCCATTCCTGCAACTTCAAGTCAGGTTCTCCAGGGAATAACGAGAGCTTCTCTTCAAACAAAGAGCTTCTTCTCAGCTGCTTCTTTCCAGGAGACAACAAAAGTATTGAATGAAGCTGCAATTTTGGGTAAGATAGACAGACTGGAAGGTCTTAAGGAAAATGTTATTGTTGGTCATCTTATTCCGGCTGGAACAGGTCAGAGACAATACAATGGAATTATTGTAGGCTCACTCGAGGAGTATGAAAACCTTGTTGGTGTAGAACAGGAAACTCAGGTTGAACCTGGAAAATTGGATTAATAAATTATAGCTATGACAGATCCCAAGAACCCAACACAAATCAGTATTGAACTGAATGAAGAAGTTGCTCAGGGAACTTATTCAAACCTTGCTGTAATAACTCACTCAGCATCTGAATTTGTTATCGATTTCGTTCGTATAATGCCGGGGATACCTAAGGCTCAAGTCAAATCGAGGATAATCCTGACTCCGGAGCATGCAAAAAGACTTGTTGCAGCGCTTCAGGATAACATTGCCAAGTACGAATCTGTTCATGGCACTATTAAAGAAGTTAAAGGATCAGGACCCGCAATACCTTTAAGTTTTGGCGGACCAACTGCTCAGGCATAATTTGCTTATGACTTCAGATATAAGCCGTCATAAACCATTTTTGACGGCTTGATTTTTTGTTATCATTGAAATAAAGGTTTACTTTGTCCGTTGATTACAAATAACAGAATAAGATTAATCTGAAATGAAAGGAAACATTGTAAGAAAAATCCTTGTTGCATTGATTATTATCGCACCTGTTATCTCCTATACAGGTTGTAAGAAACAACCAAAATGCGGTTGTGGAAAAGATGTCCTGATCACACTTACTAATTCACAGGCAAATGTTTACTATAATGCGACAGGAACAAGTATATATTTTCAAACATTAGGCGACCCTTATTCAACTTATTATTTCTGCAACCCGAGCGAGATGTTTTCAAAATTAACGGACGCTAAATCAGGAGATTTATTATTGGTATCAGGCTCAGTTTACTGGGATTGCAATTATGTTTACCAGTCCAGTAATTCTTCTTACCAGAACATTTATAAAGTATATGATGTCCAGGTTACTGATCTCACGCTGAATCTTTACGGTAAGAAATAAATCCGGATCCTGCAATATTCTTAGCAAAATAAAACCTCAGAATTAAACCAGGCTCTTCTTTAATAATGTCCATTGTTTTATTTTCCGACAATTTTGTATATTTCTGAAAAATTTGATGATGTATCAAAACAACATTTCTTTTGCAGGAGCAGGAAATGTGGCAAATGCTATATGCAAAGAGTTGTTTCATATGGGTTTCAGAATAGATATGGTTTGCTCAGAAACTGCAATCAGCGGCAAGTTACTTGCTGATTCCTGTAAAGCCGCTTGGTCATCGGACCTTCTGTTTCCTGATTCCACAAAGGTAATAATTGTTGCTGTGCCCGACCATAGGTTAAAAAATGTCCTGGATACACTTAAATGCCGACCCGGAACTTTAGTAGCTCATACAGCAGGTAGCTTTGGACTCGATATTTTTCCTGAGAAAATTAAGCAAAAGGGCGTTTTCTATCCTTTACAAACTTTCTCTAAGAGCAGAAAGGTCAGTTTCTCAGATCTTCCTTTTTTACTTGAATCATCAGATGATGAATCATCTATAGTTCTTAAAAACCTTGCAGAATCGATCGGGGGTAAAGTGCATTATGTTGATACTGAGCATAGAAGATTACTTCATCTTGCTGCTGTTTTTATCTGCAATTTTACAAATCATATGCTGACGGAAGGGAAGGAGGTGGCCTTAAAAGCTGGTTTTCCTTTTGAAATACTTCGACCATTAATTAAGGAGACCATCTCAAAAGCCATGGATATAGGTCCGGAAAATTCGCAGACAGGTCCAGCTGTGAGACATGATCATAATACGATTGAAAAACATCTGGAATTACTATCTTTCTCGACTGAATTACAGAGGATATATAAAGCGATGACCCTGTCAATAATTGAGTACTATAATAAGTCGCGATAATGGCTAATTTTAAAGAAAACCTTATAAAAGTAAAGGCATTTATTTTTGATATCGACGGAGTGTTGTCGCTGCAAACAATTAACCTGAATTCTTTTGGTGTACCAAACAGAACTGTTAACCTTCGCGATGGTTATGCCCTTCAGCTTGCAGTGAAGAAGGGTTATCATATTGGTATAATCTCCGGAAGCCATTCAAAAGAGTATCAAAAGAGGCTCAAACTGTTAGGAGTAACTGATATTTATCTGCAAAGCCGGAGTAAACTTGACCATTTTAATTCTTTTATTAAAAAACATAGGCTAAATAAATCAGACGTTTTATTCATGGGTGATGACATCCCTGATTTTGAAGTAATGAAAGAGGCTGGAGTTCCGGTTTGCCCTTCTGACGCGGATAGTGAGATTAAACAGGTATCTTCCTATGTCTCTGATAAAAAAGGAGGAGAAGGATGTGTCAGAGATGTTATAGAACAGGTATTAAGATTACATAATAATTGGATGGATTCAGACGCATTTACATGGTAAATAATGAGAGCATTTCTTAATCTGATAAGATGGCAAAATCTTCTCATAGTTATCTTCACTATGGTACTTATGAGATATGCAGTTCTTGAACCGGTAATCAGCAAGGTTGGAGTAATATTAATTAAAGGAAGCGGCGAAGAGATACCAATGTCGTTGCAATTTCCATGGTATGACTTTGTGTTACTCGTTGCCGCTACAGTTTTTATCACTGCCGGTGGATATGTTATAAATGATTATTTTGATATAAAAACCGACCTGATAAACAAAGGGAAGGTGATTGTTGGTACAAAAATCCCCAGACGTCAGGCTATGATGTGGCACAACCTTTTGAATATAGCAGGGGTGTCTACAGGTTTCTATATTTCATATAAAGCCGGGTATATATGGTTGGGAACTCTGTTTCTGGTCGTCTCAGGTTTGCTTTATTTTTATTCCGCGAGCTATAAAAGACAGTTTCTGATCGGCAATCTTGTTGTAGCAATTCTTACAGCGCTGGTTCCACTGCTGGTTGTTTTTTACGAATGGCCGGCATTATATAAATATTACACAATTAATGCAATAACCGTTCCCGACATAAACGTTATTATCTACTGGGTTGGGGGATTTGCTCTTTTCGCTTTTATGATTAATCTTACCCGCGAAATAATAAAGGATATCGAAGACTTTGAAGGAGATTTAACCTATGGAAGAAATACTGTTCCGGTGGTAATCGGAGTACTTTCGGCAAAAATAGTTTCGATAAGTCTCATAATTATCACTATTGTTTTACTTTACCTTACGTGGCATTTTTTTATTAATGATAAAATAACACTTCTTTACCTTTCCGTTACAATAGTTTTGCCTCTTTTATACGTTATTTTGAAGTTAGTTAGGAGCAGTGTCAGAAAAAACCTTCATAGCGCAAGCAGGATTATGAAAATAGTAATGTTAACCGGGATACTTTACTCTTTTGTGGTAAAAGTGATACTTACCTGGAACCTATTCTAATGATAATTGACAATCTCAATAAATTTAAGATAATTCTTGCTTCACGTTCACCTAGGAGGCAGCAACTACTCCGGGAACTAGGTCTTAAATTTGATGTGGTAATTAGAGAATTTATCGAAACATATCCGGAAGGTCTTGCCGGAGAGGAGATTGCCAGATATGTGGCACATGAAAAGGCAGCCTCTTTTAAAAACGAAATATCAGAAAATGAGATTGTAATTGCCGCAGACACAATTGTCTGGTGTAATAACAAAGTACTTGGGAAACCTCTGAATTCTGACGACGCGATCCGTATTCTGAAAGAGATATCCGGAAACACTCATGAAGTTATTACCGGGGTATCTCTTCTTTCCACATTTAAGGAGTTGACATTTTCTGACTCAGCAAAAGTTACTTTTGAAGCTCTCACGGAAGAGGAAATTTCCTTTTATCTCGATAACTACAAGCCCTATGATAAAGCCGGTGCCTATGGAATCCAGGAATGGATTGGCATTATCGCGTGCAGGCATATCGAAGGTTCATATTTCAATGTTGTAGGCTTGCCTGTACAAAGGCTTTACAGAGAGCTTCAAAACTTCATTTCAAAGTAAAGACAAAAATAAAAGTAAAAACAAAGTGGCTCCCCTCCCTGGAGGGTGTACGACCAGGTGGTCAACAATAACACTTTGTGATCCGGTAGTGTGCCCCTGTGTACGAATAATATAACAATTTGATCCAAAATCATGTTTCAATTGTATTAGAATGGGAAGCAGCAAGTAGAGAGTTGGAAGCAAAAAATACAATTCATTCATCTTCTGACTTCTGACAAGTTAGTTACATTCAATATTTTCGGTAAATGATTTTTCATTTTTGAATTTATATCTCATTGAACTAAAAAGTATTAACTTTCATTAAATTTCAGATGAGATGAAGATAGTAGCCGATGATAAAATCCCTTTTCTTAGGGGAGCTCTCGAACATTTCGCCGAAGTAATCTATGTGCCGGGGAAGCAGATTAAAAATGAAATACTGAAAGATGCCGATGCCTTGCTGATACGTACCAGAACAAAGTGTACTGAGAGTCTTTTAAATGGGACAAGTGTCAGGTTTATTGGTACTGCGACAATCGGGTTCGACCACATTGATACACATTATTGCAATAATCATAAGATCCGATGGACTAACGCTCCGGGTTGCAATTCATCATCGGTTCAGCAATACATTGCAGCATCTTTGCTTAAGATAGCTTCTGAATTCCGCTTTAACCTGAAGGACAAAACAATAGGAATCATAGGTGTGGGTAATGTTGGATCAAAGGTTGAAAAATTTGCAAGAATTATCGAGATGAATGTTCTGCTGAATGATCCTCCCCGGGGAAGAAAAGAAGGCGGAAAAGCTTTTCACAGTCTGAAAACAATATTAAACGAATCTGATATTGTGACGGTTCATGTACCTCTAAATGTGGTTGGGAAGGATTTTACCTATCATCTTTTTGATGAGAAGTGTTTCAAAAAGATTAAAAAGGGAGCATGGTTTTTCAATTCTTCACGGGGCGAAGTTACTGATACTTATGCGCTTAAAAAAGTACTTGGATCCGGTAAACTAGATGGTACCGTAATAGATGTTTGGGAGAACGAACCGGATATCGACCTTGAACTTATGACACTGGCTTTTGTTGCTACCCCGCATATTGCAGGTTATTCGGCTGACGGTAAGGCTAACGGTACAGCAATGGTTGTCAACTCTTTATGTAAATATTTCAATCTGCCCTCAGAAAACTGGTACCCTGAAAATGTTCCCCTTCCTCCTTATCCTGAAATAGAAATAGATTGTAAAGGAAAATCAGAGGAAGATATTGTAAGGGAAGCTGTTAATCATACATATAATATAGATGAGGATGATGTAAAGCTTCGTTTTTCACCATCAGATTTTGAAATGCTTAGAGAAGATTACCCTTTAAGACGGGAGTTTTGTTCATATTATGTAAAACTTAAGAACGGTTCTGAAAAATCACAAAAAACTCTCGGGAATCTTGGCTTCAGGATAATTGTCTGATTGTCTGGTTGTCTTGCAGTCTTGCAACTTTTCCAACTTATTCGACATTTCACCTTGTCACCTTTTATCTTTTTACTTTTGTCTTTTATCTTTATTCAAAAAACAATCAACCCAAGACATTAAATGTTTGCCGGAACCCGTTCCTTTGCCATCGCATACTCCTTCACCTGGAAAACAAATGCCTGCAGCCTCGTATCAAGTGAAACGGAATCCTGACCATCATAAGCAATATTAAGATAAGGAATATTGTTATGGTCCTTCCTGAATGTATCGCTCACTGAAGCAACAAGAGTACCGGGCATACACGTAAATGGCAAAATTGAGGCCAGACCAGAAACACCTCTCTTTGCAAGAGCTATAGATGAACCGACCGAAATCGGAGGGTCCCCATCATAAAACTGATTTATGTAAATATTAGATAAATCCAGTATTTCGGATAGCGATATATCTTTTTCATGATCGATAAATTTTTTGATACCCCGAAGTAATGTAGCTGCAATAACATCCTGACCAACACCCTGAATTTTTGATTTAATAATACCTTTTTTATCATTTTTCCACTTGCTGTCACGGGTAAACCGGTATGTTGAATAGGTTATCCATTCCGAAGTTGGTCCTATAATCACCTCAACACCAAGATCTTCGAGCCGGTTTGCGATATTGCCGTTACAGCCGGCATTATCCCGCATGAAAATCTCTCCGATTATAGCTACCACAGGTTTCCTATGAATCTTATCAATTTTTATTGCCATAAAATCCGACGCAATTCCGGTAAGTACTTTGTGCAGACCTATTGATCCATTCTCTATACATTTTTCAAGTCGTATCAATGAATCTCCATAAAGCTTATCTGTATCTCCTTTGTTGATCTCATAAGGTCGTGTTTCCCTGTAGATTTTCCTTAGATAATCGGAAACGATAAATCCTTTCCATGCATTTATCCTGAACTTTTGTCCGTGCTCTCCCGCAACATCTTCATATGAAGTATCATTTGAGGGAGTTATAAGTTCCGCATCATGAAAACCAAGTCTGTCAAAGAGTATCCTGTGAAAATGGTTATACTGACCAAACCGGCAAGGACCGTTATGATCGGGCATAAAGAAGCTCATTTTGGATGGATTCGCTCCTGGTTCCATAAGCTTTTTTAAGAAGCTTCCGGTAGTACAGATCATAGGGAAGCACTCTTTTGATGAAGTATGCTTTCTTCCTATTGCCAAATCTTCCTCAGTCTGTTTTGGCAGTACTTCCGATTGTATACCGCAACTACGGGCAGCAGCTGCCATCATGTATGCAGCATCGTTCATATACGGGAAATAAAGTACCCTATCTTTTTGGAGGGAGGCCGGACCAGGACGTGGTCTGAAGATAGTTACATCTTTCTTCTCATTTTTTTCAGCGCCTTTGAGACTTTCCAGAAAAGCTTCAATACGGGTTATCATTCCTACATCGGCAGAGTGTTCATCAACTTCAAGATGAAGAAATGGTTTGCCTTTTAGTTCTTCTGTAACATAATGCCAGATAAATGAGTCAGGTCCGCAACGGAAGTTACTGAGATACACTGCATGAAGATTTTCATTTTTTGCTACAAACTGAGCAGCGGCAATAACTTTTTGTCCGTTGGGCCAGTACATATTGCGGTAATTTGTAAAAATATTGAATGACGACAGATCAAGCATATCCAGAGGAATTGGCATAACATTCTGGTTTATAAGCTTTTCAACCAGACCCAGATTAAGGTATTGATCCGTACTGTTATAAGGTCTTCCCAGAAGTACCACCGGACGGCAGTTTTCGGGAATTGAGTTAAGTACATCGTTACCACAATCAATAAGTCGTTTTTCGAATGAGGTTTGCACTGTATCAGCCTTTAGTATTGCTTTCCTGATTTCTATCTTACTGATCCCAAATTTCTCACTGAAATATTCAGTCATCTCTTTCACAAGAGCTCTTTCGAAAAACCTGAAATGAAGTGTGGGGATAAGGAGTTTTGATTCGTCAATTTTACCCCGAAGGGCAGCTTTTACCATGAAAGGATATGTCTGTATCCACGGACAGTTACAATTAGATGTTTTGTTTCCTTCCTTTTGTTTCCCATTTACAATGAAAGGAAGGAAAATATAGTCAACACCTTTCTCCATAAGATCAATCACGTGACCATGCATAAGTTCAACCGGAAGGCAAGTCTCGGCAGTTATAGTCTCTATTGATTTTGTTACGAGGGATTTATCTGATTCTTTTGAAATTACTACAGTAAATCCTAATTTTTCAAAAAAAGTCCTCCAGAAGGGAAATTGCTGATAAAACACCATTAGTGCTCTTGGAATTCCTATAGAAATTGATTTCCAGGATTCTTTTTCAACGAAACCCTCCATGAGCATTTCTGTCCGTTTTGCAAAAAGGTTAGGAATGTTATTCGGCACTTTTTTCCTATCATCAGTCTCGTACTTTTCGCACCGACCGCCATAATACAAAGATTTTTTTTCTCCTGCTATTTTTACACGTCTGATTTCACAGTGATTAGTACACCCCTGGCATACAAACCTGCTGACCTTGTAGGTAGCATTTCTTACACCAAAGCCTTTGAACCTGGTTTTTTGACCTTCCGACATAGATCTTTTAGCCAGGATTGCTGCTCCAATAGCCCCTGTAACATCAAAATGAGGAGGTATTATAATTTTTTTACCGACAACCTGCTCAAATGCAGCAACTACTGCTTTATTATTGGTTACCCCACCCTGAAAGAATATTTTATTTCCAATTCGCCGGTCACCTACTACCTTTTGAAGATAATTGTAGACGATGGAATAGGCGAGTCCACCAACAAGATTTTTATTACTGGCTCCCTTCTGCATGAATGAGTTCAGATCAGATTCCATGAAAACAGTGCACCGGTCACCAAGTTTTACCGGACATTCAGAATTCAGCGCCATATTACCGAATTCCTCTACAATATTGATATTCAGTTTTTCTGCCTGCTCCTCAAGAAATGACCCTGTCCCGGCGGCACATACTTTATTCATTTCAAAATCGACAACTACACCATTTTCAATGCTAATGTATTTTGAATCCTGCCCTCCGATTTCGAAAATTGTGTCAACCGTCGGATCATAATCAATTGCAGCAGTTGCCTGAGCTGTAATTTCATTTACGATATTGTCGGCTCCGATAAAATCACCAGTAAGGTAACGTCCTGAGCCGGTTGTTCCGGCCCCGAGTACAATTACGGTTTCACCAACCTCATCATATATATCAGTCATCCCTTGCTGAATGGCTTCAAGAGGTTTCCCTGCAGTTGGCAGATAGCGTCTTGCGACGACCCGGTGCTTTTCATCTATCAGAACTACATTTGTGCTGAGCGAACCAATATCAAGGCCCAGATAAACAGGCACTTTATTTTTACCGTCTATGACGAACTGAACATCTTTTTTATATTCTGCTTCAGATTCCTTAAGACGTGGAAGGCTTACAAAATCTGCAGTAACGCCGGCAAGATACTCTTCAAGTTTAGAAATGCCGACGAAATTATTCATAATGAGATTGTTAGCACGGGCATAATAGACAGCACCTATCGCTCCCATTGAAGCATGATGAGGAGAGATTATAAGTTCACCGTCAGTCAGGTTCAGAGTCTCTCTGAAAGCCCTTATCATGCCAGCATTAGCAGCGACTCCACCTGAAAAGATAACCGGTTTTCTGATCTCTTTGCTTCTGGCAACATTACTGCGAAAGTTTCTGGCTAACGCAAAACATAAGCCGGCTACAATATCATGCAAGGGAGTTGCTATCTGTTGGTGATGGATCATGTCGCTTTTGGCAAAAACACTGCAACGGCCAGCTATCCTGGGGGGATCAACCGATTTTAGAGCCATTATGCCGAATTCGTTTTCAATAGGGACACCGATTCTTCTTGCCTGTTGATCGAGAAATGAACCGGTTCCTGCCGCGCATATGCTGTTCATCTCAAAATCAACCAGTCTTGAATGTCCGTTTTGAGGGTCTTTCTCCAGAATGATAAGTTTAGAATCTTCTCCTCCTATCTCAATTACAGTTCTTGCCTCAGGATATAATCTTCCTGTTGAAGTTGCCTGAGCAATAATTTCATTCACAAAAACCCCTCCAATCAGCCCCGTGGCAAGTTTTCCACCTGAACCGGTTATAGCTATCCCCTTTATCTTTTCCTTAGGGTACTTATTTAGAATAAGGGATAATCGCTCTCTGAGAACATTAAATGGTTTTCCATGAATATAATCATAATAATCTTCCAGGATATTATTGTTCTCATCTATAACTGCCGTATTTAGCGAAACAGAGCCAATATCAAAACCCAGGAAATAATTAGAATCAAATAATTCCGTGGAAGAAGATTTAGGCTTCATAAAAAGAGGTTTAGATCAGGTAAAAAAACAAATCTTTTTGGAACAGAATCTATTACTTTCAAATATATTAAATCCCATTCTAAGAATCAATTTAAATAATTGGTTTCATGCTAAATATCATATTTCATGATGGCCTAAATGTCTCATTTACAATCATCTTGATTTTAAAATATTTTCTTTTCAGAATATGCTACTTTCAGAGTATATTATTAATGAATTTTTAAATTTTCAAATTACCATATCATATCCACTCTTCCTGAAGTACCTCTTCATTGATTGCAACAATTATCTTATTTACTTTTACTATTCTGGTTGCATTACCCAAAGCTGTTTTTACCATCTGCAATAATTCTCGGCAACAGGGAACTTCCATCATCATGATAGTTATAGTATTCACCTTTAAAATATCTCTCTTCATATTTGTATGTTTTATAAGTTTTCACCTTCAAAATTGAATAAATACAATGAGATGAATTGTAATATACATTATAAAAGCTTATTTTTGCCCTCCCCAAATGGGAATAGTGGGTAGAAAAGCAAGGTATTGGGGGTGAAACTGGTAAAGTTTAAAGGACTGAAATTCAGGAACTTTTTATTAATAGAGCAATTAAAATTTCAGTGAAGCATCATTTGCCATATTTGTGAGTGCCACATAAATCATTTTAGCAACATCCTCCATTATGTCAATTGTAACTGCATCGGGGTCATCACCCGGCAGATGATAAAATACCTTTTTGTACCAATCAGTGGTTCCAATTGACATAGTCCGGTATCCAGCCATACTGAAAACGACATCATCACTTCTTGGTCTTCCATAATACTCCCCGGCTACGGGTGCTGAAGTACGCATGGTCCTGTGAATATATTGAGTATTTGCCAGTACAAAATAGTTCAGGAGATCTTTGTAAGTACTTCCGGCATTTACCGCAAGGCCTGTGCCGTTTCCTACCATATCAAGATTGATGAAGGTGATTGTTTTATCTTTTAAAAAAACAGGTTTTTCAGTATAAGTTTTGCTTCCAAGCAGGCCGGCTTCTTCACCTCCGAAAAAAACAAATATTACGGACCTTTTCAGTCCAATCCCCGATTGGGCCATCGCCTTTGCAGCACCCATAATATCAACCACTCCACTCGCATTGTCGAGCGCTCCATTTACAACTTTTCCTGCTTTGCCGACAGCGTCTAGATGACCACCTATAATAATAACTTCATTTTTAAGAACCGGGTCACTACCTTCAATAATGCCTATCACGTTGCAGGCTTTTCCTTCGGGATGTCTTGTAGTATTGGCTTTGATGGTAAAACTTTTACCGGTATTAAAGGATGAAGGTTTAAATGTTTTCATGATCTTCTCAAGGATATCCTTATTGGTTGTTTTCAATCCGGCAAAAATATCAGCCAGAGGCTGAGGTCCGATTCCGCAAACAATTATTGATGGATCATATGAGATATTAGGATTTGCTAACGCTCCATCAATATAGAGCATTCCGGCTGCACCATGCTTTACCGCATTCTGAAGCTTGTACTGGTGGTAACAATATCCAACCCATTTTTTATATTCCGGGTTTCTGGGGTCGGAATAGGGTACATCCCTGTTCATTAATACAATCTTTCCTTTAACATCAATTCCTTTGTAGTCATCATAATTAAGTTCAGGAGCAGTAACTCCAAAACCAACAAAGACAACTTCAGAAGTTATTTCTCCACTACCGGAATTCATACCTGGGTAATATTCATCAGGATAGCTATAATTTTTTCTTATAACAGAGCCATCTGCCTGAGGTAAATTAAGCGTGAGGCTTCCAATATCATTTACAACGGTATAGGGGGAATCGAACCATTGAAAATAACTTTCATTATCACCAGCAGGTTTAATACGCCATTCTTTCAGCTTCCCTGCAACCCATTCTGCACAAGCAATGTACTCCGGAGTACCTGCCAACCTGCCATTGAATTCTGGAGAACAAACCTTCTCAATCCACGTCATCATTTCTTCGCTTGTGATGGCATGAAATTGTTTAAGCAATTTTGATTCAAAATCATCTTGGGAAAGAGCAACTTGATATACTGATAAAAACAGGATTACAAAAAAAGCTAGAATTCCTTTCATTTTAATCGGTTTTAAGAAGCATTTTCGGACCTTAGAGTTGACTTATATGTTTTTAATTAAAAAAAATGTTCCGCTTTCCGAAAAATAGTTATTCTTTTTCACTCAGGATGGATCCCTTTTCAGAAGGTAGTGTAATAATGAAGGTGGTTCCCTCACTAAGCTTGCTTTCAACAGCGATGCTTCCATTGTTTATTCTTACTAACTCATGGCAGAGCTTAAGTCCCAGTCCGGTCCCTTTTTCATTCTCTGTACCGGGAGTACTTTCAATCTCGGCGGATGTAAAGAGATATTTTTGCTTTGTTTCAGGAATACCCACACCATTGTCGCAAATTTTAAGCAACATACCTTTCCCATTCATTTTTTTGTCCTTTAGAAGAATGCTGATTCTTCCCCCTCGTGGTGTGTATTTTACAGCATTTGATAATAAATTCCTGATTATAATATCAAGCAGATCTTTATCAAAGAATGCAATTGAATTTCCAACCTGAGTGAAATTAACTGAGATTTCTTTTTTGTCAGAAGTCTCTTTGAAGATGCTGAGGTTTGTAAGTATAATATCTGCCAGATCACGTTTTTCAGGAGAAAATTTTATTTTGTCCTCCTGATCTCTGCCCCATACAAGCATGTTTTCGAGGAGACTGATGACTAGCTGTGCATATTGGATGCTTGAATTTGCAAACATATCGTATTTCTCTTTGTACTCCTTTTCTTTAAGAAGATTGAGCATGTATAGGATATTTACCACAGGGCTTCTTAAATCGTGTGCAATAACAGAAAAAATCCTGTTTTTCAGTTGAATTGTATCAGATAACTGTTTGTTTTGCAGGGCAATCATGTTGTTCTGTTTTTCAATTTCTTCATTCCTGGTTTTTAGTTCCTGTGTTCTTTCATTCACAATAAGTTCGAGGTTGTGATTTATGAATGCGAGCTCATTCTGTAGTTTTCCCTTTTCATTAAATGCTTTTACCCATTTATAGAGTAATATAACTGCCTGGATAAAAACAAAAAGGACTATTATGTAGGTGAGTAAATAACCTATTGTACTATTTGACTTTCCAAGTGATACCCTCATGTCATGCAACCCGCATAATAACAGTAAAATAAATGCTAAAAAATATATTATATCAAGAGCATTTTTCTTCAATGAGCCCATAAAACTCATGTACAAAAGATAAGAGATAATCAATATCATTAAAGGATAGTACATAAGTGTTGAATAGCTGAATATTTTTACAGGAAGAAACATGGTTAAAACAAATACCAGGGAGAAAAATGCGGTAATAATCCAGGCAATTATTCTAAAAAACTCGGAGGGATAGAGATTCAAAACGAACCATGCCCAACCAATAATGATAAGAAAAAGTCCAAAGTATTCAAATCTGACTATCCAAACCCAGTCCATATTGAACAGGTTTAGAATGAGATAATGGGAAGTAAAAAGAGGTCTTAAAGCCAGACCAATAGTTGTCATACTGAAGAAACCCATTATCCTTTCCCGTGGAGAAATAATAAAAAAGAAAAGAAAAAAGACAGAGAATCCCAAAAGAATACTGATTACGGACCATTCTGCTGCCCAGGTGTTTGCCAATTGCTTCTGAACTTCATTAAAAGTTCCCAATTTAACAGGTAACCAGAAGCCGCCACGACGATGATCGTAATTCGAAACGTTAATTATTATTTTCAGTGAATCCGATTCCGGAATAACCCTGTAAAAATTTCTTTTGTACTCGGGTTTTGTTTCATCGGACGATTTTCCCGGGGTACCGTTGCTTCCATAATATTTCCCGTTCAGGTAAATATCATATGAGGAATCAAATACAGGAAGATCTATACCTAATGGTTTATTAAATCCCTTTGGAAATAAGACAGTTAAACAGTAAGTGGCATAACCAAATCTTTCAGTTTTAACTAACTCATACGGATAATCTGTCCAGTAAGAGGGCACATTTCCATAATAATCAGGTTTTACAGTTCCTGCTATAAAATCGTAAGGACGCAACATTTTTTTCCAGTAAAATTTCCATTCTCCATTAAGTTTTACAACGAAATGATCAGGATTTTTGATTTCACGAAGGTCAAGTATGCCTTTAACGGCTGTTGGAGAGGGACCTTTGGCATTGATGTTAAATGTGCAAACGAAAAGTAATATAAAAAAGTAAAACAGCCTTGTTCTCATCTCGGGTTGGCAAAGTGTTCAAAATGCAAATATAATTTCTATTAATGACAACAGGTAGTCATAATTGAATTTAAAGATTATTTTTTTATCAGATAATCTTTCATCTGAGATTTTTTAAAAAAGAAAGGAAAGGCACCGGGCGGTGTCTTTCCTTGATTTACCTAAACCTGATCGTAGAATCTGCCGAATGGCGATTGTAGAAAAATTAAACCTATTATTTATATCTTCCTTTCATGGTTGTCAAAATGATAAAAAAAAAGAACTGTTCACAATTTTATTTACTCTTTTTTTGTCTTTCGTTCAATCTATAGACGTTTGGGAACCAAAATTGTTGCATTTAAAAATGTTAATGTTATGTTAATTATTTCTTAAACAGTATTAACTATCAGATAACTAGATATATATGATTTGATTCACAGTTGTAATTTGAGATTAAAGTAACATATCAAAAATATATATAACTTGCACCATCATTTATTTATGATGATAGCAAAACTGAAATATCGTTTTATGATGCAACGCCTTGGCAGAAGGCTCTATTGTTGTCTGATGTTTTACAGCTATTAAAAATATCGGTCATTCTGTATCCTCAGAATTGTATCCCCTGTTTTATTTAACATTACCAAATCTTCTTTACGCCTTTTCTTTATGAAAGGACTTATTTTCAGCGTTAAAAGATATTCGATCCATGATGGTCCGGGGATAAGGGTGACTTTTTTCATGAAAGGATGCCCTCTGAGCTGTATGTGGTGCCACAATCCGGAAGGGATATCTCCTTTACCTCAGACTGTGATAAGGACCAATAAAGTTGGTGACAGAGAATTCAGTAACAACGATGAGGTTGGGAAATTTTATGCAATTGAAAACATTCTTGAAATTCTTGACAAAGAGAAAGTTTTCATTAATCAGTCAAAAGGTGGAGTCACATTTTCAGGTGGTGAGCCGATGGTTCAGTTTGAATTTCTTCTTGAAACTTTAAAGGTTTGTAAATCAAATGGATATCACACAGCAATTGACACTTCAGGATATTCTTTAATGGAAAACTATAAATCAATAACTCCTTTCACTGACCTTTTCCTTTTCGACATAAAGCATCTTGACGAAGTCAGGCATATTGAACTAACAGGGGTATCAAATATTGGAATACTTGATAATTACAGGTTTTTGCTTGAAAGCGGAAAAGATATAATAGTAAGACTCCCGGTCATTCCGGGTTATAATGATGATACTGATCACATGGAGAGACTAAAACAATTTCTTTCATCAACAAAATCCAGTTCACTTAAGAAGATCTGCCTTTTACCTTTCCATAAAACAGGATCTTCAAAATACAAAAGATTTAATATTCCTTACAGAATGGAAAGCGTGGAACCACCGAAAGAAGAAAAAATGCAGAAGATGAAGGAATTTTTCATGGAGACAGGAGTAAAAGTTAAAATTGGGGGATGAAATCTGTGCCCCCTGTCCCGCTAACGCGGGACATCCCCCTAAAGGGGGATTAATTCGGTACCATTCAGGTGAATTACACTTGAATACAGAGTATTAACCCCACTTTAGGGGTGATGGGGGGCAAATTGATCCTTTGCAATCTTTGGGGTTAATGGATTTCGACTTTTTAAGCAGCACCGGGGGTTGTAACTAAATGGAATAAAGTTTATTTAACTATCAGAATAATTACTTATGAAAATATCAGCAAGAGTTAGAAAATTACGCGACCAGAGTCTGAATGCAGTCGAAAGAATCAGTGCAGAAAGAGCATTGCTAATTACTCAGTTTTACAAGAGCGATGAAGCACGTGAATTATCGGCTCCTGTAAAAAGGGCAAGGGCTTTTGAATATCTTCTGAAAAACAAGAGGATATGTATCAATGAAGGTGAACTGATCGTGGGCGAGAGAGGGCCTGGTCCCAAAGAAACTCCAACTTACCCTGAAATAAGCCTTCATTCGATGAAAGATCTTGAGATACTTAATTCAAGGGAAAAGGTCTTCTTCAGGGTTGATGATGAGGTTAAAAACATTTATGAAAAAGAGATTATTCCTTTCTGGAAAGATAAGAGCAACCGCGACAGGATAATGTCCCTGATGACCATGGAATGGTTGAATGCTTATAAGGCAGGTGTGTTTACTGAATTTCAGGAGCAGCGTGCCCCTGGACATACTGTATTAGGTTACAGGATGTTCAGAACAGGTTTTCTTGCTGTAAAGGAAGAGATTAAGAAGTCAATTGTGTCTCTCAATTTTTTTTCAGACAATAAGGCACTTGAAAAGACCGAAGAGCTAAAGGCAATGGAAATTTCATGTGATGCAATAATAATGTTTGCTAACCGACATGCTGACATACTGGAAAAACTTGCCCTGGATGAAATGAACTCTGAAAGGAAAAGTGAGTTGGTAAAGATGGCCGCTGTATGCCGGAAGGTTCCGGCAAATGCTCCGGAAACCGTTCATGAAATGCTTCAGCATTACTGGTTCATTCATCTGGGAGTTATAACAGAACTTAATCCATGGGACTCATTTAATCCCGGCAGACTTGATCAGCATCTTTATCCGGTTTATAAAAAGGAGATGGAGTCTGGCACTCTTTCAAACGGGGAATTAGATGATCTTCTCGGTTGCTTCTGGATAAAGTTCAATAATCATCCCTCACCTCCAAAAATGGATGTAACAGCCAGTGAAAGTAATACTTACACCGACTTCTGTCTAATAAACCTTGGTGGTGTAAAACCTGATGGTACTGATGCAGTCAATGAGATGTCATATATTCTCCTTGATGTCATCAAGGAGATGCGTATACTTCAGCCAAGTTCGATGATACAGATCTCCAAAAAAAGTCCGGACAGGTTTATTCACAAAGCTCTAGATATTATAAGAACCGGATTCGGACAACCTTCGTGCTTTAATACCGAAGCTATAATCCAGGAGCTTCTCAGGCAGGGAAAGAGTATAGCTGATGCCAGAAATGGCGGCGCATCAGGATGTGTAGAAACCGGAGCATTCGGTACAGAAGCTTATTGGCTCACAGGGTATTTCAATCTTCCAAAAATTCTGGAACTGACTCTTAATAATGGATTTGATAAAGTGACAAACAAACTTGTCGGGCTTGAAACAGGTTATGCTTCTGACTATAAGTGTTTTGAAGATCTTTTAGAGTCTTTTAAATTACAGGTGAACTATTTTACTGACATAAAAATCAGAGGGAATAATGTGATAGAGAAAACATTTAGCAGCTGGTTACCCGTCCCTTTTTTGTCGTTGCTTGTCGAAGATTGTATTTCCAACGGTATAGATTATAATTGTGGCGGTGCCAGATATAACACATCTTATATCCAGGGTGTTGGTCTTGGAAGTATCACCGATATGCTTACTTCAATCCGTTATAATATTTTTGATAATAAGACGATTAGTTGGGGGGAGTTAATAAAAGCTCTCGATGCTGATTTCAAAGGATACGAACAGATTCAGTATGAGCTGATTTATAAAACACCTAAGTTTGGCAATGATGATGATTATGCTGATCAGCAGGCAGTTGCGGTTTTTGAGATCTTCTATGATGCAGTTAATGGACGACCAAACTCAAGAGGGGGAGTTCACCGTATCAATATGCTGCCCACAACTTCTCATGTCTATTTTGGGAGTGTTATTGGCGCAACAGCAGACGGACGGAGTGCTCATCTGCCCCTTTCGGAAGGTATTTCGCCCTTTCAGGGTGTCGATCATAATGGTCCGACATCTGTAATAAAATCAGCATCAAAGATTGATCATCTCCGTACAGGAGGTACCCTTTTGAATCAGAAGTTCTCTCCATCATTTTTTGAAGATGAGGAGAGCTATGAAAAGCTGACAGCATTGATCCGCAGCTATTTCATATTGGATGGTCATCATATACAATTTAATGTAGTTAATGTGGAAACACTAAAGGATGCTCAGAAACATCCGGAGCGATACAGAGACCTTATTGTTCGTGTGGCAGGTTACAGTGATTATTTCAATGATCTTGGTGAGGATCTACAGAACGAAATAATTAAAAGGACAGAACACGGGGCCGAGGGTTAAAAAATAACCCGTGGGCTATTTTAGCGAGAAGCCAGACTGCAGGGGAGGCATAAAAAGCTATAGAAGCTCAGAGGCTGTAAAAGCTATAAAGGTAAAGAAGCTGTTACATATACAATCCAAAAAGAAGAGGCAGTCTCAAAAGTGTTTTTAACCACCCCGTCATATACCTTCGGTTATTACACCCCTCCTTTGAAAAGGAGGGGAAACTATTGATATTCAGGATTATAACTTTCTCCTCCTCTTCAGAGGAGGAGTACCCCGACGATACCGTCGGAGGAAGGTGGTGATCTTTTGAGACCGTCCCTATTGAAATTCTTAATTTTAATATATTTCCACTTATTTCTATTTGGTCTTCTTGTCCTTCGTTTCATTAAACACTGCGGTGGCTGATGCAATTACGCTGGAGATGTCACTAAGATTTGACGGAATTATTATTGTATTATTGGTCTTGGCAAGCTTTCCAAACTCCATAAGATATTGCTCAGCGATCCTGAGGTTAACAGCGTTTAAACCATTTTCCTCAGATATTGCAGATGAAATAGCTCTTAAGCCATTAGCAGTTGCCTTTGCTAGTTGTTCAATCTCAGAAGCACGTCCTGCAGCTTCATTGATACGTTTTTGCATCTCACCCTCGGATTTTTTAATCAGTTCCTGTTTGTCGCCTTCTGCATTATTTATCTTAGCTTGTTTTGTTCCTTCCGATTCAGCAATCACAGCTCTTTTCTCTCTCTCAGCCCTCATCTGTTTTTCCATTGCATCCTTTATACTCTGAGGTGGTGAAATATTTTTAACCTCATATCGGGTTACTTTTACACCCCATGGTTCACTTGCTTTATCAACAGCTTCGACTATAGTAACATTAATTGTTTCACGTTCTTCAAAAGTTCTGTCAAGTTCCAGCTTTCCTATTACACTCCTCATGGTTGTTTGAGCTATCTGTATAGATGCAAATCTATAATTATCAATTCCATACGAAGCTTTTTGAGGATCCAGTACCTGAAGATAGAGGATTCCATCAACCTCAACAGCGATATTATCACGGGTGATACATATCTGTGGCGCAACATCTATTGCCTGTTCTTTAAGAGTATGCCGGTACCTTACTTTGTCGAAAAAAGGAATAAGTAGCTGAAAGCCTGCTGTATATGTTGCCCTGTACTTTCCGAGCCTTTCAACGATAATTGCTGTTCTTTGCGGAACAATTTTAATCATGGATATAATCAAAATAAATCCCAAAAAGATTATGCCAATAAGAATAAAAGTTGTGCTTGATCCTTCCATTTTAATTATTTTTTAGGTTCAACTATTAATTTAAAATTTTCTTTTTCAATGATGATAACTCTCTGTCCTTCTTTGATTTCTGAAATAGATTCGGCTGTCCAGGTTGTTCCTTTGAATTCGACTTTACCGGTTTTAATACCACCAAAATCGGTTGTAGCAAGTGCCTCCTTACCAGTAAATTCATCTTCAACATCTTCGGAATGGGAACCCTTGCTATTTAAGAATTTTTTCTGAATTATTCTTCTGAGCACTATGAGTAAGAGAACTGATGTAATAGCGAAAATTACTATTTGTATGTTGGTGCCGGGATTACCAAAAAGGCAAACCAAGGCAGTAATCCAGGCTCCGAGGCCGAAGAAAAAAATGAAAAATCCGGGAATGACCAATTCGAGAAGAAAAAGGCCCAGACCAACGATGAACCAAAACAGTTCAGGCCTGGAAAAAATGTTTGTGATCATAACGAATAATTTAAATTGTTAGCGAGATGATTGTTTTGTATGAAGTAAAGATATAATAAAAACTACAGAAAACTCAAAAATTACGGGTTTACCATTCTTAAAATAAGGTTGAAAATATTAACCTGGAGTGAAGACAGCTTATTTTTTTTTAATGGTGTCATTAATACTTTTCAACCATGTAACAACCTTCTTGGAAAAAAAATTCAGGTTTTCACAGGTAAAATCACCTTCCATTTTTATCACGTATCCTTTATAATTTCCTGAACTCTCCGAAAATCGGTAACAGATATACTTTAATGATCCTGCATCGGCTGAAACATTCTTTAAAGCAGTAACTTTGCTTGAAGCTATGTTTTTAATATAATTAGTGTATTTCTGTAATTCTTCCTTTGGAATTTTTTTTCCGGAGTTTATACAATTACTGATATTATCTTTGACCTGGTTTTCGCTAATAGTAAAATCTTTGTCCGTGAAATTCCACTTTAGGGGATTTTGATAGGTCAAAATATTTCCTTCACTATCGATGATAAATCCATTATGCTGATATCCCCAGGCATAATTAATATATTCAATCTGGAACAGTATTAATTGTTTTTTGCTTATAACGTTATTTTTTTTACATCCTGTAAGAAACAAGACCGTAAGAAGAAATAAAAATAATTTTAAAAAAAATGATTTCATTTATTACCTGTTAAAACATCATATTCAAAAATCGGACCAGTCTGAACCGTAATTGAATGATTAGTTTACAAATTTATTAATATAAGAGTTACAGTGAATAGTGGTATAAAAAATTTTATTGAATCATTTATTTTTCGTAAATTATATCGGTTAAAATAAATGAGGAATTGTTTTCATTTTCAATAAGTCTCATCCGTCGGCTATGCGGGATAAGTGATTAATATATAAGCTAATATAAACTCTGTATTTCAGTATCTTAAATAATAACAATTTAAGAATACGGGTCAAATGGAAAAATTTTTTGATTATTTTGACGGTCGGTACAGAGAGTCAATACTTAAAAAGGCTCCTGATGATGATGGTCCGGTAATTACTCTTTCACGATTGACAGGTTGTGATGCCCGTCAGGTAGCTGCTATTCTGGCAGATGACCTCAACCATAAATTTGGTATTTCTAAGTGGAAATGGATCGATAAGGATATTATCTATGCTATCGCAAAGGAATTAAATACAGATACTCAGCGTGTTGAGAATTTCTATAAAGGAATTGAATTGTCCAATATTTCGGAAATGATTATGGCTTTTTCGGGTGGTTTTATAAGTGATCTGAGAGTTAAGAAGGCTATTAGGGATGTTGTACTATCGATGTGTAAAGAGGGATTCATAATTCTGGTTGGAAGAGGAGGTGTTTCAATAGCTCATGAAATTAAAGATGCACTTCATATCAGGCTTATTGCTCCCTTCTACTGGAGAGTTGAGAATGTGATGAAAAAGAAAGAAATGAACATAGAAAATGCCGAAAAGTTTGTTGTTGATACTGATGAAAAGAGATTCAATTTGATACAGGCATTTCTGGGAAAAAAACCTCTTAATATTGATTACTTGTTTGATGCCACCATTAACCGGAGCTCCTTTACATTACAGGAGATAGCTGATTTGATTCTTTCAATGTATGAAAAGAAAATATGCAGGCAAATTGCAGAGAGGAAAAAGATTAACAGGATTCGGTAAATATTTAGCGACTACATCCCACTACAATCAGCTATTCTTTTAATGTGTTCACTTAGTCTCCTGTCGAGACTTTTCTTGTACGCATCCCAATCAGTGATCGGGTATTTAGCCACACCACTATCCATTGCGGCTTTAGCAACTGCCGGAGCTATGCATGATATTAACCGGGGGTCAACGGGTTTAGGAATAATATATTCTTTTCCAAATACAAGTTTTTCAACGTTATATGCTTTTAATACTGAATCAGGCACAGGCTCTTTTGCAAGTGCAGCAAGTGACTTCGAAGCTGCAAGTTTCATCTCTTCATTAATGGTCGAAGCTCTCACATCCAGTGCACCCCTGAAGATGAAAGGAAATCCCAGAACATTATTAATCTGGTTTGGATAATCTGATCTTCCGGTAGCAAAAATCAGGTCATTCCTTGTTGACATTGCATCCTCGAAGGAGATTTCCGGGAAAGGGTTGGCCATAGCAAAAACGATCGGGTCTTTTGCCATAGAAGCCAGCATATCTTTTGACATCGTACAGGCTGCAGACAGACCAAGAAAAAGATCAGCACCCTTAACTGCCTGTTCCAGAGTGTCAAGATCCCTGCCGGTAATGAATTCCTGTTTGTATTTATTAAGATCTTTTCTTTTTTTATTAATAATTCCTTTTGAATCAGCCATTACAATATTCTCCCTCCTGACACCAAGAGAAACATACAATCTGGAACATGAAATAGCTGCTGCACCTGCCCCGCATACCACCATTTTGAGATCTTCTATTTTTTTACCTGATATTTCAAGAGAATTCAGCAGACCTGCTGCAGAAATAATTGCAGTTCCATGCTGATCATCATGGAATACTGGAATATCAAGCATCTTTTTTAGTTCCGTTTCCACTTCGAAACATTCCGGAGCTTTAATATCTTCAAGGTTTATTCCGCCAAAAGTCGGAGCAATTTGTCTGCAAAATTCAATAAGTTTTTTTGGATCTTTTTCATTAACCTCAATATCGAAAACATCAACATCTGCAAATACCTTAAACAGTAGTCCTTTCCCCTCCATGACAGGCTTTCCTGCCAAAGTCCCGATATCTCCAAGCCCGAGCACTGCAGTACCATTCGATATTACTGCAACAAGGTTCCCTTTTGCAGTGTAATTGTAAACATCCTCAGGATTCTTTTCAATTTCAAGACAGGGATAAGCTACCCCTGGAGTATACGCGAGACTGAGGTCAAATTGCGTACTATAAGGTTTTGTAGGTATTACCTCTATTTTTCCATGACGACCTCTGCTATGATAGAGAAGTGCATCCTCTTTTGTAACTTTTGGCATTGTGTGGACTTTTTATTGTCATTCGAATTTAAGATTTAAATAGCAATATTTTTATGAAATAAGTCATTTTTTCCTAGCCGACTTAAATAGGTTTCTTAAAATAGCTCCTGAAATATTCTTTATTCCCTGGATTTTTTTTTGCATTGATAACAAAAATAGATATTTTCAACGGCAGTTTTAATTATGGTTTTAGCAGGATTTTATATTATATTTTTCTATGAATAAAAACATTGCAATAGGCACTGATATAGGCGGAAGTCATATCACTTGTGCCGCTATTGACCTGGTTTCAGGAAAGATCATCAGGGAAACTTTAACAGAAAGATCGGTAGACAATCAGGCTCACGCAAGTGTGATAATTGGTATATGGACGGAAGCTATATTATCTGTTTTAGCGAAGGTTCCTCTTGAAAATGTAAAAGGAATTGGCTTTGCAATGCCCGGTCCATTTGATTATGTCAAGGGTATTTGTTATATCCATGGTGTCGCAAAATATGAAAATTTGTATGGATTCAATATTACTGATGCCATTTCAGGCAGTCTTGGCATTCACGATGGATTCCTCATCAGATTTATGAATGATGCTTCATCTTTTGCCGTGGGAGAGGCATGGGCCGGCAGTGCCTCTAAGGTTAATCGTTCACTCTCAATTACGCTTGGCACCGGCTTTGGATCTGCATTTATCAGTGACCGCATCCCGATTGTTGATGGGCCTGAAGTACCTAAACTAGGTTGTATATATCACCTGCCGTTTAAAGGTGGAATTGCTGATGATTATTTCTCAACCCGTGGATTACTTTCCAGGTATAAGAATCTCACTGGTAAAGAGTTGAACGGTGTAAAAGAGCTTGCGGTACTGGCTGCTTCCGACAAGATAGTAACCGATCTCTTTACGGATTTTGGAGAGAATGCCGGGCTGTTCCTTGCACCCTGGCTTAAAAAGTTCAAGGCTGAAATTTTAGTTATTGGAGGAAATATATCACATGCATATAACCTGTTTGGAGATGTTTTTGAGAAAAGATTGAGAAAGGAGAATTGTACTTGTGAGGTAACGATTTCAAAACTGAAAGAGGATGCAGCACTGCTGGGAAGTGCCTACCTGCTTGATGACGATTTCTGGAAATCAGTTCAGCATGCACTTCCATTGATGTAAAACCGCAAACCACAAACCAAAAAAAATGAATACACAAAAAGTTAACATCACCAAAATACTCCCTGTGCTTATGGCATTTTTTGTCATGAGTTTTGTTGACCTTGTTGGTATCGGGGTTGACCGTGTTAGCAAAGATATGAGCCTTAGCGCCACTCTGGCACAATTGATCCCTTCTGCAGCTTTCCTCTGGTTTCTTCTTCTCTCTGTTCCGTTTGGAGTTATGCAATCCCGTCTGGGCAAACGGTTTATGCTCAACGTCGGGATGTGTGTAACAGCATTAGGTCTGCTGGTCCCTTTTTTCTTCTATACTTTTGCAATGGTCCTTGCGGGCTTTGCACTTCTGGGAATAGGTAACACTATAGTTCAGGTTTCGGCAAATCCTCTTATTGTTGATGTCGTTCCGGGAAATCGGAAATCGAGTTTCCTCAGCTTTTCACAATTTATTAAGGCGATAGGATCAATGATCGGGGCTCCCCTGGCAGCGGTTTTTGCGGCAAGATTCGGAGACTGGAAACTCTTGTTCCTAGTTTTCGGAGTTGTTTCACTTCTTTCAGTTCTGTGGCTGGGTTTAACGAAAATAGATGAGGGTAAACAAACGGAAATCAAAGCTACATTTGCTTCCTCTTTCAAACTGCTTGGTACCGGATTTGTGATGATGATGGTTGTTTCGATTTTCCTGGTTGTAGGTATCGACGTAGGATTCAATTCTAATTCGGGTCAGTTCCTTATCAAACACTTTGGCATCGATTCAACAACAGCTGAATCTGGAAGAAGCATATATTTCTTCGGTCGTATGCTTGGTACCTTTGCCGGCGCTATTATGCTTACCAGAATCTCTTCACGAAAATTCTTTATATGGACATCAATTCTCGGAATATTATGTTTAGTTGCCATCCTGCTGATATCTTCACCAGTCATGGCATGGGGTCTCGTCTTCCTTATCGGACTGTCAGTAGCTAACATTTTCCCTCTGGTATTTTCAATCACAGTTGAAAAATATCCTACTCGTACCAATGAAATTTCAGGACTAATGATGATGGCAATTTCGGGTGGAGCGGTTATACCATTACTTATTGGTTGGGTAAGCGATCTTAGCAGTATTGCTTTCGGGATGTCAATCCTTATAGTTTGTATGATTTACTTATTATTGGTCTCTATTTACAATCTCAAGAGATAAACTGTTGGTTGCAGTCTGAATATGCTTCAACCACGTTAATAAGTATGATGGAAGCACGGTTATCATTTTGAATCCAGAATGAATAAGATCATTATTCATCCACTCAGAATGGATGTATGTACATTAGAACAGACGATTCATACAAAACCGCGGGTAACAATGATTTTTTACAGAAGATCGCACTAATTTTAACGGTGATTTTGAATAGTCTGTAATGTTGATTCAAAATGGTGATTTGACTCCGAAACATAGTAAAAAAAAATAGATAGTCTTTAGTTTACAATGAATATAACGTTATTACTCAGGTAAATAGTTTTTAGGTATGATTTTACACTGTTCCGGAGTTCCCTATTCCCCATTTTCCAAATACTCCGGGACATTTTATCCCCCTCCACTGTGAGGTTTGCATAATGCAGACTTTTTACCAGCCCGGAGGGGGTTCTTCTATACCTCACACTCCGCATACCGAACACCGGACTCCGGTTTATTAAAAATAGAACTTCTTACATTTGTATATTGAACTTAAAACGCGCAAATTGCAGAGTATTTCGAATTAGTTAAATGCATTGAATAACAATTCGTAATTCATATCGCAATTTTTGCCCGGATACAAACTCTGAAAATATGAAAGAAGTCAGACTAGACAGACGTGATTTTCTGAAGAAAACATCTGCTATTGCCATTGCTTTTACAATTATTCCCAGGCATGTGCTGGGAGGACAAGGTTATACTGCTCCCAGTGATCAGCTTACCAAAGGTATTATAGGTGTTGGTGGAATGGGGCGGGGCCATTTTGAATATGAAGGCACCCGCCTGCTTGCAGTTTGTGATGTCGATAAAACTCACCTTGATCAGGCTATTGCTGCAGCGGGAGGAAACATCTCGGGTTATCACGATTTCCGGGAACTAATTGCCAGACAGGATATAGATATAGTTCACATTGCAACTCCTCCTCACTGGCACGGAATAATTGCTAAGACAGCAGCGGAAGCCGGAAAAGATATCTGGTGTGAAAAGCCAATGACACGCACAATCGGCGAAGGAATTAAAGTGGTTGAAGCGGTTCAGAAAAATGGCAGGATGTTCCGGCTTAATACATGGTTCAGATTTAAAGACCAGTTTTATGGTCTTGGAACTACTATAAAACCGCTTAAGAAACTTGTCGATTGCGGGGTTCTTGGCTGGCCACTCAAGGTAACAGTCAGCGGAATAACAGGTTACGACTGGAAATTCTATTGGAGCGGACTTCATAATCTTCAGCCAATGGCTGTTCCGCCAGAATTGGACTACGACTTCTGGCTTGGCCCGGCACCTTATAAACCATACAATCCTGAACGGGTACACGTAAAATTCCGTGGTTACTGGGATTATGACGGTGGTGGTCTGGGAGACATGGGTCAGCACTATCTTGACCCAGTGCAGTATTTTCTCGGTAAGGACGATACAGGACCTGTCACCGTTGAAGTGGATACTCCTCAACAACATTATGATGCAGTAGGCTCATGGCGGAGAATAACCTATACTTATGCTGACGGGTGCAAGATAATTCTTGATGGTGAAAACCGCGATAAAGAAGCAGCTTATATTGAAGGTCCTCATGGGAAAATTTTTAAAGGATTCAGATCGGATATCCCTGATATTCAGAAACTGATCGATTCACTTCCGGATCCGGAACCACAAATAGCGACATTCACCGAATCGATTCTTACCAGGAAAAAGTTTGCGCTTAATGAGGCTAACGGCCACAGATCATGTTCTATCGTTAATCTTGGCGTAATTGCACTCCGGCTGGGAAGGAACCTTAATTATGATCCAGTCAAACAGCAGTTTATCAATGATGAAGGCGCCAACAGACTCATTAATCCGCCAATGCGTGGACCCTGGAAAATATAAACTTTGACCTTAAAATTGAAAATTTGAAATTTTGAAAACATGAAAATAAAGAAAATACTTCTCATCGGTTTTTCTCTCCTGCTGATTTCTTTTGCATTATACCCACAGGACAATAGAACGATCGAAACCAAAGTAGCAGATCTTCTTGCCCGTCTTCCTTCAAACGACATCCAATCTACTGATAAACTGATGGTTGATATGCTATCGCTTGGAGAAACAGGGATCAGAGAGATTTGTGATCAGGTTATCCCCGCTGGAACCGGCGATGATACGCGTCCCAGGTTTGCAGTCGAAAGTCTTTCACGATTTCTATCCGCTAATAAAAGAGAAAATGTAAAGGCAATTTGGGAAAAAGTTTGTATAAGTTATGCGACAGTACAAAATGATTTCGGTGTCAAAGATTTCTTTATGAAACAACTTCAGCTAATGGGTGGAGATCAGTCTGTTGAAGCTATGAAGATCTATCTTAACAGTAAAGAAATGAATGGACCTGCACTGGCTGTAATATCTGCGGTTGGAGGTAAAACTGCAGAAACCATTTTAGCTGAATCACTTAAGAACAAAGAACTTCCCTGTGCCGCTGCGGTTATGAATTCACTTGCACTAATGAAATCACAAACGGCAGTAAACGAATATATTACGTGGGCTTCAGTTGATGATATCAATATTAAAGCTTCTGCATATAATGCACTGGCTCAAAGTGGCAGCCTATTGGCATATCCAGTATTATTAAAAGCAGCTGAAGATGTTTCGTACAGATGGGAAACTACCGGTGCCACAGCTTCTTTACTTAAATATGCCAAGGTTGTTGGTCAGAATGGAGATATCAAAACCATGAATAAAATTTGTAAGCTTATTATTTCGAAATGCGACGATAATATTACAATTCAAAATAAAACTGTTGCTCTGGATACCTATGTCAGTTTTCATGGTATCAATGCAATAACTGACCTGATCAAAGCGGCTTCTCATCCAAACAGCAAATACAGAAACGCTGCTATGCGTATGTCACTGGCAATTCCCGGAACTGAAGTAGTAAAGAAATGGATTGAATATTTTCCAAAAGCAATTCCAGATGCAAGACCTGAATTAGTAAACATGTTTGGTATCAGGGCTGATCAGATGGCGCTGCCTCTCATAACTGCTTCATTGTCAGATCATGATTTGAATGTCAGAAAGGAGGCTGCTTCAGCCATTGTTAAGTTAAGTGGTGGAAAAGCTATCCCGGCATTGATTGATTATATGATGAAATTCGGCAGCGATTCTGACCAGGAAACTGCAAAATTAGCTCTTATGACTGTTTGTGGCAGCGATAATATGCATCTTCTGATCCCTATATTGAGGAGTGGTCAACCATCTGCGAGTAAAAGTGTAATTGAGCTGCTAGCCTGGAATAAAGGGAATCAATATTTTTCAGAGGTTCTTCCTTTAGCATCATCAGTTGAAGAACCTGTAAAAACAGCTGCTATTAAAGCCCTGGCTGACCTGGCCGGATCATCTGATCAGACAAAACTGATTGAACTTCTCTCTGTCACTGATAATCAGGATTATATTAATGAGATCCAGACTGCTATTGCTGTTGATGCAGGCAAAATTTCTGATCCTGAAATGAGATCCTCAACCATTCTTAAAGCTATGGAAGGCAAAATTCAAAAGAAAAAGATTATTCCTGTCCTGGCAAAAACAGGTGGGCGTGAAGCTCTGAAAACAGTTCTAAAAGAATTTGAAAATGGAAATCCGGAAATTCGTGAGGTATGTTTTAAGGCTCTTACTAACTGGAAAGATTATTCAGCATCTTCAGCGTTGTACGAGATTTGTGCATCAAGAAATAAGACTTATGAGGGACCAGCTTTTGAAGGTTATGTAAGACAAATAAAATCCTCCGGCTTAACAGACGAACAAAAACTGCTTCTTTACAGAAAAATCATGCCCTTTGCATTAAGCCCTGACCGCAAAAACGAAGTCCTTACCGAAATCGGAAAACTCAAAACTTATCAATCTCTCTATTTTGTTGCAAACTATCTTGAAGATGCTTCTACTTCGGCAACAGCGGCTAAAGCTGCAATGATTATTGCTCTTCCCTCAGTAGATTCAAAGTCAGGTATGTATGGAGATCTCGCAAAAGCGATTCTTACAGAAGCAGTTGGCAAGTTAAAAGGACTGGAAAGTGAATATAATAAAGAGTTGGTAAACAAATATTTGGCCGGTATGACTGCTGATGAGGGTTTTAAGCCAATGTTTAACGGGAAGGATCTTTCCGGCTGGCAGGGACTAGTTGAAAACCCCGTAGCAAGGGCTAAAATGAAACCCGCCGAACTTGCTAAGAAACAGATTGAAGCAAACAAAAAGATTAAAGGTAACTGGAGTGTCAAAGATGGTTGTATTTGGTTCAATGGCAATGGTGATAATCTTTGTTCAATAAAGGAATATGGTGATTTTGAAATGTTTGTAGACTGGAAAATCTCCAAAGAAGGTGATAGCGGGATCTATCTCAGAGGTTCACCCCAGGTTCAGATATGGGATACTTCGAGAGTGCAGGTAGGAGCACAGGTCGGTTCTGGTGGATTGTATAATAACCAGATGAACCCTTCAAAACCTCTTAAAGTGGCTGATAATCCAATCGGCGACTGGAATACTTTCAGAATAGTAATGATCGGTGAAAAGGTGTCAGTATGGCTTAACGGAGAACTTGTTGTTGATAATGTCACTCTGGAAAATTATTGGGATCGTAAAATCCCGATATTCCCTAAAGGTGCAATTGAACTCCAGGCTCATGGTACTGATCTGGCATTCAGGGATATATATGTCAGAGAAATAAGTGAAAAAGAATTTAATCTTACTCCTGAAGAAAGATCGGAAGGATTTATGACACTTTTCAATGGAAGAAATCTGAACGGCTGGGTAGGAGATACAGTTGCCTATGGAGTCGAAGATGGATTGTTAGTAACGATTCCTTCCAAAGGAGATATAGGTAATCTTTACACGAAAAAAGAATATGCTGATTTCAATTTCAGATTTGAATTTCAGCTTACACCAGCTGCTAATAACGGTGTCGGTATACGTGCTCCTCTTTCAGGCGATGCTGCTTATGTAGGTATGGAGCTTCAGATACTTGATGACACAGACCCGGTTTATGCAAATCTGCAACCTTATCAGTATCACGGATCGGTTTATGGGGTAATCCCTTCCAGAAGAGGGTTTCTTAAACCACTCGGTGACTGGAATTATGAAGAGGTCACCGCTAAAGGTACTCAGGTTAAAATAAATCTTAATGGGACTACTATTGTTGACGACGATATTGCTGATCCAAGAGACAATGGAACAATGGATCACAAGAACCACCCCGGTTTAAAAAATAAGACAGGACATATCGGGTTTCTGGGTCATGGATCTCTTGTTAAATTCAGAAACATCAGAATAAAGGACCTTTCACAATAAAACTTTTCTTAACCGCAAAGTACGCAAAGCACGCCTTTGCGCAAACCTTAGCAGTCTTTGCGGTTAATGGATTTATAATAATTGATGAAAATTAAATACCCAATATGGTAAAAATATTTTGTTTACTGATTTCAATTATTTCACTTTCAGCATGTTCGCAAGTGAAACCACCAGAGCCCTTTGGCCAGTTCCTTCAAAAAGGCAGCTTGCATGGCATGACATGGAGTATTATATGTTTGTTCATTTTACTGTAAATACATTCACAGATAAGGAGTGGGGTTACGGTGATGAATATGGCCTGAAGTTTGGAGTATACCTGTCACCATGGGACAGAAACAGTTCATTTTACGGAACCCCTGAATATTTGACATACTACCGTAATCAGCTTCGGGAACTTCTTACAAATTATGGTGATGTTTTCGAGGTATGGTTCGATGGCGCCAATGGGGGAGATGGATATTACGGTGGTGCAAAGGAAACGCGAAAAATTGATAATAAAACCTATTATGACTGGGTAAATACTCATAAGATTGTTAGAGAGTTACAACCTTCATCCGTAATGTTCAGCGATGCCGGACCAGATATCCGCTGGGTTGGGAATGAAAGTGGAATGGGGAGCCTGACCAACTGGTGTCTGCTTAAAAAAGATGAGATGTATCCGGGAGGCAATTTTGCCAAAATATTAGGAGAAGGTAATGAAGACGGAAACTATTGGGTTCCTGCTGAAGTTGATGTTTCGATACGTCCTGGATGGTTTTATCATCAGGATCAGGATTCACTTGTCAGATCGCCTGAAAATCTAATGAAACTTTATTACTCTTCAGTCGGACGGAATGGTAATCTTCTGCTGAACGTACCTCCTGACAGGAGAGGCCTTCTGCATGAAAACGATATAAAATCCCTTCTCGCTTTCAGGGAATTGCTGAAAAAGGAATTTGAAACAGATCTCGCGAAAGGGAAGAAGGTAATTGCTACATCCTTCAGGGGAAAGGGATATGAAGCTTTAAATGTAAATGACGGGAATCCGGAAACTTACTGGACCACAAATGATTTCCAGACAACCGGTGATATAATTGTCAACCTTGGAGCTGAAACAGAGGTGAACAGAATCGTGATTCAGGAATATATAAAGTTGGGGCAACGGGTTCAGAAATTTGAAGTGGCTGTATTTAGTAATGGCACATGGGAGCCATTAATTGATGGTACTACTATAGGACACAAAGTTATTAAGAAATTTCCAGTTATAAAAACCTCTAAAATTAAAGTAACTATCAGTAAATCAAAATCATGCCCTATTATTTCTAATATTGAGCTTTACAGGGCCCCAGGGGAATGACGGTCTGCATAACTCTGTGATCCCGATAGTTATCGGGACTCTGTGGTTCTCTGTGTAACTAATTTTTTTAAGAACTTACACAGAGAAACACGGAGAAGACACAAAGTGACACAGAGAAAGAAGGAGATTAATCCACGTGAAACATTCTGGCTACTTTAACTGCTGCAGTAACTCTCTTTGTCAGACCTGACCAGTTTTTCTTGATAACATGCTCTTTCGTGATAAGATTTGAGCCGATACCGACACAGGTTACCCCGGCATTAAACCATTCTCTTAAATTTTCAAGGGTTGGTTCAACACCCCCGGTTGGCATTATACTTGTCCAGGGACATGGTCCTTTAATTGCCTTTACAAAATCAGGTCCTCCGACAGATGAACCCGGAAATATTTTAACTATCTCAGCACCAAGCTCTTCTGCATAGCTGATTTCTGACAATGATCCGCAACCTGGCAACCACATTATTTTTCTACGGTTACAAACTTTTGCCATTTCCGGATTAAGTACCGGTGAAACTATAAAATTAGCGCCCAGTTGTATATATAAGGAAGTGGTCCCGGCATCAACTATTGATCCTGCACCCATCATCAAACCGGGAAACTCTTTTTCAGCCCATTTATTAAGTTCACTGAATAATTCATGTGCATAATCACCACGATTAGTGAATTCAAAAACTTTTATGCCACCTTCAAAACAGGCTTTAATAACATTTCTGCAAATCTCAGAATCTTTGTGATAGAATACAGGGACAATACCTGTTTCCCTCATCTTAAGGATGACATCTATTCTTGTAAACCGTGCCATAATTTTTTTCAGGTTTGTATAGACAAATGTATTTAAAAAATACAAAATTATTATCACTATATATATTTTAATGGAAGAAAATGCTGGGTGCTTATTGCATGATGCATGGTGCATGGTGCATAGTGAATGGTCTATGTTAAACACACCCTGCACCTTGCATCCCGTACCTTGGAACTTTCTTCACTTTTTACTTTTATCTTTTAACTTTTGTCTTTTGTCTTTTGTCTTCTATAATAATTATCTTAGCAATTCAATCTATCAGCATGGCATTAAACTATATCTGGATTGCATTCTTTATTATCGGCTTCCTGGTTGCTCTTGGTCAGTTGATCTTCGCAGGTAATACACAGATATTCAATGACCTGGTAAATTCTGTTTTTTCAAATGCCAAAACCGGATTTGAAGTTTCGCTCGGATTAACCGGTGCACTTACGCTATGGATGGGATTATTAAAAGTGGGAGAGAAAGGTGGAGTGGTTGCGATCATTGGCAGACTTATTGGTCCGCTTTTTGAAAGACTTTTTCCCGGACTACCGAAGGGCCATCCGGCTTACGGATCAATTATGCTTAATATTTCCGCAAACATGCTTGGTCTCGATAATGCAGCAACCCCTGTTGGACTTAAGGCAATGAAGGAAATGCAGGAGGTCAATCCCGATAAGGAGACTGCTTCAAATTCTCAGATTATGTTCCTTGTTCTGAATGCAGCAGGTCTCACAATTATTCCGGTCAGCATTATTGTTTACAGGACCCAGCTTGGGGCAGTCAATCCTGCTGACATATTTATCCCGATACTTATTTCGACTTTTGCCGCTTCTCTGACAGGGATGATCAGTGTTGCTATAATTCAGAAAATCAATCTTCTCGATAAAGTAATTCTTGCATACCTGGGAGGACTTACTGCAATAGTAGTCGGCATTATACTCTATTTCAGCAGGCTTCCTAAGGAGCAGATATCAACCATTTCGACATTTGCAGCAAATTTTATACTCATGTCGATCATTGTACTTTTCATCGTTCTGGCATTCATTAGAAAGGTGAACGTTTATGATGCATTTATTGAAGGAGCTAAAGAGGGATTTATGACTGCCGTCAGGATTATACCTTTCCTTGTTGCCATCCTCGTTGCCATTGGAATTTTCAGAGCTTCGGGTGCAATGGATTTCATAATCGCTGGTATAGCGAAGTTTTTTGCATGGTTAGGAGTTGATACCCAATTCACAGGTGCCCTACCAGTGGCATTCATGAAACCACTTTCCGGTAGTGGCGCACGCGGCCTGATGATTGATGCAATGAAGACAAACGGAGCTGATTCATTCATAGGGAGATTGTCCTGCACTATGCAGGGAACCACCGACACAACATTTTATATTGTCGCGGTTTATTTCGGATCGGTAGGAATAAAAAATACGAGGTATTCAATAGGTTGCGGCTTACTAGCTGATCTTGCAGGGTTCACAACTGCAATATTTGTAGCATATCTCTTCTTCACATAAACTTCATTTATGAGTATTCTTCTGACTTCAATAATTGTAGGCATAAGTATTTTTGCCATAGTTATTCTTACATCGAAGCTTAAACTGGAAGCTTTTATTGCCCTGTTCCTGGTTTCACTCTTCCTGGCATTTACAGTACTTCCTGTGAAAACAATTGTGAGCACAATCCAGGAAGGATTCGGAAGCACAATGGGCACTATCGGCTTCTTAATAATTCTTGGTTCAATTATTGGTATAACGCTCGACAAAACAGGAGGAACACTCAGCATTGCAAGATTTATTCTGTCAAAAACAGGTGAAAACAAAAGTGCAAGGGCATTGGGTATCATAGGTTTTATTACCGGCTTGCCTATTTTTTGCAATTCAGGGTTCATTATATTAAGCGGACTCTCCAAGTCATTAAGTTCAAAATCTAAACTGCCAATGCCCTTTCTGGCAGCAGTTCTCGCATGTTCTCTTTATTCGGTACATTGCCTGATACCGCCTCACCCTGGAGCACTGGCTGCAGCGGGTCTGCTCAAGGTTAATATAGGCTACCTGATAGTTATTGGAACAATCTTCGCTATTCCAGGAACATTAGCTGCATATTTCTGGAGCAGATGGATTTGTAAAGGGGAAAATTATCAACCGGCTAAAGTTATCGATGTAGACCCAAAATTAACTCAAGATAATCTTCCCCCGACTTTTCTCTCATTTATGCCGATTGTTGTCCCGCTGTTGCTGATAGCATTAAAATCTTTATTTAATATGCTCGACAAAGAAGGCCATAGTCTGATTTCAAAAATACTATTTCTTCCGGGAGAACCCATATTTGCATTGTCAGTTGGCGTTGTTCTTGCAATGTTATTGATCAGAAATAAAACAATTGAATCGATGAATTCTGTTTTTCGCGAAGCTATCGAAAAAGCGGGTCCAATACTTATTGTCACAGCAGCAGGAGGAATGTTCGGAATGGTAATAAAGGCCACTGGCACAGGTGAAGCAATGGGTAAGCTGCTGGCAGGAACAAATATTGGGATTGTTGTGCCATTTCTTATTGCAGTTGTTATGAAAACCGCACAGGGTTCATCCACCGTGGCAATTATCACAACAGCCTCTTTTGTAGCTCCGATGTTATCAATTCTTGGTCTGGATTCGGAGTGGGGCAGGTTGCTGACATTATTGTCGATGGGTGCAGGTTCAATGATTATATCTCATGCTAATGATTCTTACTTCTGGGTCATTTCCAATTTTTCTGAAGTTGACCCATCGACAACTTTAAAAGTGTATTCTTCTTCTACTATTATTATGGGAGTTGCGGTTTTTGCATGTGTATGGATCACATCTTTGATAATTTTGTAATAGGACGGGTATAATGAAGACTGATAAACAGTATGGAAAACAATAAGATGAATTATAAAACAATAGCTGAACAGATATTTCTGGCAGGAGTCGAAAGTGTTCTCCCTGACAGATTGATAACCAATGAGATGTCTTTGAGAGATAATTGCCTGCAGATCGGACATCTGAGTTTCTCCCTGGAAACAATTGAGAATATATATGTAATAGGGGCAGGGAAAGCTTGCGCAATGATGGGTGCAGAAGTGGAGAAGATTCTTGGCGACCGGATTACTGAGGGACATATCGTCGTTAAATATGGTTATTCATGCAAATTAAAGTATATTGAAGTGTCTGAAGCGGGCCATCCGGTACCTGATTCAAACGGATTGAGAGCAACAAGGACGATACTTAAAATTGCTGAAATGGCCAGTTGGAATGACCTGGTGATCTGTCTTTTATCAGGTGGCGGCTCATCTCTGCTTTCTGATATCCCCGAAGGTTCTTCACTTAAGGATATTATTAAAGTCACTGATCTTCTGGTAAATAGCGGAGCCTGTATAAAGGAAATTAATGCAGTTCGCAAACATTTGTCAGTTGTTAAGGGCGGTCATCTTGCCAGAGTTGTGTATCCGGCTACTCTCGTGAATCTTATTTTGTCTGATGTACCCGGTGATCCGCTTGATGTAATTGCTTCCGGACCAACAGTTCCAGATCCTACATCATTTCAGCAGGCATTGACTGTTTTAACTACATTTGATTTAACAGAATCTGTCCCCGTAGGGATACTTCAATTCTTAAATGAGGGAGCAGCAGGCAATAGACCTGAAACCCCAAAAACAGGAGATCCTGTTTTTGAAAAGACATTCAATATCCTCGTTGGGTCAAACAGGATGGCACTTGAGGCAGCGAAATGTAAAGCATTAGAATTCAACATTAATGCAGTTATAATTGACGATCAGTTGCAAGGCGATGCTTCCACAATTGCAGAGTATTTAGTTGAAACATCAAATAAATTTAAAAGTGATAAAAATGAGGTGAAGCCAGTCTGTTTGTTATTCGGAGGAGAAACAACTGTTAAAATGACAGGTAAGGGACTCGGCGGAAGAAACCAGCATTTAGCTTTATTGTCTGCCTTCCAGCTTAAAAACTATCCCGGGATAACAATACTTTCTGCTGGAACTGATGGTACGGATGGCCCAACTGCTGTCGCCGGAGCTGTTGTTGATTCGGATACCTTCCCGACAGCTCTTTCAAAAAATGTTGATCCGGAAAAGTACCTCACTGAATTCGATTCATACCATTTCTTTAAAAAAGTTGGTGGACATATCACTACCGGTCCAACTATGACTAATGTAATGGATATTATTGTCGTAATAGTGGAATAATCGGAAAGGCACAATGGTATACTGGTACAATAGTACAACGGTATAACGGTACAAGGGTACAACAGTACATCGGCATAACGACATAATGACACAACGACACAACGACACAACAATAATTATAAGCTCTGGCAAACCCTGAAAAAGATGAAAGTGATATCTTTGTTCTCTATATTTTTCTTAAGTTTGATTTCCTGTAATTCAGGATCGAGAAAAACTTCGGAGTCGTCAAACCAGTCTTTAAAACAATCGACAGACACATCAGACATGACCAATAGTTTTTATGATAACGTTGAAACCTATGCACTTCCGGTAAAGGAATTGGTCATTGATGGGGAAATAGCTAATCCCGGCAAGGTTGATTTTACAGGTCTTCCGGTCCATTCGGTTATTGTCAAAGAAACGTTACTCGACAGTGCCGGCAGTGACAGGTTTGTTGGTGCTTATAGATATGATGGATATTCACTCTTCGATATTCTGGATAAAAGGGTATTAAAAAAAATAAACAGTGTTGAGTTTAAACCTATAATTGATTTATATGTCGAAGTTGAAAATGACAGAGGCGAAAAGGTTGTATTCAGCTGGGGTGAAATATACTATCCAAATAATCTGCATAAGATTATTATAGCCTCTAATGTGTCCAGGATAGTACCTTCCAGGACAAAGAAGCTGTGGCCACTGACTGCCGAAAGTAAGATTGTGGCAGCAAACGATCTTGTGACTGAAAGAAATATATCTTCTCCGGTAAGGATAACTATTAAATCATATCCCCGGTCGTTTAAAGTTCAGCAGGTTTTGTCACCTATGTACTCATCCCGGATAGGTATTTTCAGTTCTTCCAAACAGGTGGGGCAAATAGAAACTCTTCCAACAAACCTCAATAATGTAACTTTCAATGCAATATTTTATGGCAGGGGTAAAGGTATCCACAGCACAACACCCTTTACCGGAGTGATGCTTAAAGATCTCCTTCTGAAATATTATCCAATAAACAGGGAGAATCTGAAATCGGGTATAATGTGTATCGCTGGCATAGATGGTTACAGGAGTGCAGTCACTTATTCTGAACTTTTCAACCGGAACGATCAGCAGGAATTTATGCTGATCAAAACAAAGACAGAAGAAGACGGAGGTCTTTACAGGATTTTCGCTTCAGCAGATTTTTTTTCTGACAGGGCAATAAAATCGGTAAGCGAAATTCATCTTGGTTATTAAACTAAGTCCTGTTCAAATCAATTAGACAATAGGCAACATGATCGATTAATGAAAACAATAAAGAGGAATCTTTTTAAAATCTTTATATTTTCACATTCTTAACACTTTTTTCATAAAAATAAAGTTATTTTTGCGGGCTTTATTTAAGGTTTTGGTAAGATTTTAGAAAACCTTCAGTGAACAGATATTTGTTGGGTTAATAATCAAGATAAAAATGAAGGGTTCAGGAGAGAGTTTATTATTTACCGAAAAACTAAAAAACGCATTTATTGGTAAAGCTAAGGTCCTTCAGGACAAAGGTTTATTTCATAAATTAACTTTAATAGCATTTTTTGCATGGATAGGCCTTGGAGCAGATGGTATATCATCATCCTGCTATGGGCCTGAAGAAGCATACCGGAATTTACTCGGACACCCGAGTTTGGCTATATTTGTAGCATTAGGCACTGTATTTACAATTATCATCATTAGTTCCAGTTACAACCAGATAGTACGCCTGTTTCCACATGGCGGTGGCGGATATCTTGTCGGAAGCAAACTCTTGTCGCCTACCACTGGAATGATCTCTGGTTCTGCTCTTATTATCGATTATGTTCTTACAATTACACTTTCTGTGTCGAGTGGTGCTGATGCTATATTTAGTTTCTTCCCTGCCAGTTGGCAGGCTTATAAACTCACATTCGCACTAATGGGTGTGTGTTTCCTTATTCTTTTAAACTTAAGAGGTGTGAAAGAATCGGTACTTTCTCTTACTCCGATATTTATAGTCTTTATTACCACACATGTTATTGCCATTTTATATGGTATTTTTATCCACGCCTCCAATTTTACTGCTGTTGCCAGCCAAACCACGCACGAAATTAATTCAACTTTCTCTCAAGTTGGCTTCTTTGCTACTTTCTTTATAATTCTTCGGGCATATAGCATGGGCGCAGGAACTTACACCGGTATTGAAGCCGTCAGTAATGGCATGCCTATTTTGCGTGAACCTAAAGTTGCCACTGCCCGCAAAACTATGCTTTTAATGGTAATCTCCCTTTCCTTTATGGTAATTGGATTGATGATCTGTTACATGCTTTTTAACGTCCAGCTTGATACCCATAAAACATTAAATGCTGTGTTACTCGATAATCTGACAGCAGGATGGGGCCATTTCTGGTCAAGAAGTTTTGTTCTGATAACTCTGATATCGGAAGCTGCATTGTTGTTTGTTGCTGCACAAACCGGATTTATTGATGGCCCCAGAATTATGGCAAATATGGCAATTGATCATTGGTTCCCTAAAAGATTTGCTTCGCTCAGTGATCGCCTCGTGACACTGAACGGAGTTTTGTTAATGGGTATTGGATCTATTATTATAATGGTCGTATCTAAAGGTTCAGTCGCATTACTGGTTGTGCTATATAGCATTAATGTCTTTATTACATTTACTATTTCGCAGGTGGGAATGGTAAAGCACTGGTGGCTGATGAGAGGAAAGGAATTGCCATGGAAGCGAAAATTAGCCATAAACGGTATTGGGCTTATACTAACTTCCTTTATCCTTGTATCAGTGACCATTATAAAATTTGGGCATGGCGGTTGGGCCACTTTACTTATTACCGGTTTACTGATCTTTTTAGCTGTAAATATTAAACGCCATTATTTTAAAACAGCTGTAAAACTTCAGAAGTTAAGATTAAAAGCTTTTGCGGAAATAGAAAAGTTAATCGGGCAGCGTCCTTGTGCAGATAGAAATATGAAAAAAATCTTTTTCAACAAGGAAGGCAGAACTGCAATAATATTAGTAAGTGGCTTTGGCGGAACCGGATTATACACTTTTCTCCGAATTCTTGAAAACTTTAAAGGTGTTTATAACAATATCGTTTTTGTAAGAGTTGGCATTATTAATTCAAAAATTTACAGAGGCACAGTGGAACTGGAACATTTTAAAAAGCAGGTAATAGAAGATGGGGAAAAATATGTTGCGGTTGCCAATCAGTTTGGTTTGTATGGAAAGAGTATCTGGACTATTGGCACGGACCCTGTAAACGAAATATATCGTATTGTTAAAAAAATAAGGCCCAGACTCTCGGGTGCAGCTTTCTTTGGTGGGCAATTGGTTTTCTCTAAAACATTTTACCTTTCTAAATTATTACATAACCATACCATTTTTTCAATTCAGAAGCGATTCTTTAAATTCGGTATACCTATTATCATTTTCCCAATAAGAATTGATTAAACATATTTACGAACAGACGTGTCCCTACATTCGCCATAATGTGATAATGCAGGGTCATGCCATGGCATGACCCTACTGGTTAATATACCTGGTGATAAATTTTCATTTCGGGGGTACCACAATTGTTTTCACCCTGTTTTTATTATATTTGTTCTTCGACAAATCTTTGAAACTAACCCTGATATAATGAAAGCCCTCGTACTTGAAAAATATAATGAGTTGGTTTACACTTGAAGGGATGTATTATTTAAGCGATGGCCGTGAGGTTCTTGGGGTATCACCCGGGACATATAAAAGAGACGGTGCATTCGCTGAATTTATTGCAATTCCTCAGTATATTCTGTACAAAATACCTGAAATGGTAACTTTTAAACAGACTGCAATGGTGGAGGTTATTGCGGTTGCTCTTCATTCGATAAGTATTTCAGGAATGAAAACTGAAGATAAATGTGTCGTGGTGGGTACCGGAATGATCGGGATTTTTATTCTGAAACTTCTCAAAATATCAGGCGCTTCAAAGATCATTGTGATCGATATTAATCCAAAGCGACTTGAAAGGCCGCACAGGCAGGGGCAGATCATATCTTCATCTCAACAGAAGAAAATCTTGAAGAAAAAATAATTGCTCTGACAAATAAAAGAGGAGCAGATATCTCTTTTGAAGCAGTTGGAAAGAGTGAATAAGTGAAGCGTCGATGATCAGATCTCAGCTGTTGCACCGCTATCTGAAGGAGCTATCTGGTTTAACAAATTTTACAGGAAAGAGGAAGATATGAATAAAACTCTTCGGACTTCCGGCTTCCGACTTCAATCTGATTTATTATTGAGTTTTTTCTTATACATTTAAACTTTAGAAAACAGGCTGATAAATCTGAGATTCGATTTCCATGAAAAGAATTCTTTTGTTAATCTCTTTTTTACTTATTGTTTATGCACTGGAGGCTCAGGAAGGTGCACCCTTGCTTACAAATTTTAAGGAAAGCAATGAGATTGAGAACCAGAATTGGGCCATATGTCAGGATGACCATAATGTGATGCTGTTTGCCAACAGACGGGGTATTCTGATTTTTGATGGTCAGGGTTGGAATTTCATCCCGGTACCTACAATTCCTTATTCACTTAAATACAATCCACAGGAAAAGAAAGTTTATGTCGGCGGAGATAACAATTATGGATACCTTGCCAGGGATGAAAAGGGGATTTACAGATACTTTTCTATTTCAGGGGATTCATCCTCAGTTGGACTTATATCAAGGATACTTTTTACTGACTCAACTGTTTATTTCTACGGGGAACAAAGTATCAGCAGACATAATTTAAAATCGGGAAAGCTTGAGTGGCGACTTGGACAAAAAGAAAATAAACCATTCACCGGGATGTTTATCACCCCGAAAAATACATTCATAAATGTTTTATCAAAAGGACTTTACAGACTTGAGAGCGACACCTTGTTCCCCATAGTTACAGGTTATTTGCTTGAAAATGTCGAGATCCTTTTCAGCCTTCCATATAACAATAATCTTGTACTTCTGGGAAAAAGCAATGGTGACCTTTCTCTTTTCGACGGGATAAAATTTTATGATTATCAGATTAAAGATGAGGGTTATCTCCAACAAAACATTCTTTCTGAAGGATTATCGATTTCTGATAGCCTTTATGCATTTTCAACACTCGATGGTGGAGCCCTGGTTGTAGAAAAGAAGAGCGGTATACTAAAACATGCGATTAATTATGTAAATGGATTACCTGATGATGAAGTTTTCGCACTCGGTGTCGATAACAATCATGGTCTATGGCTTTCTCATCAATATGGGCTTACACGTGCTGATCTGAAGTTACCTATCGCCAGTTTCAGTATTTATCCAGGACTGAAAGGCAATCTGATCAGCTCCCTCTGGCATAATAATAAATTATATGTGGCAACAAGTGAGGGAGTTTTTTATCTTAAAGAAATCAAAAATTATGCTAAGGTTGAAGTACTTGTAAAAAGTGAAGAAGTCGCTGGAAAACCAAGTCCGTCTGTTATTCAAAACATGCCTGTTCAGCAGAAGGTTCCGGAGCCCCGGAAGACAAGGAAAAGCATCTTTTCAAGAATATTTGGCAAGAAATTAGTGACACCAGGTGTTCAGGAACAAACACCCCAGGTAATTGCCCCACCGGTAATTAACTTGCCTGAACCAAAACACTTCAAAATGATAACAGGCAGGCTCAAATCGATTAATTATATCTATAAGAAAGTTGATGGAATAAATGAGAAGTGCAAACAGATGGTCTCAGCAGGCAATGAAATTCTTGCATCAACAAACAGGGGCCTTTTCATTATTTCAGGACAAGCTGCCAAACCTTTAGTAAATAACAGGTATATTAACTACATAAGTGCAAAATCAAAGGACAATAAGTACTATGTTGCCACATTGGATGGTTACTTTTATGTCACAACTGATAAAAATAACCGTTGGGAGGCAGTTTATCCGGATAAAGCATTTACTCATTCACTCTTTTCAATTGTATCAACGGATGAGAATACTGTCTGGGCGGGAAGCGACGATATTGCTTTCAGGATAGGTATCAATAATGGGGTATCTTCAGGAAATCCTAAAGCATATAGCATTAAAGGTGATATATCTCAGAGATATATCATTGAATATGTTAATGATACAGTATTACTTTTTACATTATCGGGTGTTAGTTATTATAACAAAAGTCTTGATTCTTTTAAAGAATATAAAAAAGCATTTACAGGTAAAGGCGCTAAGATAAAATATGTGTTTTCCCAGCCGGAAATTCCCTGGATAAAAAATGAGGATGAATGGATCAATATTGGTTCAGCGCGTAGCATTGCCTATAATGACAAGGCTCTTCTTAAAATCTTTGATAATCTTAATTCAATATATACCGATGAAAATAATATCTGGGTTATCAGCGGAGACAATCTGCTTTTCAGAATTGTGCGTAATAAAATTCCTTCAATTAAACCTGATATTGACCTTATTATCAGAAGTATATCTAATGCGGAAGGTCTTTATTTCGCGCTTTCCGATATTGTATTCGGAAGTGGAGATAATACTGTTTATTTTGATCTGGTGGCACCTGGATATCTTAAGCAGAATTCAACTCAATATCAATATATTGTTGACAAAGTAATGACGGAATGGTCAAAGTGGTCTTACAACAATACAATAAGCCTAATGATAAAACCTGGCAAATATACACTTCAAGTGAGGGCGAAAGATATCTGGGGTAATGAAAGTGAACCTAAAACAATCGGATTTATAATTGAAGCGCCATTCACCCAAACGACGTTTTTTTATATAATAGTTTTGAGTGTCATCCTGATTGGAATAATAGGAGTAATAAGATTTAGGGAAAGACAACTTAAGAAAGAAAAACGGATACTCGAGAAGAAGGTAGAAGAGCGTACTGCAGAAATTGTGGCACAAAAAGAAGAAATTACATCGAGCATTGAATATGCAAGCAGGATACAGCAGGCAATGCTTCCGGAGGATGATCATTTTGTGAATTCATTCTCTGACTATTTTATAATATTCAAGCCTCGGGATATAGTAAGTGGCGATTTTTACTGGATAGGTGAAGATGAAAAAAATATTTTCTTCACAGTTGCAGACTGTACCGGTCATGGTGTTCCAGGGGCCTTTATGAGCACCCTGGGAATATCAACATTAGATGAGATAATTACTAATAATACTGATCTTAAGGCAAATGCCGTATTAGGTCTGTTACGTGAGAAGATAAAGACATCGCTCCACCAGACTGGCAAACAGGGAGAAGCCACTGATGGTATGGATCTGGCCTTCTGTGTTCTTCATAAAAACAGAAGAACACTCGAATTTTCAGGGGCTTATAATCCCCTCTTCTTATTCCAGGGAGGAGAGTTCAAGGAATATAGAGCCGACAGGATGCCTATTGGTATCTACTATGGTGAAAAAGATACATTCACCAATTACGAGATTAATGTGCAAAAAGGTGATACACTTTATATCTTTTCAGATGGATTCGCTGATCAGTTTGGCGGACCTAACGGATCTAAATACATGAAATATAATCTGAAGAAACTTCTGTCGGAGAATTGTAGCAGATCAATGGCTGAACAACGCAACATCATAGAGAATGAGTTCGAAATGTGGAAAGGTTCCGTTAACCAGATCGACGATGTTACTATTTTAGGTGTGAGGATATAATTTGTTGCATGATGTATGTTGCATGTTGCATGTTGCTTTCCTACTACCTGCTAATTATTCCTTACTTTTATCTTTTTACTTTTGTCTTTTATCTGTTGCCTGTTGCCTGTTGCCTGTTGCCTGTTGCCTGTTGCCTGTTGCCTGTAGCCTGTAGCCCTTAGACTTCATTACTTATTTCACTATCTTTATACGTTAAATTAACACAAAAATGAAAATTAAATTTATAGGTGCAGCAAGGGAAGTGACCGGAAGTAAACATCTAATCACTACAAACTTAGGAAAAAAATTACTTCTTGATTGCGGTATGTTCCAGGGTAAAGGTCTCGAAACAGATAGCATGAACAGAGATCTTATGTTTGATCCGGCCCAGATAGATCATATCCTTCTTACTCATGCCCACATAGATCATGCCGGACTGATACCTTATGTATATAAACTCGGGTTCAGAGGATCGGTGATCTGTTCAAATGCGACACGAGATCTTTGTTCCATTATGCTTGCCGATTCCGCTTATATTCAGGAACATGATACAATTACATTCAATAAACGCAGAGCTAAAAAGGGGCTGCCCCTGGTGGATCCGATTTATACACAAGCTGATGCAACAACCTGCTTGAAACTCTTTATCGGAGTACCATATGATATGAACTTCAGAATTGACTATAATATAAAAGTTAAATTCACAAATACTGGACATATGCTTGGTAGTGGTGTGGCTAATCTTCAGATAATCGAAAACGGGCAGATTAAAAGGATAGCCTATACAGGAGACATTGGAAGACCGGTCGACCAGATACTCGCCCCTCCAAAGTCATTCCCTCAGGCTGATATTCTTATTACCGAATCAACTTATGGTGACAGGTTGCATAACGATACTTTGGTGGCTGAGGAAGAGCTTCTTAATGTAGTCGTAGATACATGTATAACTAAAGGCGGGAAGCTGATAATTCCTGCTTTCAGTGTCGGACGTACACAGCAAATTGTATTTTCTCTTAACAACTTTTTTAACGAAGGCAGACTGCCAAAAATAGACATTTTTGTTGATAGCCCACTTGCCGTAAACGCAACTACAGTTTTCAGAATGCATCCTGAGTGTTACAATCAGAATTTTCTTAATGTTCTGGAAAAAGATCCTGATCCTTTTGGATTTGATAATTTATATTATATCACAAAAGTTGAAGAATCAAAAGAACTTAATGACCATAAGAAACCGTGTGTAATTATTTCTGCTTCAGGAATGATGGAAGCCGGCCGGGTAAAACATCATCTTGCAAATAATATTTCAGACCCAAGGAACACGATTCTTATTGTAGGATACTGTGCACCAACAACACTCGGAGCAAGAATAGGAAGAGGTGATAAAGAAGTTTCCATCTTTGGAACAGTTTATGATGTAAAAGCTGAAGTGAAAAAAATCGAATCTTTCAGCGGACATGGCGATTATAAAGAATTGATCAGTTTTATAAGTTGTCAGGATAAGAGCGCACTCGGGAAAATGTTTATTGTTCATGGTGAGTATGAAACACAAAAGAAGTATGTTTCCACACTTTTAAATGAAGGATTTAAAAACATTGAAATACCAGCGAAAGGACAGGAATATGAGGTTTAGGGGGTGACTCAAATGTGATTTTAACCACCCCGTCATGGCCGTTAGGGCATTGCACCCCTCCTTTTTAAGGGGGCCGACCGTTAAGAAATTGCCCGGTGGGCAATTTTAGGGAGGAGCCAGCCTGCAGCAGAGTACCCCGAAGGGGGGAGGTGGTTGACTTATTAGGTAACCTCTTATTGGACGTATTTCCTCAATTCTTTTCTCACAGTTTTCCATCCCGGGAAAACTTCAGATAGAAGTTTATAGTACCGGGTACCATGGTTATGATGTTTAAGGTGGCATAACTCATGAATAATTACATATTCAATATACAGATCAGCCAGTTTTATAAGTTCTGTACTTAATGTTATTATCCCTTTATTTGAACAACTTCCCCATCGTCTTTTCATGGTTCGGATAACCAGACCTGCCGGCTTAAATATCTGATTTTCATGTTCCCTGAGAACTTTACTTAATAATTCAGGAAAATATATCAAAGCTTCGTTTTTATACCAATTATAAAGCAACCTCCTGATTGCTATGGAATCGTCTGTTTTTTCTGTTCCCAGCTCAATTGTATTATCGTAAAACCGGATGTATGATTTTCCTGATTTTTTGATCTTTAGTACAGACTCATTCCCGTGGAAAAGATGGGTCTCTCCTGAAACATATAATCCGTTAAGTGCACTGGTATGGGGTTTCCTGTAACTGTCACAGTGTTTTAAAATCCACCCAGATTTTTCCTTAACAATCCTGCTGATTGTTTTAAAGGAGGTCAGATATGGGACTCTCACAATCACTGATGAATCGGGAAGTACACTGATACCTAAGGTCCTTCTTCTTGAATAGATTACCTTGAATTCTATTTCATCTATTTTGTGTGTTCTCAGCTCTTTTAACATTATTTCTTTTTCATACTTAAGATGCTAATATCTGGCAAGATGCAATTTACTAAAAATAGAATGATAATTTTTGCAACACAGATTTTGCAGGCAAACGACAAAAGAGACAGCAGATTGTTAAAATTCATTAAAAAAACGTTAAAAAGATAAAAAAATGAAATTTTTAGGAATATTAGTACGTTATACATTGTCATTCAAACGTAAAAAGAAACTTTGAACTTTTCAAACCAAAGAAACTGAAAGAAGACAGACTACGGTGCGGTAAAGACAAAATTAATTTTCGCGTTACCCGAACTGAAGATGGTTAGTAAATTATTCCAAATAATTTTTTCTGCCATATCTTGAAAGGTCAGTAGGTTAGTAGGTTAGCATTAAGATCAGGGAGGGTAATATCAACGGGTGGCAGTTTATCTGCTGCCCGTTTCTTTTTCTGTTTTACGAAAGGAGCAGCACTACAGAGTATCTGTTATTCATGCTTAATTGTTATTAGTGTGATTTCAGGTGGCATCCATATCCTGAATGGGATAGCCAGAACTCCTAGTCCGCGATTAACATACTGATACTGATTCCCCTCTGAGTAAAGTCCACTCCAATGAGGGTAGAAATATTTTGCAGGGCTCCATCTGAATTTTTTTGTGAGTATACCCATTTGCATACCATGAGTATGCCCCGAAAGAGTAATGTCTATGTCAGTTTTTCCCGTCACATCCTCAGTCCATTGATTGGGATCGTGACTGAGAAGTATTTTAAGGTCAACACTGTCAATTCCGGAAATTGCTTTACCCAGATCTCCATGTAAAATATCAGGAAATCGCCCCATTGTGATAATGCCTATCAGGGCGATTTTTGCATTTCCCACATTGACTATAGTAAACTCATCATTAAGAACTTTATATCCTGAAGACTTTATCAGTTGATTCATTATCAGTACATTATTGTCTCTATCTGCTTCTGTGAAAAATGGATCATAGGTTCCGAAATCGTGGTTACCCATTATAGCAAAATTGCCGTACCTGCTTTTAGCTTTATAAAGGATTGTGTCACTTCTGTCAAATTCCCTCCATCCAAAGTCGATGAAATCACCTGTATTCAGAATAAGGTCAGGTTTAAAGGAGTTAACATCATACATAACCTTTTGCAGCAACTTCTTGTGATTAAAGAAACAGGGGAGATGCAGATCCGATAACTGGACGATTTTCAAACCATCAAGATCTTTATTTAACCCTTTGATCTTAATTGTGACCTCTTCTGTTTTGAAATTAAATCTACCATGAAAGGTACTGGAAGCGATAACTGAAAGGATTACAATCATTATGATCAATCCGATATTTGTCAAAAATCTTATATGATCACCCTTTTTTATTCTTATTAATTTTCCTGAAAAATGCAAAATAATTAATATGACCCTGGGAATAACAACAGCAATTATCATACCGGTCATATTCATCATTAACCAGACATGCCGGGGGTTATCGAAAAAACTTTTATAAGAGGTTGTTTCAATAAAAAGGATCCATAACCAAAGACTTAGGATGACATGAATTATTATTGAGATAAAATATTTTATTTTTGAATTCTTGCAGAAATGCTGATGTAGAACCACCAGTGTCAGAATCTCGGTAATGATCAGAGTAATAAATAATAACATTGAAAATAAGTTTAAGATATAAAAGTACTCAAATATTATTATCCCGATTATTCTTACATTCACAACGTCCATCTTGTTTTAAGAATAAACTTAGTGCGCCTTTGTGAAACCCTTTGTGCGCCTTTGTGGTTAACCTTTTTTACCACAAAAGCTTGCCCTGACAACGGAAGGGGGACACAAAGTTAATCACTAAGTAACACAAAGAAATATAACTCTTTAGTCTGATTTAATTCAATGAGATATATGACCGAAGTCAATTTTTACGACCCTCTTTTTGTTCCTGATTCAAAACTGACCTATTCAGTTATATCAGCTAAATTCGAAGGCCGATGGATATTTGTCAGGCATCAAAAGCGTTCAACATGGGAGATTGCAGGAGGGCATATTGAAAAAGGGGAAACTTCATTTGAAGCAGCCGGAAGAGAATTAATGGAGGAGACAGGTGCTGTCAGATTCGACCTCGAATGTATATCTACCTATTCGGTAATAAAGGATGGAGAGACCGGATGGGGGAGACTTTATCTTGCAGAGGTTTTTGAAATTGGTCCTGTACCCGACATATCCGAAATTGCTGAAATCATATTTTTGGATCATCTTCCTGAAAACCTTACTCATCCCGATATTCAGCCGCATCTTTTTAACAGAACAATTGAATATATGAAGTTGGGAAAGGCCAAATAAAACTAATTATACTTGTGATATACTATTATTTGCATTAAATTAAAATATTTCTGAAATTTAATTGGCGGCATTTCCTTCTTATTGCATTTGACTTCAAAACGCGGTGAGACTTGTTCACTCAGAAGATGCTACTTCTTTTATTAAACAGACCTATCAATTGTTTCCCAACTATTTTAATTTAAATTTTAATCTCTTTTATTGGTCAAATGTTTTTACTTTTAATAGTCTTTTCAATAATTCGTTATCACTTTCTAATCTTACATTATGAATTTATCAACAATTTTTATTATAGCTTCTATCTTAATAATTATAGTCGGATACCTCATAAAAAAAAGTCTATCTGATGATAATGACGAACAAGAAATACCTAAAATACCTAAAATTCCACCATTGCCTGATTTTGTAAAAAGAGATCCCCAAACAGGAGAAATGATTATGGATATCATATTTGAATCTTCCTCAAACGTGGATGGAGTATATTTATTTCTTGATACAGAGACAACTGGTTTGCCAAAATTTAGAGATGCAAAACCAGAAGACCTTAATAGCATGCCAAGAATAGTTCAAATTAGCTGGACTTTGTTAGATTCAAATTTTAAAGGTGTCAATACTGAAACATGCTATTTAAAACAGGATGCACCAATTCCAAAAGAAGCTATAAAAATTCACGGGATAGATGATAAAATGATTGAAGAAAAAGGTGAAGATCAAAAATCTGTATTTGAAAAGCTTTTGTCTGATATTAACAAAACTAAATATATAATTGCACATAATGTCGAATTTGATATACCAATAATTGAATCCGAATTCATTAGGTATGGATTGAAAAGCCCTTTTAAGGACAAAAAGAAACTGTGCACAATGAAAGAAGGTGCCAGTTTCTGCAAAATACCTAATTACTCTGGAAGAGGTTATAAATATCCCAAATTAGAGGAACTGTTAGAGCATTGCTATTTCCCAGGGTGGAGCAATATTAAAATCTTAGAAGCACATAATGCAAAAACTGATGTTGCGATAACAGCAAAATGTTTTATTAAATTAAAAGAATTGGGATATTTTAAAGGTGATGATGAAATATATGAGAAATCAAAAGAGGACAACAATGGTAAAGTAATCACATTTACGGGGGACTATATTAACCAAAGAGAACTATCTAACTGTAACGTTGGTGACTATGTGACCCTTTGGACACAACCTGACATGAATAGAGTGATAATCTATGCACCAGGTTCAGCTGGAGGAATGGGGCAATTGGGAATTGTCCCAGAAAAATATTTCAAGACTATTCAAGCTCATATTTTGAGACAAAAGGACTATGGGATGTCTGGACCTTCTACAAATAATTATGATGCTACTATACTAAATATTTCTAGATCAAGTTGCACAATCGAAATTAAGCTATTCTCACCATAAGAGCATGAAAAAATCATAATGGACATGATTGATCAGGAAAAGAAGGCTACAAAAGCTTCCTTAGAGAAGCACTATAAGATGATAAAACCAGTAGAAATAAAGTTTTCCATGCTACAACCAATAGAACTGAATTTGGGAAATCTTAAACTCAAAATCTTTGAGAAGGAATATTATATTGAACACCCCTACTATTACAAATTGCAATTAGTTGACGAAACCAATAAAGTTGTAGCAGAAACATTTTCGCAAAAGGATAAGGTATTTAGAGTTGTAAAAGGCTATTACAATGGACAAAAAATGGTTCTAACAAAAATCGAGACTGAAAGAGACTATTTAAATGTTTTTATAAGTGGTGAATAAAGATGAAGCCAGGGGAGACTTTCAATTGGGAATGCCGCTTTATTAAATAAAAGATACTATGAAAAAATTATTATTCCTGGTTGTGATGTTATTAATAACATTATTATCATGTAAGCAAAACAGAACAGAATTAGATAAAATTAGTGAGGTAAAAAAAGAATATAAAAAAATTCTTAACAATTTAGAAAAAAATGGTTATAATTTAAATATTAAAATTGACTCTGATGGTCTGACACGCATATTGGTTGTTCGATGGAATATGGAGGATAGTATAAAAATTAAAAATATTATAAGTAAAACTATATCTTTTGAACCTAAAAAGTTTGAAAAGTTTGAACCTATGTTGATATGGACTTGTAACAAGTATGATGTGTCTTTATCAAGAGAGACTGATCCTAAAAGAATACGTTGCAAGGCTGTTCAAGAATTACAAAATAAAGCTATTCTATTGACAGAAGAATACACTAAAGTTGATTCTTTAATTAAAATTATTAGGCCTAAGTGGGATCAAGCTCTCGAAAAACGTTTTGTGGCAATTCTTGAAGCTATTCAAAAAAATGGAAAAGAACAAGATGAAATTGAACCTCCTGAATATTTTATTATATTAAATATTTTTACTGGTGAACGTAAAAACAAGTTTGAAAATTATATAGATCAAAATTAATAATAAGTAAAATAAAGGGAAAATAGAAAATAAAAATCATGAAAAGGCTAATGTTCTTATTTGTAATGTTTGTACTAATTTCTTTCAGTTCTTTTGGTCAAGCTATTTTTCCAATTGATGAAAAAGGAGAAATTGTTTATTCTGGAGTGGTTAATGTTGATAGCATTAATTCTAAAGAACTATATGTAAGAGCACACGAATGGTTTGCAAATACATTTAATCGGCTAAAGATGTCATTCAATTGGATGATAAAGAAGCAGGGAAAATAGTAGGAAAGGGAGGATTTGAAGTACATGAAAATGTGATGATTGTACATGTTGAATTTACAGCAAAAATCGAAACAAAAAATGAAAAATATAAATATGTTTTTTCCAATTTTTCATATAAGGACTATCTACTCGAAGAAATTACTTTTAATGTTTCAGATGCACAAAATCTGAATACAAAAATATTAAATATAATTGACGGTTTAAAAAAATCTATGAACACAAATACTAACAACTGGTAATCATTTTTTTATTGTTTAGGTGGCTCTTGTTTTACTCACTTTTAAAAAATAGCTTTTGGAACCTGCAATTCATGGGGATTGATTTTTGAATTTGGGTGCCGCAAGCTCTCTTTAAGGCACGTTTCTACAAAAATTAAAATGTTAAACACAATGGCAAACACTTATACTCAATGTTATTTCCATCTGGTATTTGCAGTGAAAAGCCGCGATGCCTTAATAAAAAAAGAATGGAAAGATGAATTGGAAATGTATATTACAGGAATTGTTCAAAACCAACGACATAAAATACTGGCAATCGGTGCAATGCCCGACCATATGCATATCTTAATTGGATATAATGTGAATCAACTAATCCCAGATCTGGTAGAAGAAATTAAAACATCATCCAATTCATGGATTAAAGGAAAAAGGTTTTCTAAATTTAAGTTTGAATGGCAAAAAGGATATGGGGTTTTTACCCATTCTCGCTCCCAAATTGATGCTTTGATAAAATATATTTTAACTCAGGAAGAACATCACAAAAAAAAACCATTCAAAGAAGAATATTTGGAAATACTTGAAAAGAACAATGTCGAATTCAATCAGGAATACCTGTTTGAATTTTTTAATGACATTTATGAATGGAATTAAATATTGAGGTGCTCTGCACCTATGGTTCTGTTTTTCAACTGTATTTCTACAAATATTATGCGGCTCTGCCGCTTTGAAACAGGTACGAAAAGGTTCGAAGTAACATAATAATTGCAGAAAAATAATTGTAAGTGGAGCAAAAGGTGCGGAGCACCATAATATTTGTAGATAATTGTTTGTAGTTAAGGACCGAGGTGCAGCGCACCGGAATATTTATATTAAATGATTGAAATTAAATATATTACAAGCAAGTTTTTGTGGAATTACAAACAAAATCAATTTAGGATTATTATTCAGGTGTTGTAATGCTGAAAACAGGGAAAATATTAAATATAATTGACGGTTTAAAAAAATCAATGAACAAAAATACTAACAACTGGTAATCATTTTTTTATTGTTTAGGTGGCTTTGTACGATGGATTTTGGACGTTTTAATAAACTAAGAAAAACTAGATATACTCAAAACTCACTTTCTTAAGCCATTTCTCTTCAAGTAACCTTGCAATCCTTTTTACTACTGTTCGTCTTATTTCCAAATCAACTGGCAGGTTAGGGTCCTGATGGGCAATATTAATCCTTGTACCAATGACGAAGTGAATCTCATCGCTTTCCATAATCAGTCTTACGATCTTATCGGCCGGTCCTTTACCAAGTTTGACACTGTTATTATATGTTTTCAGTATTTCGTTTACCTTCTGAAGTGTCAGGATTCCTTCAGTTACAATATCAATGCCTTCCAGAAAACTTTCAGGCGGCAGCTCCGGATCTTCGAATATGAGTTCATCAACAATTGTCCTGTTTAATTCCCTGGCAACTATATCTGCTGTTGTCCCACCACTGAGAATCACTTTTCCCTTATACGCCAGAACTTTTACAGCCAGCTCTTTATCCTTTTCCTTTTCATATGGCGGACCCGTACAGATAAGAAGTTTACGTGGTTCACGGAAATAAATTGTTGCGCAACTGATATCATCGCGGGCTTTATAGCTGTCGTTTTTATGAGCCATTGTAACAATCTTTCCGGCAAGCATAATGGCTGAGATTGATGCTTCACTTGTTACAAGAGATGCCGCGTAAGTTGCTATATTATCCCTCTCCCAGCCAAACGGAAATGGTTCACTACCCATCCCACTTTGCGAAACTCCATCAGAGCAGAAAATTATTCTGTCTTCTTTTTCAGGCATAAATGTGCAGGTTTTAAGCACTTTACCCGAGTTTTTACCTTTTTCAAGCACAACCCTTTTCCAGGATGCATCAAATATCTGGTTCCCTCTTAAAACAACGCTGGAAGGGTTATCATATTCCAGGATTGTTGTCCTTCCACTGTTTTCGATATCAATTATTGTAAAGGTTGAATAACTGATCTTCCTTTCACTGCAAACCGGCAGGGTATTCATTATTATTTCAGCTATACGGTCAACCTCTTTATGTTCCCGGGTAAAATTTATTGCCATTGTCGCAGTAAGAGTGGCGAGAATATTTGCTTTGACACCATGCCCCATCCCATCTGACAGAACGGCTATAACCCTGTCTTCTTCTTTTATATACCTGTAAAGGAAAACATCACCGCTGATCCTTTCCCCATCGAAGTTCCTTTGCTGGCTGTTAACCTCAATAAAAAAGTTCCTGTTCACGTAATATTATTTCAGGTTGTTTTTCTTATTCACTTTTTTTGTTTTGTATGACTCAATTATTGAGTTTAGCATCTGCTCAGTTTCTGATGCACCTTCTCCCAGCAGGAATCCTATCTTTTGAACCATTTCAAGATTTTTGTCAATCACTTCACTGACCCGGTTGGTCACCTCTTCGCCCTGTACTTCAGGAGAATACAGATCACGGATTATTGCTCCGCAAATTTTATTCTTCCTGATTGGGAAGATAGAGATATTCAGCATTTTATCTTCAAAATGGACATCTTTGCTTACAACTGGCTCATCTTCCTTTATTACAAAAGTGAACATATTATATACATTGAAGGGGATGAGGGTTTTAATGTCTGCACCTGCCAGTCCTGGAATTACGTCAGATATGGCTTTGGCATCTTCCCCAATTATATTGATGAAGCTTTGATTTGAATGTAGTATTTTAAGATTATTGTCAACGATTACCACACCGGAAGGAAGCTTTTCGAGCATGTTATTCATCATATCGGAAGCACTTTGGGCAATCTCTTTTTCCCTTCTGGCAAGTTCTTCCGATTCTTTGAGAGCTTTTTTTGTCTCAGCCAGTTTCCTGTTTGTTTGTCTGAGAGTCTCAATATATTCCTGCTTATTACGCAGGTTGAAAGTATGGCACATTTCAGGAACCGCAAGCCCTTTGGCAACTGTAGCGGCAAAATCACGGCAAGACAGATAGCCGCACGCACCACAATTTATCTCTTCGTCGGGACTATCTTTACCGATTATTTTAAGTACTTCAATTATAGCCTCTTCTGGCGGTTCAGGAATTCTCTGATCATCAGGAGTAAAGGTTCTGGAAAAATCGAGCTTCGACCATTTTTCCATATTTTTTTGCCAGAGCGCCTTATCAAGTTTACCCACCCTTTTTTCAGCATACTTTCTTACGAGTGCTCTTCTCCTGAACCGCTCATTATGATGTTGCATTCCAGGACCAAGCAGGCATCCATGACAAAAGAAGAGATTAAAATGGTGTTGTATCGTATCAATATATTTATCGAAATCATTAATTGCTTCGAGGATTTCTTCTTTTCCTGAAGCAGTTATAACACTGCTGGAAACCATATCACGTTTAATACCGCCTGCCTGGATTATCCCGGCAGGCAGAGGGTAGAGGGCCCCCCAGTTTCCATGAGGCGGATCAAAATCAGACATCTTTACCAGTCTTTCCTGAATCTTGAATTCATCAAAAAGCTGCCTCAGTTCAACAAATGTCAGAACCCCGTCAACAAGCTTACCCGAATCATAAATAAATGATTCATCTTTTGCATCGATACAAGGACCTATCTGAACCGTAGCTACTTCAGGTCCGTATAACTTTTTCACAACCATTGCAGTGGCAATAATAGGGGAGACTAATTGGGCAAGGTTGGGAACCAGCTCAGTATGAAACTTTTCGATAAGTTTAACTATTGAAGGGCAGTTTGCAGTGATCAGGTATTTACCCTCAGCTTTTAAAAAAAGTTTTGCATATGCTGCAGCTATCAGATCAACTCCGAATGAATCCTCATGAACATAGTCAAAGCCCAGCAATCGGATCATTGCAACAAACTTCCTGTAATCCGTAATATCATCAAACTCCGAAGCAATACTTGGCTCAATGAGAGCTGCAGTTTTTCTGCCTGATGACAGCAGTTTCTTAACATCTTCCTTTGAATCGCGGAATTCAATAGCATGAGGGGTACATGAGACATAGCATAATCCACATCCGATACATCTGTCGGGAAGAATAAACGGATGGGCCTTCTGGGGTTTAACCTTAATAGCATTGACGGGGCAAACACGTACGCAGGAATATGAATTTCTGCATTTTTCGTCATTTATATAAAGAACGGGTTTTCTGTCTATCATACTAATTTCTAAAAGGTTAAATATGCCAAATCAGTGCATAAAGTTTGGAGTGCCTAGAGTGCCAGGGGGTCTCTATGCTCCTCTGTGTCTCTCTGAGACAATTCTTAAACTTCAACATTTCAACTTTTCAACCCATTCAACTCCTTCAACTTTAAGTACTCTAAACTCTAGCTCACTTTAAGTACTTTTTTATACTAATCCTGCCAATTCTTTTTCAAGAATACTCTCTATTTTTGAAAGAGTAACTCCTTCAAGAGTTACTCCGTTTATATTCAGGTTTGGCCCGTTACTGCAATTGCCCATACATCGGGCTCCCTTGAAAATTACTCTGTCGTCAAGATGATTTTTCCTGAGATATTCTCTAATGAACATTACAACATCTTTGTTACCTCTGGAAAAACAGGAACTTCCAAGACAGATTTGCATCTCAATTCTTTGAGCCATTCTTCTTACTGTTCATAAATAAACAACAACATCAAAAGTAATGAATATTTCCGAGCTGTCATCAAGCTTTTTTTATGTTAAATTCACTTTATAATCGACTAGATATGCTTTGCTTCTAGCTATCTCTGCTGATGTTTTATCTGACGGAATTATCAATATATATTGTAAGATAATAAAAATCAATATGTTATGTTAAATGATTTTATAGAAATAATCTATTTTTTTATTGTTAATAAAATAACAATGTTTATTTATTAACAATAAAATCAATTATCTTTGTATTGAAATTTTATACTTTATATTATCAGAATGGGTACTGATCTTGAAATAATCCTTAAAAAATACAAACAGGGTAAAAGAGAGGATCTGATTCCTTTGCTTCAGGAAATACAGGATGAATTGGGATATCTTTCAGAAGAAGCTATTGTTAAGACAGGAAGTTTCTTAGGGTTGAGCACGACAAAGATCTATGGTCTTGCCACATTTTATGACAGGTTCAGGTTCATTCCTTCAGGAAAGATCCAGATCAGGATTTGTCACGGAACTTCATGCTTCCTCAATGGGTCGCAGGCAATAATCAATAAAATAAAAGAAGATACCGGAATAATAGCAGGGCAAACAACAAGAGATGGCAATTTCAGTTATGAGATTGTCTCGTGCATGGGTGGTTGCAATAGTGGTCCTGTTATAAATGTGAACGGACAATACCATACGCATGTGAAAGCAGAACAGCTTCCGGAACTGATTAAAAGATTAAAGTATGTTATTGAAAACGACTAATTCAAGATTAAATTCCAGATGGAAGATTTAAAAACATTCCTTATTGATAAGGTTCTTTTGTTTGAATCCGATACATTGTCACCGGGAACAGAAAAGGTTTTACAGCAGGTAAGGCGGGAAAAGCCCGACAAGCCTGTTATCTTCGTCTCTTCCGGTACAAGCAGTGTTATTGCAGGTTCAGAAAAAACTTGTTTAGCAATTGAAACATACATTAAGGAAAATGAACCATCTTCAGGATTAATACATGTCGGATGTACCGGACCGGCGAATTTTGAACCATTGGTCTGTATTCAGATTCCGGGGAAAAACAAGCTGTTCTTCAGAAATATAACCGAAGAGAAGGTAGAACCCCTTTTGAATGGTGTTTTTCATAATGATATAAATGAGGATGATCTGGCCGGTCAGACAGGTACAAAAGGTTTTGAATTATGGTCAGGAATTCCATTTATGGATGAACTGCCATTTTTCGCAAACCAGAAAAGGGTCATACTTGGGAATTGTGGATGTTACGATCCTGAAAGCATTGAAGAATATATTGCCCGTGGAGGCTACCGTGCATATATCAAAGCGATAAGACATTATACCTTTGAAGAAGTATGTGATATCATTGAAAGGAGCGGTTTGAGAGGCAGAAGCGGAGGAGGATATCTTACAGGACTAAAGTGGAAACATGCACTCAATACAACTTCAAGCGCAAGGTATCTTATCTGTAATGCAAAGGAGAGCGACCCGGGAGCCTTTACTGATAGAACCATTCTGGAAAGTGATCCTCACCGCCTGATTGAAGGTATTGCAATTGCCTCATATGCTATCGGAGCTTCGAATGCTATTATTTTTATGCGATCAGGTTCCGATCATGCGAAGAACAGGCTTCAGAAAGCAATTGACAGAGCCAGAGAATATGGGCTTTTCGGGCATAATATTTTTTCAAGCGGTTATAATCTTGATATCATAATCCGTATAGAACCAGGAGCATTCGTTTGCGGTGAAGAAACCGCTCTGATAAACACTCTTGAAGGAAAACGGGGAATGCCACAACTTAAACCTCCTTATCCTACAACAGCAGGATTATTCGGTAAACCCACTGTGATAAATAATGTTGAGACTCTGATGAATGTCCCTCTTATTATGCAAAACGGACCGGAATGGTTCCGGACATTGGGAACCGAAAATAGTCCGGGTACCAAAGTATTCGCAATTGCAGGAAAAGGACGTATGTCAGGCGTGGTTGAAGTCGAAATGGGTATAACCATCAGAACAATTCTGGAAGATATTGCCGATGGAATAAGGGAAGGTAAAGAGTTTAAAGCAATACAACTTGGCGGCGTATCAGGTTCGTTCATAACGAGTGAAAACCTCGATGTCGCAATTGATTATGATGACCTAAAAGAGAAAGGAATTGGAATGGGTGCGGGTGGATTCGTGATAATCGATGAGAACACCTGTATGGTTGACCTCGTAAGATATTATATGGAATTCATTCGTAATGAGAGTTGTGGCAAATGTATCCCCTGTCGTGAGGGTACAGGCAGGATGCTCGAGATCCTTGAAAGCGTAATCAGGAAACCTTTGAATGAAGAATCGGGGACAACCCTCGAACGGTTTAAGGGAGTCATGCAACTCGAAACAATTGCATCTGTAATGAAGGACACTTCACTTTGCGGACTCGGTCAAAAGGCTCCAAACCCTTTCATCAGTGCTCTTACAAACTTCAGGGATGAGTTTGAAGAACATATATTTGACAGAAAATGCCGCGCCAATATCTGCAGGGGGTTAAGAACATTCTCAATTGATGTGGACAAATGCACCGGCTGCACAGTATGCGCTGCCAAATGTCCAGTGAATGCTATCTATGGAACACGACTTCAACCTTTCTTCATAGTTGAGGAAAAATGTATCGGCTGTGGTATTTGTTTCGATATTTGTAAGTTCAGTGCAATAAACATTAAATAGCTTATATGCTTTTTACAATACAGGTAAATAATAAAAAGATCAAAGCCGAAAAGGGTGAAACAATCCTTTCGGCCCTTAATCGTAACGGAATTATTATACCGACACTCTGCAGGATGAAGGAGTTTACCCCGACAGGTGCCTGCAGGATGTGTGTTGTTGAAGTCGATGGTCGTGACCGACTGGTTACAGCCTGCTCGCAGCCTGTAGAAGAATGGATGAAAATTAAAACACATTCGCCAAGGGTGATCACAGCAAGAAAAACTATAGTTGAACTGCTGCTTTCAAACCATCCTGACGATTGTCTGTACTGCGACCGGAACCTGAATTGCGAACTTCAACGGCTTGCTGAAGAACTCAATATCAGAGAGAGGCGTATACATGGCAGAAAAATAAAACCACGTATCGACCAGTCCAGTCCTGCTATCATAAGGGAACTCACTAAATGTATCCTTTGTGGTAGATGTGTAAGAGTCTGTGAAGAGGTAATAACTGCAACATCGCTGGATTTTATTAATAAAGGGAAAGAGACACATATTGGTGCTGCAATGGACAGGGATTTTAACTTTTCAAGTTGCATTCATTGTGGCCAATGTGTGCTGGTTTGTCCTACCGGTGCGCTTCATGAAAAACACAATATTACAGAGGTACAGGAATACCTTAATAAACCTGAAATAGTAAAGGTCATTCAGTATTCTTCAATGGTGGTTTACGGAATAGCCGAAGAACTTGGGATGAGATATACCAGGGAATTTGATAAGATTCTGAATACCATTCTCCGTAAAATTGGTTTTGATAAGGTTTATAAAACAGGATTAGGTACTGATGTTTGTATATCCGAAATCGCAGGTCAGCTCTCCGACAGAATTGAAAATAAGTCAGTTAACCCTTTGTATATCTCTGCTTGTCCTGCATGGGTCAAATATGCAGAGCAATTTGTTCCTTCGCTTATTCCTCAACTCTCGACCGTAAAATCCCCACAACAGATTACCGGGGTACTGATCAAGACTCTGGTAGCGGATCAGATGGACGTTAAACCTGAGGAGATCTTTTCAGTATCTGCAACTCCCTGTATGGCAATGAAATTTGAAGCCCGTCGCGACGGAATGATGAGGAAAGGTATCAGTGATGTGGATACCGTTTTGACAGTGAGGGAACTTGCCAGACTTATAAGGTTATATGGAATCGACACTTCAAACATTGAACATGAACCGGCTGATGAACCTATGTCCGGAAGAAGTTCAGCCGCAATACTGGCTGAAGTATCGGGAGGGATGGCAGAAGGTGTAATCCGAACATATCATTATAAGAAAATGAAGAAAGAGCCTGATAAGCAGATTTTTAAAAAGCTGAGATCGGCAGGAGCATTCAGGGAAATATCAGTAACGGTAGGTGAGAGTGAGGTTAAAGTCGCAGTTGTTGATGGTCTGACAGGTCTGGAAAAGTTAAAAGTTTCCATGGCAACAGGTAAAAAGTATGACCTTATTGAAGTGATGACATGTCAGGGCGGATGCATACATGGAGCAGGTTTACCTTTCAGTCCCTCAAAGGATGAGATCAAAAGCAGGTCGAAGCTTGTATACCAGGCAGATGATACAGAAGCAGTTAATCTGCCATGTAAATCTGCGTCTCTCATCAATTTATACGAGAAGCTGCTAAAAGACAATGTTGACATTGCAGATAAAAAAATATTCTTTACTCATTTTGAGAAAAGAAATGTATTATTATAATTAAAAATGTCGATTTAATATGTTGGTCTACACCATAAAGGAGCTTTGCCGAACATGCTATACATGCGTAAGGGAATGTCCTGCCAAAGCTATCCGGATTGTGGGAGGACAGGCTGAGGTAATCGATGAAAGGTGCATCGCCTGTGGCAATTGTACAAAAGTGTGCAGCCAGGGAGCAAAGGTCTTTCTGAATACAACCGACAGAGTAGTGAAACTTCTCGAAAGTGATTCGAAAGTTGCTGCTATTGTTGCCCCCAGCTTTCCTGCAGAGTTCTCTGATATTCCTGATCATCATATTCTTACAGGCATGATAAAAGCACTGGGATTTGAATATGTTGCAGAGGTTTCTTTTGGTGCCGACCTTGTTGCTGACAGATATAAAAAACTTGTATCGGAAGAAAAAATTCTTTATATATCATCTGATTGTCCTTCAATTGTTAACTACGTCAAATTCTATCACCCTGCACTTGTCGATAACCTGGCTCCGATTGTCTCTCCAATGGTAGCGATGAGCAGAGTGATGCGTGAAAAATATGGCAGGGAAACAAAAATAGTATTTATTGGCCCATGTATTGCCAAGAAAGCTGAAAGTACTGAAATTGATGAGGCTATAACGTTTACCGAATTAAGAGATATGCTGGCTGACAAAGGTATCTCCATGGAAACCAGTAAACGAGTAGATTTTGATGAGCCTGTTGGCGGAAGAGGTGCCATTTTCCCTGTTGCGCGTGGATTACTTCAAACGGCCAAAATCAGCGATAACGCTATTACAGGAAATATTATTGCTGCTGAAGGCAGGATTGATTTTCAGGGAGCGTTAAAGGAATTTGAAGCAGGACTGATAAAGAACAAGCATATGGAACTGCTTTGTTGTGAGGGTTGCATTATGGGTCCGGGACTATCAAAAAACGGAAAGCAATATAACAGACGGTCACTTGTAAGTTCGTATGCAAATAGTAAAATGCAAAACATCGATTCTGAGAGCTGGCAAAAATCATTTGACGAGTTCGCTGAGCTGGATCTGTCTATCCGGCATAAACCTGAAGACCACAGGATTGATATGCTTAATGAGAACGATGTGAACGATATTCTTATTAAGATGGGCAAAAAGACAAAGAAGGATCAGCTCGATTGTGGTGCCTGCGGTTACGAGAGCTGTGTTGAGCACGCAATAGCCATAAAAAAGGGACTTGCTGAAGTAGAGATGTGCTTACCGTATACTATCGAAAAACTTCACAAATCAGTCAAGGATCTTGCTTTATCAAACGAGAAGCTCTCATCAATGAAACAGGCATTGAAACAATCCGAAAAACTTGCTCATATGGGTCAGCTTTCAGCTGGAATAGCGCATGAGCTTAATAATCCGCTTGGTGTGGTGATAATGTACAGCAACATTCTCCTCGAAGAATCCAAAGCCGGAGATCCGGTAATAGAAGATCTTAAACTGATTGTCGAACAGGCAGGAAGATGCAAGAAAATTGTCGCAGGATTGTTGAATTTTGCAAGGAAAAACCAGGTGAACCATCAGTCGGTAAGTATTAACGAGCTAGTCAATCATAGTCTTGAAAGTCTTATTATTCCGGAAAAGATTAAAATAAAAATAGATGATTTAACAACTAATCCTGAAGCAATGCTCGACTTGGAACAGATGCTGCAGGTACTGACAAACCTGATCAAGAATGCTTTCGATGCTATGCCGGCAGGAGGAACTGTAAATATTAAACTGGAAGACACACTGAGTGATGTAATTATATCAATAAGTGACACAGGATCAGGTATAAAGGAAGAAGACAGGGTTAAGATTTTCGAACCGTTCTTTACGACAAAAAGTATCGGGAAGGGAACTGGTCTGGGACTGGCAACTGCCTATGGTATTGTCAAAATGCATAAAGGTCAGATAACCGCTGAATCGAATAATAACCCTTCCAAAGGTAAAACCGGTACGAGTTTTAAGATTGTGTTACCGAGAAGAAAAGAATAGGGTATATAATTTGACTTTGATTTAAAGAATTTTTAGAAATTTGTGGAAAGATGAAAAAGAGTGATATAACAATACTGGTTGCAGATGATGATCCCGATTACCTTTTTCAGACAGTATTCAACCTTGAGAAGGCAGGTTACAAGACAGTGGCCGTAGAGAGTCAGGCTGAGGCTGAGTCAGTAATTGCAAAATTCAAACCTAATCTGGCAATATTTGATCTGATGATGGAAAGCGATGATAGTGGCTTCATCTTATGTTACAAAATAAAGAGTAAATATCCAGATGTCCCGGTTATTCTGGCAACAGCGGTATCTCATGAAACTGGATTATCTTTCAGTATCGATTCCGAACAGGAAAAGTCGTGGATACGGGCTGACAGATATCTTGAAAAAGGCATCAGACCTGAGCAGCTCGACCAGGAGGTTATGAAACTTTTAAAACTTTAAAATGGCCGTTCTTAAAGTACTTGTTATTGATGATGAACCAGGGATCCGATCAGGTGTTTCCCGGATACTGAACAATTTTCATGTAACCTATCCTTTTATGGATGAGGATTATACATTTGAGGTTACCGAAGCGGCAACCGGTGAGGATGGCATAACAATTCTTGAGCGGGATATGCCTGATATTCTTTTACTGGATAACAAGTTACCGGGTATACAGGGAGTTGATGTTTTGGAATATATAAGAAAAAGGAATTACGACATTGTTGTCGCAATGATTACATCATATGCCTCATTAGATGTGGCAATCAGGGCAACACGCGACGGAGCCATCGATTTTATACCCAAGCCATTTACCCCACAGGAACTTAAATCGAGTATAGAAAACATCACCAAACAACAGTATCTCAAGAGGATAACTCATAAGATGAAGCAGGAAGGGAAAAAAGTAAGATATCAGTTTCTTTCTGTTCTTTCACATGAATTGAAGGCTCCGCTTAATGCACTTGAAGGTTATCTTAGGATGATGCAGGGGAAGCAGGCAGGTGAATTGATTGATGATTATGCAACGCCTATTGAGAGATCGCTTCAAAGGATACAGGGAATGAGAAACCTTATTATGGACCTTCTTGATTTTACTAAAATACGTCTTGAAAGAAAAGAAGAAAAGATTCAGGAGGTCAATCTTGCTGAATTAGCTTCAGAAGCAATAGTAACTGTTCAGCCTTATGCAATTCAGATGGATGTAAATATTATTCTTGATGTACGGTCTGACGTTATTATTATGGCCGACCCTGATGATATGGAGATTGTATTTAATAATCTCATTTCTAATGCGGTTAAGTACAATAAAATAGGTGGCAAAGCTGAGATTACAATAGATAGTTCTGACAGCGAAGCAATTCTTATCATTTCAGATACCGGAATTGGTATAACAAAAAATGACACTGAAAATCTTTTTGCTGAGTTTGTGAGGATCAAGAATGAAAAGACAAGGAATATTTCAGGAAGCGGACTCGGATTATCAATTGTTAAAAAAGTTGTTGAGTTATATCATGGCACAATAAAAGTTGATAGTACACCTGATGTAGGAACAGTATTTACAATAAGATTACCAAAAAAACCAATAACTATTACCTGATAATATTCTTAAAATCAATTGTTTTATGATGAAACTACCTGGAAAAACTGTAGAAAGGCTTAGCGAATACAGAAGGACACTTCTGGAATGCCTTAACGAAAAAAGAAACTTCATCTTTTCTCACGATCTTGCTGCGCGTCTTCACATTACAGCTGTACAGGTCAGGCGCGACCTAATGTTGATTGGTTATTCGAGTGTTCTCAGAAAAGGATATGATGTGAGGGAGCTCATCGATACCATCGGTAATATAATCGATTCGGAAGAGAGCATGAATGTAGCGGTGATCGGGATTGGAAATCTTGGAAGAGCCGTTGCAGGTTATTTTAAGGGAAAACGATCAAAACTAAATCTTGTGGCATCGTTTGATAATGATCCCCAGAAGATTAATAAAGTTATTTCAGGGGTAAAATGTTATCCATTCAATGATATCGAAAGATTGATTAAAGAGCTTGATATCAGAATAGCAATTCTTACTGTTCCACCCGATTATGCCAGAGAAATAACAGAAGAGACCGTCCTCTATGGAATAAAAGGTATTCTGAATTTTACCACTATTCCTTTAAATGTACCTTCCGGAGTATATCTCGAAGAATATGATATGATTACTTCCATAGAAAAAGTTGCATATTTTGTAAAAGAGAATAAAATTTAGGATCAGGGTTTTGATATGAAGATTTTCAGAAGCTTTGAGGAGGCAAAAGGTATCAGAAATCCTGTTGTAACAACCGGATCCTTCGACGGGGTTCACATCGGACATAAAACCATACTTAATAGGCTCAGGATGCTGGCACAGAAGTACAACGGAGAATCGGTGCTTATCACCTTTGACCCTCATCCCAGGAAAGTTCTCTACCCCGAAACTGCCGGAAAAGATCTGAAACTGATATGTTCCCAGGAAGAAAAGTTAGATCTTCTCGAGAAGGCAGGGCTGGATAATGTCATTATAATTGAATTCACTAGAGAGTTCTCAAAAATTACAAGCGAACAATTTGTAAGAGATTTACTCCATGGAATTCTCCATGCAAAAGTGGTTGTTGTCGGTTTTAACCATCATTTTGGATTCAATAAAGAAGGTGATTATAAACAGTTATGGGCATGGCAGGGAAAATATAATTTTGAAGCCGAAGAGATACCTGAACAGGAGGTATACCATGAGACTGTAAGTTCCACAAAAATCCGGCAGGCAATAAGTGAAGGTTATATTCAGAGGGCAAATGCATACCTCGATCACTATTATATGATAAAGGGTAAGCCAGAAAAGTATATAGCTGAATATTCTCTTAACCTGCCTTCCCTTTTAAAAATACCACTTACTGAAGAATGTAAAATTCTACCATCCTTGGGGATATACGCAGTTTCCGTTAATTCCGGTTTGTTTAGTTCAAAAGGAATGGCAATCATTCATAGAAAATCTGATAAAATAGCAGAAGTTCTGCTTAACATTTTTGATGAGATGAACTTTCATAATGATAATAAAATCAACATCTCATTTCATAAAAAAATCTATGGTGCTATCAACCTTTCCGATATTATAACCATAACAAAGATCAATTCGGCAAAAGAAGAGATATCTGAGCTAATTTATTGACAAGTATCATTTCCGGAAGGCCATTTATTGACTATCTTTGCAGAGTTTTACCCCACCCCAACCCCTCCCCCACGGGGGAGGGGATAACTGATTGATTATATTTTTCTTACTCCTTTTCTCCCTTGGGAGAAGAGGTCGGGGGATGAGGTAAAAATACTGGAAGAAGAGGATGAATGTGTCAAAAAGGATAAACCAGTTGTTTATTGTATGTAAATTAAAATTTTTTCATAAATGAAGTTTTCACCTGAAAAATTGAATATTCCCGATCAACGAATGAAGCCATTTATTGATCCTGAAGAAATATGGAATCTGATAAATAATACTAAACCTGAAAAGCAGAGAGTAAGAGATGTTATTGCAAAATCGCTTGATAAGCAAAGGCTCACAATGGAGGAGACTGCTGTTCTTATAAATTCTGTTGGAACAGGTCTTGCTGATGAGATAAAACAGGGTGCCAGGGAATTAAAAGAAAAGGTTTATGGAAACCGCATTGTACTTTTTGCTCCTCTTTATGTTGGGAACAGATGTATTAATAATTGCCAGTATTGTGGTTTCAGAGTTACGAACGCAGATGCAATCCGAAAAACACTTAGTGATGACGATATAATTAAGGAAGTTGAAGCTCTAGAGGATAATGGCCAGAAGAGATTAATACTGGTTTATGGTGAACATCCGGATTACTCCCCTGAATATATTGCCCATACAGTCAAAGTTGTGTATGGAGTAAAAAAAGGTCATGGTGAAATACGAAGGGTTAACATAAATGCAGCTCCTCTGGATGTTGATGGATTCAGGACTGTTGGAGAATCCGGGATTGGCACATATCAGATATTCCAGGAAACATATCATCCTGAAGCATATAAATGGTATCACCTTGCAGGGAAAAAGAAAGATTATGAATGGCGCCTGACAGCTCTTGACAGGGCACAGGAGGCCGGAATTGATGATGTAGGGATAGGAGCGTTGTTTGGACTTTATGACTGGAGATTTGAAGTACTCGGACTTGTCCGTCATACGAACCACCTTGAGGCTTGTTATAATGTCGGACCACATACGATTTCTTTCCCTCGTATTAAAGATGCCCTCAGTCTGAATATTGACGGTAAATTCCAGACAGGAGATGAAGATTTTAAAAAACTTGTCGCCATACTAAGACTTGCGGTTCCATATACCGGATTGATTTTAACCGCAAGAGAGGCTCCTGATGTCAGGAAGGAAGCCATGCAATATGGTGTTTCACAGATAGATGGAGGCACTAAACTCGAGCTTGGATCATACTCAGATTCAAAAAATGAAAAGCAAAATCTGAATCGTGAACAATTTAAAATAAATGATCCCAGGTCACTTGCTGAAGTTATCGATGAACTTCTGGAAAACGATTATCTGCCTTCATTCTGCACATCGTGTTATAGAATGGGACGCACCGGTGAACATTTCATGGAGTTTTCAGTCCCGGGGTTCATAAAAAGATTCTGTACTCCAAATGCTATACTTACTCTCTCAGAATATATCTGCGACTATGCTGTTGGAGAAACAGTTGAAAAAGGCTGGAAAGCTATCGACAAAAACCTCGAAAAACTTGAAGCCGGGGTGGCAGTAAGTACTAAGGAAAAAATTGAAAGGATTAAGCTGGGGGAGAGAGATCTGTATTTCTAATAGAGAAGGGGAGAGTTGGAGAAAGGAAGACTAAGAGACTGAAAGAAGAGGAAATATGAAGCCGTGTTACTCTGTGAAAAACTCCGAGTTACTCCGTGGTAAAAAAGAAAATATTAAACACTGAACACTGAACTTTGAACAAAAATTGATAATCATGATAAAGGTTCTTGGAATTAAAATCATCGACAAGATAAAAGAAGCTGGGCTAACACAGAGCATTTTGTCCCGGCATGCAACTATTATCACAACACGCCTGGGATTTCATGAAGTGACTGATGAGGTCTGCAGCCGTGAGGCATATATCATTCTTCATCTTAATGGTGATCCGGCCGATACAGATAAACTTGCATCAGAATTGAAAACACTGGAGGGGATTGAAATCAGGGAAATGATTTTCACCTCTGATAAAGAATCCCAGAATGTTGAATCAGTTAGAAACAGGGTAGAGATTCTTGGTATTCTTGTTGAAAGAAGTCAGTCTGTGATTTTATCTGTACAGAAACTTCTTACTTCATACGGATGCAATATACGTACGCGTCTTGGAGTAAATGAAGTTTTCTTCGGAGAACCTGCAGGACTGATTATTCTCGAATTAAAAGGAGATGAAAAACAGCGCATGCTTCTTGAAAAAGACCTGAAAGCCTTAAATCAGGTTCATGTCAGGACAATGGTGTTCTGATAATCAGATTTGTACAGTTCTTGATACTTAACACTGAAACCACGCACTGAGCACCCAGCACCCTTTAGGTTTTATAAGAATAAACGATGATGAAAGCATAAGTGATTGTAGGAATATGTTTAATTTTTCTTGGATTTCTAGGTTGTTATAAAGAAAATGTAAATGGTAAATAACAATGTCGGTTTTTTGGCAAATAGTAATGTAGGTATTTTAGCAATTAGCAATGCTGATTTTTTAGCAAATAAGGATGTAGGTTTTTAAAATCCTCCCCTTTTCCCAC
>Ga0187886_1000123_pt1 | contig 109492 bp, 107 predicted proteins | sample June2016WEW_20_1_FD_133001 | JGI IMG/M metagenome (GOLD analysis project Ga0187886, IMG submission 133001) | Peatland microbial communities from SPRUCE experiment site at the Marcell Experimental Forest, Minnesota, USA - June2016WEW_20_150 | ecosystem: Environmental > Terrestrial > Soil >...
CTTTTTTACAAATCGATGGAAGCATATATACATAACCCCTGAATAAATCGCAAGATATGTTATTGATTTGTAGTTGATATGTTGAATGAATGAGTTAAATTAGAAAAGCAACATTACAGGAAGAACTATATTAACCAGTTTTTCTGAGAAAACATGCAAATGGACGCTTTTCTTTTTGACCAGTATTTTTAAGAAAATATTTTTAGTACTTCATACATTTTCTTAAAAATAATGGTTCAGCAATTTAATAGCTATCTTCCTGAAAGAAATGATCGACATATCAATATGATTGATGTAGATTTCTTATCGAAATGAATACGCAGGATGTAATTAATCTGGGAAGTGTCCCCGATTTTTCCAGGAACGTTTGGTGTATCACAGAGCAGGAATACCCCGTCCGGAGACCCGTTAGCGCGGTAGCGGCAACAGCCGTGCGAAAGGAAATTAACTATGAATGGAAATAACCGATCAAACATTAAACCTGGGGTGCATGTGAAGGTCGTCCAGAAGCAGGATCAGTTCAGTTGTGAACTGTCTGAAGGCATCGTCAAGGATATTCTCACAAAATCGGTCAGTCACCCTCATGGCATCAAGGTGCGCCTACAAGGTGGCATAATAGGCCGAGTCAAAGAGATTTTGGATGCCTGAAGCTAATAATTCCAGTTTTTTTACTGAAAAGGTCATGAATGCAAATATATGTCGATGCGGACGGATTTCCGAATGCGGCCAAAGATCTACTGATCAGGACCGCTATACGCTTGCATGTGCCCTTGGTTTTTGTGGCCAACAAAAGGGTAAGTTATGAGCCGTCAGTTATCATTTCAAGCATTATAGTCCCTGACGGACCCGATCTTGCCGATGATCGGATCGTTGAACTGGCACAGAAGGGCGACCTGGTGATTACTGCCGACATCCCGCTTGCAGACCGGGTGGTTGCCAAGGGTGCCTTTGCGCTCAACCCTAGAGGTAATCTCTATACGGAGGGCAACATCAAGGACAAACTGGCTATGCGTGACCTGATGACTGGGCTAAGAGACAGCAGCATGATGACGGGCGGTCCGTCGGTATTTGGTAAAAAGGAATGCCAGGCTTTTATTAACCAGCTTAATAGCTTTTTGACGAAACATTTAAAAAACAATAACTTTTAAAAGCAGCGGTCAAAAGTGTCATGGGACAACAAATAGGCACAGCGCCCATTTATTGGCCTTCTTAGGCCTGCCACGGGGCAGCGCAACAAGTCTTCTGCCTACAGCCTGCTCGATCTTTCTTACAAACTTCTCATCTCCACACGGACGACCTGTTTTCGTATTCTCTCTCAGCGCCTGGGTAGTTCCGGCGTCGTCTTTTTCTTCCAGATACACTGCCCAGTCCTTGATCTCTTTAACAAGATAACAATCCATGGCCAGTATCTGGTCTCTCATCTTTTTTACGTGGCTCTTTGCGCTCGACCACTTATAGCTCTCCGCCTTTTTAACTACTTTGGCGCTCACCGGGTTGTTCTCCACATAACGAATGGCTGCGTACATGTGCTTCTCATCCAATGCACATGAATAATACCTCCCCTGCCAAAGATGCCCCTTCTCTCCTTGTCTCGCATTCGCGTATTGTGCGTATCTCATGTGCAGAGTGTTAAAAGTCCGCGCCATGGATTCCTCTGACCCAGGCACTGCAACAAAATGCACATGATTGCTCATCAGGCAGTACGCCCATATCTTCAGCAAATATCTGTCGCTGTAGTATTTCAGCCACTCCAGATACTGGCGGTAATCATCATCTCGCAAAAATATCACCTGACGATAATTGCTGCGCTGCGTTATATGATGCGGTATCCCCACCGCTACTGCTCTCGCTATTCTCGCCATTCGTTCCTATTCCACTTCGTTCCATTCTTAATAAATAGGCGCTGTCCCTATTTTACCTGATTGTATCAATTTAAACTATTAAGCCCCGCAATCCTTCATTGAGTTTTTTAATGGTCTCATTGATCTCATCTGTTTGACCATGTGTCTTCGATAACAAGGCGTCTATGGTGGAGAGTTCCTCTTTTACGTAATTAATCGCCTGTTTTCGCATTTCTTCAATAGCCCTGTTGATGCGGTCCTCCCACTGGGCGGCAAGACGGGAAAGATTGGCCTCCACTTCACGGGGAATCTCGCTAACAAAATGCTTCTCAAAAAGACCCCTGAAGATAAACATAGGAATGAGAAACCAGATGAGATCGAAATGGATGTCGAAGGACTTGACCGTTTTGATGTCTGGGTGATCGGGTTCTGATACCTCAATTTTCCAGTCCGCTTCAGCCAGCCTCACACCAAGAACTTTTTCGATATTCTTGTCCAAAAGATTCCGGAAGGATTCAATTGATCTGGATAAACTGGCGTGGGCCTTGTTGAGAGTGCCATAGAAATGTCTGTGCTCTATTTTGGAAATATGCTTCATCTCCTCTGTCATGCGGTCTGCGAGCCATTCTTCATATCTCCGGGTGAGTTTCCAGAGATTCACTTTCCACGTGGAAAGCTCCTTTTCCAAATCTTCGGAAAGTTTCTTCCTAAGAGGTCTCTGAAAATTATCAAGGTAGTTCATAATGAGGGTTCGAGTTTGTCTCTGGTTCTCGCGGGCAATGATGGTTAGTTCCTCACGGATGAGATCAAAATTGACCTTTTCATCGAAGATTTGTTTATGAAGATTCTCACGGTCAAGGTCAGCCTGCACGGATGTTTTCAGAGCAATATCGAGATAGCTAAGACAACCTCTTATCAGGGACTGCATCTTGTACTGGAGGATTTTCCTGAACTCGAAATCACGGTTTAAGGACAACTTAAAGAGAAGGCCTGTTTCCAATCGATCCTTGCATTGTTCCGTGTTCACAATGGTCGAGTATACATAGATCGGTAATCGCCGGTTTAATTCACGCTGAATCGTTCGCTCAAAAAATTCTATGACTTCGTTCTGCTGTTCCGACGAGAGAAGGTCAGCTTTTGTCAGGAGTATGACTATATTCGGCGTGTGCTGCATCAGCTCCCGAATCAATTGCACATCATTATCTGAAAGGGGTCGATCGGAACTGATGGCAAGTATGGCGGTCCCCACTTGGGGAAGCCAATTTTCAGAGGTTTCCACATGATATTTGAATACACTTCCCAAGCCGGGGGTATCCACCAATCGAAGACCTGCGTAATCCCTGAGAGACGGAAGCTCAATATCCACAACCTCTACGTTTTTTTTATTGGATGGATTTTCGGTTTCCGAGGTAAAATTTTCGATATCGTTAATGCCAATCTCCGATGTGTTGCCGTCGAAATACCTGACAACGGCTTGTTCTCTTTCCCCATATTGAAGGCGGGTAATGACGGTAGTAACCGGTATGACGCCGACGGGGAGAACGGATTTGCCGATAAGACTATTGATGAAGGAACTTTTGCCTGCTTTGAACTGACCTAAGATAGCCACATCAATAGGCGGGTTCTGAACAAGTAGTTTCTGGCAGGCTTCTATCTGGCGGTTCAGAGAAGCAATAGAGAATCTGGCGCAGAGGTCAAGAACGTCTTTCAGCAGCCGCTGTGAAACATCCTGAATGCGGGCAGTTGAGCCATTGTGGGTAGTGTCTGACATAAAAAAACTCCTCCAGATTAAAGCTGGTAGGAGTTATCAGCCTTGTGGGCGGTTTGTTTGCGGGTGAACTCCATCACCTTCTTTGCAGTCAAACAAATTCGAGATTTCTTGTCAAGGAGTTCATGTATTATCTTGAAGATTGGCGGCTTCTATCTCAGGTATGGATTATGCGCCTTCTCATGCCCTATGGTGGACGATGGCATCCTCCCGTAGTTGTGGCCTGGCATCACTTTCGTATCATCCGGCAGTGCGAAGAGCTTTTCCATTATTGAATGGCGCAGAGCCGGCCACGATCCTCCCGGGAAATCGGTTCTCCCCACGGCCTCTACAAACAGGGTGTCTCCTGTGAAGACATATCCTTCTGTATAGAGAGATATGCCGCCAAGGGTATGTCCTGGTGTATGAATAACCTTCAGAGAAATGTTTCCCACCGTGATAACATCGCCGTCATTTACAATAATGTCTGGATAGGGAGACTTTTCAGCCCCGTGCATCCTGAAGAGAGGAAGCGGTGTGAACATGAGCAGTTCTTGATCATCCCTGTGGACGATAATCTGCGCGTCCGTCTTGGTTTTCATCTCCGCATTCCCTGTCATGTGGTCCACATGCCCATGTGTATTGACGATGTATTTGATCCTGATGTTCTTCTCTCTTGCTTCGCCAATGATGCCGTCCACAGCTGCCGCTGGATCTATTACCAGGCCTTCGCCGCTTTCCTGGTCGCCCACAATATAGGCGAATACGGCCATATGACCAACCTCAACTTGGTGCAAATACATACTTGGCACTCCTGAAGATCATTTAACATTTTTGCTTCTTTATCGTCAAGGAACCTATTGAGAACGTTGTTATTTGTAATGTATTTTTTTGATAGAAGGTCAAAGATTTTATGATGGGAAGATGGGCACGTCCCTTAGAGGACGCTGATGACGGGCTGTGGTTTTGGCGTTAACGTTTCCTCGTTGGCAAAATCACAAAACGAAAGATCCGTCACCGGACTTCCGAAATGAGAAAATTCTTCCTTTACCGTGTCGATGAACATTCTCATGGTAATCGAAAAACACAGGCACTCGGAATAATTATACGATTTCGTATGCGTGGAAATATCAGAAATTATGCACTGCAGCAGCTGCCGCGAGATCGCATCCCTGTTGTGATTTACAATAAGCCCGATCATGCTGAGAGCCAATACCTTTATGTGGAAGTTGATCGCTCCTCCCCTTTCCTTTCTGTAATCCGGATGATCAATAAGATATACCCTATCTTCCAGAAAGGTTATATTGGGTGGAACATCATGCAGAGATTTCCTTTTATACCAGCAATCAAACACGGGCAAAAGAGGGGAATAGACAGCCTTTCCATATCCGCCGAAGCCGGAAATATCAATCCCTGCATAATAGTTCCGGTATTTAAGGTATCTTTCCTCCATCTTATTGAGGCTGCCATTTTCAAAGTTTGCAGGTATGATCTTTTGTTGCATAATACCACCTGGAAGATATCGGACGGTACTCCACCGGCAGTGCGGTCACGCGGTCAGGAACCGGCTGCTGCAGTCCAAACTATTCTTCTCGTTCTTTACGCAGGCATTTCCCACAAGTATAAAATACTTATTGGAAAGCCTTTTCTAATGGGAATGGTTACCGCTATGGGTCAGATCTGGCCTCTTTGTGAGGACCTCAATCAGATGCTTATCAGGTAAATCTTCCCAAAAGAGAGCGGTGTTCACAAAAAACACCGCTCTCTTACGTTATTATATGTTTTGCTTTCTCAACAACTATCCGAGGTAGAAACCGGTCGGGTCAATGCCTCTGAGGATCTTGATCTCATCCGCAGTCGGTGGAGTGGTCTCTTTCACTTTAGGCGACACCTTCAGATCCCATGCGCAGTTGGCCTTGATCTTTTCAATTGACTGGCCGGGGTAGTACTCTGACAGGTACATCTCCTTTGTTTTTTCGTCGAACAAATAGACACCCATGGTGCTGACCACACACGTCGGTCCCCCACCGATCATGCCGAGCTTCTCGCGTTCCCCTGGGCCGCCCAGGAAGCCGGGAGTGGTAATGTAATCCACTTTATTGACGAACTTCTTGGCATCCTGGGGCATAATGGCAAGGACCTTTTTGCCCGAAGTAGCCATGTCATTCGCGCCCCCGCTTCCTGCAAAGTACGTCCATTTGTCCGGCTTGCTCCAGTCCCCGACGCCGCTCGAGTTGATGTTGCCGAACTTGTCGATCTGGGCGCCCCCGATGAAGGCAACATCGACCTCGCCACGCTGCAGTGCAGCCATGGTGGCCAACATGCCGAAGGTCGCATCGGCCCCGCAGAAAAGAGCCGGGTCATCCACGGTGATGGCCAGGCCCGGAGGAGCGGTGGCTCGGATGGCGCCGCCCTCGGTGAACATAATCATGTTGGGGGCGTGGGTGACCATTGCGAATCCCACCACAACCAGCGGCAGTCCCACTCCCGCGAAGACAACCTCTCCGTCTTTAATTTCTTTGGCACAACGGACTACCATAAGTTCTGTCAGTTTATAATCAGCCATAATTACTTACCCCCTTTCTTCGCGGCGATTGCGTCTTCGTAGGCCTTCAGCCGGTCATCAGTGTACATGGGCACACCCTTCCAGCATGCCGGATCATGGTAACCGTAATCGATGTCCATTTTCGGCTTAAAGCCGAGAACGGGTTTCAAGCGGTCCAGACCTGCCTGGCCAAATTTCTCTACGTATTTCTTCATGTATGCGGCGTGGTCTTTGCAGCCATAGACCCATTCATCGAGGAAGTGAGGCAGAAGTTCCGCGTGTCGCTCATACCTACCCTGATACTGAGAGAAGCGGATGTCCAGGCCGTAGTAGCCGCGGCTGGCCGAAGGGTGAGCGCCCCACGGACAGTGGACAACGGCCAGGGTCTTGAAGTAGGGAACAATCGTGCGGTCCGGATCGCTTCTGACGTCTTCCGGCTCCACAATTTCCTCGGCCGTAACGATGACGCCCCGCTTTGATCCCATGGCACCGAACTCGTCGGTGACACCGCGTGTATTATACGAGACCACATTGCCGAGACGGTCGGCCTTCTGTGCGTGGATTATCGCCACATCAGCCCGCCATGCGCGCACAACGGTTATCTTCCCAGTGCCGAAAGGATCTTCAATTACCTTGAGGTCCATTGGGTTGTATTTAAGCATATCCGTGCCGATATTCCCCCGGATGGGGATGAAGGGTACGCCGAGAAAGCCTGCAATCAGGGCGCTAGTGGCGCCGAAGTTGGAAATGTCGTGCCTCTCGAGCTTACCTTCATTGAATGCCCGGCGAATGGCATAGGGTGCCTTCACGTACCAGTTCATGATCCAGGCAGTGTGAATTTTACTAACACAACCGGCGCCCACCAAGAGATCCAGACCGCCCACGTCGGTCGAGGATTCGACGGTGGTTAGGTTCTTCTTCTTCTGTCTAATGATTTCGTGAGTCAGGGCCATGGGGACCGCAATCTGGAAGCCCCCATAGTAGACTGTATCGCCATCGTGGATGAACTTTGCTACCGCATCCTTAAGCGACATCCTTTTGTCGAGATCCATGTAATCCTCCTTTTGTTGTTAATTAAAGATAAAGTTAAAGGAATGCCAACAATTTCTGGAAAGTAGCTCACACCTCCTTCCTAGGGCTCAACAAAGCCCCGCGCAATGCGTCTCTCATAACATTGACGGCATAGATAATAAACGCGGATATTTCCGCAACCAGTTCCATAGAGCTGTAAAAGAAAACTGCATTCAGGACAACTCTGCAGCATGCATCTGCTCTCACAAAACCTGAAGCTTTCCTCAAGCTGACCGCATTCATCGCAATCACGGGGAAAGATGGACATGGTTTCTCACTCCGTGAGCTTTTCGTTTTTTTGCTTAAAGCAAGCAATGGTATCGCAACAAGGTAAAGCGGGCAGTAGAATAACCAGCTTAAGGTCGAGAAATAGAGCATCTCGCACGCCAGATTTATCTGGTCTTCGAAAGACCCCTATTAACAGAGGGGTTCTCTCTACCAAAATATGATTCATGATGTCAACTATTTTCTGAACACCACAAAGAAATTTTTTCAATCAAATCTTCCTTTGGGGTCCGGGATGGATAGGAGGGGGATATATTACAGCTGTTACAGCAACATCTCCCGTGGGGGGTATGCAAAAGAAACAGATCGATGTTAACTGGCATAGCGGCAAAAACGGCCAAATATATTTCAGAAATTAGGGGAATGTACTCGATCCGGTTGGGGGTCGAGGACAGGATTGAGGGAGCTGCGGCTCTGGCTGGTAAGATCAAGCACCCCTCTTAAGCCACAAGACCCACCATCCGTCGCTTTGCTAAATAGTGTTTTTCTCGCTGAGCCAGGGTCTCGTATTGTCCAGGAGATAATCTGCGATGTTTTCATATATGCAGTCCCGGCAGAGATGGACAAGCAACATGCTTTTGATTTGTCGGAATATCAGCAGAACGTCCGTGTCTTTACAACAGACAAAACACCTGTCCGGCATGTCTTTCTCATGAAACTGGTAATCTTTTGCATCGTCGTATTTTGTGGGCATGTTTCTTCTATAATGATCTTTAGATATAGGAAAACTTCTCGAGGCGCCTTATGCTGCTGCCTCAGGAAGTTTCTTCGCCGAGGGATGGGGGACGGGAAATTTCAATATAAAGGTTGTGCCTTCGCCTTCTTTTGATGTGACGTCTATTTCCCCGCCATGAGAGTCCATGATCTTCTTGCAAAAAGTCAGTCCGAGGCCGGACCCTCTGTGGCGTTCTTCCTTTCCCCCTGCTCTAAAAAACGGCTCAAAGATAAAGGGGAGCTTGTCCTGGGGAATGCCAACCCCTGTATCCGAAATATCCACGGTAACATAGTACTCGCCGTTCCGGGCTGAGACGGCTATTTTGCCGCCCTCCGGCGTATATTTTGTTGCATTGCCTATGATGTTGATAAATACCCTGACCAGGCTTTCCTCATCCCCGACAATTTGGAATAAATTTTCCGGCACATTTACCTCCAGAAAAATACCCCTTTCCTTGCAGATAGGCATCATCTCCTCGGCGCTGCGCGAAATGACGTCTGATAATCTCAAGGGCTCCTTCTTTTGTACAAGAGTACCGTTTTCTATTCTGCTTAAATCCAGCCAGTGTTCAATAAGTTCTTCAAGACTCTGAACGCGTATGCTGCACCTCTCTATGATATCCGAAACGTCTTTATCAAAACGATCGCCCGCAATCGCTTTGAGGGATTCTATGTATTGTCGAATAACTACGAGAGGGGAACGCATTTCGTGACTTACAAAGGTGATAAAACTCTTCTCCATCCGCTCCTTTTCTTCTCTCAATCTTCGTGTTTCAATCTTGAGATTACGATGATCGAGGCCTCGCCTGGCAACTGTCCTCAACTGGTCAGGGCTAAAAGGTTTGGGCAGGTAATCGTACGCTCCTTTCTGTATAGCTTCCACTGCGGATAAAATCGTCGCATAACCGGTGATCATAATCAGCACAATGTCAGGGACATCCTTGGAAAGAATTTCAATTATTTCCATGCCCGATATACCCGGCATTTTAAGATCCACAAAGGCTATTTCCGGTTTTTTCTCCCGCGCAATCTTGATGCCTTCGACTCCCTCCCCCGCGGTTAGTACGGTATATCCGGACTTTTCCAGCGCCTGACGGCACCCGTCCCGTAAGGCTTCCTCATCATCGATGATCAAAATAAGCGGTTTTTGAGTCTTCATCATACCGGCTATTTACCCAGAGCATTGGCAATATATCCGAGAAGATCATCAGCCTTTACAGGTTTATGCAACACTTTGTTCACCTTCGGAAACTCCGGAGGCGGTTCAAATGACTGGTACGGACCCTGCAGATCAACAGCGCTCAGCATGAAAAGCGGAGTATCCTTCCCGGTATCTGTGGCGCGAATCTTTTTCAATACTTCAAACCCTTCACCCCACGTCTCCATCATCATATCGATAATGGCAAGATCGGGAGACACCGACTTCCACATCTCAACCCCCCGCTTCCCGTCTTCTGCCATAAACACCTCATACCCGCCTTTTTCAAGAATCAGTTTGGTTGCATACAGGAAATCTTTGTCATCGTCTATTAAGAGAATTTTTTTCTTTGCTGACATGGTCGTCACCTCCAATTTTGATTTTTGTATAATTAACTATATGAGCAAGGATGATGCCAAATTGTAACATATTGATATTTATGAATAATATACAGAAGGTAGGGGGGGGAAGAGAACTTTGAGGGGTAAAACTCCCCTGTTGTGAGGCAGATGACCCCCTGTATTCCCGCCTACACTACAGGGCAGGCGGGATGCGACCTCGTCAAAGCAGGTTCAGCCAATGAGTTTATTAACTCTGGAAAGAAGTTCCGCAACTGGGATGGGCTTTGCCACGTAATCGTCAGCCTGCAGATATTCTCCATCCGTCTCCGGAGAAAACTTGAATCCCGTTTTTTCAGTAACTGCGGTCACCATCAGGACGGGAATTTTCCTGCATTCTTCATCATGCTTCAGATTGTAGCAGAATTCGAACCCGTCTGTATGTTTATCCATCATAACATCCAGGATAATGAGGTTGGGTATATTTTTTTCCATAGCCTTACGCCCGTCTTTGATGTTCAGGGCACAATCCACGTCGTAGCCATTATTTACCAGCACTATCCTCAGCGCCTCCGCATAGTCTTTGTCGTCATCTATTATGAGTATGCTTTTTTTCTCAGACATAGGGACCTCCGAAATTTGATTGTTTTACGCATATTCAGGTCTTATTCCTTGACAATTTCTCTTGCCACCTCCAGGGTTCCGATGTGGACGGGACAATAGTCGGAACAGCGGCCGCATCCCACACAACCGCACAAGCTCTCCTGGATATCAGTCTCATTGTAATAAAGGAGCTTGTGCTCATGTCGTCTCTTGAGCCTCGATGCCTGAGTCGGTCTTGGGTTATGGCCGGATGCCTCACGGGTAAATCCACCGTAAAGGCACGCATCCCAGGCTCTTGCTCTGACGCCGTTTCCCGGAGCAGATTCGTGGTCATACACATTAAAACAGGTGCATGTCGGGCATACGAAGGCGCAGCCGCCGCACACGATGCACTTGCGGCCGAAGTACTCCCAGACTTTCTCATCGGCTATACCGTCCTTTAGCCTTCTCATGGCTTCATATACCTCATCTACCACCGGTATGTCCCGGACAGCCTTTTCCTTGAACGTCTTTATTTTCTGTCCGGCAAGGTTATCATCCATGTCGGTAAATGGGCCTGAAGACAGCAGCTCTTTACCTCTGTCGCTTCCTGTTTCTATGATGAAGTTATTCCCCATATCGAAGAACAGTAAATCAAAGCCTCTCTGTGCGACCGGCCCGCTGAATGTTGTCGTGCAGAAGCAGGTTTCATTTTGCGGACCGAGACATGCCATGACGATAATTGTGGCCCTTTCCTTTTTTGTGCTGTAATAGATGTCATCGCGATCCCGGGTCATAAAACTCGTGCTTTGAAGCAACCCCATCATGTCGCATGAGCGTATCCCGAAGAGGATAGTATTTCGTGCGGATATGACCTCACGGAACTTATTTTCTTCTACCTCAAAGACAACCTCAGTATGGGGAAGGAAAACGGCCTTTGGCAGAAGCGGCGGCTTTTTATAGTCGAGGGTAAATGACTCTTCCTGAAAAGTATCAAACATACAATCCCCATTTGTCATTCTACTCGGAGCCAGGACATGATATTTTTCTGTCCAGCCTTTGATTACGCCTTTGAGGTCTTTTTTTGCCAGCGTTTTCATATGCATCTCCTGACTTTGACTGCACACCCCTTATATTCCGGTATCTTCGCAAGAGGGTCAAATGCCGCGTTGGTAAGAAGGTTGACGGGCGCTTCGTAGTAGTGGAATGTGGAAAATACCACCCTTTTGGGCACCCTCGTGGTAACCTCCGCCCTGGCCTTTATCGAGCCGCGCCGTGATGTAACTTCCACTTGGTCACCATTCCTTATGCCCAGCCTCTTTGCATCGTCGGGATTGACCTCAACGAAAGGCACAGGCGCTTCCCTTTCCAGTATGCTCGTGCGCCTCGTCATGGTGCCGGTATGGTAATGGTAGTAGATACGCCCGGTCGTGAGTAAAAAGTCGTACTCTTCATCGGGCACTTCAGCAAGGGGTTTAAATTCGCAGGGTAAAAACGTGCCTTGGCCCTTGGAAAACCTGTCCCTGTGCAGGTAGACTGTACCCGGATGTTCCTCATTGGGACAGGGCCATTGAAGGCCATGGCACATCTCCAGCCTCTTGTAAGTAATGCCGGCGTATGACGGAGTCAGGGTGTTTATCTCCTTCATGATATCAGCAGGCGAGCTGTAATTCATGGGATACCCTACAAGACTGCTTACATCGCATATGATCTCCCAGTCCGGCCTGGCCAGCCCCGGGGAGGCAACTGCCTTCTTCGAGATTTGCACCCTTCTTTCCGTGTTGGTGTATGTACCTTCCTTTTCGGCAAATGACGCGGCGGGGAGCACTACATCGGCCTTCGCTGCCGTTTCGGAGAGAAAAATGTCCTGCACAACAAGAAATTCGAGACTGGACAGGGCGTGCTCGATGTCCGACGTGTCAGGGTCGCTCATCATGGGATTTTCACCCACGATGTAGAGGGATTTTATCTCCCCCTTCCGGGCAGCCACCATCATGTCCGTAATGGTCAGGCCTGCCTTATCATCCAGCCCTTGAACGCCCCATGCATCCTCAAACTTCTTCTTAACGGCAGGATCAGCGACCGGCTGATAGCCGCTGTATACGTTGGGCAGCGCCCCCATATCGCACGCGCCCTGGACATTGTTCTGCCCTCTTAAGGGGTTGACGCCCGTGGACGGCCTTCCGATATGGCCTGTAAGCATGGCAAGGTTCGCACAGGTTTTTACATTATCAGTGCCCGTCGTATGCTGGGTTATGCCCATGGCGTACACGATCATGGCCTTATCCGCTATTGCATACATCCTCGCCGCCTTCTCCAGGTCATGGGCGGGGATACCGGATATCTTCTCCACCACCCGCGGAGTATACTGGCTAACGACAGATTTCAATTGCTCAAACCCCTCGGTTCTTTCCTCGACAAACTTCTTATCGTAAAGGTCTTCTTCGATGATGATGTTCATCATACCGTTCAACATGGCAACATCCGTGCCGATATTTTGCCTCAGGTGGAGATCAGCGAAACCGGCAAGCGGTATCTCCCTCGGATCGATGAGAAGGAGTTTTGCTCCCCTTTCTTTTGCATTGACGATACGCGACCCTATGAGCGGGTGCTGTTCCGTTGTGTTCGAGCCTGTAACAAGAAAAAGATCGGCATCTTCAAATTCATTGATAGAGTTTGTCATTGCACCTGATCCAAATGCAGCGGCCAGACCGACCACCGTTGCACTGTGTCAGAGCCGGGCGCAGTGGTCAACATTGTTGGTTCCGAATGCCGCCCGTGCCATCTTCATAAAAATGTAGTTCTCTTCGTTGGTCACCTTGGCTGAACTGAGAAATGCCATGGCGCGGGGGCCATACCGTGATTTTATATCTGTCAATCTCTCCGAGACGGCCTTCAACGCTTCGTCCCATGTGCTCTCGACGAGGGCGCCATGCTTCCTTATCAGCGGCTTGGTAAGCCTGTCCGGCGAGTGGATGAACTCATAGGCATTCCATCCCTTCACGCAGAGCATCCCCTTATTTACGGGGTTGGCAATGCTTGGTTCTATGCCCGTCACCCTTTCATTTTGAGATACCAGATAGAAGCTGCATCCGCACCCGCAGAAAGGACATACTGTCGGTGTTCTGACCATTAGATTGCCTCCTCAATACTTTCGATTTCGGTATAGGGAAAAACGGGACCGTCCATGCAGCAGTACTTGTCGCCGATGGCGCAGTGACCGCATTTCCCGACGCCGCACTTCATCATTCTCTCCAATGACATATATATATGATCTTTCGAAAATCCCAGCTTCAGCAGTTTCTGCAAAACGAAGCGGTACATGATCGGGGGTCCGCATAGGACTGCATAGGTGTCTTCCGGAGACAGTGCGGCTTTTTCGAACAAACCTGTCACCACCCCCACATACTGCTTCCAGATCCCTTCATCATCCTTGTCCACGCTGTAGAGGTACTTGATGTCATCCCGGTCATAAAAACTTAACAGTTCATACTTGAACAGGACATTATCAGGGTTATTCGTCCCGTACATCAGTATGATATCATCGAAATCACCTCTTCTATCAAGGGCGTACAGGAGAAGGGAGCGCAAAGGGGCAAGCCCAAGACCGCCCGCAATAAGGAGGAGCTTGTGGCCCTTCAGCTTATCCACAGGAAATCCCCTTCCGTAAGGTCCGCGGATGTTAAAAACAGCTCCTCTATCCATTTCGAAAAGTGCATTGGTCACCTTGCCGGCACGCCTGACGCATAACTCAAGGGTATCTAACCTTGTAGAGGGAGAGGATATGCTGATAGGCGCCTCTCCTTTACCAAAGATAGAAATTTCGAGAAACTGTCCCGGTTGATGCCCGAAACTCTCCCATGTCGTTCCGTCCTCAAGCTTCAACTGGAACAACCTGTGATCCTTGATCTGTGGCAGTGTCCTTAAAATAGACACAGGTCGAAGTTCATATATGTTGCCGGGATGACTACCCATGCCAGTACCTCCTTCTCACTTGAGCTAATTTTAAAGACTCGCAATATGAGATCATGGAATTATTGCTCCGGAATGGCGAAAAAATTCCTGATGCCAAGCCACACGAATGCCCCTTTCTACACAACTGTAGATATAATATACGCAATTTTAATACCAAGGACAAAAGTGCTTGATATCATATGGTATTCTTAGATACGGCTGCTAATTCATTGCAGGGAAGGGGGTAACTTACCCCGTCTTTGGGGAGATATTACTCCTAAGTGTTTCATATATTGTTATCAGATAAGAATAAGGAATACATGGGAAACGAGGAGAAAAATAGATATGAAGGATGGTTGAATAAGATGCTAAATAAAGATAGGAAGCTTCCGCGAGTCGAGTTTCTAAAGATACAGCAACATCTAAATACTCCCCTTCTCGCCAAGCCAGGGTCTGGTGTTATCCAAGAGATAGTCTGAAAAATTGTTCGCTATGCAGTTATGGCACAGGTGAACAAGCATCATGCTCTTGATCTGTCGAACGATAAGCAACCTGTCGGAGTTTTCATTGCACGCAAAACACTTGTCAGCAGAGTCGCTTTTGTGGAACCGGTAGGACTTTTCGTCGTCGTATATTATGGGCATGAATTTTCTCTTCGATGAGAATTTACTGTAATATAGACTACCTGAAATCAACCGTCCTTTCAAGTCTGTTTTTATAAACTGTCAGTAAACCGTGCTTGACATCACGTAATGTTGTGAGTAAAATCACTCAGCGTATTGAGTAAATTGTAAATCACGTTTTGTCCGTGACGCTCATTGAGGAGGTTCGCAAGTATGTACCATCGCCCCATGTATCATATGCTGGTGAAGAGACTGCAGGAACCACGCCGGTTCATCCAGATCCTCGCCGGGCCGAGGCAAACGGGGAAGACCACGATCGTGCGCCAAGTGGTAGACGATAACATAATCCCGGTCCACTATGCCTCCGCGGACGAACCAACCCTCCAGAGCCGGGCATGGATCGAACAGCAGTGGGAAACGGGAAGGTTCCTGATTGCCAAGACGAAGGGCAAGGGCGGGGCGCTCCTGGTTCTGGACGAGGTACAAAAGATCACCGGCTGGTCCGAGGTTGTAAAAAGGCTTTGGGACAGCGACACCCGCAATCGTATATCCCTCAAGGTCGCTCTCCTGGGTTCGGCGCCGCTCCTGATTCAGCGAGGGTTGACCGAAAGCCTCGCCGGCCGATTTGAGATCATTCCCGTGATTCACTGGTCTTACGCCGAAATGCGGGAGGCTTTCAGGTGGGACCTGGACCGCTTCATCTATTTCGGCGGCTATCCCGGAGCGGCCGACCTGATCGCGGACCGACAACGCTGGTCGCGCTACATCATCGATGCGCTCATCGAGACGACCCTTTCCCGAGACATCCTGCTCCTGACGAGGGTCGACAAACCCGCCCTGCTCAGACGCCTTTTTCAACTCGGTTGCTCCTTCTCTGGACAGATTTTTTCCTACCAGAAGATGATCGGACAGCTCCAGGATGCGGGTAATACGACGACCCTGGCCCATTACCTGGATCTGCTGACTGGTGCCGGCATGCTGACCGGCCTGCAAAAGTTTGCCGCCCATCAGGTCCGCGAGCGGGCATCGAGCCCCAAGCTTCAAGCATTGAACACGGCGCTCATCACTGCGCAATCTCGGCTTACCTTTGATGAGGCGCGAAAGGATCGGGAGTTCTGGGGCAGACTGGTAGAATCAGCGGTTGGGGCGCATCTGATCAACAGCGCCGCGGGAACGGGTGTCGAGATTTTCTACTGGCGCGAGCGTGGCAGAGAGGTCGATTTTATCCTGCGTTCCGGCAAGACCGTGGCCGCCATCGAGATCAAGAGCAGCTCGCGTAAAGAAGGACTAGCGGGCATGGACGCCTTTGACAAGACATTCAAACCCCAGCGTAAATTGCTGGTCGGCGGCGACGGCATTCCTCTGGAAAAGTTCATGCGCACCCCGGCGGCAGCGTGGATCGCAGTATAAATGAATGATTGGTGTAAGATCACAGGGATAGAATCAGTGCCAAGTCGAAATATGGCGTGAGTGCCTGATTGAAAATGGAATAAGTGAACTTATGAAAATTGCAGAAAGGACGGACCGTACCAAGTTCAGGAACCAAGTTCTTAACCCTCCATTGCAAGATGGCTTATTGGAAATGACTATCCCCGAAAAACTAGACGCCACACATAGTTGATACTCTCAGAAGGTCTTCATTTTCATATAGAGCGTTTGTTTATAATTTCCACTTCTAAGCAACAGCGAAGGTAGGATATTCAAGCTTTCAAAGTCGCATGTCGTTTTATCAGAGCAGCTCGTTGAATGCGAGATGAAACATGCTACTGCTTGACATCTTATTGCCAGTGCATGCAGCCTGCGGCTGCCTTCCTGCTATCCACAAGAAACCTCAAAGACAGGATATCCTAGACTTCAAATACAAAGCGAGAGGTTGGGTGGTCGGTCCGGATCAATGATAACGGGTTGAAACGTGCATATTTTTGTGCGTGATTTTTTCAGCAGGGGCTGGTAATTTCTTCTTCCTGTAATCCTCGCTTGGCAATTTTGTCAGATCATGCAATAGTACATATAGTAATCGTTGCTGACCTGCAGGAATAGTTTCTATGATTATCAGAATTAGCGAAAATGAATTAGGAAAGCGGCCAATTACCGTGAGATCCCAGCGTCTGGCTAGTTAAGGAGGAGATATGACTCTAAAAACAAAGCTCATATTAGGTTTAGGATTTTTGTTCCTAATTATTTTCACTCTTGCAGCTTTTTGTTCCTATTATGTCGGGAAATTGGGTCAGGAGTCAGATAATATTCTCAAAGATAACTACTACTCCATCGTCTATTCCAAGAATATGCTGTCTGGCCTTGATGACATGAAAACGTCCATGACTAGCAACATGTATAATACGGGTAGAGTTGGAACAATGTCTGATTATTACGTGAGGCTTTTCGAATCAGGAAGAAGTGTATTTGAGACCAACTTGAAAGCGGAAAACAATAACATAACAGAGATACATGAGAAAGAATATGTCGAGACACTTAACCAGGACTATGATTCATACGTGAAACTCTGTTTTCAGATGAAGAGCGGATCGGGCGGAAGTTTGTTGTATTTTAATGAATTCCTACCAGCCTGCGAAAGACTGAAAAAATCTATCAACGCTATCTATGACATAAACACTCAGGCTGTAGTGCGGAAAAGCCAGTTGGCAAAGAATGATTCCTCCCGCTTCACTAACTATATGGCTATCATAGGATCGATCTGCCTGCTGCTTGCGTTGGCTTACTTCTGGTATTTCCCGGTCTACATTTCGACCACCCTCAGCTATCTCTCGGAGAAAATGAAAAATTTGCTAAAGAGCAGTGGCGTCGCCTTTGACATAAAAACAAATGATGAGGCTTACATCATGTTGCACGCCATAGGCCTGCTTGAAAACAAATTGGGCGTAAAACAAGAATAGGCGCAAGGAATAGAGCGGCATGCAACAATCAGTTAGCAGTTGGCAGGTTAGCCCGTGAAGTGGAACATCTCATTTATCGGCCGCCTAGAAAGAATGGTCCTCTATTAAGTCTTGGGGTAGTAGTCAGTCCTTGACATGAAACAGGCAGTAAAGAGCGAGAAGCATCGCCGCACACGTCGTTCAAGTAGGATGCGGCATACCCCCTTAGCTGTGGCGTTACAATCTTTCAAAATACAATTTTCACTTCATTAAGGAACGAACATGCCGCTGCACAGTTGTAGATGACGGCAAGTTCCATTGCATTTCATTTTTTCATTAATTACGGTCGCACAGTTCAAATACCTACTAAAACTGCACGCGCCGTATTTCTATCCCAACCCCGACTCAATTGGCGGAAAGACTTCTAACTGCCGAAGACTGCCCTAAACCAGGAGATCATGTTTCCCTCGACAATATAGAAGAGATTCATATCAGGCGCGGCCTTGCTTCAGAGAAATCTTTGCAGGAAGCCGCCGATATTTTCGGGCTTGATCAAACAACTCTCTGGCGTCGTCGCAAACGTTATAATATCTGAACAGGCACATCTCTCTCCACCATTTCCCCTCCGGAGACAAATTGCACGTTGCAAGGAATGTATTGCCGTCTTCTTGCCAAACGCAAAGCAAAGTGGTCTCCACAAGTTTATAACTACCGATAACAGTTGCATTCTTCTTTGGCATGCCAGTTGCTATAACAGCAACACACTGAGAGAAAATATGTTTAGTTTAAGACAGAAATTATTTCTTGGTCATTATCAGGGAGAATTATCAGAACGTGATCGCCTGTCAAGAAATAAAGGACTCCTTGGAAAGAGGAAAAGAGACCATAAGGAGGGAACACTAGATGAATCTTGTAATCTGGCTGCCGGCAATGTTTTTCTTGGGCCTTCTATCGATGGGGTTATGCTACCTGTTTATGAAATTCTGCGAGAAAATTTAAACAATGGAGTGAGGTGATCCATGATTTATCTGACAGCAATTGTAGCAGTTTTCTTGTTTGTTTACCTGGTTGTGGCCCTCGCACTGCGCAAACGATATGGAGCACCTTAAATATATAGGAAGGAGCTTGTAATGAAAAATAAATTTCTGAGCACGGCGGTAATTAATATTGTGTTATTGCTTTTCTTATCGGGTATTGCGCAGGCGACACCCTCGTCGACCTACTGGACGCCCATGACCCCGGATATTCAGGCCTTTGGCGTTCTCCATATCGGCGTCGACAATTATTTCACTGTCGATAAGAAAACCACGCAGGGCGCCAGTTCTCTCCCAACGGATGTTGGACTTACTCTGGGCGTGCTTCCCTTTGATAAATTTCAAATGGAAATTGGAGTGGACTATCTCCAGCCGACCGATTATCCCGTATCTTTCAACGCCAAGATGGGTTTTCCTGAAGGAGCTTTGTTCAAAAGTGCGCCGGCGCTGCAAGTAGGAATCTTCAATGTGGGAACCCACACTAATGACGCCCTTCCCGGCCAGAACAATAACGGCACCAATCAGAATATCGTGTATGCAGTGATTGGCAAGACCATACCTTTCATCGAAGGGCGGCTCTCCGCCGGACCATACATAGGCAACAGCTCGGCGCTGCAAAACAGCGCCACAGGAGACAGTCAAAATGCCGGCTTTATGGTCGCATTCGATCGCGGATTCTGGTCAGTAAAGGACAAGGAAGGTAATAAGTTCAGCAGGATCGTCTTTGCCGCCGACCACGCTTCCGGGACCAATCAAATTGGCGGCGGCGGCTTTGGTTTCTATTACTATTTCACGAAAGACATATCTCTTTTGACGGGACCGGTGTGGTTTAATGACACGGGCTACAACGGTTCATGGAAATGGACGGTACAGCTCGACATAAATACGCCGCAGTTGTTCGGAAAGAAGAAGTAGCAGAACGACAAAAGTCTTGTAAAGAAGTTATGCGTTGCAAGTGTATTTGTGAAGAAATGAACTCCTCATAAATGGCTGGCTTTATCTCCTGACGCACCCACCCTCGCAGCCATCCAGAACACTCTCTTCCTTCGGGGTTATGGAGGCTGGGTGCTCCAAGTGCGCTCTGGCAAATAGGTCATTTAGTTCTTTGATCATGTTCTTTTGGGTGCAGGATGAAGCGCTCCTCGCTATAAAATGGGTACCATGGTTTTTTGCTGAGCATCCTGTCATGGCCCAATACGAATACCTTTCCAGTCCACTTGATCGCCAAGACAATGGTTCGGAACAAGATCTGTAAAACTAATGACTATAACTGGTAATCCTCACTACAATATCAAACAGAAAGTTGAAGATAAGTAGGTGGAGACAATATCCGACGCATCCTTTTTTTTCTTTGATCACTTTTGCACATTTCCAAAAGAAAGCTATTACACAATCTCATCATCCGAAAATCACGACTTAATAAAGTAATGGGCAATCTCTCGATACAGTCAATGGCGTTGATAGATAGGTGTTGTCAGTCAAGGCTCAATTGAAGCTCTCCGCAGCGTGCTGCGGAGAATCTTCGATTCTTAAGGAACAGTATCGTTCGTCATTCGCTCGCTTACCCCGCAGCAAGCTGCTGGGAATGCGCTCGCTACTGAATTCAACAGATTATCAACTCAAAAGTACACATGAACCGGATGAACCCAAAATGAGAGGCTTTTGAGCATTCATCATACCGATTATTTGCCCAACGCCTGGGCAATATATCCGAGGAGATCATCAGCCTTTACCGGTTTGTGCAATACCCTGTCCACCTTCGGAAACTCCGGAGGCGGTTCAAATGACTGATATGGGCCCTGCAAGTCCACGGCACTCAACATGAACAGCGGTGTATTCTTCCCGGTATCTGTGGCGCGGATCTTTTTCAATACTTCAAACCCTTCACCCCACGTCTCCATCATCATATCGATAATGGCAAGATCGGGAGACACCGATTTCCACATCTCAACCCCCCGCTTCCCGTCTTCTGCCAGAAATACCTCGTACCCGCCCTTTTCGAGAATCAGTTTGGTGGCGAATAGAAAGTCTTTGTCGTCGTCTATTAGGAGAATTTTTTTCTTTACTGACATGGTCGTCACCTCCAATTTTGATTTTTGTATAATTAATATGAGCAAGGATGATGCCAGATTGTAAATTATTGATTTGTAAAGAAAAGATGTGGCGAGTGGTGGAAGAGGGAAACTTTGAGGGGGTAAAACTCCCCGTCTCTGAGGCGGATAACCCCCTTACGGCAACGTTTCTTTTAATGATGCTCCATCTTTATGCCATAATTACGCATCTTTATCCGGAGGGTCTTTCTGTCAATACCGAGGAATTTTGCCGTTCTATTAATCTGGAAGTGAAAATGGTTGAGGGCCTTTTCTATGTGTTCCTTTTCTACATCTATCAAAGTCATCCTGCCGGTAGAAGAATCCACCACAGGGGCCTTTGCCTGATCCTCCTGACCCAAGTAAAATATATCAGAAAGATTAACGACCTCATGGTCGCACAGCACACATAGACGCTCGACGATGTTCTTTAGTTCCCTGACATTGCCGGGCCACCTGTATGATACGAGCGACTTCTTTGCCTCTTCCGATAAGGATCGCACCTTGCTGTCGTATTTCGTTATGAATATATCAAGGTAATGCTGAGCTATGGGCAGGATGTCGGCTTTATGTTCCCTCAATGGTTTTATGGCGAGAGGCACAACTGAAAGCCTGTAAAATAAATCCTCCCTGAACCTCCCTGCTTCAATTTCTGCGCGGATATCTCTATTCGTTGCAGCAATCAGCCTGACATCTATCCGTTCCGGCGATGATCTGCCAACCTTGGGCACCTCCTGTTCCTGGATTACCCTGAGCAGTTTGGCCTGAATGTTGAGATTGATGTTGGAAATCTCGTCAAGAAATAATGTTCCCTTATCTGCCATCTGGAAACGGCCCTCACGCGACTCCGTAGCGCCGCTGAATGCCCCTTTGACATGTCCGAATAGTTCGCTTTCCATGAGGGTCTCAACCAGCGAGGAACAGTCGACGGGGACAAATGGCTGATCGGCCCTCTTGCTGAGATTGTGGATGGTGCGCGCCACAAGTTCTTTTCCCGTCCCGCTCTCCCCTGTAATGAGGACGGTGCTGTCAGTCTGTGCTATCCGGTTGATGGATTCCTTAAGCTCTTTCATATAGTCGCTCGTGCCGTAGAGCAGGGAAAGTCCCTTTTCCGCGTTGCCCTCATAACGCTTGAGGGCATCCTCGACCGCTTTTTTCAGATCGGCTGCGGAATAAGGCTTCGCAAGAAAATTAGAGGCACCCTGCCTCATTGCCTCAACGGCAATAGGGATGCTGCCATAGCCGGTGATAACAATGATTTTTGCAGAGATGTTTCTTTCGACTTTCAGCTTTGCGAGAATCTCCAATCCATCCATTTTGGGCATCCGGACATCTAACAGTATCACGTCATAGATGTCCTTGAGAGCCAACTCAAGCCCCCGAAGCGCATCTCCCGTGCATTCCACCTGGTACCCTTTGCGTGACAGGACTTGTGTGCATCCGTCCCGCATGGACTCCTCGTCATCGACAATCAGAATCTTCTTATCTTTCGAAGTCACTTTTTCTGTCACCCTTCTCATTTTATGAGATTAACTGTAAAACACGTCTTCGTCCATGCCGCTGTATCTGCCCAAATATGCGGGAAGGGAAATAATGAAAGTCGTTCCCTTTCCGGGCTTGCTTTCCGCATCGATAGAGCCATTATGCTTCCTGATGATACCGTAAGCTATGGGAAGTCCGAGGCCGGTCCCGTGGCCGGGTTCTTTTGTTGTAAAGAAAGGTTCGAATATATGAGGGAAATCTTTTTCTTCTATTCCTTTGCCGGTGTCTGAAATCAGGATCTTCACTGAATTATCGGCACCCTGCATGGTGGTAATCGTTAACGTTCCTCCGCCTTTCATGGCATCAGCGGCATTGATGAAGAGATTCAGAAAAACATCTTCCAGCCTGGACTTGTCACCGATCACTTCAGGAAGGTCTTCTGCGAGACCGGTGTTTATTTCTATGCCGTGGAACATTGCCTGGCCCTTTACCAGACTGAGGGAGCTCTCTATGGCGCTGTTTATATTCAGAGGCAGCATCTCGCCTGTCGGTGTCCGGGCGAAGTCAAGCAGGCTCTGGACGATTCTCTTTGACCTGTTCGTCTGGTAGATTATCTTCTGCATATTTTCCCTTGCAGGAGAATCTTCCGGAATATCTTCGAGAACAAGGTTGCTGTAAAGGAGTATGCCCCCCAGCGGGTTGTTTATCTCATGGGCCACACCTGCCGCCATTTCACCTAATGCAGTCAGCTTTTCCGTTCTGGCCAGTTGCTGATGAGCCCTGTAGAGCATTTCATTGTTGTTCTTCAGGGATTTCGACATGTAATTGAATGCCTCATCCAGCATGTCAAACCCGGATATTTTATCTGGCGACAGTTTGTAGTCGAGATTGCCGGCGGCTATAGACTCTGCGGCCTCCTTCAGCATGCGTATGCGTTTTATTATGGTGTCCCCCAGTCGAAATGATATGATAAACGCGATGATCATGCCAAGAGATGTGATCCCCAGGTTGATCCAGATGGTATTCCATTTTATGTCCCTGTACTTTGCCTCCAGTATGCCCACATAAAGCGCCCCTATGAGCTTCTTGCTTATGTCGTAGATGGGGGTATAGGTGGTTATGTACCAGTCATTCACCACGAAGGCCCTGCCGACCCAGTCTTTACCTTCCACTATAACCCTGTCATAGACTTCCTTGGACAGCATAGTGCCGACGGCCCTCTTGTCGTCTTTCGTCATAACATTGGTGGATATTCTCACGCCACCCTGAAATACGGTTGCAACACCCATTTCACGGCCCTTGTACTTTTCACCCTGGTATACGGTTTCCTTTATTTTGTCCACGATGGCATAGTCCCTGTTAAGGAGAACCCCTCCGATTACAGCGCCGATCAATCTCTTGCTCTCATCAAGGATTGGATACGCTGCCATCATTACCATGCCTTGGGAGAGTTGCTTCTCACTCGATTCAAAGGAGAGAGGCGTTTTTATGATTTCTATCTTGACCCGCCCGGCAAGACTGGGATTCTCCCTGAGAATGTCATCAATGGGCATGAGTTCAGTAGATGCCTGTATAGACTTCTTTTCTATGCAGTTTTTCACGACCGGTGCCCAGAGCATACTGTCCCCCCTGATTTTCGGGTTCGCCGCCCTGTAGAGGACACGCCCTCTGGCATCGACGACCAAGAGCATATCAAGGAACACGTCGCCGTCCTGTGCCTGAGTCCCGCGCTCATGCCGGATTAGGCCTCTCAAGTTCTCCATTTTAGAGATGTCATGGTTGGCTATCGTTGTGTGCAGGTCTACTGCTTCTGCCGCAAATTGAATCTGGGAAGTTATCTTTTCCAGGGTCTGATTATAGATTAGTTTTGCCGTATTGATGTCCTGTCTGACCCGGTTTTGTACCTCATCTATTGTACTCTTATTGATCGTCCATATGCCGATGACGGTGGCTATGAACCCGGTGAGACATGTGGCAATCAGGAATCCCACTATTAGGCGGCGCCGCAGATCCAGCTTGAAGAGTTGACTCACTAGCCTGTCGACAAATTTCATCGTGTATTCCTCAGGGTACTATTGCCGCAACGTTGCTGATTAAATGAAATTATATCACGACATAAATATTATAACAATCGGTCTTCGTGACACCGGTGTGTTTCACGCTGGTCAAACCGGAATCTCAATTATAATACCACCACAAAAGGATGCTGATATCAGCAATTATTTTCACGCCACCACCGACACCTCCTCTGCAGTAAGGTAACTATACTCATGAGAGGCATATCGGCACATGGGAGTTGATATATTTTTTCTATTTTATTATTATTTTTTTTCAACTAAGATATCTAAAGCGGCCTCTAAATGCCGTGGCATTCAATGGAGCAAGGACTTGTTACCGGCAGAGAGTTTATCCATAGACGCAATCACTTATGAAATTCCCATCAGGGTCGGATCTTTTGCGGCCATTTTCATATGCATGTTCGTCTTTGAGCTTCTCTCGCCGCGCCGCAACCTGACTACATCGAAGATGCTCAGGTGGTTTAATAATCTCTCCATGCAGGCTCTAAACACCGTCATGATCAGGGGGCTCTTCCCGGTCATCCCGATAACCGTGGCCTTTCTTGCCGGAGAGAAGGGTTGGGGGCTCATCAATCTCTATCACCTGTCCCCATGGTCCGCGATCATTATCGGCGCCGTTTCCCTCGATTTCGTCATCTATCTTCAGCACGTCGCTTTTCACACTGTGCCCATGTGCTGGCGCCTGCACATGGTACACCATACAGACCTGGATATTGACATGACGACGGGGGTGCGCTTCCATCCTGTAGAAATTATTCTTTCCACGTTCATCAAAATGGCCGCCATCGTTATATTGGGAGCGCCTCCTCTCGCGGTCTTGATATTCGAAGTGGCCCTGAACGGCGGCTCTATTTTCACTCACAGCAATGTGTACATCCCCGGCGCCGTAGATAAGGCGCTCCGGGTATTCCTTGTAACCCCGGATATGCACCGCGTGCATCACTCCGTCATTATGCGTGAAACGAACACCAACTTCGGCTTCAACCTGTCCTGGTGGGACCGCATTATGGGCACCTATCAGGACCAGCCATCGGCAGGGCATGAAGGGATGACGATCGGTCTCGGTTATTTCAGGGACGAAAAGCAGCTCTCGCTTCTGTGGCTCCTCATCTTGCCGCTGACGAGAAAGAAGATAAGGAATCTGATCAACCCTGTGAGGCAAGAGAAAAATTCATGAGTGCGTTAGCAGAAGACAGATGTCTGGTCATGTTTGTCAGGTTTCCCGGGCAAGGTCGGGTAAAATCGAGACTTGCAAAAGACCTGGGTGAGGAGGCGGCGACAAATCTCTACCGCTGCTTCGTGGAAGATTTATTGGAGAGGTTTTCCAAAGAATCTTACAGGCTCCGCATAGCGTTCTATCCCGCGGAAAAGGAACGCGAGATGAAGGAAATGCTGGGCGATGGATTCTCTTACATCCCGCAGTCGGGAGAGGATCTCGGTGAGAGAATGAAACTCTCCTTTTTGCGATGCTTCTCAGAAGGGGCCCGATCAGTTGTTCTAATCGGAAGCGACATTCCCGATCTGCCGGCACGGATCGTCGATGAGGCCTTCCTCGCCCTGGACAGAAACGAGGCCGTAATCGGCCCTTCTGTCGACGGAGGCTATTATCTCCTCGGATTCACAAAGGATACCTTTAACGGAGACGTCTTTATGGGGCTTCCTTGGGGTGCAGGGACGGTTTTTCAAGAGACGATGAAGATTTTGCGCAGAGCCGGAGTCCCGGTGCATGTGCTTCCCGTATGGTGGGACATCGACAAACCTGAGGACATAGCGGCCCTCATCGAAAACAGTGAGCATACAGGATTTGCAGACTCTAAGACCATGTTGTATCTTAAGGCTATAGGCCTTGCATAATATCTCATGATGCCGAAATTTTCTTTTATCATCCCCGTGTGGAACGAAGAGGCGATCATCTCCCGGACGATCGAGCATGTCCGCGGTCTGCGCGCGTCCGGCAGCGCGGAAATAATTGTCGTGGATGGAGACCCAGCGGGAAGAACGATCAAGGTTGCCCGTCATATGGGTATGAAAACTGCAATCTCGGAGAAGGGGCGCGGGAATCAGATGAATCTCGGCGCATCTCTTGCTGCCGGTGAGATCCTGATTTTTCTGCACGCCGATACCCTCCTTCCCCCTGATGCCCTGGAACTCATAGAAGCGGCAATGGAGGATAGTTCCTGCATTGCCGGGGCATTCGATTTAGCAATCGATTCAGAGAGGCCTGCATTCAGATTGATTGAGAAGGCGGCCTCTTTCCGTTCCCGCATGACGAGGATACCGTACGGAGATCAGACCATCTTTATAAGAAAGAGGGGTTTCCGTGAGCTGGGCGGTTTCAGGGATATTCCCATAATGGAAGACGTAGAGATCATGCAGCGGATCAAGAAGCGGAAGGGGAAAATATGTATCATAGGGAGAGCAGTCCGGACATCCCCACGACGGTGGGAAAAAGAGGGCATCGTGTATACGACTCTCAGAAACTGGCTGATCCTCTCCCTGTACCTCTTCGGGGTTAGGCCGGAAAAGCTCATCCGGTTTTACCGTTAAGATGGACGCCGGGTTTGTTCGGTCTTTCTAAAGAGCGGACGCCAGGAGCATTGTCGTTCTGCATCTCCCATACTATGCGGCGCTCTTGCCGAAGTTTTTTCCAACACTCCACGCCTTGCCTGCGTTTTCCCCAATCTTCCAGTAATTGTTGTCAGGCATGGTTAATGTGAAGGGACTGATTTTTCTGATATCAGGCTTGCCTTCTGTGAGATAGCGTTCCTCAGAGTATGCGCCCACGATTTCACCGATGAACAGGCTGTTTGTAGGCAGATCCACAGCATTGACGAGCCTGCATTCCATGCAGATGGGACACTGCCGTATCATGGGGGCGCCGGGCAGTTCACCGTAAAAAACATCGAATATCTTCGATTTGTCGGTCTTCTCACCCGATACGATTCCGCAATAATCAACTTTCTCCATCAAGGCGATCCCCGGAATATTCACGCTGAAGGCCTTATTCTTGTGGATGCCTGCGTTAGTGTAATGAAATTTGCCCAGGGCCACGGCCATCATGGGAGGATTGAAGTTTACCCGCGACACCCAGCCCACGGCCATGAAGTTGGCTCGTCCATCGACAACCGCGCCGACGAGAACCATCGGCATGGGATAAAGGAAAGAATTTTTATCCAGCTTATTTTTTTCCATACAGACTTGCCTCCTGATTCATTTAATCAATGACAAGACAGGCCGGGCGGCTGTCAGACCTCGGCAAGCACATGACCTATCTTAAGGTAATAGCCTTCTCAGGGCAAAGCTCCTGGCAGCAGAAACAGCTGATACAGGTATCGGCATCAACTATGGGAAGGTTGTCGTCGCTCATGGACAAAGCCGACATGGCACACTGATCGATGCAGGTGCCGCAACCCGTGCATAATTCGCCATTGGCTTGCGGTCGCATGAGTGTTCGATTGCTGATCAGCGTCTGTATAGCGTCATTCTGGAGCATCACCTGGCCGCCGAACGGAGGAAGCTTGAAATCGCGTATTGGTTTCAGCTCCCCGATGACTTCAATTGTACTCGGGTCGTAATCCCCCAGACCGACCTCCTTCGCCTTCTGAAGGAATCGCAGCCGGCCCGGTTCACATCCCATCATCACCGCCACAATGGAATCCATGGCCACGGCATTGTCGGAGGCGATGATTATACCTATGTCTCTCAGGTCCGGGGAAGCAGGGCCGTTGCCCTCCATGCCGACTACGGCGTCCATTATAAAGAGGTCCGGTATGCGGAGGCGGAATACGTCCACCAGCATTTCCTGGAAGCGTTCGGCGTTTCCCGCCGCCTTGTGGAGCTGTGCCTTCTGGGCGCCGGGAAGGATGCCGTAACTATTTTTGATCGCCCCCGTAATGACCGTGAGACCATGGGTCTTGAATTTCGGCAGGCTGATCACGATATCGGCATCGAGGACAGCCCTGGAGACGTTGACGGCGGGCATGAACGCAGGATTGAAATCAACCTTATGCGAATCTCCGCCGATGTTCTGATAATAGCCCTTCGCTGCTTCCAGCAGTCCCGTCTTTCTGAAGCTTGCCTCGTTTGCCCCGTAGTCGAAAAGGCCCGGATTATCGCCCACGACGATTGCTGCGGGCTTCATTGTCTCCACCTTTTCCACCACGGCACGAAGCACGGCAGGATTCGTGACTATGCCTTCTTTTGCCTCCGACGCCCGAAGCACGTTGGGTTTTAACAAAACCCGCTTCCCCCGCAATTTCAGAGGGAAGAGTTTGAATGCCCGGTCCACGGCCCCTCGGACATTATCATAGGTGGCAGGATGGATCATGACTTTCGGCATCCTCTATACCTCGCTTTCAGTCCCGTAGTGACAAGTAACTTGCCATGCATTTCAGCCCCTGAAACGGCTCATGCATTTTTGTGTTTAATAAATGTACCGTTCTGATACTCCTCGAAGGCGATCCGCAATTCTTCCTTTGTGTTCATTACGACGGGTCCGTACCACGCGACCGCTTCCCTCAACGGTTTTCCGGACATCAGGAGAAAGCGAACAGGCTCATCTTCCGTAGAGACGACTATCTGTTCCCCGTCATCGAAGAGCACAAGGTTTTCATTGCGCACGAAGGCATCCTTTTGAATGTCAAAATAGTTTGCTCCTTCAATCTCATAGGCGAACGGGTTCTTCTCCTTACAGAAGAAGGCCTTCCCTCCGATGACATATGCGAAGACCGTGTGCCCCGGCTTGGTTGGGTGGATGAACTCTGATCCTGCAGGCACGGTGCAATCGAGGTATTCCGGATCAACCACGATGTCCCGGACGGGACCTCTTGCTCCTTTGACTTCTCCGCAGATGATCCTTATTTTAACGCCCTCTCCGGCAGAGACTTCGGGTATCTGATTGTCCTTCACGTCTCGATACCGCGGCTTCATCATCTTTTGCGAGGCCGGGAGATTGGCCCATAGCTGGAAACCCCACATCGTGCCCTTCTCATCCCCTTTGGGCATCTCCTGATGGATAATGCCGCTGCCTGCTGTCATCCACTGTACGTCCCCTGAGGCGATGACGCCTTTGTTCCCCATACTGTCGCCATGTTCGACATCTCCGCGAAGGACATAAGTTATAGTCTCAATGCCGCGATGCGGATGCCAGGGGAACCCCTTGATGTAATATCGCGGATCGTTGGAGCGAAAATCATCGAGAAGCAGAAACGGATCGAACTGTGGCACTTCGCTGAAGCCGAATGCACGCTTCAGGTGGACGCCGGCTCCCTCGATGGTCGGTTTGCTCCTAATAACTTTGCGGATCTTTCTGCTCTTACCCATCTCGATCCTCTTTCTTACACTTCCTGCAGTACCTTAATAGAAAGGTCATCAACCATGTCTTTGACCCTGTCTCTATAGGCTAACATGTGAGGAGTCTTCAAATGGGCTCTCAAGGCTTCCACACTTTGCCACTTTTCAATGATTGTGACGACGTTCTTATCAAGCTTCTGCACAGGCAAACCCGAATCGATATCGCTTGTAGGGAAGTACTCGATGCAGCCCTTCTCCTCTCTGACCTTGGGAACATTGACCTTAAATATTTCAATAAATTGAGGGAGCCAGTCGGCCTTGACACGTACCGATGCAATCACGCTAATCATATTATCCACCCTTTCTATGATGCACTACGACAAGGGCATCATTCCTTCTCATCTTCCTCATCAATGTGAAATTTATGAAGCAGCCGATGAGTCACCGGTGCAAGGACAATCCCCAGGACGACTATGAACATGAGGCCGCTGAAAAGCGCGTATCCTGAAGCGAATAGCTTCGCTCCTTTCGTCGTGAGCTGATTGACAGGCCCCATCCCCCCGAGAATCATGGATGCCTCCAGCAGAGAATCAACCCAACCAAATCCGGCTATCCAGTGGTAACCTGATATGCCGAGAGATAAAGCAGCTGCCACCAGGAGACCTGCCAGAAGAACAGAGGCGGCCATCCTTCTGACAAAAACTGATAAGGGCGCTACTTTTTCATGCTTTCGCTCAAACATCATCAACCTCGCATCACGGTGCCTGATATACCAGCGCAGTCACCGTCCCGCAGGAGGGGGGACCCATTCAATAAACACGGGATTACCGCCTGAACTTACCCTTGTGAGGGTGGTAGTTACAAAAATAGGAATAAGTGAAATCCCGCGAGTTCTGAAACACAAAATAATTATGATATTCATGATATTTATGATGACTTTCTTAAATTATGCTGTGAAAGAAAAATGATGTCAAGAATTTTCGGGATGAAATGCTTTCACTTGATTTGCGGCGACAAATAAATTATATCTGCCGAGAATGCCATGATTAATTTGCTGTCACTCCTGCGGAAGCAGGAGTCCAGTTGCTTTTTTCAAATGGACAAACTATGGATTCCCGCTTTCGCGGGAATGACCCAATGTGAAGCAATCTTCGGGTATTTTAACCCAAAGATATCAAAGAGGGATGAGAAATGAAAATCAGCAAGACCAGCGAGATGCGGTTCATGGACCGGTATGCTGTTGAAAAACTCGATATACCGGAAGAGATCCTCATGGAAAACGCCGGGCAGGCCTCGACATATGTCTTAGCACAGGAGATTGGCATAAAGGATAAGAAGTTTGTTGTGTTCTGCGGCATCGGCAACAATGGCGGTGACGGCCTTGTCGTAGCGAGAAAAATTCACAGCAATGGCGGATTGGTCAAGGTATTTGTTGCTGGAGACATGAAGAAGTTTAAAGGGGCAGCCAAAACCAATTGGAATATTATATCGAAACTTCCCATTGAAGCACGGAGGATTGAGTCTGTGGAAGAGATTAAGAGCGATGTCCTCCACTGTCACGGGATTGTAGATGCCCTTCTTGGTACGGGCTTGGATCGGGAAGCGACGGGGCTCTACAAAGAAGTGATTCAGTTGATCAACTCAAGCGGCAAGAAGGTTCTCAGCCTGGATATCCCTTCCGGCGTGGATGGAGACACGGGAGAGGTCCTGGGCGTTGCGGTTAAGGCAGATTATACAGTTACATTTGGTCTCCCCAAGATCGGGAACATGTTCTATCCCGGATATGACCTGGGCGGAAAACTTTACGTTGCGCATATTTCTTTTCCGCCTTCCCTCTATAACAGCGATGCCCTCAAGGTCCAGATAAACGATTATGTGAAGCTTCCACCCCGCGAGAGGGATGTCTACAAAGGACGCATGGGAGAGGTTCTTTTTATTGCCGGCGCTGCATCGTACTTCGGTGCGCCCTATTTTTCGGCATTATCCTTTCTCAAGGCAGGTGGAGGGTATGCCCGTCTTGCTGCGCCTGTATCGATGACGCCGTTTATCGCAACGAAGGGAAGTGAGATTGTCTTTGTCCCCCAGAAGGAGACACGGGCGGGAAGCGTCGCGCTGGAAAACAGAGACAGCCTGATAGAACTCTCGGAAAAGATGGATATGGTGGTGATCGGACCCGGCCTTTCTCTGGATGATGAGACACAGCAACTGGTTAGGGAACTCGTGCGGATCATCAAAAAACCCATCCTTATCGACGGGGACGGAATTACAGCCATTGCAGATCAACTGGAGATGATCAGACAAAGAAAGGGAGAGACCATCCTTACCCCCCATCTTGGGGAGATGGCCCGCATTGCGAAGAAGAGTACCGCCGAAATCAACAAGCAGAAGATAGACATATTGCAGCTCACGGCCATGTCGCTGCGTGCGATCATCGTCCTGAAAGGAGCCCATACATTGATCGGTTACCCCGACGAAAGGGTTTTTGTCAATCTCAGCGGCAATCCGGGAATGGCCACGGCGGGCTCAGGTGATGTCCTGACAGGGACCATCGCAGCCATGTTCGGTCTCGGCCTGTCGTTGGAGGATGCGGTGAAAAAAGGTGTCTTTATCCATGGATTCTCCGGAGACCTTGCGGCGGCGGACAAAGGCGAGGATGGCATCACGGCCCAGGATATTCTTGATTATCTTCCTCTTGCCATGAGATACGATAGAGAAGGCCCCCTTGACGATTTCAGAGACATATACGAAGGGCCTTATGTGGTGTGAGATCGAGGAGGTCTATATATTTCTTTCAATAATGTAGTCGGATATGGCAAGCAGTGATGCCTTTGGCTTAGAGTCTTCAAAAGATTCAAGATACCCTTTTGCCTCGCCAATGTATGTCTTTGCCTTGTTGAGGGAATAATTAATGCCGTCGTGACGGTGGATCACAGAGACGATATCCGAGATAACCTTTTCATCCTGTTCTTTTTCCTCAACTGCCCTTTTGATCAGTTTCTTCTCTTCCGATGTACATTTCTTCAAGGCATGGATAAGAGGCAGGGTTATTTTCCCCTCTTCCAGGTCTTTTCCGATAGCCTTTCCAAATACGTCTTCCTCTGCCACATAGTCGAGGGTATCGTCGGTAATCTGAAATGCCGAGCCGAGGCGCATGCCGAACCGGGTGAGGGCCTCGACCTGATCGTCTGATGCATTTCCCAAAATACCTCCTACAGCGCATGCGGCGGATATGAGGGTTGCCGTCTTTTTCTCGATGATTGTCAGGTATTCTTTTTCAGCTATATTGATGTCGCCGCATTTGACAAGTTGAAGAACTTCCCCTTCCGACATGGTATTTGTCGTTGTGGAGAGGAGTTTGATGATGGCTAAATTGCCGTGCTCCGTCATAAGCTTGAAGGATTTGGAATAAAGAAAATCGCCCACGAGCACGCTGGCCGCATTCCCCCATATATTGTTCGCGGAAATTTTGCCCCTCCGGGTCGTTGCTTCATCAATTACATCATCGTGCAGCAGTGTAGCTGTATGGATGAATTCAATTACTGCGGACAGGGCATACTTTTTCTCGCCTTTGTAACCGCAAAGGGAGGAGGTGGACAAAAGCAGGAGAGGCCTGAATCTTTTTCCGCCGCTGCCTATGAGATGATGGATGATTTCGGGTATCAGGTGCACTCCGGAACGGAGATGCGTTTCCATTTGTTCTTCAACACGTTTTAAGTCATCGCCATAAGTGCGGAAAACATCCTGTATTTGCATGAAGCGATCCTTATATGATTATAATCCCAGGTCTTCGTTTATCAGGATGACTTTCACCCTGCCTTTCGGGAAGGATTTTTCTGTAATCGCCCAATTGTTGCAGATGCGCTCCCCGCTCTTGCATTCTTCGCAGTATGAGGTCTTGATACAGGGGTTTTTCATGCCCAGTCGCATGACATTAGCCGGCGCCACATAATTCTTGATTCGCATCATTGCATCTTCCAGGTCCGCGACAATTTTATTTCTCCCGGCCAGAATAATCACATTTTTCGGCCCGAAGGTGATAGCCGCAACACGATTGCCCAGCATATCAAGGTTCACTAACATTCCCGATTCAGTCACGGCATTCGTTCCGGTAATGAAGAGGTCAACCAGGAGAGCCTGCCGGCGGCGTTCCCAGCCGTCCTCGCGCGAGATGGTCTTGTCGAAGGTGTCAATCACCTTGATTTTCTTGTTGTTCTTCAGTTCATCATAGAGCCCGGTGGCGACGAATGTCATGGAGCCGCCCCAGGAAATGCTCTTGGGGGCAATCGTGGGAATAATTTCTTTAAGCACAATATTTTTTGCTTCGGAAGCATTTTGAGCCACAAACACATCGAAGTTATTTGCCTCCAGGGATAGTTTAATATCCCCAAGCCTGATCTGCCAGAACCTATCGACAGAACTGTCCATGTCATACCTCCTGCTTTGATTGGACGCTCCGATTTTTGGGCATTATGGAGAAACGGGTGTTTCTTGTCAAGCCTGTATATTCTTACGGCTTCATGCAAAGGTGCCCCGCCTGCATAGGGACGGTCCTGCTGCATTGCGCTCCGTCCTTCGTCGTGGTAAGAGTATATCAATCACTATTTTATTTACTATCGCATTGTCTATGGACGATAATTCCTTCAGGCAGCTCCTAGACCGGCTCGGTCTCTCCTGGCAGGGTTACGCCAAGGTGAGAAAAGGCGTTAAGAAACGCATTGGCCGTCATATGCGGGAGCTTGGCTTGCCGACTATGGATGACTATCTTCAAGCTCTGACCGACCCCGAGATTTTGAAAGAGGTCGAAAGGCTCATGAGCGTTTCCATAAGCCATTTTTTCCGTGATCAAAATCTGTGGCGCACTCTCGAAGAGGAAATTCTCCCGGACATCACAGCCGGACACAATGAAAAAATTCATGCCTGGTCGGCAGGTTGCGCGCTGGGACAGGAAGCCTACAGCCTTGCAATAAAGTGGGACATGCTGAAAAAAAAGCGCTCCGCTCTGCCTGAACTTCGGATCCGGGCTACCGACATTAATCCCGATTACATAGGTAAAGCCATGGCAGGGGTCTATGGCAGAAGCAGTCTAAAAGTATTGTCGGACGAAATTAAATCGGTTTATTTCCATGCATGTGAGGACCGGAAAGACTACTGTGTGGCGGATTATTTGAAAAAGAATATCGCGTGGGAAGTGCATAATCTGATGAAAGAGCGGCCTCCTGCAGAGGTGTTTCAAATCATATTCTTAAGAAACAGCCTGTTCACCTATTACCGCGAGGAAAGCATCTCTTCCGTCTTTCTGAATGTTTTGGATAGCCTTGATGACGGTGGATTTTTCATTATCGGAAGCCACGAGAGGCTGCCTTCTCAAACACATACACTTTCATCATTTAAAGGCTCTTCGTATATTTTTCAAAAGACATAGACTCCCGCGCGAATGTTGCCGAGGTATAATTGATTTCGTTTATCCTTGGATTTGGAGGCGAAGGAATAATGGACGATAGTTATATTCAGTCTTCGGGGCAGATCCACAGAATCTGACTCTTGCTGACGAAAATTACCTTTCCACCGAGACCGCCAGGGATTGTAGCATTGAATAAGACGATAAAAGGGTCTTCGCCGACATTGAGCAGGTCGGAAAGCCTGTCATGGTCCTTGATATTAATCTGACCTTTTACGTGGGATCCGTCTGTCAGGCGGATATTTGCTTTTTTTATTTTTGGATCTTCAGATTCAGACATACTAACCTATATATCCTGTATTTTAAATATGCACCACTCCATATCAGCTGAAGGCAGGACGCCGAAGTTCGGCATCGACACGTTCCGCATTGCCATGTTGAACTGTATCAACTTCTTTAGGTGAACGAATCTTTCATCATCCATGGAGATGAATTTAAGGGTTGATAAGGCTATGAAGGACAACACTAAAATTGCAGGAATAAGAAAACTCTCTTTTGCCAACTGTTTTACTTTCATTTTCGGCACCTAAATGACCTTCTTCATTGCGGCAATGGCTGTTTCGATTTGGTCGTCCGTTGGCTCCCTAGTGGTGATCTTTTGCAATAGTAATCCCGGCCAGCTCAAGATTTGTACCCATTTCAAGTCTCTCTTTCTTCCGGTAAAGCGAATAATCTCATATGAAATTCCGGCAATAACAGGAAGCAACATGAGTTTATAGAAAACTCTGTGCACAAAGTCAGGCCTCCCGAGGAGTGAAAATACCAGGATTGCCGTGATCATAACGACGAGGACAAAACTCGTCCCGCAGCGCGGATGGCGTGTAGAGAATTTCCTGATATTTTCCACGGTCAATTCCTGACCATTTTCCCAGGCGAATACGGTCTTATGCTCCGCCCCATGATACATGAATACCCGCCTCATGTCTTCCATCAAAAGCGTGGTACCCAGGAAACACAGGAAAATCCCCAGACGAATAAAACCCTCTACTATGTTCAAGAGAATTGTGCTTGATATGAAACCTTTCAACACTGAAAAGCAGTAAGCGGGGACGACAACGAAAAAAAATATGGCCGTGCCCAAACCAATTATGACTGAAATTGTCATTTCCCATTTTTTCGGCTTCACATCATCTTCCGTCAAGGCCAGCTCGGCAGAATACATAAGGCATTTCATACCGATCACCATCATTTCCAAAAGGGTGACGGATCCGCGTATAAATGCCAGCCCCAGACATTTATATCTCTTGGTAAGCGGAACATAATACTGTTCCTGGACAGCTATTTCTTTGTCAGGCTTTCTTACGGCGGCTGCGATCTTATTCCCGTGCCGCATCATTACGCCTTCTATAATAGCCTGGCCGCCGGCTATATCTTCCGGATGAGGTTTTTCATTCATTGCTGTTGAGATAAGGATGTCTCTGATTCATTCTGGCTATGAGGAATCACCCGTTTACCGGATTCTTGCCCCCGTGACGGGTTCTCTATCGAAACACAGGAGCGTCAGGCCATCTTCCGTATCGGCAGCAAGGAGCATAGCCTGGGATTCTATACCCATCATCTTTGTCGGTTTCAGGTTTGCCACAACGACGATTTTTTTCCCGATGAGGTCTTCCGGCTTGTAATCCTTTGCTATGCCCGCCACAAGAGTCCTTTTTTCACCCATATCGATCGTGAGCTTCAGGAGCTTGCTGGATTTGGGAACGGCCTCCGCCCCGATGACCTTGGCAACGCGAAGGTCCACCTTCTCGAAATCTGCATAATCTATCAGCTGCTTTACCGGTTGAAATTCTTTTTCTGTCACCTCCGGTTTCTCCCTTTCTTTTTCAAATTTAACCCTCGGGAAGAGCGCATCAGATCTCTTGATACTTTTTCCATGTGTGATCCCTCCCCAGCTTCGGATACTGTCAAAATCCTGCGAATCTGCGCTCGTGATGCCCAACTGATCCATAATCTTCTCTGCCGAACCAGGCATGAAAGGAGAGACCAGGATGGCAATGATACGAAGCGATTCGAGGAGATTGTAGATAACAGTCTCCAGCCGGCTCTTATTTGCCGTATCCTGACCAAGTCTCCACGGCTCCTGCTCGACGATATATTTATTCGTCACGTTGATAAAATCCCAGATGGCAATCAAGGCCCTGTGGAGCGTAAGTTCCTGGAAACAGTTCTCCACCTCAGCAACGGCCTTGCCTGCAGCCGCCACAAGCAGCCTGTCTTCTTCAGTTTGAGTATGCGCTTCAGGCACTTTTCCGGCGCAGTATTTCATAGCCATCGTCATGGTCCTGCTCACCAGATTGCCAAGATCATTGGCCAGATCCGAGTTGATCCTCTGGACGAAGCTCTCTTCGCTGAAACTGGAATCAAGACCAAAAACCATCTCCCGAAGAAGAAAATAACGGAAGGGGTCGAGGCCATATGTATCTTTTAAATCCAGGGGCTTGATCACATTGCCGAGGCTTTTCGACATCTTGCTCTGGTCGACGATCCAGTAGCCATGGACGTTGAGATGCCGGTAAGGCTCAATCCCTGCGGCTTTCAGCATGGTGGGCCAGTAAATGCCGTGCGGCTTGAGGATATCCTTCGCGATAAGATGCTGGGCATTAGGCCAGAATACCCTGAACTTTTCGCCGTCCGGATAACCCGGTCCCGTAATATAATTGATGAGGGCATCAAACCAGACATACGTCACGTAGTCTTCATCAAAGGGCAGAGTTATTCCCCAGTTCAACCTGCTCTTCGGTCTCGATATGCATAAATCTTCCAGCGGCTCCCTCAAGAAGGCGAGGACCTCATTCTTGTAACGCTCCGGCCTGATGAAATCGGGGTGATCTTTGATATATTCTATCAGCCAGTCCTTATACTTGCTCATCCTGAAAAAGTAATTACTCTCTTCCCGATACTCCGGGGCTGCTTTATGGTCGGGGCAGAGCCCGTTCACCAGCTCTTTTTCCGTGTAGAATCTTTCGCAGCCTACGCAGTAGTATCCCTCGTATTTTCCGAAGTAGATGTCCCCGGAGTCATAGACCTTCTTGAGAATCAGTCTGACCGTGTCGACGTGGTTTGTATCGGTGGTCCTGATGAAATAGTCATTGGTGACGTCAAGCTGCGGCCACAGGTTCCTGAACTGGGCGCTGATGCGGTCTGCATATTTCTTAGGGGTTGTGTTGGCTCCCCGGGCGGCTTCGACGATCTTGTCACCATGCTCATCCGTACCGGTCAGAAAAAATACCCTGTATCCGGAAAGGCGATGATACCTGGCCAGAACATCGGCAACAATAGTCGTATAGGCATGGCCTATATGCGGCGAGGCATTGACGTAATATATCGGCGTTGTAATATAATAAGCTTTCTCCACAAACAATCCCTCTATTTTTAAAAAGCCGCCGGCATCAACAGAGAGCTGTAAAATCCCACAGCTACAAGTCTTTTATATTAACTGTAATCTCTTTACCACTTTCCAGCTCGATAACTATTTCACCCTTGAGGATATTTTGCCTTATGATCTTGCCGCGCCCTTCAGGAGCATTTATGACCTTGCCGCACTTTGGTATGTGTTTTTTCATATCCTGATACCCCTCAAATTCAAAGGCCAGGCAACACATCAATCTCCCGCAGAGTCCTGAAATTTTTTCCGGATTCAGAGACACACTCTGTTCTTTGGCCATCTTGACGGATACCCGGTCCAGATTGGGGATCGAATTCGCACAACATACTTCTCTGCCGCAAATCCCCAGACCCCCTATCATCCGGGCTTCATGACGGGCGCCAATCTGCCTTAACTCAATCCTCATCTTGAACTGCTGAACCAGATCCTTTACGAGTTCCCGAAAATCTACCCGGCTTTCCGCTGTGAAATAAAATACTATCTGGCTCTTATCGAAGAGACATTCCACGTCAATCAGCTTCATGGAAAGATCCCGTGCCTTGATTTTATCCAGGCAGAATTGGCGGGACTCCTGTTCCAGGGTTTCATTCTCTTTCTTGATTCTGAAATCTTCCTCTGTGACTTTGCGGACGACGCTCTTGAGACCATTCGGCAGTTTATTAATCGGCACAGGCATCACTGGAGTAATAACTGTACCCCAAGACATGCCGTTTTCCGTATTGACAATAACCTGATCGTTTTTCGCAAGCTGAAGATCGGCAGCTTCAAAGTTATAAATCTTTCCATCTTTTCGAAACTTTATGCCGACAATATTTTTCAGATTTACTTGCTCCTTTTCCCGTTACTCGAACTGGTCTTAATCAGCCATTACCCCTTTGTCGGTAGGTTGGATGCTGCTACCTGTGTAATGACAGAAAACCAATTATTCACGATACCTACCAAGTGTAAACATCATGACCTCTAAAGTCAATTGTTTATTGGCATTCTGATTTAGTGTGTGGAATGCCCGATCCACAGCCCTTATGCAGCTCACAATATCACGGCCCGATTCACTCTCCGCAACAGACTTTATGATGTCAATATAATCCTGATTGATAAGACTGTCTCGATCGCCGGTTTCCTTATATACCAATGCATCCCTGTAACCGGTCATTAAGATGCCGAGCCTTTCCATAATATCTTTTCTTTCCTGTCCAAAATCATTGAGAGCGGCTAACAGCTCGAGGGGATCTTTCTTTTTGATCCTTGCAATTATATCAAGGATTGTCGCCCTTGTTGTCAGATATGACTCATCATTCATTGCCCGGGCCTTCCCGATGCTGCCGCCCGACGATAAGGCGATCGAATGGGCCGATTTACGGTCCAGTGATAATTTTTCCTCTAAGAACGAAGCAACAGTTTCCCGCCTAAGTGGATTAAACCTCAAGTGCTGGCAACGTGATAGAACAGTGGCAGGAAGCTGATGAGGGCGTGAAGTGATCAATATCAATATATTTGATGCCGACGGCTCTTCAAGTGTTTTCAGGATGGCATTAGCCGAAGCGATATTCATCCTGTCAGCATCTCCGATGATAAAAATTCGTTTCCCTCCTTCAAAGGGGCTGAATTTCATCTGCTCCTGGAGTTCTCTGATTTCCTGAATTTTTATGAATTGCCCTTGAACCCTTATCGTAATAACATCGGAATGATTCCCGTGATCTATCTTCAGGCAGGAAGGACATACATCGCACGCATCGAGGCTGTCCCGCCCCGTTGCGCAATTCAGTGCCTTGGCAAATACCTCCGCCACGGTCCTTTTCCCGACACCTTCCGCGCCGTAAAAAAGATACGCATGGGGAATACGATCCCTTGCCATCGCCGTTTGAAGGACCTTTACCTGTTTTTCATGACCATAAATATCTTTGAAAGACATGAAACCAACCTTTTCTGAGGTCTAAACAATACAGGAACTCTCATATCAAAAATCCCATAGGTTTGGCTATGAGAATTTTGATGCTGTTTTAAGAATTGGGATTTTATACTTAGAGCTTCTCGTTTGTGAATTGTGAGAGATGGACACAGACTTCATGATGGACAGATTCGATATCCTTTGACGCATCGACGATTCGGAATCGATCAGGTTCGTTTCTCGCAAGGGACAGATAACCCTCCCTCACTCTGCTGTGAAACTCCAATGCCTCCCTCTCAAATCGATCTTCCGCTGGAATCCCCTTATTGCTGGAAATTCTTTCCATGGCCCTTTTTAGACCCATCTCAACCGGCAGATCAAAAAGAAGTGTGAAGTCCGGCTTCAGACCATCGGAAGAAAAGTCGTTAATGAGTCTGATCAAGTCGATATCTAAGCCCCTGCCGAAACCCTGGTAGGCGATCGTTGCATCAGAAAACCGGTCACACAAAACCACCTTCCCTTCTTTCAGAGAGGGCCGAATCACCTCTCTGACATGCTGCGCCCTAGCCGCGAAGAAGAGAAGAAGCTCCGTCTCCGCATGCATTTTCGCTGAATAATACGGGGACTTATTCAGGAGCATCTCCCTGACCCTTCTTCCGATGGGCGTTCCTCCCGGCTCTTCTGTAGTGATAAACGGTATACTGTGCTGTTTAAGATAGCTTCCAGCGAGGTTTACCTGGGTTGATTTCCCGCAACCTTCGATGCCTTCAAAGGTGATAAATCGTTCCATAGTGACAATCTTAACCGGAGACTTTTTAATAGAGATATGTATTTTATGTCATTCCAAAAAGAAAAGCGACGAGGAATTTTGCTTGCTATGCACAGGTTGCAAAATTTCTCCTCTCAGTCGAAATGACAAGTGGAAGTCGTTCAATGGAAGGGCATCAGTAAAAACAAACGAGGGGAAAGCACCCGACCTTGACCAAGGCGAATGGCTTCCCCTTTTGACCTCATATGCTGGTCTTGACTCTATTTCTCGTCTCCAGGTACAATGGCTTCCACAGGACATTGATCGGCGCATGTCCCGCAGTCATTACAAAGCTTTGGGTCAATCACGTATTTTTCTTCTCCCTCACTGATCGCCTCAGCGGGACATTCACTTTCGCAAGCGCCGCAGGCGATGCACTCATCTGTAATTACATATGCCATTTTTTCTTCTCCTTATTTTTTTACTCTATGGGTTTTTTAGATAAAGACCCTTACTGAAAAATTTACGTCACGGAAACGACGTCTTTTACTCCAGGAACTTCCTTCTGCAAATATTTCTGTATCCCCATTTTCAGGGTCATTTGCGACATGGGACAGCCGCGGCAGGCTCCCAGAAGTTTCACCTTGACAATACCTTCATCATTCACGTCAACAAGCTCAACGTCACCTCCGTCCGCCTGCAGATTGGGCCGGATACGCTCTATTGCACTGCGTACTTCTTCTTTCATATACATAACCTCCATTCATTAACAGCATCAAGGGCAAGCTGTAGACGATCAAAAAAGTTTGCCCCTGGTCTCTGATTACTGATTATACGTGCCCTCGGATTAATGGGGCATCTCTTTTATCATCTTTTTGACGAGGCTCTTTGCCACATCAGGAAGGGCAGGTTTCATAAGTATATAGGCCTCTGCTTCATGATGCCCTGCATTCCACATTATTTTGCCGGAAGCTGCATCGATCATTTTGACGCCCATGACTACTTTGGCTACCTTGTCATCGTTTTCCTTAGTGTAATTCCAGTAGTCAACGTTGACCAACAGGAAGGCATCGACTTTTATCATTTCACCGAGCTTGCGACTCAGATCAGGATCGGAAAAGTTGACTGCTCTGAGCTTGGAGATATAATCGACAAACACCTTCTGAAGTTCCTCACTGGACTTAATCCGGTTATTCATTTTATCCGCAGCAACAACATCAGTAAACCACTTTGTATCAACGAGCACACCTGCGATGATCTGGTCAATTACCCCTCTTGCCTCTTCACATGTCCCCACATCAGCGGACAGCACACCGATTCTTTTGGGATGGAAATCCTTTGCTTCCGGGGCGACATGGGAATAGCGGATTCCCCCGCAGCCGACAAGCGCAAGCAACAGAAGCATCATTAAAGGAAAAAGAAATGTCTTTCTCGTCACAATTGCCGCCCCTGCGTTATTATTCAGCCCAAATACCTTGCCAGACAAAGCCAGACCAGGGAACTTATGCCAGCTATGATATAGCTGGTTTCGAGAATACCCTCCTGAACAACGCCGGAAAATGACGCCCTTCTAACATAAAGCCTGAAATAAATCCACATAAAAAATATGCACACCAAGAGGGCAAAACTCAGTGAGGGAGTCCACCCTAAGGTATTGGATACGCTGAGCAAAATGACCAACAAAACGAGTGTTCCCTGCAACAGAATCTGGGTGGTTTTCCTGCCTATCAGAACAGGTATCGTCTCCCGACCGATGAGCCTATCGCTCTGGATATCCAGGATATCAGATATGGCAGAGCGGACGAAGACAATGCCGAAGGTAAAGAGAAAAGCCACAAGCATGCCGGCGGTAACGGAGAGACTAATTTCTAACTGCGGCAGCACTGCCACAACAGCTGCCCAGGCTATGGCCATGAAAATGTTCTTGGAACCCGGCAGGTCTTTAAGACTCTTGAAACGCAGGTTCCCCGGCAGTATTTTCGTATTATAAAGCACGCCAAAAATGGAAATCAAGAAAAGCAATATGAAGGCATTCAAGCCTGCAATGAAGGAAATTGTCAGGGCCAGAACCAGAGACACTATTGCCGCCGACACATAAGCCTTTTCATGTTTGAGATAAGATTCTTCCCTGAATGATCCGATGATGGTGCTCGTTTTTCTGTTGATGAGCCGGTTGAGTGTATGCATGGCATATACATAAAGGGACGTTGTCAGAATATTCAATATATTCACAGGGAGTCTCTGCAAGAGCATGCTTGAGAAAGACAGACATCCTGCTCCAATAGCAGAATAGATCTCCGTCTTGACTGCGAATACCCAGAAGTTGAATAGCCTCTTTACCTGCTTCTGTTTCTCATCCTGATGGCTTGTAACAGCGTCAAAGACCCGGTTAATGATCCAGTTGGGCGTCGATGCGCCTGCGGAAATACCGATCTTCTCATACTGGCTTGAGGGAATGTCGTTCAATTCATCTGCAGTCTCGATGTGAAACGTCGGCTTACACTCAAGCTGTGAAATCCTGACCAGCCTTTTTGTATTTGCACTGTTCCTGCCGCCGACGATAAATACGGCATCCATTTCTGCGGCCAGAGCCTTAACCTCCGACTGCCTCTTTTCCGTGGAATCACAAATAGTATCGAAAATCACAGCGTCAGGAAACCTTGTCTTGATCCTCTCCACAATGTCAATAAACTCGTCCGTACTCTTCGTGGTCTGAGCAACTACACACACCTTATCCAGGAGCGGGAGATTATCAACCTCTTCCGCGCTGCCGATAACGAAGCCTTTGCCATAGGCATACCCCAGAAGACCATTAACCTCCGGGTGTTCCCTGTCGCCGATGATTAGAACCGCATAGTTCGATGATGCGTGCTTCTTGATAATAGCCTGAACATGAGCTACTTTAGGACAGGTGGCATCAACGATTTTGATTCCTTTCTCCCTGATCTTATTTCTCTCCTCCGGGGATATGCCGTGGGCCCTGATTATGATCGTGGAGCTTTTTTCAGATGCATCAATATCGTCGATATCACTTACCGGAATAATTCCCCTTGTCCTCAGGAGTTCAACAGTCTGGGGATTGTGAATCAGGGGGCCATACGTATAGATATCTTCTTTTCCTTTGCGCTGGGCAATATCAAGAACGAGATCGACGGCCCTTCTCACGCCCATACAAAATCCCGCTGTCTTGGCCAGTTTAACACCCATTTGTTTTGCAAGACCTTTACTTCACTAACACCACGGTCGAAAAAAGATTTTGAGCACTTCTGAAGACAATTTTCAGATGTCTCTCATTAATAACTCTCTCAAGTTTTCAGATAAATAAAAAACTCCCTGTTGCCTTTGGGACCTATGAGGGGGGATTCGCAGACGCCCATAACTGACAGCTCCATTTCTGCGCAGAATTTCTTTATTCCCTCTATTACCCTTTCATGCACCTCAGGATTTCTTATGACGCCGTGTTTTTCAACCTCCCCGCGCCCTGCCTCAAACTGAGGTTTAATAAGGGCAAGCATGATGGCGTCATTCTTCTTCGCCAGCCTGAGCACGGCAGGGATGACAAGTCTGAGCGAAATAAAGGACGCATCTATCGTGGCCAAATCAATGCCGTCCTTTATTTCCGAACCTTCGAAATATCTTATGTTTGTCCTTTCGAGGTTGACTACCCGTTCATCCTTCCTCAGCTTCCACGCCAACTGACCATAACCAACATCAATGGCATAGACCTTTCGCGCCCCTTCCTGAAGAAGGCAGTCGGTAAATCCGCCGGTGGAAGCACCTACATCAAGGGCAACGAGGTCTCTCACATTGATATCGAACGCCGTAAGAGCGCCTTTTAATTTCAATCCTCCCCTGCTGACGTATGGATTATCTTCTCCTTCTATCCTGATTTCTGCATCCGGGGAAACAAGGGTACCCGCCTTGTCCATCTTGGTTTCTCCCACAAGCACGGCGCCTGACATAATCAGCGCCCTGGCTCTCTCGCGGGTCTGACATGTACCTCTATCCACCAGCAGCAGGTCCAATCTGACTTTTTTGATTTTCTTGCTCATGCGGTGAAAAGTTTACGGCTCCATCACAGACTGCACCGCTGCAATGATGCCCTCCTCGTCAATGCCGTACATCCCTCTCAATTCCTTCTGCGAGGCATGTTCGACAAATTTATCCTTGATACCGAGCCTCTTTACTATGACATCATGAATACCCTTTTCTTCAAACAATTCCAGAACGGCGCTTCCAAACCCGCCCATGAGGACATTTTCTTCGACAGTGATTATCCTCTTTATGCAATTAGCGGTATCACAAAGGAGCCCTTCATCAAGGGGCTTGACGAAACGGGCATTGATGACCCTCGTATTGATTCCTTCAGCCTTCAGTTTCGCTGCGGCGGCAACGGCAGGATAAACAGTAGAACCAATTGCCACAATGGCAAGATTCGCGTTTTCGGCGTCATAGACAATTTCGCCTTTTCCAACTGCAAGAGACACGGGAATATCATCGATGGGCACACCAGCTCCCCTGCCGCGAGGATATCTTATTGAAACAGGCCCCCCGCACTCAACCGCTGTTTTAAGCATATGCTGGAGTTCATTTTCGTCCTTGGGCGCCATCACAATAATATTCGGAATAGAACGAAGATAGGAAAAATCAAAGAGTCCATGGTGAGTCGGTCCATCGGCTCCCACGAAGCCTCCCCGATCAAGAGCGAGCACCACCGGCAGTTTCTGGAGACAGACGTCGTGGAGAATCTGATCATAGGCCCTTTGCATGAATGTCGAATATATTGCCACCACCGGAATCAGGGCTTCCGTGGCGAGTCCGGCGGCAAAGGTCACGCCGTGCTGTTCAGCCATACCCACGTCATAGAAACGCCCGGGATACTCCCTGGCAAACTCATCGAGGCCCGTGCCTTCACTCATGGCGGCTGTCACGGCAACAATCCGGGGATTGTCGCGGGCCAGTTTTATAATCGTCCTGCCAAACATTTTTGTGTAAGACAAAGGCGCAGTGCCTTCATCAACAGGCTCGCCTGTATCGATCTTAAAAGGGGCGATGCCGTGGAACTTTGCCGGATCATCTTCGGCGAATTTATAGCCCTGTCCTTTTTTCGTAATGACGTGCACGAGGACGGGGCCCTCCAATTCTCTCACGTTTTTCAGGTTCTTGATGAGATTGTCGAGGCGATGCCCTTCCAGTGGCCCTACATAGGTGAACCCCAGTTCCTCAAACAAGACACCGGGAACAACCAGACCTTTCAGGGATTCCTCCACCTGTTTCGTAAACTTCACCATCTGTTCCCCGATGGAGGGAATAGACTTCAGAAAGTTCTTAAGCTCCGTCTTGAATCTTGTGACGGTGTGACCCGTCATGATGCGATTAAGATAGGAGGACATGGCCCCCACATTGGGTGAGATGCACAGCTCATTGTCATTTAATATGATGATGAGATTCTTGTTGCGGTCTCCCGCCCAATTCAGGGCTTCAAAGGCCATCCCCGCTGATATGGAACCATCGCCGATGACGGCAAGGATTTTGAAGTCTCCCCCGTTAAGGCACCTTGCTTCGGCCATACCTATCGCGGCAGATATGGAAGTGCTGCTGTGCCCCGTGTTGAAGACATCATACAGACTCTCCTCTCTCCTGGGGAAACCGCTTATTCCGCCCTTCGTCCTTAAGGTGTGAAACAGGTTCTTGCGACCTGTGATGATCTTATGGGCATAGGCCTGATGTCCCACGTCCCAGACGACTTTATCCCTGGGTGTATTAAATACGTAGTGAATAGCAAGCGTCAATTCAACCGTCCCCAGAGATGAAGCAAGATGGCCGCCATTCCTGGAGACGACGTCAATAATCTTTTCCCTTATCTCTCCGGCAAGTCTGTTCAACTGGGCAAGATCGAGCCTCCTGATATCTTCAGGAAAATTGACTGCAGAAAGGATGCTGCTCTTGTCTTCTCCACTCATTATTTTTCCCTTACGCTTTTCTCTCTATGATATATGCGGCAATCATCCTTAATGGTTCTGCCTTGTGATCAAAGTTCTTTATCGCCGAGAGTGCACCTTCTACAAGCTCTCCCGCCTTTTTCCGGGACGCGTCCATACCCACGAGGGCAGGGTAAGTTACCTTGCCCCGTTTGGTGTCGCTCCCCGTACCTTTCCCCATTAATTTTTGGTCCCCCTCGACGTTAAGGATATCGTCGGCTATCTGAAATGCAAGGCCTACATGCCGCCCGTATGATGTAAGGGCATTGAGCTCAACTTCACCGGCATTTGATAATACGGCCCCTGCCTTCACAGCGGCAGTAATCATTGCTCCCGTTTTACGTGTGTGGATAAAGTTCAGGACTTCGGTGTCAACCGCTTCTCCCTCCGACTGGACATCAACTACCTGACCTCCTACCATGCCGAAGTATCCTGCCGCCCCGGCAATGTCGTGGATCACGGAAATCAATTTTTCCGGTGCGATCTTATCCGTCAGGCCTCTGTCCGACATCAGATGAAACGCCTCCGTCAAGAGGGCGTCGCCGGCGAGAATGGCCATATTTTCACCGAAAACCTTGTGGCTTGTAAGTCTTCCCCTCCTGTAGTCATCGTCGTCCATGGCGGGAAGGTCGTCATGGATAAGAGAATATGTATGGATAAGCTCTAAAGCGCAGGCCACAGGAAGAATCGATTCGATATTGCCGCCCAATGCCTCCGCCGAGGCCAGGCATAAGATGGGCCTGATTCTTTTCCCGCCTGCAAACAGGCTGTAATGGAGGGCTTTGAAAATTACAGGTGGATAGTTGTCCTCTCCGGGTATGTATCTCTCAAGGGCCTCATCGATTATCTTCTTCCTGGCATCCAAATATGTGCCGAGTGGCACATTAAGATTCGGACTCATTCTCTTCCACCTTAAACGGCCTGATGACCAGCTCCTCTTCCTGCTTAAGCAAGATTTCCACCCGTCGTTCCGCCTCGTCTAGCTTCCGTGAACATAGACGGGCAAGCTTAATCCCCTCCTCAAAAGCCTTGAGGGATTCTTCGAGGGTCATGTCCCCTGCCTCCATTTTCTTTACTATGTCTTCCAATCGCCCCAGCGCTTCTTCGAATTTTTCCTTTGCCATGTTCTTACTCCTGATTGACATCCGTTACTTTCGCCTGAAAGCTACCCGACGAAACCTTGACGTCCACACTGCCGCCCACAGCAACCGATGCCGCTTCCTTCACGATAAGACCTTCAGGAAGCTTCTTCACAATACTGTAGCCCCTTCCCAGGACAGCGAGAGGGCTTAACGTGTCCAGCACAGCGAGGTTTGTTCCCACCTGCGCCTTGAGGCGCTCCGCCACATCATGCCACCCGGCTATCACATTCTTTCTAAAATTTTCAAGGATAAACCGATGATCCCGGATCTTCAAAAGGGGATTTGCATGGTCCAGGCGAAGTTCAAGATTAAGCAGTTTAGGTCTCTCCCCGGCCCGCTTGTGGTCAAGGCCCTTTTTAAGCCTCTCCAGACGGTCATCGACGAGCATGCGAAGATCATCAATCCTTCTCTTGGGATCCTTCAGCCGCTCTCGCAGCAGGCGCACCTGTTCACCCATCCTGACTATCAGGCGACGCTCGTGATTGATCAGTCTCGAAAGCAGGGCCTCTATTGAACTCATAAGTTCCCTTCTCACGGGAACAACAAGTTCCGCCGCCGCCGAAGGAGTCGGGGCCCTGAGGTCCGCCACAAAGTCAGCGATAGTAAAATCAATCTCATGCCCGACAGCGGAGATTATTGGAATCCGGGAACGATAAATCTCTCTCGCCACCCCTTCATCGTTGAAAGGCGCCAGGTCCTCGAGCGATCCCCCTCCCCTGGCTATGATAATGACATCAATATTCCCCACCGCTTGCATATCGGTGATGGCCTTTATGATTTCCGGGGGCGCCTCCATGCCTTGCACCCTTACGGGAGCAACAAGAATATCCACGGAAGGAAACCGCCGCCTCGTGATATTCAAAATATCCCTGATAACCGCCCCTGTAGGAGAGGTGATTACCCCGATCCTCCGGGGGAGAAAAGGGATGAGTTTTTTGTGAGCAGGATCAAAAAGGCCCTCTGCCAGCAGGCGGGCTTTGAGCTGTTCAAAGGCCTTCTGGAGGGCGCCAATGCCCTTTGGTTCCACCACATCCACGATCAATTGGTATTCGCCTCGCGGATGATAGACACTCACCCTTCCGCAACAGACGACGCTCATCCCTTCTTCAAGATCGAACTTTGCCGATCTGGCCCATGGAGACTGCCGTTGCATGGGCAAAGCCCGGAAGATGACGGCCCTGATCTGACTCTTTTCATCCTTGAGGGTAAAGTATATATGGCCCGATGCAGGCCGTCGCAAATTGGATACCTCCCCTTCCACCCAGAGTGTATCGAAGCTCGCCTCCAGGAGAATCTTGATATTTTCATTTAACTCTGTGACGCTCAGTATTTCCTTCATATTGGCTGCAAGTACCAGATATTGCAGTCGCTGACAAGGCCGATTTTCCCCCTGGTCTGAAAGATATCGCGATGAAACTGCGATTATGCGGAAACAACCTCTCTCCCCGTGATGAAACATTCATCAGCAAGATTATAGGCGCATCTCCACGCAACTGCCCGTTTCCCTGCCCTGATTTGCATCGCCAAACTGTCATTGACACATAAGAGAGCTTTTCATATACTCGCCAAGGTGCGATATCAACCTTAAAGATTTCTCGCTGAGTTTGCCCTGAGTAAACCGAAGGGCTCGAAATGACAAAAAAGAGAATTGTTGCACAGTCTCAATAGCGGGAAACAATAAGGACCCGGATGCCCATCGATCATTTCTTCTGCTCCCTGGCTGTTGATCAGCGTCATCGTGGCATTGGCGTCCTCTTGTCGGGCAGGGAAAGCGACGGCGCCCTGTGGCTCTCGGAGATAAAGGCCGCGGGCGGCAGGACTATCAAAGACGAATAATTGCGTAAAAAGGGCCGTCCAAGATTCCTGTTCACGGACGAACTATCCCTGGCAGTTCTGGGTGACATGCATAAATATCAGGACAGGCAGATAGAGGTATTGCAGAAGTTAATTCAGATTCGGAGTCGCTAAATGATGAATGGAGAAAGAACAGGAAAGCTCTCTGACCGTTTAAAGCGCTATTCCTGGCTCCTTATATTATTATGGACGGGATGCGTTGTCGTTTCCCTGCTCTGGAACCTGTTTGAGCAGAGAGAAAAAATTCTCAAAATTGCCCGGAACACCGCGCAGATTACTTTTGAAAATGATGTCATGTACCGTAAATGGGCGGCGAAGCAGGGAGGCGTTTACGTACCCACATCGGAGCAGACGCCTTCCAATCCATACCTCAAGGTCCCAAACCGCGATGTTACTACCTCTTCCGGACAGTCTCTCACTCTTGTCAATCCTGCATATATGGCCCGACAGGTAAACGAAATGGCGGTGGATATCCATGGCAGCCGGGGGCATATCACCAGCCTCAATCCCATCCGTCCGGAGAATATTCCTGATCAGTGGGAGGCCGCCGCTCTAAAGTCCTTTGAGAAGGGCATTAAAGAAGTCAGCTCCGTTGCGAAAATAGGAGATGAAGAATACATGCGCCTCATGCGTCCCTTTATCGCGGAAAAAGCCTGTCTTAAATGCCATGCTTCGCAGGGATACAAGGAGGGAGACATCAGGGGAGGAATAAGCGTTTCTGTACAATTGGAGCCTCTCCGGGCCATTGAAAGACCGCTTATCACGAGAATGTGGCTGGGCCACCTTTTCTTCTGGATAATCGGCATCGCAGGGATAGTGATAGCTAAAACGGGTTGGGAAAAGCAGATTCTCGCCCGCGAAAGGGCCGAGGAGGTGCTGCGCAAGAGCGAGGAACGTTACCGTTCATTATTTAACAGCATGACGGAGGGCTTCGCACTGCACGAGATCATCTGCAACGATAAAGGCGTTCCCTGTGACTATCGTTTTCTGGATATCAATCCGGCCTTTAAAGAGTTGACCGGACTGAAGCGGGAGGAGGTTGTCGGCAGAACCGTGTGCGATATTCTGCCCAATAATGACCCTTACTGGGTAGATATCTACGGCAAGGTCGCCCTCACGGGCGAGCCGGTGCACTTCGAGAACTATTCATCGGCCATCAACCGGCATTACGAGGTGTTCGCCTACTGTCCCGCGCCCCGCCAGTTCGCCGTCATTTTCACGGATTTCACCGAGCGCAAGCGGGCGGAGGATGCCCTTAAAGAGCGCACCACCGAACTCGAAGCGGCAAACAAGGAACTGGAGAGCTTCAGCTACTCCGTCTCCCACGACCTGCGGGCGCCGCTTCGCGCCATCGACGGCTATGCACGCATGATCCTGAAAAAAGTGGGGGACAAGTTTGACGAAGAGACGATGCGCAAGTTCAACGTCATAAGATCGAATGCACAGATGATGGGCCAGCTCATCGACGATATATTGACCTTGTCGCGCGTGGTCAAAAAACATTTATCTACGTCGCAGCTGGAAATGGACGCCGTCATCAGGGAGGTGTGGAAAGAGCTTGAAACCATCAACCCGGAAAGGAACATGAAGCTGACTGTCCAGGATGTGCCTGTCTCATACGGTGACAGGACACTCATTAAACAGGTCTATGCCAACCTGCTTTCCAACGCCGTCAAATTCACGAAGTACCGTGATCCGGCGCTTATTGAAACGGGCGGCTATGCTGAGGGAAACGAGAATGTGTATTACGTCAGGGACAACGGCGTAGGCTTTGAGATGGAGTACTACGATAAGCTGTTCGGCATTTTCCAGCGCCTTCACAAGCCCGACGAGTTCGAGGGTACGGGCGTGGGTCTGGCAACGGTCGAGCGCATCGTGCAGCGGCACGGAGGCCGCGTCTGGGCGGAAGGCAAAGTGAACGAAGGAGCGACCTTTTATTTTACGCTCCCGCAGAAGACGTAAAAATCCGTCATTTCAGTATCAGGTGCGGCCTCGCTCCACAGCTTCGACCGGGATATTCAGGAGGATAATGTCCGGTGGCCGGAATAATTCCTAAAGGAATCGTCACGGTAAATTTCTGAAGAACAGAGTGCTCCCATCAGTGATCAAGGTGCGGGCCTCTATTTTCCAACTCACCCCTCGACTAGCCCTCAAAAAAATTTCCCCGGCCGCTCCGGATAAAATCGCGCGGCGGCGCGGACCGCTATTTGTCGTCGAATTGCCTTGACATACAAACCCCTCATTCCTTATACTTGGCCCATCAAGAAGGACATTCTTATTGGTTCAAGTCGGGAGGCTTGAGCCAACTGGCTAATCCCAGGATCAAAAAACTCACCGAGGAGATTATGGAAAAGAAGGAATATCTGAAGACGCCGGTTGCGCACATTGACATAAAATCATTCAATGCAGTGGATATCATCGATGCCATGAGAGGGATGTCCTTTTCGGCAAGAGACCTGGCCCAGGCCGCAGACATCTATGACAGGATGCTGAGAGATGAAGACTGCACCATCATTCTCACCATAGCGGGAAGCACGAGCGCCGCGGGCTGCATGCAGGTCTATGCGGATCTCGTGAAACATAACATGGTTGATGTGATCGTCGCCACAGGCGCCACGATTGTCGATATGGATTTTTTTGAGGCCCTGGGATTCAGGCACTACCAGGGCAGCCCCCACGTGGATGATCGGACCCTCAGAAAGCTATACATCGACAGAATATACGACACCTATATCGACGAGGAAGATCTCCAGGTCTGTGACAAAACGATTACAGAGATAGCCGACGCCCTGCCGCCCGGTTCATACTCATCGCGGGAATTCATACGTGAGATGGGAAAATTTCTTGCAAGACGCGCCGCCAAGCAGGATTCTCTGGTTCAGGTTGCCTATGCAAACGATGTCCCCATTTTTTGTCCCGCCTTTTCCGACAGCAGCGCCGGCTTCGGCCTTGTGCTGCACCAGCACCGGCGTCCGGAAAAGCACGTTTCCATCGATGCGGTAAAGGATTTTCGTGAGCTGACCATGATCAAGGTAAAGGCACAGACAACAGGACTCCTTATTATCGGCGGCGGAGTCCCAAAAAACTTTGCCCAGGACACGGTGATATGCGCCGAGATTCTGGGATTTGATGCCCCCATGCACAAATATGCCGTGCAGATAACCGTGGCGGACGTGAGGGATGGAGCCTGTTCCAGCTCCACACTAAAGGAAGCGACATCCTGGGGGAAAGTGGACATGGCCTGTGAGCAGATGGTCTTTGCCGAAGCGACCACTGTGCTGCCGCTCCTTGCAAGCTATGCCTACCACAAGGGGAACTGGAAAGAGAGAAAGAAGCGGCAGTTTGCAAAGATGTTCTGAAAAAAGAAACAGGCTGTTTTTCGTGCGGTTCAAAAAAAGCAGCCTGTCTTTTTATCCATGGTGGAGATGAGGGGGATCGAACCCCTGACCTCGGCATTGCGAACGCCGCGCTCTCCCAGTTGAGCTACATCCCCACTTTCTTTCAAAGCCGGTCTCGCGAAAAATTTCGGCTGTGGAAGCGATAATATAAGATGCCGGCAACGCATGTCAAGCAATAGTTAAGAACGGGCTTTTCATCTTGACAAACATATATCCTTTTCTTATACTCCAATCACGCTGAATTGAAATCTAATAGCTTTAAGAAAGTAAATTTCCATTCTCCCGGTAAATCCATAAGATTCTTAAACTTGATCACGAGACGATCGATGATGTACCTGCCCTACACAAATTTATATTTCAAAATTACCAAGGAGACTGTTTATGGCAAAGATTGATGCCTTCTTCCAGTTGATGCATGACCAGGGTGCGTCAGACCTGCATTTAGTGTCAGGCCAGCAGCCGGTCCTCAGGATAAGAGGTGAGATGGAACGGGTGAAGTTCAACGTGCTGAATAATGATGAACTCAAAGCCATGCTTTATGAAATTGCGCCGGAGCATAAGGTCAAGCAATTTGAAGAAACAGGAGATGTGGATTTCGCATACGAAATTCCGAACCTTGCCAGGTACCGGGCCAATTTCTTCTCACAGAAATTTGGAGTGGCAGCGGTTTTCAGAGAAATCCCGAGCAGGATTATGACATGCCAGGATTTGGGACTGCCGTCGGTGCTTACGAAACTGGCCACCCTGCCGAGAGGACTTGTCCTGGTCACGGGTCCGACAGGATGCGGAAAATCAACAACCCTTGCCGCCATCATTGACGAAGCAAACCGCATGCGAAAGGATCATATCATCACGGTTGAAGATCCAATCGAGTTTGTCCACCAAAGTCAGGGCTGCATAATAAATCACAGGGAGGTCGGCCTCCATACCAAGAGTTTTTCAGCGGCTCTTCGCGGGGCACTTCGCGAGGACCCTGATATAATTCTCGTCGGCGAGATGCGGGATCTGGAAACCATATCTCTTGCTGTCGAAGCGGCCAACACGGGGCATCTCGTTTTTTCCACCCTGCATACCACCAGCGCTGCCAGAACTGTTGACCGGATCATTGAGGTCTTTCCGGCAGAGGAACAGATGCAGATACGGTCCACGCTGGCCGATGGTATCCGGGCGGTTATTTCCCAGGTTCTCTTCAAGCGGACTGACAGGAAGGGGCGTTGTGTAGCGCTGGAGATTATGATCGCCAATTCGGCCGTTCGTAATCTCATCCGGGAATCCAAGACCTTCCAGATTCCTTCAATGATCCAGACGGGTAAAAAATACGGCATGCAGTTGCTCGACGATGCCATCTGGGAACTTTGCAATAGGGGTTGGATAAGTCCCGACGACGCATACATGAAGGCCAACGATAAGACAAGGTTCAGACCTCTTTTAAAAGCGCCGCCGCTTGACTTTACGGAAGCATGAAGATCCAGTTCCGGTTACAGGTCCCGTAAGGTGTTTAACTATATATCCCGAGGAAAAAACCATGAGAAAACAGGAAATAGATTATATACTGACGAAGATGCTGGATTCTCAGAAAAACGTCTCTGACCTCAACATCACTGTAGGCAAGCCATTCCAGGTAGAGACTGCGGGAGTGTTAACCGTAGCGGAGTTCGACCCTCCTTTTGAAGGACTGACCCCTTTCCAGACGGAAATATTTGCCCTGAATCTCATTAATCAGGACCGCCGGCTGACGGAGATTCTTATTAACGAAGGTTCATGCGATTTGTCTTACGAACTGCCGGGAAAGGCACGCTTCAGGGTCAATGTGTTTTCGCAGAAGGGCAATTACTCCGTAGCCCTTCGGAAACTGGAATCTAAAATACCTGCGTGCAAGGAATTGAATCTGCCGGACGCCTTTTATAAAATGGCCCAGGAGCAGAACGGGCTCATCCTCGTAACCGGCGCCACGGGCACCGGCAAGACCACATCGCTTGCCGCCGTATTGAATGAGATGAATGAACAGAAATCAATTCATATCATCACTCTTGAAGACCCTGTCGAATACGCGCATCCTCACAAGAAGGCTACCTTCAACCAGAGAGAATTAGGCACAGATTTTGACACCTTTTCCAGCGGACTTCGGGCCGCTCTCAGGCAGGCGCCCAAGGTCATACTGGTCGGTGAGATGAGGGACAGGGAGACCGTGGATATAGCCCTCAGCGCCGCAGAAACAGGACATCTGGTCTTAGCTACTCTCCATACGGTTGATGCAGGACAGACCATTAATCGCATCCTGGGCATGTTTGCTGCGGAAGAGGAAACTCAGGTTCGCATACGCCTCGCCGACACGGTTCGGTGGATCGTCTGTCAGCGGCTTCTGCCGAGAGAGGACGGAGGTCGCGTTGCGGCCTTCGAGATAATGGGCGCTAACATGCGCGTCAGGGACACCATTCTTCACGGCGAATCGGAAGGGAAAACCTTTCACGACATCATTCTGGCCGGTAAGGCGTTCGGCATGCTTACATTCGACGATTACATCGTTGATCTCTATAAACAAGGTTTTATCAGCGAAGAGACGGCCAAGGCCTATGCGTCCAATAAGGGAGCGGTGGGCCGCGGTATTGATGCTGTAAAGAGTGAAAGGGGACAGGCAACTACAGATATCCTGGGCAAGCTCGAGGTCGACAAGGAATACGGAAGATTCAAAAAACGCTGATAAGGAGGCAATTAGATCCCCATGGAAGAAGAGAAAACCCTTTTCAATGAAGAAGACTCATATGAATATGACGCCTCCGACAAACCTTTTGATTTCGTGGAAGTGGGTATTGGAACGGCATTGGTCTGCGAATCAGACCCCGCTGCGAGAGAAAAAATCAGCAGCGCCCTGAAGTTCATGGGTTACCAGATTACAGAACCGGCTTCTATAAGAGATACCCTCAAGAATATGCGGTTTCACATTTATGACGTGGTTGTTGTGAACGAGAATTTTGACACGGAAAACCCCGATACCAACATAGTACTCAATTACCTGGCCAATCTTAACGTAAGCACGAGAAGACAGATTTTTGTCGCCCTGCTGAGCGGCAGGTTCCGCACCATGGATAATATGACGGCCTTTAATAAAAGCGTAAATGTTATCGTTAACATGAAAAACATCGATGACATCAGTAGCATTCTCAAGCGCAGCCTTGCTGATAATACAGCCTTTTACCACGTCTTCAAAGATGCCCTGAAAAAGAAAGGGCGGGTCTGATTTCTTTTCTTACAATCCCGTAAAAATTTTCAAAACGGTTGAAGATGGACCGCTCTCAAAAAGAGTTCTGAGGGAGGGGAACTTCTTATGAAGTCGTCATTTCAGAGATTCGGCCTGACGGTAAGTTCTTTCTGCCGCATCGGAAAGGCCAAGCGCGGCATATGAGTCCGCAAGATGGACATAATAGAAGGGATTGCGAGGATCGGCGGCAATCGCTTTTTTGAAGGCCTCTATCGCCTGGCTGTGGTGATTCCCCCGGGTGAGGGTATTTCCAAACCTGTTGTAGTAAGCGCCCGCTGAAGTACGATGAAGATCGACGGCCTTTTCATAGACGCCGTGGGCGTCGTCAATCTTTCCCCGTTTCACAAGAACATCGCCAAGACCGCAGTGGTACATGGGATCATCAAATCGGAATTCGAGACACTTTCTGAAAGCCCTCTCTGCCCTCTCGTCATGCCCCTCATTGCAATATACATTAGCGAGCCTGTTATAGAAGGGGCCCGCCTCTGATGGATCAATCTCGACTGCTTTTCTGTATGCCGCCTCTGCACCATCAAAGTCTCCTGCTCGGACGAGTGCATTCCCAAGACTGCAGTAAGTTGCTGAAGCATCCGGTTCCATGTCAGTCATTTTTTTAAATACTCTGACAGACTCACTTGCCTTGCCCGCCTTGAGATAGGCATCGCCAAGATCATTGAGAAGCGCCACATCATCCGGTTGCGCTGCCACCGCCCGCTCGCATATATCAAGAAGGCGCTCATAATCTCCCGCTTTCTTAAAAATCCTTACAAGCTCATCGAAGGCAAAACCGGTAAAAACTTTCCGCTCAAGTTCAACACTGAGGAGGCGTTCGAAACAGACGATGGCATCATCGAGCCTTCCGCTGTCGTGATAGGCCCAGGCCAATGAGAAAAGAAAGGAATCCTGACCTGGATGCATTTCAACTAATTTCTGGTAAAGGAGGATCGCATCGTCGTACCTCTTTGCATTCATGAAGTCATCGGCAAGGTGACGAAAATATTCAGCCTTCCTTTCTTCAGTCATAAGCCCCCTGCTATCTTAACAACTGCATGACCTTCCACATGAACTGCCGGCATCCAGGCTGGATGTCAGTCTGAAACCGGATCCGTGCGGTGTGCCCACAAAATCTACTGCAATCGGTTTAGCCAACTCAAGCACTTCTTTATTGATTATGAAGGTCAACCCGTCTTTCTTAAACGTTTCATCGCCTTCTTTTGGCTCATCCAGAGCCATGCCCAGAGAGGGCCCGGATCACCCACCCTCATTCATCGTGATCCTGATGATATGTTCTTCACTCCTTTCTTTGAGAAAGTCTTGAATCATCTCAACCGCTTTTTCCGTAACTTCAAACATTATATGCTCCTTTCAGATTTGCTGCTTTGTTGACAGTTTATTGGCATCTAACGTATACACTTAAACCATTTTGTCAAATGATATTTTGCATCTTGGCGGTCTATGATCATTAGGGGGAAGATAACTCAACTTTATGATTGACACGCGGCTGATGCTTGCCTATATACTACTTTGTCATTCCGCACGTAAAGCAGCATCCAGTTGTTTTTGTATGCCCCGCCGGCGTATGCTATCGAATGCATTTGTCGGGTGTGGGAATGACAGAAGCCGACCTGATGTAAAGAATCGTCAGGAACAGAACATTTACTACGTCGTACGGGAATGTGTTTCCGTGGAGGCAAGAAATCATGTCTGAATCATCTCCTTACCGCGACATATCCTGCCGTTATTTCCATAAACCAGGAGGGAAAAATACGAAGGGAGTCCTTGAAGCCGTCTCCAAGAGGGCCAAGGAGCTTTCCATAGGAAAGGTACTGATCGCCACGTGCAGCGGACGAACTGCTTTTGAAGCCTTGAAGATTCTTGACAAAGACATTAAGATCATCGCCGTTACCCATGTCACGGGGTACGCGAAACCCGACTTTCAGGAACTGGACGAAAAGGACAGAAGGGAACTGGAATCTCAGGGTGTTAAAGTTCTTACCTGCCAGCACGCTTTCGGTGGAGTCGGCCGTGGTGTGAGGAACAAGCTTGACACTTATCAGGTGGATGAAATTATGGCCCACACACTGCGCGTATTCGGTCAGGGTGTCAAGGTCGCCATTGAAGTGACCTTGATGGCTGCAGATGCCGGTCTTGTAAGAACTGACGAAGATGTAATATCCGTAGGGGGAACCGCTCAAGGAGTCGATTCAGCACTGGTTTTGAAGCCTGCTAACAGCGCCCGTTTCTTTGATCTGAAAGTGAGGGAAGTAATCTGCAAACCTGCGACGTTTTGATTTGAAAGGAGGGGAACGATGAAGAAGTTGTTCGCTGCAATTTTCAGTATAACCTTATTATGGCCAGTCCTGTCTCCGGCCGAAAATTATACAGTCAAGGGAGATATGGGGTCGAGTATCCGCTATGAGCTTCAGGAGCAGGTTACAGCAGGCGGAGGCATCCAGAAGATGGTTCTTAGCTTTGTCGTGCCCCAGAGCTTCCAATCGCCAACGTCCAGTCAGGAGATCAAAGAGTTCGGCCTCGCTTTTTCCCCTGAACCGCAAGACAAGAAAAACACCACTGACGGCCGGGGCAACCAGATTATTGTGGCGACGTGGATAAGACCCCCGGACGTCATAGATGTACGCCTTTTCTGCAACGCCCAAAGTGAAACAAAGCTCCCTGCCATTGCAACACAGGATCCGTTTCCACTCGTAGCGATGAAGCAGGAATTAATGGATTATCTTAAACCGACAGAGCAGGTGCAGTCCAATAACCCCCGCATTCGTGAACTGGCGTCTCAGCTTACATCGAATGTCAAGACAGAGTTCGACGCGGTGCAGCGTGTTATCGCCTGGGTAGTGGATCACGTCCATTACGTGACCCCCCCTGCCAGGTATGACGCCGTTTATTCGTTTGAATCCGGCAAGGGTAATTGCCAGAACTTTTCCCATCTGACCGCTGCATTGCTCCGGGCTGTCGGCATACCTGTCCGGATCATCAATGGTGTCACTTTCAACCAGCCTTTTGATATTGCCTGGCAGAAGGGGACCCTGACCTTCAAAATGGGCCAGGGCCGCCATTCATGGGTTGAAGTCTGGTTTCCGGAACTCGGCTGGGTGCCTTTTGACCCCCAGAATACCATGCTGTTCGTGTCTACCCGTTACCTTCGTATAGAAGTTGGCGTTGATAACAATGAGACAAAAAATGATGGGCTTCTGCGGTGGGCCCAACTCAAGGATGCGGAGAGGCCAAAACTCCAGGAGAGTATCGCCGCTAATTTTAATAGCGATAAGGTTAATGTAAAGGGAGACCGGCAAACCTATGGCCCTAAGAACCTCATTCTTTCCCCATTAGTGAAGGCAGAGTTCAAGCAGATCGAAGTATCCCCACCCCCGCCGCCCCCCGTAATACCGGAAGAGGAGAAAAAAGGACTCCGGTATGATGTGCCGTTTGTATTCGGCAATTTGGAGTTCCCCGAAAACGTGGATTTCGCGTTCCCGCGGGTGACGAAAGCCACGGGGGTAAATCAATTTGAGATGTCCCGGAACTTTCTCGTGGAGACGGCAGAATATGTAACCACCAACCTAACCCAGTACGCGCAGGTCGTTGTCCTGAGAAAACCTGTAAAACTCCAGAAAGTCGGTCTGGCCCTGCATAAGTTCGGCGGTGACGGCTTGCTCTGGGTTGACATCTTCCAGGATGATCAGGGGAAGCCCGGTCAACCCATTACCACAAGCGACTTCGTTAGTATCGATCAGCTCTCTCTTAAACCTGGATACAGATGGTCAGACTTCGACTTCAGCCGGGATAATCCAATCCTTATGCCGGGTTCCTACTGGATTGCCCTGGGTTTTACGGGAAGCCCTATTGTCAACTGGTTCTATACCTACGGAAAGCCCGTCGGACCTGTCGATGGAACGCGTTATAAGAGCGTATTCCAGCAGAATTGGAGCGGCGCCCTGAACTATGAATTCAATTACCGGGTGAGTGGTCTGACGGTTAAGTAAGGAATCACTTACACTGCTGGTTTTCTGAACAAGTAATTGCAACTGCATTTATTAATGCGCAGCAATCAGGAGAAAGGAGGGGGCAAGTTCAATTAGTGAATGGGTCAATCACGAGAATTATGAGGTCGTCAAATGATAAAGGTGGGAGAATCTCAAGAAGTAAAAAAGGAGAAGAAAAAATGAAAAAACTGATTACGGTAATTTTGGTGGTCGGCCTTTTGGCAGGAATGACTACTTTTGCACTGGCCAAAGGCACGGCAAAAGAAGCTAAAAGCATGTTGGACAAAGCCGTTAAGTATTACAAGGCAAACGGAAAGGACAAGGCATTTGCGGCATTTGACGATCAGAAAGGACAATTTGTAAAAGAAGACTTGTATATCTACGTGCTGGACCCGAAAGGCGTCGTCGTGTCCCACGGCGCCAATGCCAAGCTGATCGGACAGAATCTGATTGATCTCAAAGACTCTGACGGGAAAACATTCATCAAAGCCATACTTGATGAAGCAAAAGCAAAGGGCAAGGGGATCATGGACTACAAGTGGACCAATCCCACGAGCAAGAAAGTGGAACAAAAGTCAATCTTCTTTGAAAAAGTGGGTGACCTGGTCATCGCCTGCGGATACTATAAGTAGATGCACGAGATATGGTCAGATTGGCCCCAAGCCTTTCTGACCATAAAATTTAATATATGCTGAAGATGTCTTATCAGGACTCTTTGAAGAGAATTAAGTATACCGGCTTATCTATAGTTATCATAGCCTGCATCCTCACTACCCTTGCATGTGTTCCCAAGCCGCCTCCCCTCCTGCCTCCGCCTAAGCCCGCCAAGATAGCCTTGGTCCTCGGTGCAGGGGCGTCAAGGGGATTTGCGCATATCGGCGTACTGAAGATCCTCGAATCCAACAAAATCCCTATCCACATGATAGTTGGCACGAGCGCCGGGAGTTTTGTAGGCAGCCTGTACGCATATGGATTTGATGCCTATAGACTTCAAACCATGGCTTTTTCTATCCAAAGGGACGATATTGTAGACCTGACGATCCCTGACAATGGATTCGTCAAAGGGGAGAAACTGGAAAATTATGTGAACTGGGCATTAAGGGATACCCCCATTGAAAAGCTGCAGATCCCTTTTTATGCAGTCGCCACGAATATACAGACCGGTGAAGAAGTAGTTTTCGGTACGGGCAACACGGGAACTGCAGTGCGGGCAAGCTGTTCGATTCCCGGCATATTCAGGCCCGTGAAACTTTCAGACGGGACATATGTGGACGGAGGCGTCGTAAGCCCCCTGGCCATTGATGCAGCCAGAAGATACGGCGCTGATGTCGTCATAGCCGTCGATATATCCTCGAGTCCTGCAAATTCACCCCCCAGTAGCACCATAGAAACGATATTGCAATCAATCGACATCATGCATGCCAAGATATCTCAGATACAACTGGGCAGGGCAGATGTCGTGATAAGACCCAATGTGGGCCACATAGGAGCGGCCGATTTTTCCAAGAGACATGAAGCCATCCTCGAGGGAGAGAAGGCAACACTAAGTGCCCTGCCCAATATTAACCAGATCATTTCCAGAATGAGACAGGAAGGCAGCATCAAGTAGTACATGCCCTGAGATATTTTATCACCGTCTGAAAAGCGGAGCTGCAGGTAGGACACCTTGCATCAGATATGCAGCGCTCCCCTGCATCACACGGTCTAATGCCTGGAGCGGGGACGCCCTCTATTTTTCTCTGACCGAAGGGGTTACTCAAATAAGGAAAGGAATTGACGAATGAAAAAGGCAGGCAGAGGCGACAATGTGAAGGTTCATTATAAAGGATCATTTGATGATGGCTCAGTCTTCGATTCCTCCCTGGATTGTGATCCTCTGGAATTCAAAAGCGGTGGAGGGCAAGTCATTCCCGGCTTTGAAGATGCCGTTATCGGAATGCAGGTGGGAGAAACGAAGACTTCCAGAATCACGACCGACAAGGCCTACGGATCGCACCTTGAAGAAATGGTGGTTGTCTTTCAGCGGGATCAGCTTCCTAAAGACTTTCAGCCAAGTGTCGGTCAACGACTGCAATTCCGCCGGGATGACGGACAAGTTATCGAAGTTACTGTAACTGGCGTATCTGATACGAGCGTTACATTCGATGGTAACCATCCACTGGCGGGGAGGGATTTGATTTTCGAAATCCAGCTTCTGGGAATTATCTGATCAACCCGAGAAAGTTTTTCTTCCCCTGATGGGTAGATGAAAAGAAGCCGGATGAATACCGGTTAATTGACCCTAAAAATTTTACAGAAAAGACTTGACATTGGACAAAAGGTCATAATAGATAGACAAATCCTTGAGGAAAGAAGCATTTTTGCGGTTCAGAAAGTCATAAAAAGTTGGGTAATGGCATTTTGCAGTATAAGGTAAACCATCATGTTCGTAAGGGATATGGTGAATTGTTCTTTCTGTCAACGTGGAAATCCAACTTTTGAAAAATCTAAGAAAGGAGGATGAAAACAATGTCAGAAGGAGTCGTTAAGTGGTTTAATGAGAAGAAGGGATTCGGATTCATTGCTAATGATGAAGGCGGCGATGTATTTGTTCATTTCAGCGCCATTCAAGACAGCGGTTTTAGGACGTTATCTGAGGGCCAGCGCGTCCAATTTGACGTCCAGCAGAGTCCAAAAGGTCCGTCTGCTGTTAATGTGAAGACTGTATAAGAGGTTCTTTACAGAAAGAGGCACCCCTGTAAATACCTGAACCGGGGTGCCTCTTTCTGTCTTCAGGTCTTTTGTGCGGTAACCGTAAAGGAGACGAAACATGAATAAAAAATTATACATCGGGAATCTGTCCAGCAAGGTTACTGAGGATGATCTGAGGTCAAACTTTGCCGGAGCGGGTAAAGTCATGTCGGTAAATATCATAAAGGACAGGCTAACGGGACTATCCAAAGGATTCGGATTTGTCGAGATGGCCTCCGAAGAGGAAGCAAAAGAGGCAATTGAAAAATTCAATGGCGGCCAGCTTGACGGAAATACAATCGTCGTCAGTGAAGCCAGACCGAAAAAAGAAAGGGATAAAGGAAGAGCAAGACCATACCAGTCGGATTCCGGCGGAGGATTTAGAGGCAGTCGCGGCAGACGGTAATAAGACCAACACCTACCTTAGACTATCACATACAGCGTCCATAAACACATCTTCGCATATTGCGACCTCGTAAGAAGTCATGTGCAAATTCGCAATGTTTTACTTTTCAAAGGATAGACAAAGTGGATGCACCTGCCGAATCTGCGGGGAGTTATGCTATCAATTCGGCATAAGAGTAATTCAAGATACCTGCCAAACCTTACCGTAACAGTTCTAACGCATTAAAAAATTGAACAGATTCTTAGATTCAGACCAAATCATCAGACCCTGACTCTATATAAATTGATTATACGTGTGATTATTGTCACAGCTTCTTTTTATATTGTTACTTAGATTATAATCCAAAAGGGCTTGTAAAAAAAATGAATAGGCTGCGAATCAAGGGTGAAAGAGCAAGCATATCTGACAAAAGAGGAAAATAACATGGAACCATTAATGTCAACACAATTATCGGTACCACTTTCTCATATCCTCGTCCTTCTGTCCCTCACTACACTTGTATTGATTTTCGGTTACACCAGGATGGCGTTGCTTCTCAACTACAGCTTTCTAATTTACTGGAGCTACCTCTCGAACGTTATACTATTCACAGAAAAAGGAGAATTACAGCTCAATCGCATTACTTTGCTCTACATAGCGTTCGGTTTCGCCATTCTCCTACTTGCTACGATGGGTCTTATACATAATAGAGAGTGAAAAAATTCCGCTTCTAAATTTTGCATTCTGTTCCGGGCATGTTTTGTTATACAGATGACACCTGCTCATCAGGAAATGCTGCTCTGCAGGTGTCGACCCTCGACAGGCAGCACACCCTGTCAGGCCCTCCTGAAGGCCAGGTGAAGGTATGCAATTTAATGATATTTTCCCGGCCACGAAGCTCCCCGGCCTGCCGGCGGGGAGCTTCACGAAAATTGGCAGTATTATGCCCGGTCAAATATTAAGAGGGTACTTCTGGCAGAGGGATTTCACTTCCGCGGCGATTTTCCGAAGCTCAGGCATTTTTTTGATTTTCTCTTCAAATTCAGCAGGCTTCAGATCACAGTCAGGTGCGACAACTTTAATGACATAATCAACCCACTCGGCAATCTTATCCATCTCCTTTTCCTTCATGCCGCGTGTAGTGATGGTTGGCGTGCCCATGCGCAGTCCTGACGGGTTCATTGGCGATCCGGTTTCATTGGGGACGGAATTGCGGTTCATGATGATACCCGCCTGGTCAAGGGCTTTGGCAGGATTGCGACCCGATAGTTTCTTGCTTCTCATATCAATGAGCAACAGATGTTTATCAGTTCCGCCGGAAACAACATCGTAGCCTCTCTCTATGAACCTTTGAGCCAGCCTCTGAGCATTCTTTACCACCTGAAAGGCATATTTTTTAAACGCCGGCGTACACGCCTCTTTCAGACAAACCGCAAGGGAAGCGATTGTGTGTTCGAAAGGGCCACCCTGCAAGCCCGGAAAAACGCCGAAATCTATTCTATCTGCCAAGTCGCCTCTGCATAAGATAACGGCACCCCTTGGCCCGCGTATGGTCTTATGCGTTGTAAAAGTGATAACATCCGCTTTCCCTACGGGTGATTTATTGGCGCCCGCCGCAACGAGGCCGGCCTCATGGGCAATATCCGCAAGATAATAGGCGCCTACTTCCTTCGCAATAGAGTGAAGGGCGTCATAATTGATTTCGCGCGGATATGCGGTACCCCCTGAGATGATCATCTTCGGGCGGTACTCCTTGGCAATAGCCATGATCTTCTTATAATCAAAGAGCCGTGAATCGGGTTCAACTTTGTACTGCACCACTTTAAAAATTTTTGAAACGATGCTGATTTTTCTCTTGCCGCCCAGATATATGGCCTGCTCAACCTGCCCTTCCAATCCCTGCTCATCCTTTTCGGGAAATGACCAGCCATGCGACAAGTGCCCGCCATCCGGCAGATACATGCTCAAGATAGTATCGCCCGGCTCCAGAAGCCCGTTATAAACGGCCAGATTCGAATTACCTCCCGCAAGTGGCTGCACATTCACATGCCAGTCATCAGGGAGAGAGAAGGCCTGCCGTGCCCTCTGCTGGCAAAGTTCCTCAAGATTGTCCACGAACTGGTTTCCTTCATAATACCTCTTATGAGGATATCCCTCGGCATATTTATGCACAAATACTGATGATAAGGCCTCCCGCACTGCGGGACTGGAAAAATTCTCCGATGGGATCATTGACAGTTTGTACTGCTGCTTCTCTTCCTCCTTCTTGACCAGCTTGTAAATCTCGGGATCCTGTTTCTTAAGATTCGGAAAATCCATGAAGTTGTCCTCCTGCATTTTATGACAAAGCGTGGGCATATTACCCTATGTCTTCATTTATCTCAAGAGGACGTTTTAGAAAGATTTAATGTACGATGCCGATGCAATGATTTTTAATAGCCGTTCCCTATCTAATGTGATAATAGAGCCGCCAGTAACGCCAGGTGTTCAGGTTTATTAATGGAAAAAATCAGCGCAACAGCGGGCGCAAAGGGCCAGAGACTGGCTATGAAAGTACTTACGAGTATGGTTTTTTCCGGCGCCCTTCTCCTTTTCGGGATGGAGCCCCTTGTAGGTCGACTGCTGACACCTTATTTCGGGGGTGCGGCCCATGTCTGGCTTACGTGCCTCATGTTCTATCAAGCCATGCTCCTCATCGGGTATCTGTATGCGCATCTCTGTGCAAAAAAAATGGGGGGCTGGCATTTGCTTCTGCTTGCCCTTCCCCTGATAAATCTGCCATTGAATATCAATGCCCAACCCGATGCCCACGCGCCACTCCTCAACATTCTCGGCATATTGTTTATGCATGTGGCACTGCCCTTCATTGTCCTTTCGACAACGGCGGTCGTCGCCCAGTTATGGCTCTATCGATCTTCGCTCGGAGAGCACCGTGATCCATATCCGCTGTATGCGGCTTCAAATGCAGGGTCTCTTATTGCATTACTGGGTTACACGTTCATAGCCGAACCTCTGGTGGGTCTAAGAATGCAGAGCCTTTCCTGGACGGGAACGTATATTGTTTATGCGATAATTTGTGTGGCGGCCTGGTTTCAACTCCGCCCGGATAAAGGGCCACATATCCAGACTTCAGAAGTCGGGAGCGAAATTGAACAGGACAAGGTTACGTCTTTAACCTATGCCAGGTGGCTGCTGCTGAGCAGCCTCCCTTCTGCATTCCTTCTGGCCGTAACTAATTTCATTGCTCTGGAAGTTGGCTCTTTCCCATTGACCTGGGTCATGCCGCTAGCCCTTTACTTAGGCAGCTTCATCGTAACCTTTTCGAACAGGGGCGGCGTCCCCCGGTTTCTGAAAATATTATGGCCGGAAATCCTGCTCATCACATTCATGCTTTATCTGTGGGGGCCTTCACATTGGCTTGCCATCATCGGACATCTGTCTGTCTTCTTTATGATCTGTTTGGTTGCCCACGGCACGCTCTACACGCGTCGACCGCGCCCCGGCCTTCTGACCAATTTCTATCTCACTATCGCCTTGGGGGGCTGGATAGGCGGCGCCCTCGTCAGTCTAATCGCCCCTTATATGTTTAAGGGACTGTTTGAGTATCCTATCTTGCTCCTATTATTAGGTTGTTCCTTCTGGTGGTGCTGTGACAAGTCCTTTGTCCCCTACAGGCCCGGCACTCCCATACTGGCCGCTGGCAGCCGTATCCTGATCATGGTCATTATGCTCACGGTCATCGGCATGGAGTCTTGGGCATCATGGCAAGAGCCAATTAAATTCCGCCATCGGAATTTTTACGGAACGTACCGCATTAAGGACGAGCCGTCCGTCGAAGGACTACCGGGAGGGCTGAGAAAACTGCTTCATGGCAGGACTCTGCACGGAGCCCAGCTGCTCGATCCGGACATGCGGCAGACACCGATTTCTTACTTCTATCTGGGGGGAGGAATTGCCGACGTCTATCAAACAACTAACACCCCGAGGAGAATCGCTGTACTGGGGCTCGGTTCGGGCGCCGTCGCCGCGTACGCAAAAAAGGCCGACCGCATCACCTATTATGAAATAGACCCTGACAATGAAAAGATCGCCCGGCAGTGGTTTACGTATCTTGATGACTGCAAGGTCAAAGTTCGCGTTATTGTCGGTGACGGCCGCCTCTCAATGCAAAAGTCAGAAAGCGCCGGTCATGATTATGACATAATCCACATGGATGCTTTTACCGGTGATGGTATCCCGACCCACCTGCTGACACGGGAAGCCATGGAAATATACCTCAGTAGGCTGGCGGAAGATGGGGTGATCCTCTTTCACGTCTCTAACCGCTACTATGAACTCAGACCCGTGATCAAATCCACATCTGCGGGGCTGAACCTGTATGGCGCCATAAATGTACCGGCAACAAGAGACAAGCTGAAATATTACCAGAATGCCTCCTGGTGTGTCGCCCTTGCAAGGAACCCCGCACGCCTCCAACCATTGGTGAAGCGCGGTTGGGTGAGGCTGGGAAATGATGACGGCTTGAACGGAAGTGCATCATGGACCGACGATTATATAAATATACTGGCGCCATTAGTCGAAAATATTAGATACCACTTAGCCAGGTATAATATTGATCTGTTTAAATTCCATGTTCAATGAAATATTTCAAAGAAGGAGCCTGCCTGTAAACTGCATCGACGATACGGACCGAATGAACTCAGTCCCGCATTTTGCATTTTTTATAAGATCCAATCCATAAGACTATCTTTCCGCATGCCGGCCATCTGCGGGTTTTCAGACCGGGACTTCGTCAGGTTTCCTCAGGAACAGGGTACATTCCCCCTATAACTTGCAGCCATCTTCCTGTTGCATATCATTGTAATTATACAACAATTATCAGACAATAATCACCCTTCAAAAAAATCTAAAAGATTTCTTTTCAAGTGCGGAGCAATGTGAAAGAATACCATCGTATATTATCCCGCATTGGAGAATTCTTTTAGCAACCCTCCCAGGAGTGACCGATGAAACTTAAACCTTATGAACAGGGAGCTCTCGATTCGCTTTGCGGCATATACAGTATTGTAAATGCCATGCGCGTCATCAGGGGACTTAATAACGAGGAATCGCAGGAACTGTTCACACAGATTATCAGCTACCTTGAAGAGAATAAGAGTCTGGCTGTAACGCTGGCGCAGGGAATCAGCATAACGGTCATGGGGAGCATATTCAAGGATATTATCGGAGAAAAAATAAACCGAGCAATTCCTTTCCAAAAGCAGACAGATGTGGGGATCAGTGAGTTCTGGACAGAAATGACAAGGTTTCTTCACGAGAAACGTGCAAACGGGGGAAAGAGAGCCATTCTTTTCAGCTTGGGTGGTCTGCATGACCACTGGACGATTGTTCGTAAGATCTCGAGCAAGCGAATCTGGCTTTTCGATTCAATCGGTTTGCGGAATCTGGACCGCAGCAAATGCACAACACGCAAGGCATCATCCAGCAGGCGTCATTTGATATATCCTACGCAAACCTATTTTTTAAAGCAAAATCAGCATGTTACATAATCACTATTCTGTCATCACCAGATACGTCGCTGATCAATACAAACAGTTACTCACAACTGAGGCCGAAACGCAAGACTTCCTGTCTCTTCTGACCATAGAGAGTGATCCATGCAGTATAAGTGTGCGCGGTTAATTTTCAGGCTGGAAAACCGCTTTGTGTCTATTGTCACCGATTCAAAATAAAGTTAAAATAACATCATTTTAATGTTGCTTTTTTAAAGCTCAGAATCTATAAGGATGCATTGACACAGAGGGGCTGATGTTTCCGCCTTTGGCGGATCGAGACCAATAGAAGAAAGAAAGGAAGGAGGAGGATGCTATGAATAAAGAAGATCTGATCAACGAGGTTGCAAAGAGCACCTGCAGCAAGGTCGAGGCAGTAAGCGCCGTTAATTCCGTCCTTGATGCAATCAAGAAAGCCCTGAAAAAAGGAGACAAGGTAACTCTGGTCGGTTTTGGAACTTTCTCAGTCGCGAAAAGATCCGCCAGAACAGGAAGAAATCCCCAGACCGGCAAGCCGATCAAGATTGCGGCCAAAAAGGTCCCCAAGTTCGCTGCCGGTAAGGCATTAAAAGATGCCGTTAAGTAACATTCAGACATTATAAAAATACGTTCAATATTTTTGGTTATAGACTATTTGACAGGAAAGGGTGGGAGAAGTTCCCGCCCTTTCTTGTTTTTAAGAAGCAGTGCCGATAACTGTCTCAAATTGAACCTTATAGACATGCAGTCTCAACAGAGGTACTGAGTTCTCCTCTAAGCATCTTGTCCCTTTCCGGATTCTGCTACGATATTTCAGCTCGCATTTTTGAAAGCATTTATTCTATAATACTGCCAAAAGAACTCTTAACACAGGGCCCATGGGTCATAAATGCATGCCCTTCTGTTGACCATCACAAAATATTCTTATTGGGGAATTTTTGTCGCTCTGGGACTGGGAATCCTCGGTTTTCCCGTCCCTGATGAGACATTGATTGCATTTGTAGGCTTTTTAGTTTATGAAGACAAATTAAACTATCTCTATGCTTTTGCAGTTTGCTTCACAGGCACGTCTTTGGGTATAACGATGGGGTATATCATTGGGAGGACATTCGGAACCCGTTTAATAAAGAGATATTCCACCAGGCTGAATGTAAATCCCGATCATATTCAAAATGCAAAAAAGTTTTACGTACGATATGGAAAATTCGCGTTGTTCATTGGTTATTTTATTCCAGGGGTAAGACATCTTACAGCCATTCTTGCAGGGTCGTCCATTATGCCTTATCCAGTGTTTGCCGCCTTTGCCTATGCAGGGGCGGCGCTCTGGACGATAACCTTTATCAGTCTCGGTTTCTTTCTGGGCGGGAAATGGCATCGCGTTTCCGCGTATTCAAACCGCTACATAATACCTTTCATGCTTCTTGTAGCTATATTCCTTGCCATAGCAGTCTATTGGAAAACCGCCGAAGAAAAAGATAATGAACATAAAAACAAAAATGACGATATTAACCAAATTCAGTAATGTGAGGAGAATGGACCATGGCTACGATTATGCCCGAAGGAGAAGCTATTCGCAAAGCTGTTAAATGGATTTCTGATAAACTGCTGGATGATCCGAACAAGTCTGCTCAGAAACTTATCAATGAAGCAGTCATGCGTTTTGACCTCTCTCCAAAGGATGCAGAGTTCCTGACAGACTTCTACCGCAAAGGCAAAGCGGGCGTACCCGAATAATTCAATTGAGAAGCGTTTGCAGGAATACACAGGGATTCGATTGAGGCCATGGTATCCTTGGGTTTTCCTGAGAATTCATCTCCCCCCCCCCCGGGGCTCCGTACAAAAAATACTGCGATTGAGCGAGCCTCTCCTGTCCAAGGATAGCAGGAACGGCTTCTTACTTTCTTGGGTGCGATTCGCGCCAAAGCATGTATGCAAGCCCTCCGAAAAACACAACTGCAATAGCGCTCGCCCATAAGGGAATGTGAACACCATTGATGATGGCCTCCCATCCAAAGAGCATGCGGAGGAGATGCCCAAGGGCAATAAACGACAAAACCGCAACGGACAGAATCGTAAATGGCTTCATATCTCCCGCTCCTGCCTTAGAGAAAAAATGCTGTAGAAATTCACTTAACTCTTTCCAAAACACGAAACCCCGCTCCTTTAAGAAACGGGGTTTCCATAATTAATTCATGACACCCTCTCGCGGGTTAGGGATTCGGATAACCATTGGATACCAGGACAGAGGGTATCCATTTCTTCAAACCTTGCCTTAGACTCTCTCAAAAATAGTTGCCGGAGCCATTCCCCCGCCGGTACACAGCGAAACAAGGGCGTATCGGGCCTTTCGCCGCATAAGCTCATTGATTGCCGTGACTGTCAGGCGACAGCCGGAATTGCCGACAGGGTGGCCGAGAGCAAGGGCGCCTCCGTTCACATTAAGTTTGCTCTGATCCGCCTTCAGCTCCTTCGCCCAGGCAAGCGGTATGGGTGCAAAGGCCTCATTGATCTCGAAGATATCGATATCGGCCATAGAGAGGCCTGCTTTCTTCAGAACCTTAGGCGTGACATAAATGGGGCCTGTCAGCATGATCTCCGGATCGGATCCGACGACGGCGTTTGCGACAAAGCGGACAAGAGGTTTCAGCTTCAGTTCCTTCATCTTCTCTTCGCTCATGAGAACCACAGCAGACGCACCATCCGTGATGGTGCTCGCTATGCCTGCCGTTATCCACTTGGTATTCGGCAGAACCTTGAGGGCATAAAGACTCTCCTGGGTTGTTTCCGGCCTGATGGGTTCGTCCGTATCCCTCACGATCTCGTTGCCGTCTTTATCGACACCCTTCACGGGCAGAATCTCATTTTTGAAATATCCATTTACAGTTGCCGCATGGGCCTTCTTGTGGCTCGCAATGGCAAACTCATGACACTCTTCGCGCGTGATTGCCCACTTGTCAGCGATCATCTGTGCGGCTGCGATCTGATCCGGTTTGCCATACTTGCTTGTATAGAATGCCCCGAAGGGATTACCCATGGGCTTGCCTGTGTACAGGGTGCCGTTCAAATCAGAAAACATCCCATACTTCGTCAGGAGCTCGCATCCGCTCGCAATCACGACGTCCATCGTACCGGAAGCAATCATGCCGTAAGCGAGCTGTACGGCTGTGAGGCTGCTTCCGCACTGGCGGTTCACGGAAACACCCGGGACTGTCATGGGGAATTTTGAGGCCAACACCCCCATGCGCGCCAGGGTGAAGCCCTGCTCGCCGACCTGATACACCGTGCCTGTGATGACATCATCCACAATTGCTGGATCAAGATCAATCCTGCGGACAGCTTCATCCAACACGGCGCCCAGAAGTTCCGGGGCCGTCCAGTTCCTGAGATATCCATTCTGTCTGCCGATAGGCGTCCTCACAGCGCTGACTATAAAAACTTCCTTCATGATTTTCCTCTCACTTCAATATTTCAATTGTTTCATCATTGACAGCTTCGCAAAAAGTGTGAAAAATATTCTGTTGTCATTCCCATGAAAATGGGAATCCAGTATTTTCATTCAATTACACAATCCCTGGATTCCCGCCTGCGCGGGAATGACAGAGTGGATTGGATTCCCGCCGCAGTTTATCCCCGCGAAGGCGGGGACCTGACTGACACAAATTTGGACTCCGACCGAGTTTGTCATGATGCCCTAAAAATAAACTGGATGCCTATTTTTTTGAGTAATCATAAACTCCCTTGCCCGATTTTCTTCCGAAGCGTCCTGCCCTGACCAGCTTTACCAGCAAGGGCGCAGGGCGGTATTTATCCCCAAGTTCCCTGTGCAGACCCTCCATAACGTGAAGCAGGGTCTCATTACCCACAAGGTCGGACAGGGCCAGTGGCCCGATGGGATGATTGCAGCCCAGCATCATGCCCTTATCTATATCCTCTGCGCTGGCTATACCTTCATCGAGGGCAAAGAAGGCCTCGTTAAGCATGATACAAAGAATCCTATTCACCGCAAAGGCAGGCGCTTCCTTTACCACGATTACTTCCTTGCCGATCTTTTTCCCCCATTCCTTGGCAATCTCCAGGGTCTCATCGGATGTTTCGTAGCCCCTGATGATCTCCAGGAGGCGCATAACAGGCACAGGATTGAAAAAATGGGTCCCGATAAACCTCTCCGGCCGCTTCGTGATAGCTGCCATCTCCGTGATAGAAAGACCGGAGGTGTTGCTGAAAAACAGGCAGTGTGCCGGCACTATCTGTTCCAGTTCATTGTATACCTGCTTCTTAACATTCATCACCTCGATGACGACCTCGACGACGACATCGGCCTTGCCTGCTGCCTCTTTGAGATCGAGGGTCGGCTTTATCCTGCCCAGAATTGTGTCCATATTTTCCTGGGTCTTTTTCCCTTTTTCCACGTCGCGGCTCAGGTTCTTCTTGATCGCATTCATTCCTGCGTCGACAAACCTCTGCTCTATGTCTCTCATGGTTACCTGAAAACCTGCCTGTGCGCATACCTGCGCAATGCCGCTCCCCATCAAACCGGCTCCTAAAACGCAAACATTCTTAATCTCCATACTGGGTCTCCCTTTCTTATTCTAATATTTTTCCGACCTTTGAAAACATGCAACTTGTCATTTCGAGGAGTATAACGACGAGAAATCTTGTCCATTAGTCATTCCGAACTAATGTGAGGAATCTTTAAGATCCCTCCCCTCGGTAGGGACAAGGATTTCTCCCCCAGGTAGAAATGACACGGGGGGATCGTCAAAATGACAGAGTGCGAGCTTTTCAAAGCTCATACAATATCATTTACCGGCGAACATCCCTTTATAGCTTGTACGCATTTCCCTCTTAAGAATCTTTCCCGTCGGCGTCTTGGGAAGGGCTTCCAGAAAGATTACCGCCTTGGGACACTTGAATGTGGCAAGTTCCTTCCGGCAGTGTTCCATTATCTCTTCCTCTGTGATTTTCTCGCCCTTCTTGGGAACGATCACCGCCGTTACCGCCTCAACCCACTTGGGATGCGGCAAACCTATGACGGCTACTTCCTGAACTCTCTTATCCAGGTATATGGCCTCTTCCACTTCTCGTGTCGGGACATTTTCGCCGCCCGTTTTGATCATGTCTTTCTTCCGATCGGCAACGGTTATATATCTGTCCTCGTCCATAACTCCAACATCGCCGGAATGGAACCAGCCTCCCTTCATAGCCTCTTCCGTCTTCTCCGGTTCCTTGAAATACATGGTCAATGCATGGGGGCCCTTGCCGCAGATCTCTCCGGGGATACCCTGTTTATCAATGGGCGTGAATTGGTCATCTTCGAGTCTCGTCTCCATGTTCAAACCGCCCATACCTGCGGAACCCAGCTTGCTCAATGCATCCTTCGCCTTGAGAATTGTATGGTACGGCGCAAGTTCAGTTTGGCCGTAATAGTTATAGATTCTGGTCCCCGGTAGCCGCTCCATGAGCTCTTTCAGCACCTCGACGGGCATAATCGATGCGCCGTAGTAGCATTTTTTCAGACTGGAGATGTCATATTTGCTAAAATCGGGATGCCTCAAAATTCCGATCCAGACAGTCGGCGGTGCAAAGAAGAGAGTAGCTTTGTAGTCGGCAATGTTTTTGAGGATCTGACCGATATCAGGAGCTATCAATACGTTTGTCCCCCCGACCCAGAAAATCGGGTTCATAAATACATCACGCTGGGCGCAGTGATATATGGGAAGGGCATTAATAGAGATGTCATCCTCATCGTACTGCCCGTCAATGATAGCCCCCATGTACTGGGCCATCAACGCCTGATTGCTGATGATAACGCCTTTCGGCAGTGTCTCCGTGCCGCTTGTATAGGTCATCTGCACGGGATCCTCGATATGAAGGATTGCGTCAGGTTCGTCGGCGGGATATTTTTTATACCACGCATCAAAATCCCTGAACAGATCACTCACAGGGGGCTTGCCAGCGCCCTGATTGGACCATATCCATGTTTTGACGGTGGGCATATCATTGAGGACATCCTTCACCAAGTCATAGAGGCTGTCCTCCACGATAAAGACCTTGCTCTCCGAGTGGTTTATGCAGTAGGAGATATCCTTCCCCCTCAAGAGATAATTAATCGCCAGGTAGACAGCGCCTATCTTGGCGCATCCAAGCCAGGTCAAGACGTGGTGAATCGTGTTATGAGCCAGAATGGCAACACGGTCGTACTTCTGCACACCCAGCGCCGACAGCGCATTGGCTGTCCGGTTGCACTCGGCTTCAAGCTGGGCATAGGTGAGTGTCTTATCCTGGAAGATCAGGGCTTTCTTATCAGGATAATGGTAGCTGCTGCGTCGGATCATGTCTGCAATGACCCACCGGTTAACCCTGTTGTACCGATCCATCAGGAATTCGACATTCTCTTTATTCAAGGTGTGGTACCTTGCCTTCTCCTTGTCCGTCAAAGCTTTCCAGTTATCTGCCATACTTTATTCCCTCCCTTTTTTCTTGACCCTCTTTAAAAAATCAATGGTGTAAATCCAGGGCATGCCTGAATTAATCAGTTAACTTCCATGAACTTGCCGTCCTTCCACTCGCCTACGTATTTTTCGCCGGTGGGAATCGTCAACGTCCCCTGTCCATGATACTCGTCGTTTCTGAACTGACCCACATATTTTGCGCCGTTGACAAAGTTTATCGTACCTTGTCCATCCATCACAATCTTCTTTTCCGGACTAACGCTCTTGGGAGATTTTTTTCTGCACAGCTTCGAGAAAAATTTGCTTAAAAAAGGGGACATCTTTTTATCCTCACTTTCGCGGATACGAAAAGATATCTTTTAGACATTCTCACATCCAAACGAAGCTCAACGATTTATCTCTGACAGGAACGCTTTCGCGTTGTCGAGAAGTGTATGGAAAAGTAGGTTGTGTGTCAAGAGGAAATGACCGCGGTGTGGAGTGCGTGTGTGGGCCGCTTTAACAGCAATGCTTTATATTAAGGCTTTCGGTCCTTACTCTCTTTTTTATAATATTCGAGAGCCTCTTCAATCAAAGCGACAAAATGTTTCTGGTCTCTTTTTGCGGCTTTGTACTGATTGATTGTCATGAGCTTCTTGTATTCAATGTAGAATTGGTCTACCAATTCCCTGTATTCATCCGCCTCCTCTATGGGCTCAGCATGGCTTTTCAGGCGCTGCTGCATGCACAGCAGTACGAATTTGATACCCGATACGAACTGCAATTTCTTCATCGCGGGCGAATCTTCATTAACGTATTTGGAACACCAGTTACCGGGGTCGCATGGCAAACGCGGCTGTTTCCTCGCGGGATGAGCGGGATCGGAATTCTTCGCACGATCAGGATGCCGGCAATATCCGACGGGAGAGACGGATTGATCTTTATAATCACTGCGATGGGGACTATGATACCAGCAGTTTGTACAATTCTCTTCGGGTCTCCGGAACGCAAGAATCTTACCCATGACTCCTCCCGTCGGGATTCGACATCTTATTCCCCTCTACCTTACCTGTAATCATTTCTCACAGATAATAAGTTCATCATCGGCAATGGGATTGAAGGCCCCAGACGGGAGCGCTTCATGAACCATCGAGTTCTTTTGAATTGAGATGTCCGTCTATTTTGAACTCAATATCTCTCTTGCTATGATGAGCCGTTGAATCTCGGACGTCCCTCCGCCGATGGTCTGCAATTTCGCATCCCGCATCATCCGCTCCACGGGAAATTCTTTCATATACCCGTAGCCGCCTAAAATCTGCACGGCCTCCGTCGTCACCCTCATGGCAACTTCAGACGTAAAGAGCTTCGCATAAGCCGCAATCAGGTTCAACTCCCGCTTAAGACCCCGATCCGCCATGGCGGCCCCCTTGTATGTGATCAGCCTGGAGAGTTCAATTTCCATCGACATATCGGCGAGCTTGCTCTGGATCAACTGAAAGGCTGCTATGGGCTTTCCGAACTGGACCCTCTCCTTCGCATATTTGAGGGCACATTCGAAAGCCCCCCGGGAGATACCCAGGGACAGGGCGCCCAGGAGAATCCTTTCCGTGTTGAGTCCACTCATGAGAACATCAACCCCTTTATTCTCCTCTCCCAACAGATTCTCCGCCGGGACGCGGCAATCTTCGAAAACCAGCTCACCCGTCGGCGAACCGCGCCATCCCATCTTCTCAAATTTCTTCCCCCGCGAAAAACCCGGAAATTCCTTCTCTACAATAAATGCCGAGACCCCATGCGCCCCTTTTTCCGGAGATGTTTTTGCGTATATCACAAAGACATCTCCCACCGGACCGTTGCTGATGAAAATCTTCGATCCATTAAAGATGAAAGAATCGCCTTTTCTCTCCGCCCGCAACTTCATGGAGAGGACATCGGATCCGGCGGACGGCTCAGTCATGGCAAGACCGCCGATCTTGCTCCCGTCACACAGGGATGGCAGATATTTTTTTTTCTGATATTCATCGGCGTTCCGGCGAATATTATCGACGCACAGATCCGAGTGAGCGCCCCAGGTCGCGGAAGTGGAGCAGCAGACTACACCGAGCTCCTCGCCGATAATGCACATTTCCGTATAACCGGCTCCCGCGCCGCCGTACTCGGCGGGAACCGTAACGCCTAACAATCCCATCTCAGCCAGCCTTTTGAAGTTTTCGATAGGGAATCTTTCGTCTCGATCGATTTCATAAGCCAGGGGCGCCACCTCTTTTTCCGCGAACGTCTTAACGGTCTCGCGAAGCATTTTCTGTTCTTCCGTAAATTCCAGATACATATGCCCTCCCTCTGTGCCCACAGATTTTATGAGGTACAACTGAAACGCAAAGAGGCATCCACCGGCGGATGCCTCTTTTTCTCCTTTCAAAGACTAAAATATCTTTTTCTTCACCAACCCGCGCTCGCGGCCGGCCTTTTCCAGCTCTTCCCGGAATTTCGGATGGGCTATCTTGATCAGCTCCACCGCCCTTTCCGGTTCCGACCTTCCGTAGAGATCGGCAACGCCATATTCCGTCACCACGAAGCCCGTGTAATGTCGAGGCACCGTGACTCGCGCACCCTGAGCGATATAGGGAACGATCCTCGACACGGTATCGTTATTTGTCGTCGAGGGGATCAGATTGATCGCCCGGCCGCCCTTGGACCAGAAAGCGCCGATGACAAAGTCAAGCTGACCGCCTGTACCGGTTCTAATAATATTTCCGATTGATTCTGATACGATTTGACCCGTCAGGTCGACTTCAATGGAACCGTTGATGGCAACGACGTTATCCTCCTGGGCGATCACGGGGATGTAATTGGCATAAGAGGTCGGCCTAAATTCACACATCGGATTGTTGGCGATGAAATCGTAGAGTTCCTTATCCCCCATAGCGAAGGCAAGAAGGATCTTTCCCGGATTCACTTTCTTATATTTACAGGTGACAACCCCTTTTTCCACCAGCTTGTTTGTGCCGATGGGCATCATTTCCGTGTGGATGCCGAGATCCTTGAGACCGGAGTTTTCAAGCAGTTTGCTGATCATGGCGGGAACGGCGCCGATACCCACCTGGATGCAGTCCCTGTCCTTCAGGACGCCCACCACATTTTCCGCCATTTTTATCTCCACCTCACTTGCCGGAGGCGTCGGTACAGCGATGATGGGATTCGGGTTTTCGACAAAAGCGGTGAATCTCGAGACGTGGAAGTTCGTCTGGCCGTACGTTCTCGGCATATTGGGATTTACCTCGGCAATTACCCACTCGCTCTGGTCCATGACGCTTTCCGTATAGAAAGTATCCAGGCCAAGGTTGACGTATCCGTGCTCGTCCGGCGGGGTGACCTGGGTGACGATGCCGGTGCGTCGCTTGTAGATGCGTTTTCTGTGCGCGTATTTCACACCGGCGTCTGAACTCTGGTATGGAATAAAGTTGGACCATTCCGAAGCGGCCATTTTCTGCATATGCGGGGTGCTGTAAAATCCGCTGAGGAATGTGAACGTATCCCTGTATTCCGGCTTAAAGAGTTTGTAGGGTCTCAAAGTCAGGCACGTGATCCATTCCACATCTTTGAGTTCGTCTTTTCTGTCTGCAATGGCGTCAGGAATGAGCATGGACGGCTGGCCCAGCAGCAGCGGGAACCAGAAACAATCTCCTGACTGAAGGATCTTCGCAGCGTCCTGTGCCGACATCACTCGACTCTTATAATAATCCTGCCAACTCATAATATTCCCCCTTTTCTTCTCTATATTTTTCTGTTTCGGTAAGGTTTCCTCTTATCCTGTTCTGCCATCTCTGACCGACCTTTACGCAATCACCACCTTTCTTACGATTTTTCTTCATGCACATACATGTTATTGCCAAAAAAACGGCACGAAAGCCCCTCCCCGTTACAGAGGTCTAAAGTGCTTGATGTCCATAATGTGTCCTTTCCTGTCATCGCTCCAGACTGCCTCCACCTTCATCCCGCTCTTTATTATTTTTTTGACCTCATCAAAATTGTTGAGATCGAAACCTCCCATGAGGTGGAGAAAATTTACGTCCGTTCCGTTCAGCCTGATGAGCGACCCGATAAAGGGAGGTTCCGTGGGCATCCCGAAGTATTTATAATTTGTGTAACACCAGGCAATTAAAGTGCCTACCTGGGATACCTCCACCCATTGATCGGCGTCAACAAAGCAGCGTGGGCAAAAGCTGCGGGCCGGAACGAGGATACGTTCACACTTCGTACACTTTGTTCCAAAGATCGTCTTATTTTTGAGACCTTCGAAAAAGCGTGTCCACGTAGCACCGTATGCCAGCTCATATGGCAGACGTATTTCTGTTTTTATTGTCCTGTATTCTTTCGCTTCCATTTCATCCTCCCTGTTTCCTATAGCTTTGATCCGAGAATCATAATGCCGTTGAATTGATCCACGCCTCCCATAGCATGGGAGAGCGCCAATTTCGCCTTGGGTACCTGATGCTCTCCGGCCTTGCCCGTTACCTGCATGGCCGCCTCTGCAACGCGGATGAGCCCCGTCGCTCCGATAGGGTTCGTGCATAAAACACCGCCGGAAGGATCGCAGGGGAGCTCCCCTTTCCTTGAAAAGGTTCCTTTCAACACCAGGTCCGGTGATTCTCCCGGTTCGCAAAACCCGAAGCATTCGTAGAAGAGCATTTCCTGGAATGTAAAAGGATTATAGATCTCTGCCACATCCAGTTCCTTTCGCGGGTTTTTTATTCCTGCCTGGTCGTAAGCCTGCTTTGCCGCCTGAATCGCGCTTTCCCAAACCACCTTATCACTGTCGCCGAAGAAATACTCTTCACCACGGTAGCCGATACCCTTGATCCACGCCGGCTTTCGCCCGAGTTTCTTCACCATATCCCTGGAAGCGAAGATGACCGCACAGGCGCCATCGGAGTTCGGACATACATCGAGGAGACGAACCGGATAGGTAATGATCCGCGCATTTTTCACCTCATCCGCAGTGACTTTCATCTTGATGTGTGCATACGGATTATCAAAGGCGCTGTCATGATGGGTGACCGATATAAAGGCGGCGGCATCTCGTATTTTCTCTTCCGGTATTGCATAGCGGTCCATCCACATCTGGGATTGCATGGAAAAAACACCTGGCGCGCCGGATATAAAATACCTCTGATAGAATGGCTCGGCCACTGTCGTCATGGTTGCCTGGCTGTTCCCCTCGTTCATCTTTTCATGACCCACGGCCAGGATAAGATCGGCCATGCCCGATGCGACCCAATAATAGGCCGTATGAGCGATGGAGACCCCTGTCGATCCGCAGGTCTCTGTCTTCATAATCGGCTTTCCCGCGGCCTGCATGGCATCGGCAAAATAGAAATGGGTCAGAGCGATCCCTTCCATCATGGAAGGCATGGTACCGGAAACAACTCCATCTATATCATTTGGCGTCAGTCCCGTTTCATTAAACACCGCCTTGGCGGCTTCTCTCACGAGCTCCGGATAACTGACATCCATTCTTCTTCCGTGTTTCGTCTGTCCTACACCTATTATGGCTACTGGTCGTCCCATATGCTCCACCCCCTATCTGCCTAAAATGGCCACGGCGTGACACTGGCCGGCATAGCCATGAGTACCGTGCGCTAAGGCTGTCTTTACAGTCTTGGGAACCTGCCTCTCTCCGGCCTCGCCTCTGATTTGCAGAACTGCCTCCACGACACGCTGGAGTCCTCTCGACACATAGGGATTGTTGGCCAGGACGCCGCCGGAGGGATTGACGGGAATCTGTCCGTTCATCTCTGTGAAGCCGCTGTCCATCAGACGACCGCCCTCTCCTTCTCCGCAGAATCCCAGTCCCTCGTACCACATCAATTCCTGGAAGGCGTAAGGCTCCGTGATTTCTGCCATGTCAATCTTTTTCTCTGGATCATTGATCCCGGCCATCCGGTAAGCCCTGTCTGCGGCATTCTTCAATTGCCCGTTTAAGAGGTCACGGTCACCAATATAATAATTGTCTAAAGAGCTTCCGAAACCCTTAATCCATACGGGTTTATCCGCTATTTCCTTTGCCTTTTTCGCCGAGGTGAGAATGAGCGCTACCATTCCCTCTGATTTCGGCGCTACCTGAAGAGCAGTCAAAGGATCGATCAGCCTTTCCGACCCCAGAATGTCATCGACCGTATAGCGCCCCTTCTTATGGGCATAGGGGTTTCTCAGGCCATTTCTGAGATTCTTTACAGCCACCTTGGCGCACTGCTCTGCCGTAATGCCGTATCTTTCCATGTAAAGCCTCATCTGAAAGGCCGCCGCCATCGTCTCCGTCAGTCCCACTCCTCTCTGATAAAAGGGATCGGCATACATAAGCGTGCATGTGTCGTTGGGCGGGTTTTCGGATCCCTTGCAGAGGCCGATGATCAGGGCTGTGTCATAATGCCCGCTCATGATCCGCATGGCGCCGTAAAATAGGGCGAAAAGAGATTCTCCGTCCTGACGTGAGGCGTTCTTCAGGAAGGCCCCCGTTGTTTCCCAATAGTAAGAATTGGCGCAGGAGATGCCGCCGTGAAAGACGTCGGACGATGCACTGATGACAGTGCCGATCTCGTCCCTCGTCATTCCCGCCTTATCCAAGACCTCCTTCGTGACCGCGTAGGCCTGGTCATAGAAGTTGTCTTTTGATTCGGCTCCGGCATTTTGCGCAACCGCTACAATAGCAACTTGTTTCGCCATATCTTCATATCCTTTCTTTCTATTTTATGATTTCCTTCCAACCAAGATCTTGGTGGTGTAAACAATAACATCCTTGTTGCGTTGATTCTTAATTATATTTTCCGCTTCGACGATTCCCCTCTTTGCATCTTTCTCCGTCAGACTTTTTATTTTCATCTCACAATGAATGGTATCGCCGATCTTCACAGGAGCCGTAAAGCGGATATTCTCCATGCCATAAAATGCAATAAAGCTCTTTGGCAGGATCACATAAGGCCCCAGGCGGAACAGCAATGCCATACCGACAACGAGACTCAACATGCCATGGGCGATCCTTTCCTTAAAGGGCGTCTGCGCTGCATAGACCACATCCGTATGAAGAGGATGCCAGTCCCCGGTGAAGGCAGAAAACATGACGATGTCCGTCTCCGTAATCGTCCTTCCCGGTGACACGAATACCTCACCCAGTGTGTAGTCCTCAAAATAATTTTTCTCCATGAACGCACCTCCTTGTTGCTTTTTGAAACTTTATAGATTCGCGGCCTCACATGCCCAGAATTTCCCGTGCCACGATCAGCCTTCTGATCTCGGACGTTCCTGCCCCGATGGTCCCCAACTTTGCATCACGCCAGAACCGCTGCACCGGATACTCCAGGCAATACCCGTATCCTCCATGAATCTGAACGGCCTCTTCACAGACCTTGCAGGCCATCTCGGCCGTAAACAGAATGGCGGCAGCGGAAATCTGATGGACTTCAGTTCCCTTTCCACCCTTCTTCGCCGAATCGGCCAGAATAGCCGCCTTGTAACAGAGCAGGCGCGCGGCCTCGATCCCCGTATACATGTCCGCGAGCTTCTGCTGTATCATCTGGAATGAGGCAATCGGTTTCCCGAACTGCACTCTTTCCTTGGAGTATTTAATAGATTCGGCAAAGGCAGCCTCCGCAATGCCCAGGGCATAGGTCCCGAAAAATGCCCGCTCTACATCCAATCCCCCCATCATTACCGCAATGCCCTTATTCTCCTGGCCGATGATATTTTCCGCAGGGATGATGCAATCCTGCAGGATAAGCTCGCCTGTCGCCGATCCCCGATTGCCGACCTTGTTCAATTTCTTGGATACGGAAAATCCGGGAAATTTCGTATCCAAGATAAAGGCCGTAATCCCCCTGGCGCCAGACCCTTTATCGGTCTTCGTATAGAGCACGATAGTGTTAGCGATGGGTCCATTGGTGATAAACATCTTGGTTCCGTTCACTACGTAATGATCCCCGTTTCGTTTCGCCGTTGTCTGAATATTCACCGCATCGGAACCGGCATTGGGTTCTGTCAATCCCAAAGCGCCGATATGCTGACCCGTACAAAGAGGAGGCAGGTACTTTCTCTTTTGCTCGTCGCTGGCATGGCTGTTCAGATTGTTGCAGCACAGGTTCGCATGGGCGCCCCAGGACAGAGCGACCGCCGCGGAAGCCTTCGCCAATTCTTCACAGACCAAAGCGGCCGATAAAATATCTGCGCCCGCCCCTCCATATAGAGGGTCTACCGTAATTCCCATAATCCCCAAATCACCGAGCTTCTGCCAGAGCCCTTCCGGCCAGTGGTCATCACGGTCGATCTCTTCGGCAATGGGTTTCAATTCCTTTTCGGCAAAATTGGCAATGCTGTCCTTCAGCATCCGGTGCTCATCACTCAGATCAAAATCCATCCTCATCCTCCCTTGTTCCGATTAACGATTAAATGCGGGCAAAAAATGTATCTTCAGGCATTTCACAGAATAGAGGCAGCAAGCGACGCACCCACGCGCCTGCACCAGTCCAACGCTTTGATATACGGAGTCTTTATGGCCATAACCAAAGCGACGTGCATTCTTATTCGGAAATTCCTGATAGTTCGACACCACAGTTTGACTTTCAAAACAAACTGAAGTATAAATCTCAGGCGATGTCTTAAGAGTTATTAACGAGCAATCATCCCCTTCAAAATCAGATGCTAAGAAGAAATGTCGAAGAAGACTCCGTCCCTATATTTGCCAAACAGTGATAAAGATTCTCTCGTGATCGCCGGGGAATGTCTCCCGGCAGGTAAAGCAGTAGCGAACCCGGATAATATCCTCCGGTCCGCCTTAGTTGAGGGGAAGAATCACAAAATCGCCTCTGTCGTCCAACTTTATGATCGTCCCTTGGAATTTATAAAACCTCAAATCATCGGAAAGAAAGCTATACCATCCCGCAGGCTGTGTCAAATCCTAATTCTTGCCAGTGCAGAAAAAAAGTCACTTTTTTTGCTCCATCGGATTCTCAAAAAAATTGAAGCTCTCCGCAGCAAGCTGCGGAGAATCTTCGATTCTTATGGAACAGTATCGTTCGGCATTCGCTCGCTTACCCCGCAGCAAGCTACGGGGCATGCGCTCGCTACCGAATTCAATCGTGGCTCTACATGGCCAATAATACAGGACACCTACCCTGTTACAGTCCGCGCATGACAGGTGGTGTGAAAACGAACTTTTTACAAGTGCATCACATTTGATGAAAGGAGAATCGATATGCTTCAGGATGTATTCTTAACCAAAGAAGAGTTGGCCTTAAAACAAGAGGTCAGGGATTTCGTCAAGAACAACGTATCGCCGGATCTTCTCAAGAAGATGGACCGCGACGAGATTCGCTATCCACGGGAGTACGTGAAGGATTTGGGCAATCGAAACCTCTTGGGTTTGAGATTTCCCAAGAAATACGGTGGCCGCGGTATGAGCTGGACGGGCGAAATTGCGGCCCTGGAGGAAATCGGCGTTCTGGGCACCGCCCTCGGTTGCGCCTTCGCCATGCCCTCCATTGTGGGCGAAGCATTGAATGTCTATGGCACAGAGGAACAGAAAGAAAAGTTTCTCAAACCGATGCTGAAGGGAGATCTCATATCCGCCGAGGCCCTGACCGAACCCCGCGGCGGGTCCGACTTTTTTGGCGCAACGACCCGCGCGGAATTGAAAGATGGATATTTTACCGTCAAGGGACAGAAGCGTTTCGTTGTTGCCGCGGATGGCGCCGACTTCTTTATCGTCTATTGCAACACCAACCCGCAAGGCAAGCCTCATGATAGGATCAGCCTTATTCTCATTGAAAAAGAGCGGGAGGGAGTGGAGGCAAAATACCTTTACAAGCTCCTGGGCACCAGAGGCGGTGGAACAGGACGTCTCATCTTCAAGGACGTCAAGGTCCCCGTTGCAAACCTGATCGGAGGAATGAACGAAGGAGCAAATATCTTCAACACGATGATGGTTCCCGAACGAATGACCTCGGCTGGCGCCTCGCTGGGAATGGGGCGCGGCGCCCTCGAAGTGGCCGTGAGATACAGCGACCGCAGGAAGGCCTTCGGCCAGAAGATTAGAAATTTCCAGGGCGTCAGTTTTAAAGTCGCCGATGCCATTACGCAACTGGACGCAGCCCGCGCCCTTACTATCGCGGCAGCCAAGAGCGTCGATGCCGGTATGCCCACCGCCCGGAGGATGGTGAGCGAAGCAAAAAAATGTGCCACCGATGCAGCCTGGGATGTCTGCAATCTGGCTATGCAGATCGTCGGGGGGATCAGCTACACGAGCGTATTCCCCATTGAGAAGATGGTGCGGGACGCCCGTCTCATCCAGATATGGACGGGGACAAATGACATTATGAACCTTCTCATCCAGCATGAGTTCTATCGGGAGATCCTCAAAGACGCCAATCCCGGCCGCATGATCGAGATCGATGCTGAGGATGCCGACAAGGACGATGAGAAAGTATACGAAGACGACGAAATGTGGATTAAGGGCTGGTAATGCATAAACACCTGTCCGCAGTTTGAGGAGTGATGAGACGATGATGAACGGTAACGAATACCTGAAAACCTTAAACGCTATGAAGACCGTCCTCTACATTGACGGCGAGGCGGTTTCCAATTTTGCCTCCCATCCGGTTATGAAACCGGCGGTGAATGCCCTTAAGGCAACCTATGACCTCGCCAGCGATCCGCAGCTCAATCCGGAACTGCACCGTCTAATAGTAGCCGAGAGCGATCTCACGGGCGGAAAGATCAGCCGCTTTCTCAAGATCGTTAAGTCGCAGGATGATCTTATGAGCCGGATGAAACTGCAGCGCTCCATGATGCGTTACACAGGCGGCTGCTTTGGCGGGCGCTGCGTTGCCGGCGCCGTCATCAATGCGCTCTGGTCCGTGACGCACGATGTAGATAAGGCAAGCGGGGGCAAGACAAACTACCATGAGAGATTCAAAAAATACATGACCATATGCCAGGAAAATGACCTGGCTATCTCCGGCAACATCACGGACGCCAAGGGCGACCGCTCCCTGCCGCCGCACCGTCAGGCAGATCCCGATCTTTATGTCAGGATCGTTGAGCGCACCCGCGACGGCATCATCGTAAATGGGGCGAAGCTTCAGCAGTCAGGCGCGCCCATTGCCCATGAACGGCTGGTAGTGCCGACTACGGCCCTTGGTCCTAACGATGAGGCTTACGCCGTCGCCTTTGCCGTTCCCGGTGACGCGGAAGGCGTCATTCATGTGAACGATTCCGCGTGTTCCAACGCAAAGTTCATGACCATGGAGACTGAAGATATCGGCAATGCGGCATTCGGCATGCATCAGAGCGCCCACATCCTCTTTGATAACGTCTTTGTCCCCTGGGAACGGGTTTTCCTTTGCGGCGAATGGAAGGCGACTGCTAACCTTGTTCATCGCTTCTCCGATTTCCAGCGTTTCGCCTCCTCTGCCTGCCGGTGCGGTTACATTGATCTTTCCATCGGAGCGGGAGCGGCGATGGCCGATTACAACGGCGTCGCCGACAAGGCGCATGTCCAGGACAAACTGATCAACATGAGCATAGATGCAGAAACCCTCTACGGCCTTGTGGCAGGCTCTGCCGCTTTGGCCACGGCCACGGACTCCGGCGTGACGCTGCCCGAGACCCTCTCCATAAATGCGGCAAAAATATATATGAACGGCGCCATATTGCGGGCGGGACAGACGCTCGCCGATATTGGCGGCGGCATTCTGATTACGAGGCCCAGCAGCCGGGATCTCAAGATACCGAAGGTGGGGGAGCTCCTGGCCAAATACCATACAGGGAGGGAAGGTGTGGATGTCCATGACCGTCTGAAGATGGCGCGGCTGTGCGAGTCTTTGTCCGGCCTCTCTGCGCCCACGACCATTCTTTCCGTCATCGCGGCCGGGCCTCCGGCAACGCAGCGATTGAATTTTCGCCTGATGACGGATTTCAAGCGCGACAGAAAAGCGGCAGAAAGATTAGCCGGAATTTCGTCCAGTTAACATGACAATTTGAAAAGGAGCAGATAGAGATGAAAGAGAAAGCTGTTATCACCGCGGCCATTACCGGAAGTATTCACACCCCGACGATGTCGGAATATTTGCCCATCACGCCTCAGCAGATCGCGGACGAGGCCGTGCGGGCCTACGAGGCAGGCGCTGCCGTATGCCATGTACATGCCCGTAACCCGGAGACGGGTATGCCCGTACCGGATGTAAATCTGATGAAAGAGATTATCACGAAGATAAAGAGCCGGTGCAACATTGTCGTCTGCATTACAACCGGAGGAGGACTGGGTATGACGGTCGAACAGCGGGTGGCGCCCGTTACCCTGTATAAACCGGAACTGGCCTCCTTCAATGCGGGGTCCATTAATTTCGCTCTTTTCCACGCTATTCCAAGATTTAAGGAATTCAAATTCCCCTGGGAGAAACAATACCTGGGCATGTCCGAAGACTTTATCTTTCCGAACACCTTTAAGTCCATGAGAGAATATTGCGCAATTTTCGCTGAGCACGGAACGAAACCCGAATTTGAGATATACGATTCCGGCATGGTAAACAACATCGCCTTCATGATCGAAGCTGGATACGTCAAGAAGCCCGTCTACATCCAGTTCGTCATGGGCGTCCTGGGCGGCATTACGCCGAGTTCGGAAAACCTACTTTTCCTAGTTGAATACGCGAACAAACTGATCGGTGATTTTGAATTTTCCGTCTGCGTGGCGGGCCGTGCGCAATTTCCCATCTGCACCCAGTCCCTGCTTATAGGAGGGAATTGCCGGGTGGGGCTGGAAGATAACCTCTACTTGGACCGCGGCAAGATGGCAAAGAGCAACGCGGAACAGGTTGCCAAGATGGTTCGTATCGCACGTGAGCTTGGCATTGATCCGGCGACACCGGATGAGGCCCGCCAGATCCTGGGCCTTAAGGGAATAGACAAGGTCAATTATTAGGCAATCTGTGCCTTCTAAGAAACTTCATCACTTCTTGTCACTGCGAGGAGGGCTTTAGCCAGACGCGGCAGTCCCAGAGATCGCCACGGCCTTTCCGGCCTCGCGATGACCTGAGAGAAATTTGTGTTACTCCCGCGCAGGGCTGTGTCGCGCGAAGGGAAGAAGTCATTCCGAACGAACGTGAGGAATCTTTTGGGTTACCTCTCTTGGGTCAAGACAAAGATTTCTCGCACGGCTCGAAATGACAGAGAAATATATGTCACTCCCGCGGAGGCGGGAGTCCAGTATTTCTACTTGTAAAGAATTTTTTGTCCCGTGGTACGAAAATAGCCCTCGCCCTGTATCCCTCCCTCTCGATGGCGGAGGGGTGGGTAGGGGTGATCCCTATAAACTTAAATATCCAAATAACGCGGAGGAGTTCTCGTAATGCACCAGTTTAAACATCTATTCACCCCTATCGACATAGGCACAATGAAAGTAAGAAACAGGATTGTAATGCTGCCGCTCACTACAGGCTACTGCGAGCTTGATGAAACAATCGGCAATCGCCTCATCAACTTTTTTGCGGCGAGAGCGAAAGGAGGCGTTGGGCTTATCATCGTTCCCTTCTCCCCGGTTCACGCGGGATCGCCCATAGAGCCCGGCTTATACGATGACCGTTTTCTTCCGGGCGTACGCAAACTGACGGACACAGTTCACGCTCACGGGGCAAAGATCGCCGCACAGCTCATCACCTCGTATCATGCGATACTCAAGGATGGGATTGCCGAAGTGGTAGGCCCGTCACCGGTGTTAAACCAGATGACGCGCACTGTAGCGAGGCCTCTTACTGTTGAAGAAATCCACTATATTGTCAAAGAATACGGACAGGCGGCTCGCAGGGCCCGTCAGGGCGGCTTTGACGCCGTCGAGGTGCTTGTAGGCGGAGGCTATCTGCTGAACCGTTTCATGTCTCCCATCACCAATAAGCGTGAGGACGAATACGGCGGCAGTCTGGAAAACCGGATGAGGATCATCCTCGAAGTTATCGCAAGCATGAGAAAGGAAGTGGGCAAAGACTTCCCCATCGGCTGCCGTATCAACGTCGCGGAGCAGATGGAGGGAGGGCACACCATAGAAGATTCGAAGGAAGTGGTGCGAATCCTCGAAAAGGCCGGCATCCAGATGATTAACATTTACACAGGCTGGCACGAGTCACCCGTGCCGACCGTCCAGGCAGTGCTCCCGAAAGGTGCTTTCGTGCATCTTGCAGAGAAAATCAAGGGCTGGGTCGGCATTCCCGTAATCGCGGCCAATCGCATAAATGACCCCGTCGTTGCCGAGAAAGCGATTGCCGAGGGCAAGGCCGACATGACCGGCATGGCCCGGGCGCTCCTGGCCGATCCCGAACTTCCCAACAAGGCGCGGGAAGGAAGGGTCGAGGAGATTGTTCCCTGCCTGGCATGCTCCAATTGCCTCACGGAGATCCTGACAACATATAAAGACTGGGGAGCGGCGGCATCTACCAGCTGCTCGGTCAATCCTCTTGCGGGAAAAGAGGCGGAATACGCAATCGAACCCGCGAAAAAATCGAAGAAGGTATTTGTTATCGGCGGCGGCCCCGGCGGCATGGAAGCGGCGATGACGGCGGCATTAAGGGGCCACAAGGTCACGCTCTACGACAAGGGAAACGAGTTGGGAGGAAAACTTCTCATCGCCTCCATACCGCCTTACAAAGGTGAACTTCAGACTCTGGTGAAGAGCCTGGCATCCCGCGCGCGGAGGGTCGGTGTGGAAATCAAACTCAAGAGCGATGTAGGCCCTGCGACAATAGCGAAAGAAAAGCCCGACGTCCTGATAATGGCTACGGGCTCCACATCACTCATTCCGAATATACCCGGTGTGGCTGGTCCAAATGTGGTGTTGGCGGAAGACGTATTGACCGGCGCTAAGACTGTAAGCGGTAATGTCCTCATTGTCGGTGGCGGCATGGTAGGCTGTGAGACGGCGGAATTTCTCCTCGAGCGCGAAAAAGGTGTAATCCAGGTCACCGTTATAGAGATGTTAAGCCGCATGGCAGAAAATGTATCTCCCACCTACAGACCTTTCTTTCTCGCTCGATTAAAAAAAGCGGGCATCAAAATGGAAACAAACACAATCGTGCAGGAGATAACAAACGAGGGTGTAAAAGTGGAGCAGAAGGGAGTCTCCAGCTTCATCAAAGGAGATTGGGTGGTACTCGCTGTGGGCTTTAAGTCAAACCCCACTCTGGATGAAAAGAGCAAAGCAAAGATTGCAGAGGTATATGCAATCGGAGATTGTGCCAAGCCCCGCATGATAAAAGAGGCTATTGAAGAAGGTTTTGCTATCGGCAGGAAGATTTAGAGTGCAGTTTCCGGACCCTGATGGAAACACTCTGAAGGGATTTGCATGAAGACCGTTTATCTTGACCATTGCGCCACCACGCCGCTTCATCCCGATGTCCTGAAGGCCATGCTGCCGTTCCTGCGGCATTCTTTCGGCAATCCATCGAGCATTCACGCCGTGGGCAGGAAGGCCAGGGAGGCCGTAGAAGAAGCCAGGGGTAAAGTAGCAGACCTCATAGGCGCCAATGCATCGGAAATTGTATTTACAAGCGGCGGGACAGAGGCGAATAATCTGGCCATTCAGGGCATCGCTCATGCGCGCAAAGATCGCGGCAATCATATCGTCACCTCCTCCATTGAGCACCACGCCGTTATCAAGACCTGTCAATATCTCGAAAGAAACGGTTTTGCTGTCACCTATCTGCCTGTTGATCATCATGGCATTGTAAATCCGGAATACGTTAAGAAAGCATTGACGGACAAAACCATCCTCGTAAGCGTCATGCACGCGAATAACGAAGTGGGGACCATTGAGCCTATTGAAGAGATAAGAAGGATTGCCGCTGAAAGAGGCATCTCCTTTCACACGGACGCCGTTCAGTCAGCGGGAAAGCTGCCCTTGAACGTTAAAGAAATGGGCGTCGATCTCCTTTCTATTTCTGCGCACAAATTCTATGGCCCGAAGGGCATCGGGGCCCTGTACATCAGGGAGGGAATCAGGATCGACCCCATTTTGTATGGAGGCGAGCAGGAAAAAGGAGTCAGAAGCGGGACAGAAAATGTTGCCTCCATTGTAGGATTTGGAACGGCATGTGAACTCGCAAATAAAGCAGTTCCTGTGCTTGGTGACAAAATTAGAAAACTGAGGGACTCCCTTCAGGAACGGATTTCAACCGCCGTCCCGGGTCTCACGATAAACGGTCATCCTGTGTTAAGATTGCCCAACTGCCTCAGCGTATCCATTCCCGGGATCATGGGTGAAACGATTCTCCGCGACCTTGATGCCAGGGGCATTGCCGTATCATCCGGCTCTGCCTGCACGTCTCATTCAGTTGAAATTTCGCATGTCCTCTCGGCAATGGGGCTACCCAAGGAGACAGCACAGGGAACGGTAAGAATGAGCCTCGGCATAATGAATACACCGGATGAAATAGAATATGCCGCCGCCTCTTTCGTGGAAGTTGTAGAGAAACTCAAGACCCTTTCCGAAATCGAAAACTCCCTGGGTTCAAGACGCTGCTACTGATTTAGATCGATTAAGCCGCGACCAATGTCACGACCTCTTTTACTTCCTGCAACAAAGCATCCTGCGATTATGACAAACGTGCATCCTTTCATACGGTAATCCTTGTTGATTGAAATCCTCAAAGTCTATTATCTGTATTATGCTGAGGGTTACAATCGACAATCTAACCATATAATAAGGCAGAGCCATTGCCGACTCTGCCTTGTTTTCCATGATAAGTAAGAACAAACACCCTATACTCTTAGAAAGAAAGCCCCAATTATATAACCTATAACCGTCGCGCTCCCGACGCCGATCAGTCCCGGAATCATAAAGCTGTGATTCAGGATGTATTTGCCGATGCGTGTCGTGCCGGTACGGTCAAAGTTGATGGCGGAAAGATCGCTTGGATAAAAACAGAAAAAGAAATAGGCGTAGCATGCGGGAATCATTCCTATCAGGAGATTGATGGGAATGCCGAGCACAAAGCCAACCGGTACCATGATAAGAAGTGTTGCCGCCTGGCTCTTCACGAATGCCGAAACAATAAACATCGAGACTGCAAAAAGCCACGAGAAGTGGCTGACCATTGCCTGCATGTTGCTAACCAACTCTGTTTTATGCGCGTCAATAAAGGTATCGCTCATCCAGGCTATGCCCATAATAGCCAGCACCGCCGCCATTCCGGCTGTGAAAATGGAAGACGACGCGATCTGCGCAGCCTTCACCCGCGTGTAAAGCAAAAGAACAGCACCTGTGGAAAGCATGACAATCTGCACGATGATCGTCATGGACACCGGCTTATTGTCAATGACTGGAGCCAGCTTGAAAACAGCGATCAGAACAATGGTGATGACTCCCACAAAAAAGAGCAGGACTGACCGCTTGGCTTTCTTGGAAATACTTTCATCAAGCAATGTCACGCTTTCATCCAGTTGGCAGCGGAATCCCTCATCCTTCATCCGCTCCTGAAACTCCTCATCTTTGTCAAGGTCTTTACCGCGCCTCAGACTCCAGAGTGCCGCGAGAAAAACGCCGATTGCGGTTGCAGGAATGGTGACACAGAGAATATTGAACAAAGTAACAGTATGCCCGGCCTTCAATGCCATTGCCAGAAAGCTTGTAACCGCCGCGGCAATCGGGCTTGCGGTGATGCCCATCTGCGATGCGATGGAGGACACGGCCATAGGACGCTCCGGACGTATCCCGGTCTTATAGGAAACGTCGGCAATAATAGGCTGCAATAGATAGACCGAGTGGCCGGTCCCAACAGACATGGTCAGCAGGTATGTGCACAGTGGTGCAAGAAAAGTGATATACTTGGGATGTCTGCGAAGCAGTTTTTCTGCCAACTGTACCATGTATGTCAAACCACCCGCTGCATGGAGGGTGGCGGATGCCGCAACGACAGCCACAATGATGAGCATGACATCAATCGGAGGAGAGCCCGGTTTCATGCCGAAACCAAAGGTAAAGATAGTCACGCCGGCTCCGCCGATAAGGCCCAGTCCAACACCACCAACGCGGATACCGATGTAGATCGCCAACAGGAGAATGCCAAAGTGTACCCAGAACATACCGTGTACCTCCTTGTGCTGAAAAAGATCACATGTATGAGATTAACTATCCACGTCCGGATATTGCATGACCCAAGCGTTACAAGCATCCCTTGTTATCAAGAAGCAGTATCCGGACCACTGCCCCGTTCCAAAGAGATAGCATATTGATTAGAAAAGGGTATTTATAAGTTTCTCCGGGAACGGATCGGTATAAATTATTATCACGAATCACGAATAAAAGTAAACCCATTGATAATTCAAAATATAGTTCAATGAGAACGGGTTAGCACCCCCTGTATTCCTCTCATAAGATCAGCTTAGATGGGACAAAAAACCCCGTCTATCGATAGGTGCTATATTCTTGTACCGCCGTTAGTGCATATTTTCATGCATTGTGATGCTCCCCGGGAAATAAGAGTATTAAAACACATTTAAATATTCCGTTTTAATATGATCTATGGTAGTTTTTATTATCTTCGCTTAATACTTTTTGGGCGTTACACCCTTCATCCATATACCTCGCCTGAATAAACGCGTGAAAGGAGATAACAAAAATGAAGTTCAATAAACTTATAGTAGCAATCTTCATTTGCCTCTTTGTTGTGAATCCCGTGTCTGCCCAACAACGAGCCACCCCTATCGAAGCGAAGAAACTGGTGGAGCAAGCCGCCGGTTATGTAAAAGCAAATGGCGAGGAGAAAGCATTGAAGGAATTTGGTAATTCTAATGGTAAATTTGTTAAGAATGAGCTGTATCTCCTTGGGTACGACCTGAGTGAAGTTTTGAAGGATGATCTATATGTCTTTGCCTACGATCTGAAAGGCGTCATGGTGGCTAATCCGAAGGCTCCGAAGCTCGTCGGCAAGAATCTCTATAATGAGCCGGACAGCAAGGGAAAGCTCTTTAGGAAGGATATCGTTGATCTCGCAAACAGCCGTGGATCGGGATGGGTGGACTATACGTATATGAATCCCGCAACCAGACAGGAAGAGAACAAGATCACCTACTGCCAAAAGGCGGGTAATCTGATCATCTGCTGCGGTGCCTACCTGCCATAGAAAACGGGATATAGTGCATGTGAAAGTCCGTTAACTTATCAATAACTGAAAGCAGGGTTAGAAATGGCTCTGCTTTTTTTGTGCATTTCAAGTCGTAATCATCGGTACAAACTCATCACATAGTTTGAGGACTCGTAGGTGAACGCGATAACACACATAATTCCCCGAGGACAGCCTGCTTAATCATTGATGTGATCAAGTTGTCATCACGCTGATTTTCAATCTGAACCACAAAGCCGCAGCATCGATTAATCTCCTCACTTCGCAGATTTAGTCGTCAGTGATTTTTTCCTAAAGAGTTGTTTCTGAGAATCTCCTGCCTTTTTTCGGATTTCCAGTAATGACCATTAAAGTACAATTTACACAATCCCGTTTTAAAGATTGACAACTACAATACCAGTGGTATCTTTAGCATGAATGCCTCAGACAGAGAGGCAGCGCTGTGTAAAGAGCGAAAGGATAACTGCAAAGAAAGGGGGATTTGCTATGACACAAGGTATTTACGAGAAACTGGCTGAGCATCTGGACAACCTGCCAGGAGGTTTTCCACGCACCCCGAGCGGCGTGGAAATTCGCATTTTGCGCCGGCTTTTTACCCCTGACGAAGCCAAACTCGCGGTCCATTTGACCCTGATTCCCGAGGAGCCGCGGGTCGTCGCACGGCGCGCCAAGCTCCCCTTCGAGGACGCTGCCCAAAGGCTGGAAGGGATGGATAAGAAGGGCTTGGTTATAGGGATTCAACGAAAAGGCGAGCCGTCCCTGTACATGGCCCTTCAATTTGTTGTCGGCTTCTGGGAGGCCCAGGTGAACAAACTGAGCCGGGAACTTGTCGAGGAGTTCGAAGAATACCATCCCTCTTTGATTGATGCCAGCACTTGGGGGAAGATGCCACAAATGCGTACGATCCCTGTTGAGAAGAGCATCGCGGTTCAGCCCGAGGTGATGCCCTATGAGCGGGCTGAGGAGCTGGTGCGCAATAACACGATCTTTGCCGTTTCCAATTGCATCTGCCGACAAGAGTTTCGCATCCTGGGAAAAGGCTGTGACAAGCCTGAGGAGAGTTGTCTGCAGTTTGGCTTAGCGGCTGAGAGCGTCGTGCATATGGGCCGTGGCCGGGCCATCAGCCGGGAAGAAACCCTGGCGATTCTTCGGCGGGCCGAGGAAACGGGGCTGGTGCTGCAACCGGCGAACGCCAAGAACCCCCTTTTCATCTGCACCTGCTGCGGTTGCTGCTGCGGCGTCCTGAGATTTCTCAAGCGTGATCCCAAGCCGGCCAGTTTGGTGGCGAGTCCATTTGTGGCGAGCCTCAATCCTGACACATGCAAAGGCTGCGGCATCTGCACCAAGCGCTGCCAGATGGAAGCCCTTCATCTGGACAACAAGAAAGCAATCCTGGATCTGGACCGGTGCATCGGATGTGGACTGTGTGTCGATACTTGTCGCACAAAATCCCTCACCCTGCTTCGCAAACCGGAGGCCCAACAATCCTACGTGCCTAAGAACATTATTGAGACAAGTATCAAGCTGGGAAAGGCTCGCGGCAAGCTGAGCATTGGCAAATTGGTCAGTATGCAGGTCAAATCAAAGTTGGACAGGCTATTGGCTCGGTGATAATTGAAGCTCTCCGCAGCAAGCTACGGGGAATGCGCTCGCTACCAAATTCAAGCCCGCGGTAATTCCGGGGACAGCCTGCTTGATCATTGAGGTGATCAAGTCATCATCATGCTGACTTTCAAACTGAACCACAAAGCCGCAGCATCGATTAATCTCCTCACTTCGCAGGCATGGTCGTCAGTGGCTTCTTCCCACAATCGAGCTTTTTTTTGATTTAGCCCGTCCATGCACTATTTCAACTGGTACTCATTAAAAAACCGCAGAACTCAATCCTAAAATATGTTAAAAAATAACAGGGCCGTATATGCAAATCATTTTCGTAAAAAATTCCCGTGGAAAGGGGTGACGTAAAAATGATTAGACGAAGTAGTGAGATGCGAGAGGAGCGTATTCATGAATTGAAGGAAGGAAAGGGAACCGTAAAGATATTCCATATGCTTGAAAAAGATGAATTGTCGGGAAAGGGACGGCTCTGTGCAAGAGAGATTATAGCTCCAGGAAATTCTGTTGGTTTTCACAAACACGAGGGAGATTTTGAGTTATACTATGTCCTGGAAGGAGAAGGTCTTCTAAATGACAATGGTTTTGAAACAACAATAAGAAAAGGCGACGTGGTTCGTACTGGTCATGGCGAGTCTCATTCCATTGAAAATGTTGGAGATAAAGACCTTGAGCTTATTGCTATTATATTATTTGAATAATCCTGAATGAACCCCTCGATTCTTTCCGGTAATCTTGTTTTTTACAGTCATCTCCGGGGACAGCCTGCTTGATCATTGATGTGATCAAGTTATCATCATGCTGACTTTCAAACTGAACCACAATAGGTAGAATCGAGAACAGCCACCGAATTGGTCTATAGAATGGAGGGCCTCAATGTTAACGCTATCCGACATTTTGCTCACTGTGGCGCCAGTTCCTCTCGGATTATCCGTCTCAAGATAGTTTCCAGATAGACATTTTTTATGCCTTCCCTGAGCGCTTCGTTGATTAGCGTCTGATAACCGCGGCCGCCCGCTTTGGCCTTGAAATAAGATACCACATTGGCGTCAAGGAGTATGTTCACCCTGACTTTGCCTTTGGAAACGCGCTCACCCCCGACACGCAAGACCGCTTTCTTAGCCATGTCTTCCGTGATCTCCGGAATATCGCTCAGATCGATATCCTTCTCTCGCATTAGATCAATCCGCTTCCATTCCGTCCGCGATTTCTTTGAAGTAGAAATTTTCTTCATTTTTTGTTGCTTTCCTCATAGAAATAATTCGTATCTCGTCACCCTGCTCTGTATGAGCAATTGCGACAACCCTTCCTCTTAACATGCCAATCGTAATGAATCGTTGTTCTCCATATCCAAAACGACTATCTTCAATAGTGATAGTAGCACCCTCAAACACTTCCATCGCATCAATGAAATCGAGGGCGTGTTTTATGAGATTCGACTTCCGTTTTGTTTCATCCCAGGCAAATTTCATTTACAGTTATTATACACATAATTATACATATATCAAGCTAAAAAATACACATGGCATGATCTTCATAATATCTGGTAATTCAGGGAACATCATGCTTAATGCCAGCGTGAATCACTCTATCGTACAAGAGATGGTTGGTCGCGTCATCTCAAATGCCGGCGATAAGGTCGTGGTGGTTTACTTTTCCGCCCGGCGATTTCTGAGGAAAGCTATGGTGCCGAGGAGAGCTATTCCTGACAGGATTAAAATGATGCCAAGGGCCTCACGTGAAGACGGGATTTCGCCGAGCTGAATGCGGGCTAAGACAAGGGCAAGCACCGGAGTAACGAGCGTTCCCATAGTCGCCATCCCTGCCTGAAGCCTCTCCAGTATATAAAACCAGAGCAGGAATGCGACGACACTTACGAGAATGATATTATATAGCAGGGCGGCAATGAATACGGGGGTCCACTGGATGGGAGGTGACGGCACCAGGACCGAAATAATTATGAGAGGCCCCACGCCGTAAATCATCTGCCAGGTCGTGACCGATAGAACGTCGAATTCGGGATCGCGCCTCATTATCCTGGTGATAATCGCGCTTCCCGCCCATGATATTCCGGCAATCACCGCGAGGATACTCGACCAGAGGTTTGCCCCGACGGCATCGACAGCCACAATTAAGGCGAGTCCTGCGAATGCGAGAATTACGGCCAGCCATTCAAGGCCCCTTATCCTCTCGCCCAGTATGGGCCAGGCCAGGAGGATAACCCAGAACGGCATCGTATAAAGGAGTACGGCCGTTTTCCCCGCAGTGCCGCCTACGAGGGCCCATATGGGAAGGCCAAGACCCGCTGTCGTGGAAAGCAATCCCAGAAGAACTGTCCATTTCACCTGCCGCGGACGCCAATCCTTTTTAGTCCAGAGGAGTATACCGAAAAGAATGATAGCGGCCGGGAATACCCGGATAGCGGCAAACACAAATGGATCGCAGAAACGGAGAGCCTCCTTCATGACTACCCAGTTATAGCCCCAGATGACGCTCATGACTGCCAGGGCAAGAATGGGTTTCCCGGTGGTGGTTTCGGAGGTTGTCTTGGGGCACATGGTTGGCAAACTTAAGAGATCGCGCCCTTTGTGTCAAGAAATTCTATCGTTCTATGGTGACCGACATTACCGAGCGCAACAAAATTGAGGAATTGCTGAAAAAGCATTTAACTGAACTGGAAGCTGCCAATAAAGACCTGGAGAGCTTCAGCTACTCCGTATTTGCATAATGATCATGGCGGAAATTCTGTCACAATGCCGTTGAAATCACCTGTCGGCACACCGGATATTGTGGCCGTTTGTCTTGACACAAGCGCCTTTCCTCTATAGTCTAGTGGCGATAAATTGTGTTCGCTGTTATTGAATTTCAATATTATTCGTAGTGAACTTACGGTTAGGTCTCAGAGAGAAAGTCGTTTTTCCGGTAAACCCATCCCCGGAGAGCGATAGTGTCTGAGAAACAAGGTCAACCCTAAAGCAGTATGACGAAAAACACAGTCAATAGGAACCGACTACATCCTTATCGAACAGTGAGGTGTTAGGAGAAAAACATGGAGAACTTTAAGCTTATTCAACCCGAAGAACGGAAGTGGGACCCTCATCCGCAACTGCCTAGCGTTGAAGTCGCTTATCTCGTGTCCAAACGAGCAGACAAGGTTGACATTACATGTGCCCTCGTTCATCTGCCGGTCGGATCACAAGTAGATAAGCACCTGCACGAGAACTCGGACGACATCATCTACGTGCTGAGAGGCAAAGCCAAGATGTGGATCGAAGGCATCGGCGACGTGCCGCTGATCGCGGGAACCTTCCTAAGAATCCCGAAAGGAACGTTGCACCAGCCCCACGATATCGAAGAAGACTTCGTGGCTCACGACACATGGTATCCGGCGCTCGCTTGATCAACGACATCGAGTGAGTGATAAGAAATCGCTGGGAATATGTGGACAGTATCCTTAATTCTTACGGTTACGCATACTGTCCCTGGAACCCACTCAGCACCTTATGCCCGTCCGCGCCGCCATGACTGTACAGACTTCCCCACGTTCCGGTGTGAGACTCTCCTCTATATCAGTCTCCAACTAGCAACTTTTTATTGAACGCAATGTGCATGATTGGCAGGCGGAAGTGATAACCTGCATAATTCCGGGGACAGCCACTGATTAAAGGAGAAGGCCGGAAATGAAACCCAACTAAGATTTACCTTCTTTTTTCTTCGCTTCCATGTCCCTGAGTTCCCTGCGCAGAATCTTTCCTACGACGCTCTTGGGAAGTGCAGCTGTGAACTCAACCAGCTTCGGCACCTTGTATCCCGCAAGTTTTTCTTTGCAGAAGTCAATGACCTCTTCCGCCGTCATGGTTTGACTTGGCTTTGTAACAATAAAGACCTTTACGGTCTCGCCGCGATAGGCGTCGGGAACGCCGATGGTGCACACTTCCAGAATCTTCGGATGTGTGATCAGAAGCTCGTCGATCTCTTTGGGATAGACATTGAAGCCGCTGGCATTGATAACATCCTTCTTGCGGTCCACAATAGTGACATATCCGTCCTCATCCATGAAACCGACGTCGCCTGTCTTGAGCCAGCCGTCCTCCATGACTATTGCCGTTTCTTCCGGCCTCTTGTAATAGCCCGTCATGACCTGAGGGCCTTTGAAGCAAATTTCCCCGATCTCGCCGATTTTAAGATCCTTCTTGCCCGTTTCGAGATCCACGATTTTCAGATCCGTGCTGGGCAGGGGTACCCCCACCGTTTCCGGTTTTTCCTTTCCACCCCAGGGGGTGGCTGTTCCCATGGGGGTGATTTCCGTCAATCCATATACATTGATGAGGGGCACATTGCGGACTTTTTTCAGCTTCTCGATGGTATCCAGGGCCATGGGAGCCGCGCCGGTAACATAAGCCTTCACAAAGGAGAGATCCATATTGACAAATTTCTCATTATTCAGCAGGGCAACAAAAATCGTGGAAACGCCGGGCAGCAAGGTGGGTTTGAACTTATCGATGAGATCAAGGATCTGGCCCGGCTCCGGCCGGGGAACCAGGATATCTACCCATGCGGCATAGACACAGGTATTCTGCATGCCTGTCCAGCCCGCCGCATGAAAAAAGGGATAAATGGCCAGCATCCTCTCTTCCCCATCCTTTCCGGCGCTGAACCAGGTGCGGAACTGCTGCGTGTTGAAAGAAATATTGGCATGGCTCAACATGGCCGCCTTGCTGATCCCCGTCGTGCCCCCTGTATAGATGAGGGCCCCCAGGTCGTTTAGTGTCGGCACATTGCGCACAGGTGTGTCGCTTTGGGCATTGAGCAAATCCATGAAATGGTATACCCCCTCTTGCGGCGGAACCTCTGCCGGCGGGAACGCGGGTTTGAGCGGCGGCGGAAGATAATCGCTCAAAGAACAGAGGATGACTTTTTTTGCCTGCGTCCTTTCCCGCAATTTCTTGGCCACAGGGAACATCACGTCCAGCGTAACCAGGAATGTAGAATTTGAATCATTCAATTGATAGGAAAGCTCGGTCTCCGTATAAAGAGGATTGTTCATCACCGTAACGGCTCCTATGCGGAATGCGGCAAAATCAGCGATCACAATCTGTGGAATATTGGGGAGAACCATGGCCACCTTGTCGCCTTTTTTCACGCCCAGTGAAAGAAGCGCTTTCGCAAACCTGTTGACCAGGCTTTCGAGCTTCTGATAGGTGATCTGCGTACCCATGAAAATGAGGGCTGTATGGTTCGGGAATTTCTTAGCCGTTCGGGTGAGAACCTCAGGCATGGTTATTTTCTCAAACTCGATTTCTGCAGGTATGCCGGCCGGATAATTCTTGTGCCAAATCCTCGTAAAGCTCATGATACCCCTCCTTTATTTGGATTTTACATTAGAGCAACATCAGATGTGCCATAATTGGCCCTCGCAAAAAACGAAGCGTGCGCCATCCTCCCGCCGGAGCTTAGAGAAACAAGGGCATAACGGACATTCCAGCGCCTTTTTGATATTGATAAGAAATTCCTATTTGACAGGTAGAGAATAAGGGGCTCGGCACTTGTATGTCAAGAGAGTTTTTCTAAAAAATGCAGTAGGCGCCGCTGATTCAGCAGCCCTCGAGTTCTGTATTTCGTTCTTCTTGTAACTGTACTTAGCACTCTAATGATTATATCCAGGTTTTTGGGGAAAGAGACGGACACTGTAACGCCGAAAAATGCGATAAATTATAGTATTGATTCCGGTATTCTTTGTTTGAAAAATCAGGGAATTTATGCGAGATTGCAAACAGAAATTCGCAACAACCTACAAGAATTGTAAAAACCAAATATGTATTTCATTGACTATCTCGCAAAAAAGCCAACGCCATTCATTTGGGCTATCGCTCTTCTGCTGAATTTGCTTATCGGTGTCATTGATTATTTAACGGGTTACGAAACAGGAGTGGAAGTATTTTATTTAATGCCTATCGGTCTTTTATCCTGGCTTGTCAATAGAAGAGCAGGAATTATTATGTCGGTTATCAGCACGGCAACGATAATGACTTCAAATCTTTTTGCTGGAAAAGTTATTCAAAATTATTTGATTGAATATTGGAATATTCTTGTCTATTGCGGTTTTTTCATAGTCGTTGTTGACTTGATATCTGAGGAGAAAATTATTTCGGATAATAACAAAATACTCATAGGCAAACTTCAGAAGTCACTTGACGAGATAAAGACACTGAGCGGATTGTTGCCCATGTGTTCTGCCTGCAAGAAAATTCGTGACGATGATGGTTACTGGAAGCAGATCGAGCATTACATCAGTGAATATACGGATGCAAGATTTAGCCACAGCATTTGTCCGGACTGCAAGGAGAAACTATATCCCGGATTCGGAAAGAACAAGTAAACAATTTTACGGCCGCATCCGGTTAAATCAATTTCATTCTGCAGCTTTGCAAAGAATTTATTCTCAGCTCATGTGTTTCTGATTGCCGCAGTAATGTATTCGTGGATTTCTTCAATTTTTGAAGGTAGAGCGGCATGTTCTCTGGAGGAATGTTGATTATACAATTCTTCAAATCGGGCTGGCATACGTCCTGATAAGAGCTCGTCGAGGTAGCCTAACTCGAAATAGGCTTTTTTATCGGAAAAGTATTTATCTTCTCGGTGAAGAAGTTCTGTGATGGCTCTGGCGACATTGCATAGGCGAAGAACCCATTCTATCTCTATACCGTGGTAGGATCTGAAATAATAAATACCCTGTTGCTCTTGAAACATACCATCACTCGCCAATGACTCCTGGATAGGCGTTCCAGGATAGGGAATCAGGGTCTCTGCATATACTATCTCGGCTCCCATTTCAAAAATCTGCCTGGCGAGGCGAATAGTTTCTTTCATTGTGCCGATTGTATCTTTAGGACCGAATAGAATGAAATTTACTACCGGAGTCAAGTTCTGCTCAATGCATTGGGCAACACCTCTGATGATATCCTCCGGGCCTGTGCCTTTATTATAGTAGTCAAGAATCTCGGCAGATCCCGATTCAGCGCCTATGTACAACCCTTTAAAGCCGGTGTCGCTCAATATGGAGGCCATAATCGGGTTGCGGCAGATATCGTCGATCCGGCCCTCCGCATAGAATTCTACCTTGCCCGCGAGCCCCATGCGCTCTATCCAGCCGCAGAGTTCCCTGACTCGTTTCAGGCTAAAGGTAAAATTATCATCGGTAAACATGATCCTCCTGGCGCCGCTCTCAACCAGTGCCCTGATTTCCTCTGCGATGGCGGCGGCGTTCCTTATACGGACGGTATTGTGGTATTGAGCCTGGATCGAACAGAAGCTGCAGTTGTGATGACAGCCCCTACTTGAAGATATGCTCCTCGTCCGGTATTTTTCACCGCGAATAATATGGTGGGCCGGGTTCGGTAGTTCATCCAAATTCCTGTGCAGGGCCCTGTCTTTATTGTGAGTGATCTTGCCGCTTTCCCGGTAGCTGATTCCTTCAATGCCGGAGAGCGCCTGTCCCGAGACAAAGCAATGTACTAACTCACTGAAGGTCACTTCTCCTTCACCCCGGACACAGACATCAATATGGCTATGTTTTCTCAACATTTCATCAGACATGACTGTTGCATGGATACCACCCATGACTGTCATGATGGTCTGGTTAAGTTTTTTGGCGGTGCTGCATACCCGTTGGGCGGAGGGAAAACTGTGGGACATGGCTGTCACACCCAGTATTTGTGGCTGCAATCTTAGGATCATGCCTGAAAAGGTATTAAGTCCTTCCTTCTCGGAACAGATATCGAGATCGAGAACAGATACCTCCATGCCTTCCGCGAGAAGGGGCGCTGCCAGGCACTCCAGGCTCAATGGCGGAATTTCCGAGCGTCCGTTGTATCTCGGGTTGACGAGCAGCAAGTTCATTTTGATCATCTGGTTGTGCTTTAAATATTCTGCAGGATATGACTAAATATTTTGTTGTTCTTAATATTGATTAGGAAGTAAAATATACAACATTTTAAAACCGATTGCTTCAGAAGATTTCAAGAAAGCGCAAATATGCTCATGCCTGACATGGGTAACTTTCAATTTAAATCTCTTCTTTGCTGAAAGAACCAATCAACCATACCGAAAATGAATGTATTAAACCATTTATTCATTCTCTTTTCATAGAAATTTGTGCATCTTCTTGTGTAGCCGTGTGTAAGGATTTCATTTGTATTGCAAGAAGAAGGGCACAAACAAAAAAGGGGCTACCATGAATTGATAGCCCCTTGAATTCGGTAGCGAGTGCATTCCCCGCGGCTTGCTGCGGGGTAAGCGAGCGAATGCCGAACGATACTGTTCCCTAAGAATCGAAGCTTCTCCGCAGCTTGCTGCGGAGAGCTTCAATTTATCTGGTGGTCCCACCGGGACTTGAACCCGAGTTTCCGGCGTGAGAGGCCGAAAATTTATATTTACCTCAATTTACCGCAAAATATTTCTATTCATAATTAATACGTAAAATTAAATAGTTGTGGTGCTTCAAATTTACCTTGACTTACTTTCATTTCCTGCTATTTTGACCATGGAGGTTGGAAATAGGGTTGGAAAATAGGTCCCGGCTTTGACCTTTTTTTATTTCACATCAGGTTTATTATGAAGCGATTCAAAACAGAATATCCAGGTGTTTTTTACCGTGAGGCCGGCCGGATCGGCGGAAAAGGTAAAGAGAAGATCTATTACATAGTATTCAAGAAAGACGGAAAGGTTTATGAGGAAAAAGTCGGCCGTCAGTACTCGGATAACATGACGACGGCCAGGGCAAGCAGAATAAGGGCAGACAGGATCGAGGGACGACGATTGTCACGCAAAGAGATTCGCGACAGGAAAAAGTCTGCGGAGCAGGCCTGGACTTTGGCGCGGTTGTGGTCTGAATACGAATCGCAGAAAACCGCCTCGAAATCAATCAAGACCGATAGATGTCGATTTGACAAATATCTTGATCCCGCTCTGGGAACGAAGCAGCCCCATGAAATCATCAAACTCGATGTTGACCGGCTGCGTATGAAACTTGCCAAACGGCTGAAGCCCCAGACCGTTAAACACATCCTGGCCTTGTTGAAAAGGATCGTCACTTTTGGCGTCAGACGACAACTGGCTCAGGGACTGGGTTTTAAGGTGGAGGTCCCGCAAGTAGACAACGTGAAAACAGAAGACCTGACACCCGAACAGTTAAAAAGGCTTTTAAAGGAAATAGATAACTCAATAGATATACAGGCGACAAACATCATGCGTATGGCCCTGCTCACTGGTATGAGGCGCGGCGAATTATTCAAACTGAAATGGTCAGACATCGACTTTGACCGGGGATTCATCAACATAAGAAACCCGAAGGGCGGCGTATCTCAGAAAATACCCCTGAATGATCCCGCGAGAAATGTTCTTTTGGGCCTTCCTCGGACGGCGGATCATGTTTTTGTCAGGTGCGATGGGAAGCCATTTACAGACATCCGCCGTAGGGTAAATCCTATCAAGAAGGCAGCAGGCATACCGGACGACTTCCGGGCATTGCACGGCCTTCGCCACGTATACGCTTCGATGTTGGCGTCAAGCGGCCAGGTGGACATGTATACGCTGCAAAAGCTCCTTACACACAAAGATCCGAAAATGACACAGCGGTACGCACACCTGAGAGACGAGACGCTAAAGCGGGCGGCGGACCTGGCGGGGGAGTTGGTTACAGGGGGAGCAGGTTCAGGGAATCGGTGATCACTTGCTTTTTATGAACTTCAATATCTCATCGTGACTGACTCTCGCGTCCCGCATTGACTTGATAATGATCAGATCCAAATCTGAAAGCGTATCCATTAGAAGACCTCGTTGAGAAGTTAGTTGTATCTTTTCATCGTCAGTCCATTCTTTATTTACTTCTTCAAAATTTACTTCATGGAACAACGGCTCAATATCCTGCCTTGACACGTCGTTCCACTTTTCTTTGATCTTATCAAAAAGACCCTTATCCGCTTTGTGTTGGGCAATAGAAAAAAGACATTTCGACTCCAATATCTTGAAAACAAGAGGCGGGAAACCCACCTCCAGATTGATCAAATCCTTCTTTCCTCTCAGTAAAAAAATATTATCATGACCATCCCTAAATGCTATCGAAAAAATCCACAGCAAACCAAGCTTTCTAAATAGCTTATTCTCTATATTGTCAGGGGAAACGAGAAAAATCAGGTCTACTCTCTTATCGAATCCAGAGACAAAATATAAAGGTTCAAGAACTGACTTGGATACACTACCTTCCGTTGCGAACATCTTTATAAGACCTGCAGGGTTTGCGAAGGGATATGGCGATTTTTCATCGATATATTCGGGATTTATAGATAGCGGAACAGCCATTTTTTTTAGGGTTTCCTTTGCAAGACTCGCCTGTCCCTTCTCAAAAATATGTAAAGATTGTTGTGTTATTCCGGCTGCAGAAGCAACCTCACCCTGAGTACATCCCATTGATTCCCTAACAAATTTAAATAGATCGGATAGAGTCGGATTTTTTTTCATTTTATCGTAGAAAACCCTTGACAAACAAATGATAATCTGTATTACTAGCAATATATTGCTATAAAAACAAGTAATGCATGTCCCAGTTAGCCACATACTGGTAATTTTTAATTCATCTTACTCTACGATGGCACATAAGTCAACTAAAAAACAGAGAAGTATTAGAAAAAGAATAAAAAAATTATGGGAGGATAAAAAATGAACACAAAAATTGAGCCGACAATTGTGAAGGATCTTATTGCAGGATACCCGATGGAAAAAATCCTTGTAGATGAACACGCTGCAGCCAGAGTTCTCGCTGTGTCCGTCCAGACGTTACGAAATGACCGGACGAGAGGGCGCGGATGCCCTTACGTGAACCTGCGCAAAAGCGGGCAATCAAGGGGGAGTATCAGATATCGCATGACCGATATCCAGGAGTGGATTAAGTCACATACCATCCGTCCGGAGGTGGAAAATGGATAATAAAACGAAAAAACGCGCCCTGGCCGACGCCGCCACGCATCAAAACCAGGGCACGCGGGAATCCGAGGAAGCCCCCGGAAAACATGTTAAAGATAACATACTATCCCGTCACCAGACAACAAAATTGCTACTCGACGAGTCGCCGCTCATAATCCAGCCGAGCCTTGCCGCCCGAATTGGTCTGGAAGCGGCCGTTGTGTTGCAACAAATTCATTATCTTCTGAGAATCAAACAGCAACAAAATAGACACATTATCGACGGCAGACCATGGATATACAACAGTTATCCCGGTTGGAAAACCCGGTACTTCCCATTTTTTTCATTGAAGACAATTCAGCGTATTTTCAATAGCTTAGAAAAAACAGGAGTGATAACGTCTCAAAATTTCAATTCATCTAAGATGGATAAAACGAAGTGGTATTCGATTAATTATGATCATAAAATATTTGGTCCCGATAAACCCGATCATCCTGTTTCGGGAGACGATAAGGTCAAAATGACCTCATCGTCAGGTCAAAATGACCTCATCGATCAGGACAAAGCGACCTCATCTAATATATTAAAGACTACTCAAAGATTTACTCCAAAGACTAACGACGACGACAGCACGAATAAGGATAATAGATCAGGCAGGTCGTCAGGGTCGTCGTCTGACTCTGAAAATTCAGAGGATGAGAATAAAAAATTTTTCCCCCAAACAACAGGGGATGAAGCAAGCTCGATTATACAGGACGTAATCGCAATCGAATACCCACCAAGTCGTGAAAACATTCGCAATGTACCTTCGCTACGTAGACACTTTCGAAAACTGCTCGCTGCCGGACAACTGGAGATCCCGGACACCTGGATAGAGCAGCAGGCGGCAAAACAAAAAAAGGCGATCAGAGCAGCAGCGGAAAGGGAATACTTATACGCAGTGGAGCAAGACGAGGCAAAAGAAGCACTTAAATCTTTTGACGAACTGACGACAGAACAGCAACAGCAATACATAGACCGCGTGAAGCGCGACGCGGGTTGTATTGATCTGTCACCGACTATCCTGAGGGTGGCTGCAGCTCAGTACGCCGTTCAGGAGGCTCGGGAAGAAGGGAAACTGTAATGGCATCTACACATTCTGTCGGCGCTCATCGAAGGTGGAAATCTGAAAAGTCTGCGGCGTAACTTGACTGCCACGATTGAGCGCATTGCCAGCACCGATTTTTTTCGTCCCTTACGGTTAGGAGGTTATGTATGGATCATTTCGATAGTATTCAAAAAAAAGTAGAGCACATGGCTGAACTATTCCACGGGTTGCCCGTAGACCATAAGCTCATGACCATGCAGGGCATCTTGTATGATGTGAAGGATGAAAAGCAGCTATTCGAGGCCCTGGAAGCGATAATCAAGGATATTCGGAAAGGCAACATGACTGAAAAGGAAAAATATGAAAACCGGTTCGGACGGGCCACCAAATGGGCGACGAGCCGGCTGCGGAACGAAAAGGACCCAGAAAAGTTAAGGAAACTGACAGCTAGGCGCCTTGCCGCTGAGTACTCAGCGAGAACTGGATGGGCTCAAAACCTGCTGTACAAACTCATGAAGAAGGTGAAGCAGAAGGAATGCATGCGGCGTTTGCGGGAAAGACGGAAGGCTGAGGTAGTTTAAGAAGGGGTAAAAGACCATGAGTAGTAACAAAAAATATCAAATTCCTGATGTATTCGTCCCGCTCTATAGCAAGTACATGAAACCGTATGGTGGTTGTCGTTTCGTGGATCCCGGGGTTTTCCCCGCTTTGTGTGATCTGCTGGATCTGCTTGCCAA
>Ga0187886_1000124_pt1 | contig 109087 bp, 122 predicted proteins | sample June2016WEW_20_1_FD_133001 | JGI IMG/M metagenome (GOLD analysis project Ga0187886, IMG submission 133001) | Peatland microbial communities from SPRUCE experiment site at the Marcell Experimental Forest, Minnesota, USA - June2016WEW_20_150 | ecosystem: Environmental > Terrestrial > Soil >...
AAGAATAGTATCGATGTCACTCTTGAGGGAGTGAAACGACCGAAGAGTCCGTTAGTGATTACGGATCCTTCACTTCGTTCAGGATGACATCAAAGGTTGATAACGAATTATGGCGAAAAAGGCGAATGCCCGGCGCTACGCTCAAGCGATATTTGAGATAGCGCTGGAGAAAAACGAACTAGAGCGGTGGCAGACCGACCTACATAAGGTCGTCGCTGCCGTTAGCGAAGGCGATTTGCTCGCCGCGCTGGAGAGTCCGAAGATTAAACTTGAGGATAAATCCCGTTTTCTAGCGGAGCGTCTGGGCGCCATCAACCCATTGGCAATAAACCTTACACTGCTTTTGATATCCCGCTCGGCTATCGGAATCATCGGGGAAGTCGCGCAAGAGTATCAGCGCCTGCTTAATATACATCGCGGGATAAAAGCGGCGGACGTTATCACTGCCGTTCCTATCGATGATAAAGAGAAGAATAAATTGGCAGCTAAGTTGGGCGAATTGATGGATGCCAGGGTGGAAATATCGTCGCAGGTAGACCCGGCTATTTTGGGCGGTTTGGTCGTCAGGGTGGACGGCAAGCTGCTGGACGGCAGCACCAGCAGCAAACTATTGGCTTTAAAAAAAGAGTTGGTGAGCGGGGGAAAAGTATAATTCAGTGTAATTAGGAGGCAACGCCTATGGCAACACGGGGCGAAGATATCGTTTCTATATTAAAACAGCAGATTGAACAGTTCGGCACGGCGGTGACCATGGTGGATGTCGGCACCGTTATTGAGATAGGCGACGGCATCGCCAGGATTCACGGCCTGGCTTCCGCTAAGTATAACGAGCTGTTACAGTTCCCCAATGATGTTATCGGCATCGCTTTAAACCTCGAAGAGGATAGCGTCTCCGCCGTAATTTTAGGTGATTATACCGGCATCAAAGAGGGCGATGAGGTCAAGTGCACCGGACGCATCGCGGAAGTGCCCGTGGGCGAAGCGATGATTGGTCGTGTCGTCGACTCGCTCGGGCGTCCTCTGGATGGCAAGGGAGCGGTAAAGACGGAAAAGACCCGTCCCATTGAGCGCGTCGCCCCTAACGTTGTCTTACGCGCCCCGGTGGATACACCGGTTCAGACCGGTATTAAAGCCGTGGACAGCATGTTCCCCATCGGCAGGGGACAGCGTGAGCTTATCATCGGCGACCGCTCTACCGGTAAAACCGCCATCGCTTTGGATGCGATTATCAATCAAAAAAGCGGCGACCTGATTTGTATTTATGTGGCTATCGGCCAGAAGGTATCGCAGGTGGCGCGCGTGGTGGCGACTTTGAATAATTACGGCGCTATGGAGCATACCATCGTCGTTGCCGCCAGTGCGGCGGACTCCGTGGCTTTGCAATATTTAGCTCCTTATGCCGGCTGCGCCATGGGCGAGGAGTTCATGGAGCAGGGCAAAGACGTTTTGATTATTTATGATGACCTTTCCAAGCACGCCTGGGCTTACCGTCAGCTTTCATTATTATTGCGTCGGCCGCCGGGCCGTGAGGCTTACCCTGGGGATGTGTTTTATCTACACAGCCGCCTGCTTGAGCGAGCCGCGAAATACGCTAAAGAATATGGCGGCGGCTCGATGACGGCGCTGCCGATTATCGAAACGCAGGCTGGCGATGTCTCCGCCTATATCCCCACCAACGTTATTTCTATTACTGATGGCCAGCTTTACGTGGAGTCGGACCTGTTTAACGCCGGCATCAAACCGGCCTTGAACGTGGGCATCTCCGTATCACGCGTGGGCAGTAAAGCCCAGACTCCGGCGATGAAGAAGGTGGCGAGCCGGCTCAAGTTGGACATGGGGCAGTACCGTGAGGTGGCGGCATTCGCCCAGTTCGGCACCGCCGAGCTCGATAAAGCCACCCGCGCCCAACTGGAGCGGGGCCTGCGCATCCAGGAAGTCTTAAAACAGGGGCAGTTCGTACCCGTGCCGCTGGAAAGACAGGTGATGATACTTTATGCCGTTATCAACGGCCACCTGGACGATATACCATTGGGCAGAGTTGCCGCTTTTGACACGGAGTTCTACCGTTTTATCGAAGCAAGCTATCGAGAGGTCGGTGAATCCATCGCCAAGACTAAAGACTTAAGCGCCGACGCCGAAGAAAAGCTGAAAAAAGCGATTCAGGAGTTTAAGCAGGGATTTGGTAAGTAATTAGTACCGTCATTCCAGCGAAAGCTGGAATCCACACCCTTTTACCCCCTGGATTCCCGATCAGGTCGGGAATGACGGTTAAGCGGAGGATGTTAAATGGCTGAAAAAATGATTGCCTACTGCGGACTGGTCTGCTCCGAATGCGGCGCCTATATCGCCACCGTTAAAAACGATGATAAACTGCGCCAGGCGCAGGCCGAAAAGTGGGCCAAGCAGTACAATATCCCCGTAATGCCAGCCTCGGCTGTTAACTGCACCGGCTGCAATTCCAAAGGTGTGAAAATGGGTCATTGCTCCATGTGTGAAATACGCACCTGCGCTGTGGAAAAAGGCCTGGAAAACTGCGGGTATTGCGTATCCTACCCGTGCGCCAAACTAGAGGCTGTTATTAAGCATTATCCAGCCGCGAGAGAGACTTTAGACGCTATAAAGAAGGGGAAGAAGTAACCCATGCCCGATATTCGTAAAGTTCGCCGCCGTATTAGAGGCGTCCGGAACATCGCTAAAATCACCCGCGCCATGGAGATGATAGCCGCCTCCAGGATGCGCAAGGCGCAGGAGCGGGGACTGGCGGGGCGGCCTTACGCCGAGAAGATAGAGCAGGTTATTGCCGACCTGGCGGCGCTGCCGGATATCGGTCTGCAGCACCCGCTCTTACAGAGCCGGGACATTAAGAAAATAGCCGTGGTGCATATCACCCCGGATAGAGGGTTGTGTGGGGGGCTTAATGCTAACCTGAACCGGCAGTTGGCTAGCTTTATCCTCCAGCAGAAAGTACCGGTTGAAGTGGTGGCCGTCGGGCGTAAAGGACGCGATTTCTCGGTGCGTAACGCCTGCACCTTGTGCGCCGAGTTTACCCAGTTGAGCGACCAGCCAGGTTATCTCGATACCCTCCCTGTTTCCAATATCGTCATCGAAGAGTTCACCAGGGGTATTATCGATATGGTGTATATTTCTTATGCCCATTTTATTTCCACCATGGTGCAGAAGCCTGTGATGAAGCAGCTCTTGCCCGTCCAACCGGCACCGATTCCCGGCGGGCAGAACGTTGATTATATTTACGAGCCGGGCGCCGAGGCGGTTTTAGGCAGCCTGCTGCCCCGCTTTGTAGAGATGGAAATATACCACGCCATATTGGAGTCCATCGCCAGCGAGCAGTCGGCCCGCATGGTGGCGATGCGCAATGCTACCGATAGCGCTAACGAGCTTATTGGCGATTTAACTCTGCTTTATAACAAGGCAAGACAGGAGTCCATTACCCGTGAGCTTTTGGACATAACCGGTGGGGTGGTGGCGTTAGAATAATATTTAACCGTCATTCCAGCGAAGGCTGGAATCCAGGGGTGGCATGGCGTAACAAAGTATAGTTTAGTGAGGTTCTTATGGCAAAAGGAAAAGTAGTTCAAGTAATCGGCACGGTAGTGGACGTAGCTTTTCCACCCGATCAGCTACCGGCGCTTTATAACGCTCTGGAAATCCAGAGCGGCAAGGATAAAATCGTGCTGGAAGTGCAGGACCACCTCGGCAATAATTGGGTGAGGTGTCTCTCCCTCTCGCCAACCGACGGATTAGCGCGGGGGGCGGAGGCTATCGATACCGGCGCAGCTTTAAAGGTGCCGGTGGGGCGAGCGACGCTGGGGAGGCTTTTCGACGTTATGGGGACACCGCTGGATAACCTCGGCGAAGTGAAGGCGGAAGATAAATGGCCAATCCACCGTCTCCCTCCATCCTTTGAGGAGCAGGAAACCCGCACCCAGGTGCTGGAAACCGGCCTCAAAGTCATTGACCTTATCGTGCCGTTCACCAGGGGCGGTAAAATCGGGGCTTATGGCGGCGCCGGCGTGGGCAAGACGATTATCATCCAGGAGCTTATCCGCAACATCGCTACGGTGCACGGCGGCTTTTCCGTTTTCACCGGCATCGGCGAGCGTTCCCGCGAGGGCAACGACCTCTGGCGCGAGATGAAAGAGTCCGGCGTCATTGATAAAACGGTCATGGTCTTCGGGCAGATGAATGAGCCGCCGGGCGTGCGTTTACGCGTAGGATTGACCGGACTGACCATGGCGGAGTATTTCCGCGATGAGGAAGGGCAGGACGTCCTGCTCTTTATCGATAATATCTACCGCTATACGATGGCCGGCATGGAGGTATCGGGGTTGTTGGGACGCATGCCTTCCGCCGTTGGCTACCAGCCTACCCTCGCCACGGAAATGGGTGAGCTGCAGGAGCGCATTACCTCTACCAAGAAGGGGTCAATTACCTCCTTCCAGGCTATTTACGTTCCCGCGGACGACTATACCGACCCTGGCGTGGCGACTACCTTCGGGCACCTGGACGCTGTCGTGGCTCTGGAGCGGTCCATCGCCGAGCAGGGGCTTTACCCCGCCGTCGACCCCCTCACCTCCACCTCCCGTATCCTCGCCCCTGATGTCGTCGGCGAGGAGCATTACCGCGTCGCCCGCGAGGTGCAGCGTGTACTGCAACGTTACAAGGACTTGCAGGATATCATTGCCATCCTCGGCATTGAGGAGTTGAGCGAAGAAGATAAGCAGACCGTCAATCGGGCGCGCCGTATCCAGCGGTTCTTATCACAGCCCATGTTTGTTAGCGAGGTCTTTACCGGCCGCCCCGGCAAGTACGTTAAGATTGAGGATACTGTGCGCGGCTTTAGGGAAATCCTCGAGGGCAAGTATGATGACCTGCCGGAGCAGGTTTTCTATATGGTCGGCGGCATTGAAGAGGTGGTAGAAGCCGCCAAAGCGTTAGGAGCGGGGAGCAATGCCTAGTCTGAAGATAGATATCGTTACCGCCGAGCGTATCGTCTATTCGGCGGAAGCGGATGAAGTAATCGCCCCCGGCGTCGAAGGGCAGCTGGGCATTTTGCCTCACCATGCCCCCCTGATGACTATCCTTCAAGCCGGCGAGCTGGTAGTGAAGCGGGGTGGGCAGGAAGACAGCATGGCGATTTCCGGCGGCTTTCTAGAGGTAAGACCCGACCGTGTTATTGTGCTGGCAGACCAGGCGGAGCGCGCCGAGGAAATCGATATCAACCGCGCCGCTGAGGCGAGGCAGCGCGCCGAGAAGCGTTTAAAAGAAAGACATGTTACCGGCGTGGATGAAGCCAGGGCGGAGGCGGCTTTACGGCGGGCGCTGGTGCGGCTCTCCGTGGCGGAGAAAATAAAGACGCGGCGCAAGGTTTAAAGTTCTTGATGTAAAAACCTAAAGCCCCGATGATATAACCGGGGCTTTTTAGATTGTCGCTATTCTCTGTGCCTGTTCTTTAGCAGAAGTGCAGGCGGTATGTTGGTCAGGGAGTTTTACCTCCCCGCCTCCCCTTTTTAGGTTATTTGGGGGATTAGGCTACATTATTTCTAATCTTACTCTGGTCTGGGCTTTAGCGGCTTTTACCCTCAGCAAAGTACGCATTGCCTGGGCTATCTGGCCTTGCTTGCCGATGATTCTGCCCTTGTCTTCATCGGCCACGCTTAGTTTAAGCGTGATACCCTCTTCGTTAGTCTCCTCGACGACATTCACTGCGTCCGGGTTGTTGACGATGCTCTTGGCGATGTACACAACTAGGTCTTTCATGACTTCTCCTTGACTGGTTTGAATTTGTCCATGATACCTGCCTTACCTAGTAGTCTGGCAGTGGTGTCTGTCGGCTGGGCGCCCTGCTTAAGCCAGTGCAGGGCTCGTTCCTCTTTAATGGCGATGGTTGCCGGTTCGGTCCTCGGGTTATAATGTCCGATAATTTCCACGAATGCCCCGTCCCGGGGTGCCCGGCTATCAACGATGACCATTCTATAGCTGGGTTGTCCCCTGGCTCCCATGCGGCGTAGTCTGATTTTTAACATGCACTCCTTGACTTTCTAGTTTTTAGCGCTTTTACGGTCACTATTATGCACTATAACGTTATATCTGTCAATGGTAGGACAAAAGAATATTAAGACGATGTGTCTTTTAGCGTAATTTAGAGTCATTTTATACACTTTTGTCAAAATACATCCCCCTTTTCACCCCGCTGTCAACTGTGGGCTGATAACTGATAAATTACGCGCCATTGACAACCCTGCTCCCATGTTGTATACATAGGGCGTAAACACTGTAAGAAAGAAGGCTGCCATGGGATTTTTCTCACTTATTAAAAAGATATTCGCCGGGGAGAGCGCTGATGAGGAGGAGCTGGATGCCGCCCGCAAGCGCCACGGCATCGTGCTGACGCAAGGGGAGAAAGCGGAGGCTAATAAATCGACAACGGAAGCCGAGCGCTTCGCCGAGGAATATGATGTTTGGGAGGACCTGAAGAACTACCGCTGGAACTTCTTTGTCGGCAGATGGGCGGCGCGCAAGTTCCACCCCATCGGCGAGGACAAGGTAAAGAGAGATCTGGAAAGACTGGAGAGAAAACGACAGAAAGAGACGGAGAGGAAAAAGGAGGGGGGGTAAACCCTCCCTCCCCGCTTTATCCCGAGTAAAACCGAGGGACTTTGCCCCTTATTTTATTTAGTTACATCTCGATAAGCTTATCGATAAAAATCACCAGCGGCGCGATAACGCTGACCGCCCCCACCGTTGCCAAGATAATCGCGAAGAGATTGTACCTCGTCTCGTAGCCTTTAAAAATCGAGCCGTCGTAATACTTATCCACGCCTTCGTCTTTATAGAGTTTAGTCAAGCCTTTATTTAGCTTCGCCCTTTGCTTTTTGTTGTTCAGCAGCGTGCACACGGAGTACCAGTTAATCGCTACGATAGCCGCGATGCAGACGAACAAGATAATGGTCGGCGCGACATTGAATACCCGGGATTTTATGCCGCCCAGTATGCCGGTAATTGAGCCAGTGGTGCTCTCGGCAAATATCATGGCGATGGTGAACAGTATCAGCGTAACGACGATGGAGATGACCGAGATTTTAGTATCCAGTCGGGATGCCTGCTGAAACTCATGGCTGATTTGCTGATGAATGACCATCCGGGTTGTCTGCTTAAGGCTTTGGTTCATTTGCTCACGCATTTGGGCTTGCGCATCTGCCTCTTTGTTGCTTTGCTTACGAATTTGTTCTGGCATAAGCACCTCCTTGCGACTTGAGAGTTTGGATTATGATAGGCTTTTTTAGGGGGTTTGTCAAACGGTCTGTTATTTTCCCCGGAGAGCTACCAGTAATATGCCTGGCCCAGTGTGGACTCCCAGCGCCGGTCCCAGCCTGGCTAACTTTATCTGGGCTTCATTGAATATCGAACCCAGTCGCCCGATGAGGGCTTTTGCTTCTTCAAGCGTAGTGTTATACACCACCGCTAAATCCTGAATATCTGACGCATTTTTCACATAGTCAACCAGGATGTCGATGCCCTTGGCGCGACTGCGGGCCCGGCCGGTCGGCGCCAGTACCCCGTCTTTTATGGTCAACATCGGCTTTATATTTAGTACCGAGCCTAATAGCGCCTGCATCTTGCCGATACGCCCGCCAAGAGCCAGGTATTTGAGTGTATCGAGGAGTCCCAGTATATGGATGCTGGGAATCATTTGCTTTACTTCTTTGGCGATCTGCTGCAAGCTCTTGCCGGACTGCGCCATCGCATTAGCCGCTATCGCAAGCTGCCCCAGACCCATCGTGACTACTTGTGAGTCAATCACCTCGATAGGGCATACTTTTCCTACGGCTTCCTTGCCGCGTAACGCCGCATTATAGGTGCCGCTTAGCTTGCTGGATACATGAATGGAAAGAATCCCTTCGGCCTTTTTACTTAGCTCCCTGTAGACATCGATAAAATCCTGCGGAGCGGGCTGGGTGGTGCTGGGATGTATGGGGTCATGCAGTAACCTACGGTAAAACTCGTCCTGGCTAATGTCCACCACGTCGCGGAAGACCTCATCGCCAAAACGCAGATAGACCGGCACCATGGTAATACCGAGTTCCTTGGCTAATTGAGGCGGCAGGTCGGCGGTGGTATCGGTAACGATTTTTATGGTCATCTCGTAAACCCCCATTGAAAATTAGCGTTGATGCAACCTTTAGACTTTTAGTATAACAAAACAATCTGGGGGGTGTAAACTAGCTTTTACAAGATAACACTTTGTTTATTTCAACCTGTCCAACAAACACGCAAAATGTATCCTAGCATTACATCTGATTAACTGAACTGCGAATAATCAAGTTCTTTCCGCCACCTGAATCACCTATCGCGTCCAAGTATAGCTTCGCCACGCTGACTCTTAGATGCTTTTGACCAAATTCATAATTTTCTTTAAGCTTACTATACATGTTATTTAAGTGATGCTCTACTGTCTTATTATCGATGTAAAGGGCTCCCGCTATTGCCAAGTTCGTGTACCCGTTCGCCAGCAAGTTCAGAATTTCTAACTCCCTGGGAGTGAATTGTTTCAGGAATGCAGGTCCTGGTTTCTCGGCGAACATAAAGGCGGCAAGTGGTGCGTCAAGGATAAACTGACCTTGACTGACGGCTGATATAGCCATACATAACCACTCCATTCTATCTGGTGGTCGTTTTAGAAAAAGTGCTATGCCTCCCCCACTTTTTATTAGGGCCAGCCGGCGTAATTGCTCGATATCTTGAGCATTACAGAACCCAAACACAAGGACTATCCCCATTTTAGGATAGTCCGTATGAATTTGTTCTAATTCTTTGACGATATCTGCTTTAAGGTTCTTAATACTCACTAATACCACATCGGGAGCAAGAGTCAACACAGTTTTCCTTAAGGTACCAATATCGCGACTATTTAAGACCCCCAATAATTCTATTGGCTCTTTTAATTGGAGGACAGCCCTGCATAAGTCAGGATATATCTTATCCTCTTCCACCGTGTAGAGCTTTATTATATTAAGTTTTGTCTTCTCCACCCTTATATCTCCACCTTCACTTTAATAGGTGTGCCAACGCCTCGGCATCTTCCAGGCTCTCGCCTTATTTTGTTCCTCCACGTGTTCCTTTTCCTGGGTAGGCTTATGGTGACGAACCGGAACTAATACCTTTTCTCTGCTTTTTTCTTTATTTTCCATTTCACTCACTCCTGAAAGCATCATGTAAAAACTATTAAATTACCGGCGATGCTATGTCAATAATCTATGTTAAGCTTACCAACTGAATATAAAGATTGACATAAATAATATAAATTCGCCATATGGCAAATATTAAGATTACATAAATATGGGACTTTATTGAGAATCATGCTTCACCGATTGACATAACCATAAGTGTGGTGTATACCACAGGGCAAAGAAGTGGAAAGAGACGCGAAGAGGAGAAGGATTGGGAAGAAAAGGGGGGCAGAAATTAAAAAGATAATTGAGCGTTGGGTAAAAGAGATGGTATTTCACTCCATATACGCCCGTCGAGTTCTCTGCCTGCCTTTTTCTTGTTAATCCCACCCCACTGTTTAAAGAAAAATGGTACGTTTTTATTTTGGCATTGATTTCTAATATCAACAACCCAGTCTTTTTTCATTGGTCTGGCATTTGGACCGGATTCTCCACCAACAATAACCCAATCTATTCCGGCTAGAGAGAGATTATTGATGGGGCTAAGAAGCGGTTCAAGGGATAAGAATTTAACCGCCGCGCCAGTTCCTTTAAGGTGTTCAATACGATACATGTAATTTTCTGCTTCTACTGTTATACCCATCCAGATATTTGATACCCAAGGCAGTCGCGGACTCAATTCTAACATTCTTTCTGACCTTTTAGTCAGTATCTGAAAACAATGCCAATCCGCGCGGCGCATAATATCGAACACGCGTAAGATAAATTCTAGGGGGATATTCTCATGGAATAAATCACTCATTGAATTAACAAATATCGTCTGTGGTTTTTTCCATTTTAATGGGAGAGTTAGTGCGTCTTCATGTAAAGTTACAGAGAAGCCATTTTTATAACTTGGATTTCCCATAGCCTGTAAACGTAATGCCAAACGTTCTGCATAGCAGTTCATGCACCCTGAACTTACTTTTGTGCAGCCTGTCACAGGATTCCATGTAGAGTCTGTCCATTCAATGGCGGTGGATAATGACATTATCTCATCCCTCGATCACGATATTTAGTAAAGATGTATTTTGCAATATTTTCTCCTGTTTTATTATTAGAAGCAAAAAATAGATAATACACAATATTCCTGATAGAATTACGCATAGGTATTGGGTCTGGGACAAATTTGAATTTTGCTACATCTTTAAGCCGTTTCTGAAAGGCTAGTGCTATCGTTCTATTATCTTCTTTCTTGTCTATAGCTTCTCCAAAAAGATTTGGAGTTTGGTAATATACAACCTCTCTCCAAGATTTATCTCCCCAAAAAGAATCCATACGTTTTATGTCTGCAGGGTCAACTTTTTCTGGATGTCTCCAAAAAACATTTCGGTTCATGTCCATCAAGGGAAAATTTAAGAATATCTCAATGCTCTTCATTTGCCCCGCAGTTTTGATCACTTCCCAATTCAAGTGTAAACCATATGGATCAAGTAAGCAGAGCCCTCTTCGGTAGTCTTCCCATTTAACTTTCGGAAATACATCTGTTAGTAGTCTTTTGTTGCAGTCACCTTCTAAGATATGGGCCTCAGGCCGGTTTGCTGTTATTTTATTTAATTCAGCTACTTTGTCCCCATTAATATCAATAAAATAAAACTCTTTAAAAGGAGGTTTAGTGTCTAGTGCAATCTGCGGACTTCCACGTATTTCTTTTTTAGTCGTTTTTGATATGTGTGTACCGGAACCTGCGTAACCATCTATATAGACGTGATGAAGATAATGATAATTGGCACCTGAAAACGCTTTTGTATAAGCTGAAGAGTACTTTTCAATAATTGATAATTTTATTTCAGACCAGTAACCTATTTCATCAAATTTTTAACACCATCTTGATTGAGAGTATACATCTGTAATATGTAATTTTCAAGCATTTTCAGAACTTTTGTTTTATTTTATCCTCTTCTCCATAGCATCCTTGTAAATCTTCCCCAGGCCCTTGCCGTGCTGCTTTATCTTCTGTTTTTTCTTGCGCAGCTTGGCTTCACGGTCTTTCCGCGGCAGGATGGCGTCGCTATCGTTTGCGGGCAAACTGCTGTCCATCTTCAATCACTATTTCCTTACGTAGTTCGATAATCCTGTCTCTTATCAGCGCCGCCTTCTCGAACTCCAACGCTTTGGCGGCTTGTTTCATCTGCGTCTCCAGGTCGCGCACCAGCCGGGCTATATCCTCGCGGGTGGTGGGGGCTGCTATGTACTCACCCTTCTTTTCTGCCACGACCGCCGCCTTGACACGCTCCGTGATGTCCCTTACGGCTTTGCGGATGCCCTGCGGCGTGATGCCGTGCTCCCGGTTAAAGTCCTCCTGAATCTTGCGCCGCCGCATCGTTTCGTCGATGGCTTCGCGTATGGATTTCGTTATCGTGTCCGCGTACATTATCACGTGCCCGTCGATATGGCGCGCCGCCCGGCCCATCGTCTGGATTAACGACCACCTCGACCTCAAGAAGCCCTCTTTATCCGCATCGAGGATGGCGACCAGGCTCACCTCCGGCAGGTCTAGTCCCTCCCTCAAGAGGTTGATTCCGACGACGACGTCATACACGCCGAGACGCAAATCCCTCAAGATTTCCACCCGCTCCAGCGTATCCACCTCCGAGTGGAGATAATGCGTCTTGACGCCCATCTCGACTAGGTAGTCGGCGAGCTCCTCCGCCATGCGCTTGGTGAGCGTGGTGACGAGGCAGCGACTGCCCTTATCCACCCGACTCCTTATCTGCTCCAGCAGGTCGTCGATTTGCCCCTTGGTCGGCTTGACCTCGATAGTCGGCTCCAAAAGCCCGGTCGGTCTGACCAGCTGCTCCACCACTTGCTGGCTGTGCTGGTACTCGAACTCCGCGGGTGTCGCCGAGGTAAAAATTACCTGGTTGATGCACGTTTGGAACTCCTCGAAGTTCAGCGGGCGGTTATCGAGGGCGGAGGGAAGCCTGAAACCATATTCCACGAGCGTCTCTTTACGCGAGCGGTCGCCGCGGTACATGCTCCGTATCTGCGGCAGGGTCATGTGCGATTCGTCGATGAAAAGCAGGAAATCCTTGGGGAAATAGTCCAGCAGGGTGGATGGCGAGCTGCCGGCAGGCCTGCCAGCCAGGTGCCGCGAGTAGTTCTCCACGCCGGAGCAGTAGCCTGCCTCAATCATCATTTCCAGGTCGTACTCCGTGCGGGCTTGGAGGCGCGCCGCCTCCACTATCTTGCCCTGCGCGTTCAGCTCTTTAAGTCGTTCTGCCAGCTCCACGCGTATCGCCTCGATGGCTTTGGTCATCATCGTGCGGGAGGTCACGAAGTGTTTGGCGGGGAAAATACTCACCTCGTCTAACTCTTTCAGGATTTCCCCGGTCAGCGGGTCGAGGGACATGATTTTTTCGATATCGTCCCCGAAGAACTCGATGCGCAGCGCCAGCTCCTCGTAAGCGGGCTGAATCTCTAATGTATCGCCCCGGATGCGGAACTTCCCGCGGGATAAATCCATTTCATTGCGACCGTACTGCATGTCCACGAGTTGACGCAAAAGCTGCTGCCGACCGTAATGCTGACCCTTCTTGAGCGTGGCGACGAATCCCTGGTATTCACCCGGCTCACCTAGTCCATAGATACAGGAGACGGACGCCACGATGAGCACATCCCGCCGTGAAAGGAGGGCGTGAGTGGCGGCATGACGTAGCTTATCAATTTCCTCATTGATATCGGCGTCCTTCTCGATGTAGAGGTCTTTTTGCGGGATGTATGCCTCCGGCTGATAATAGTCGTAATAGCTCACGAAGTATTCCACGGCGTTATCCGGGAAGAACTCCTTGAACTCGCTGGAAAGCTGGGCGGCGAGGGTTTTGTTATGGCAGATGACCAGCGTGGGACGCTGCACCTTCTCGATGACGTTCGCCATGGTGAAGGTCTTACCGCTACCGGTGACGCCCAGCAGGGTCTGCTGCTTATAGCCTTTTTCCAGTCCCGCCACCAGCTTATCCACCGCTTCGGGTTGGTCGCCGGTCATTTGAAAATCGGAGACGATTTTGAATTGTGACATAGTTATATTATAGCACAGAAGTTCTAATCCCCGCCGCTATTACCCCACCCCGGATAAAAAATAATGCTATCTTGTAGCTAAAGCTTTTTCAACGTGTCTATCACTTCAACGATGGGTGGAAGCTGGCTGATTTCATAGACCTTGACCCAGGCCACCTTACCCTTCTCATCAACGATGACGTTGGCTCTCTCGGAAGTGCCGCCGTGCTCGCGGAAAAGCCCGTAAGCTTTAGCCACCCCTCCGTGCGGCCAGAAATCAGATAGAATTCTTAATTGTTTTAGCCCCATGTTATCGGACCATGCCTTTTTGGTCGGCACCGCGTCTACACTCAAGCCTACGGGCACGGTATTTAGCGCTTTTATTGCCTCGTAGTTTGCTTCCAGCGACTTCATCTGCGCGGTGCAGACACCCGTCCACGCTAAAGGATGGAAGGAAAGGAGGACCTTTTTACCGGTCTGGTCGGAGAGTTTAAAATTTTTGCCTTCTTGGTCTTTAAGAGTAAAGTCCGGCGCCGCTTCGCCTTTGGTTATCGGTTTATTTCTTTCTGCCATCGGCTGCCTCCGCAAGGGGAAATATTAGTTCTTAAAAAGTATAATCTTTCGACTCAAAGGATACAATATCTGCGGGTGCAGAAGAAAGGTTAAATGTTGGTAATAATCAAGGCAGATCCGATTACCCCCAGGAAAATGCCGTAGAGCGTCCCTGACCAGGGACAGGTGTTTGGTCTCCCTCAAGTGCGGGGTTGAGAATCGATAGCAGCTGCCTCCGGCTGCTCGCGTCTGGTCACCCGGTCGAAAAGCCAGCCCAAACCTCCCCCCACTACCCCTCCGATAATGATATATACCAATGTCATCGAATGCACCTCTTATTTAAGTATATACCATAAAGGAAGCAATGGAAATAATCCTTCGTCTGGCGCTCAGGATAAAACAGGGGGTCGGCGCCTTGCCGGGAATACCTCTTTTTTTAGTATTAGGTCCCGGAGTCTGCGCCGGCCCCCTTGGCTAAGGAGACAATGATTAAGTCGATTATTTCATTCTATCCAGCATCTGCCAGAGCTTGGCAGCTTCGAGGTCGTCTTTAGAGGTCGCCAGCATGCGATAGACGTTGCGGAACTGCCAGTCGTGTTTTACTTTACCGTCGGCAACCATCCTGCGGGCTTGATTAACTGCCCAGCGCGTCTGGAGGGGCTTGAGGATGTGCACGCTGAAGGCGATAACTGCCCAGAGACAGAACAGCAAGAAGATGGCAAATAGAAAATAAGTGTTAGCTGGCATCTAGCCCCCCGGTGCAAGTGTTTTCTACTTAAAGTATACCGACGGGGAGGCGGAATGGACAACGGGGATAACATTTATTTGGGTGAGGGTTTTTTCCCATACCAAGGTGTATCAAGGTGTATCGAGGTGTACAGGCCTGATGTCATTGCCAAGGGGAAAGGAAATTCGCACTCTAAAATCCCTCTCTTCTCTCCCCTTACGAAGGGGAGACGATTGTTTGTCCCTCCTTCGTAAGGAGGGATTAAGGGAGATTTTACTAATCAATACCTATCATGACGTTGGAAGCTTTGACGATGGCGTAGACTTCTTTGCCGGGTTTGAGTCCCAGCCGTTCCGCGGAGGACTTGGTGATGATAGAGACCATTTCCACGCCGCCGGCTACTTCAAGGATAATTTCCGAGTTGACGGCTCCCGGCGTGACCTTTTTTACCTTGCCTTTGAGGACGTTGCGCGCGCTGATTTGCATATTTCACCTCGCTATATTTAATGGTTTTAGTTTATAGTATTGTAGCACAATATTCTGTAATAAAAGTCACAATTTTAAATCTCAAAACCACAAATCAAAAGTAAAAGATGGAAGGGTTATTACGGGTGAGGAGTAATGGCCAATATCACGATTGTGCCTCTGGTTGAACCATAATACCAGAACACTCTATAGGCTGCAGGTGTTTTCTGTTGGGCATATGCCTCGAACACTCTTTCGCCGTTAGGTCCCTGTAAACTTGAAAAAGGATGAGTCTGGAGGCTATTGTGGCGGGGATTTTGAGCGAGGTATAAAAGGGTTTTCTTAATGGCATTATAGCGCGCTTTATCTGATGGATTAGCTTTAAGTGAGTTATACGTTTCCCTGGCTTTATCCACCCAAATAAGCTTAAACAAAACGCTTAACCTTATAAAGACTTAAGGTCGACTTTTGATAGCTTGCCGTTGGCGGCATCAGCCAGACCCTGCCGGACTAAATTTAAAGACTTGGGATTTTTAAAGAGCCATGCCTCGGACGCCGGAATGGTTATTTGCGGGTCTAAGAGTATCTGTCCCAGGCTGTTGTGGTATATATTAAATGTGATGTCTTCCCCCACTACTTGCTTAGGCAAGACCACTCGCTTTTTATTGTCCGGCTTAACTCCCTTTGAAATCCTGACGAAATCTTTAAATTTTATTGCTATTGCCATATATTTACCTAACTATACCTTATATATATTTTTTATATATTAAAAAATACAATATCATATTAGTTATATTATAATATGTGGGATAAAATGTCAAGTGGGATAAGCCCACTTCTTTCCGCTCTCCGTCATTCCCGGCTTGATCGGGAATCCAGCACTCAAAAATCCTCCTTATTCCCCCTTTTTCAAAGGGGGACAAACGTGAGGTTTAAGATGATGATTGAAGAAGTAAAGTGACATCGTCTCCCTTTCGAAAAGGGAGATGGAGAAGGATTTTGCCACCCCCGCCCCTTTACCCGTCTACCTCCTTATAAAGGAGGGTTCACCCTGAAGGGATTAAGCGAGATTTTCTTCATTGTCATTGCGAGGAACGAAGTGACGTAGCAATCTCACTGCCTGTTTGATATTTAAAAACCCTCTTTATCTCCCTTTACGAAAGGGAGAGGATCGCTTGTCCCTCTTTCGTAAAGAGGGAATGAGGGAGTTTTTAACCCCCACCCCCTTAACCCCTTCCTTTACCAAAGGAAGGGGGAGGATAAAGAAGAATTAAGGAAAAAAAGTTTCAATAACTATTGACATTTTCTCGGGATTGGGTGTTTAATAAAAGTGAAACAAGCGTATATGTTGCGTTTGCGAAACAACAAAAGAAAGGAGAAGGCTTTTGTAGGTTAGTTGTTGCTACCTTTTATCGGTAATGTAACCTCAAAAGCCTCCGAAATTGGAGGTTTTTTTAGTTATATAAAGCATGAAACCCCCTAGCGGTAGCCAAGAGGTTTCATATGCCGTCCTATGGGGACTAAGTAGAAACAGGGGAATTGTATCACGGGGTTGCCCAAAGAGTCAAGTAGGTTATCGATTACCTCCCGTAGACGAGTATTTGAGAAAGTGAGTGATATATGGCATTTTCAGAGGCAGTAAAGGACCAGGCTTTTAGTAGATCAGGCGGACGTTGTGAGTGTCATAGGCAACACGATGGATTGAACGCACCTCATCATGGTGGAAGGTGTCCTAGTACTTTCAACCGGAACGGTCAATGGCATGCACATCATATTGTATCTGTGCTTGCTGGTGGCCCGGATACTTTATCAAATTGTGAAGCGTTATGCATTCCTTGTCATGAATTAACGCAAACCTATGGCAATCGTTAAGTAACATACATAATGTAGTCATATTAAGCGGAGGGGATGCTACCTACCCTCCGCTTAAAAACGACGAACAAGTGAGGTAGAAAAATGAAAGGAATTTTTTTAGTTGTCGGATCTATCCTTACTATCATCGGACTAATCTGGGGAGCAGTCACTCAAATAGAATGGATTATTTATACAGGAATTCCTTTAATATTTCTTTTTGGCAGTGCAGGATTAACCTTTGTTACTAAAAGGATAGAGGCAGTAATTGTAGGTATGGTATTAGCAGCATTGTGGCCTGAATTATTACAATTGTTACAAACTGCTATCTCCACGTTACCAAAATAATTATTTCAACATCTCCATCAGGTTAAACCCGCTCCGTTTATCCGGCAGCCTTTTTACGTTGGCCCCCAGTATCTCGTAAATAAGCGCCTCGCCCACCAGCCAGGTTTTAACGCCCGGGCGCAGGCAGCCGGTTAAAGTCCTCCCACCTCTCCCCAGAGAAGCGTGGATATGCAAAACAGGCTTGCCGTCCTTATCCGGCGCGATAATGCCTAAACCCTCCACCTCGTGCGCGCCGTCGACGGTGAGCAGAACGGGGTCGGGCGGCATTTCTTGAGAGTCCCGCGGTCCCACGACCACCTGTCCGCCCCCAATCCCCCCGATTAGGATAACGTGGCCCACTTTTATGGCTTTTTTTGCTGCAAATTCCTCGATACAAGCCGGCACCATGTCGCCGTCTTCAAGTCTTAAGACAAATACCCGCCCGATTTTCCCTTCCGATGCTTTCATTTTTCCCCTCCCCTGGATTCCCGCTTTCGCGGGAATGACGCGGGCAGGTTGGTAACCTGCCCCTACTGTAAACTGTTAACTGAAAACTGTAAACTCTCTCACTTACTCCCCAGGTACTGCAAAGCCAGCTTGACCTTCTCCTCCAGCTTGAGCTTCGGGTCGGTGGGTAAAGCGGCTACCGCTTTCACAGCCTCACCAGCGGAGTAGCCTAAAGTGGTCAGCGCCGCCAGCACGTCCGCGTTTTCCTGGGTCGCCTGTGTAGCTGGTGTGATGACCCACCCCGCGCCTATCTTTTCCTTAAGCTCCAGGATAATACGGTTCGCCACCTTCTTGCCGATGCCGGGTATCATGTCCAGCATGTCCACGCTGCCGGTGGCGATAGCCATGGTTATCTGGTCGGGGGTTAAGGCGGAGAGCATGGCGAGCGACAGCTTGGGTCCCAGTCCCGTCACGCCCAGCAACGTCTCGAAGAGCCAGAGCTCCTCGGCGGAAGGGAAGCCGTACAGGGCGATGTTGTCCTCCCGTACATGCATGTGGGTATAGACCTTCACCGTATCGCCCGGCCTGCCGATGGTGGACAGGGAGGAGGTGGGCATATAGACCCTAAAGCCCACACCCCCCACGTCGATAATCGCCGCGTCGCTGCTTAAACTCTCTATCTTGCCGCTCAAACTGGCCATCATTGCGGGCCTCCCTGTCTTGTCAGTAGGCTATTTATATGTATCTCCTGTGCGTGGCAGATGGCGACCGCCAGAGCATCGGCGGCATCGTTGGGCTGGGGCACTTCCGCCAGGCCGAGCTGGAGGCGCACCATCTCCTGAATCTGCTCCTTGCTGCCGGCGCCGTAGTTGGCGACCCGCTGCTTGACCTGCGCGGGGGTGTATTCAAAGGCGGGAATTTCCTGATTAGCTGCGGCGAGGAGGGCGATGGCCTGCGCACGGCCGATAGCCAGCGCTGTTCTAACATTCTTAGCGACGAAAGGCTGCTCCACGGCAACAGCATCGGGCTTGTAGCGCTGGACTACTTTGAGGAGTTCTTGGTAAAGGCGATTCAGTCTTTCGCCCATGGGGGATTTTTCGGGGACGGTTATCGCACCGAAATCGACCAGGGCAAGGTCATTATCTTCGCCCTCGATAACGCCCCAACCCATCACCACCGTGCCCGGGTCGATGCCTAATATTTTCATTTCATGTTCTTAAAACTATGAGGCGGCCTGGATGGCGGCCATGACGGAATCCGGTATATCCACGTTACTGTAGACGTTCTGTACGTCGTCGAGTTCTTCCAGCCTATCGAGGAGTTTTAAGGCCTGCGTGGCGCCTTTTTCATCGAGGGTGACCATAGTCTCGGGAACCATTTGCAGCTCACTGGATTCTACCTTAATCTTCGCTGCTTCTAGTGCGGCCCGGACTTTTTCCAGGGTATCCGGCTTGGTATATACTTCCATAACGCCGCCTTGGGTTTGCACGTCCTCTGCGCCGGCGTCGATGGCGGTTAACTCCAACTCTTCTTCTTTATCTTTTTCTACATTGATGGTAATAACGCCGCGGGACTTGAACATCCAGGACACGCAGCCGTTCTCGCCGAGGGCTCCGCCGTGCTTGGTAAAGGAACTCCGCACTTCCTGTACGGTGCGGTTGCGGTTATCGGTCATGGCGCTGACCATAATGGCTATACCGTTGGGGCCGTAGCCTTCCAGTGTCATCTCTACAAAGCTGCCGCTTTCAGCGCCGCCGGTACCTTTCATAATAGCCCGGTCGATATTTTCCATGGGCATATTACTATCGCGCGCTTTCTGGACCGCCAGACGCAGGCGGAAATTTGTGTCCGGGCTGCCGCCGCCTTCTTTGGCGGCGATGATGATTTCTCTTGTTAGTTTGGTAAAGAGGTTGCCCCTCTTAACGTCGTCAACGCCTTTTTGGTGCTTTATCTTAGACCATTTAGAATGACCAGACATCGTCGTGTTCCTCCTTGGTTCCTCAAGTCCCCCTAGATGATAATTCTAGCATAAAATGGCCAGGGGGCAAAGGGGCAAATAATTAGGCGAGTTTTTTCTTCAAGTCTTCTCTTAGCTGGCGGATATGCTCCTTGAATGACGGAGAGTTTAGCGTATCGGTGGACATGATGATGGCGTCTTCATGGTTATCTAGATAGTAGCCGCGGCGTATGCCCATCTGCACGAAGCCATATTTGCTGTAGAGGCTCTGCGCCACAAGATTCGAAGCTCGCACCTCCAGCGTCATAAAGCTGGCTTTAAGCTCACTGGATAGGTCGATGGTGGCTATAAGCAGCAGCTCACCGAGTCCTTTGCCCTGGTACGAACGGCGTACCGCGAGATTGGTCACATGGGCTTCACCAGCCATCATCCAAATTCCGGAAAAGCCGACAATATATTGATGAGGAATCTCTGGAGAAAGTCGGCGCTTGTGCTGCGGCAGTAGCCAGGAAAGAAAACTGAATTTTCTTGGAGCTGTAGCCGTCGGAGCATCTATTGTTTTTGTGTCGTCACAGGCGACGAGATAATGAGCTATTTTGTTTTGCAGCTCCTGCCGATAGTTGGCTGGCGGCCATTGAGATGGAAAGGCTTCATGGTCGATTTCGTTTACCTGGTCGATATCCTCTTTTATCATAGGGCGTATCGTATACGGCAAAAAAGCGTCTCCATTTTCTTAAGATTCTCGTTCGTTTTGCCATTGTAGCATATTTTCCGTCCGGCGCAAATTAAGTCTTGCTAGCTGTTGCTAACGCTTTCTGGCTATGTCTATAATCAATATATGCGGATAATAAGCCGGCACGGGTGGCGGGTGACCACCAAACAAGCGATGGCGATTCAAATGGAACTGGCGGGAGAAGTAAGCCGTGCTGGTAAAATAAACGCCCCGCGTTTTATTGCCGGCGTCGATATCTCGGTAAATAGATTTAGTAAGAGGGGCACCGGCGCGGTGGTGGTCTTAAGCTATCCCGACCTACAGATTGCGGAAATACAGGTAGTGATGGACCGCATAGAATTCCCTTACGTACCAGGACTGCTTTCGTTCCGGGAAGCGCCGTTAATACTGGCGGCATTTGAAAAAATAACGCTTACGCCGGATATCATCATGGTGGACGGGCAGGGCATCGCTCATCCGCGCCGTTTCGGCATCGCCTCGCATCTGGGGCTGCTATTAGGTTTACCCACCATCGGCTGCGCCAAGTCGCGTTTATGCGGGGAGCATGAAATACCGGGCAACGAAGCCGGAAGCTATAAGGAGCTTAAGGATAATGGCGAGGTTATCGGGGCGGTACTGCGCACCAGAGCCGGCGTGAAACCGCTTTATGTATCCATCGGCCACATGATTGAATTAAATTCGGCAATGGAATGGGTTGTGGCGTGTTGCCGTGGCTATCGGTTACCAGAGCCCACGCGGCTGGCGCACCAGGCGGCGGGGGGCAACTTAAAAATCAAAAATGACTTAGCACGAGCTGGAGTAAAATATTAGTCTCATTAAAAAGAGGGAATATGACGGACTTAACAGAAAAGCTCAAAGATTTACAGAGCCGGGTCGCCATGGCCGTGGAGCATCTTTGACGTCGTAAATATAGAAAAGGAAATCGGTAAACTGGAAAAGCAGTCCGCCCAGCCCGATTTCTGGCAGGACCAGACTAGTGCCCAGGGTGTAATGCGCCAGCTGGCGGAAAAGAAGAGGACGGTGCAGCGGTGGCGTGGACTGGAAAAGAAACTGGCGGATATCGCCGAGTTAACGGCAATATCGCAATCAGATGAGGCTTTACTGGGGGAATTGGACAAAGAGTTGGTTGAACTCGACTCACAGGTCGATGAGTTTGAGTTTCAGTTGGCTTTTCGTGGCGAATACGACGCACGAAACGCGATTATAACGATACACGCCGGGGCGGGGGGCACGGAATCGCAGGATTGGGCGGAGATGCTAATGCGCATGTACCTGCGCTGGGCGGAACGCCGCGGCTTCGAAACCGAGATACTGGATACCTCGCCGGGGGATGAGGCAGGTATAAAAAGAACGGTCATCGCCATAAAAGGCGAGTACGCCGTCGGCTACTTAAAGTCGGAACACGGCGTGCACCGGCTGGTGCGGCTTTCACCCTTCGACTCCGACCATGCGCGGCACACCTCGTTTGCCCTGGTGGAGGTGTTGCCCGAAGCCGAAAGCGATATCGAAGTCAACATCAAACCGGAAGATATTAAGATGGAGACTTTCCGTTCCAGCGGGCCCGGCGGACAGCATATGCAGAAAACGAGCAGCGCCGTCAGGATTACACACCTGCCGACGGGTATCGTCGTTTCCTGCCAGAGCGAACGCTCACAGCACATGAATAAGGATTTCGCCTTCAAAATATTGAGGGCTCGCCTCCTGGAGCTGGAGATTGAAAAACAGGCAGCGGAAAAAGCTAAAATAAAAGGGAAGCGTATCGATGCGGGGTGGGGTAATCAAATCAGGAGCTACGTTTTGCATCCCTACCGTATGGTCAAGGACCACCGCACGGACTTTGAGACGAGCAATACCGAAGCCGTGCTTGATGGCGAGTTGGATGGTTTTATCAATGCCTATTTAAGGTCAATAATGGGTAGGAAAGAACAATGAAGAAAAAAATATTTATAGTCCTGGCAGCAATATCGTTGCTGGTTTTATTAGTTCCTGTCACGGCACAGGCCAGCAGCGGATTAGTTGTATCCCCTAGCTTGGCGGTGGTAAATTTCCCGACCAGTGTCATCATCAGCATCTCCGCCGAAAGTGATGTTAATATTACCGATATCCGCCTGCATTATACCGTCGAACGTAAGTCTTATGCTCAAGTTGTTGCCGAAGCCTATATCACCTTCGTGCCGGCGAAAAAGGTGGAAACGCAATGGGTCCTGGACTTGAGACGAACCGGGACGCTGCCGCCAGGAACAAACATAACTTATTGGCTAACCGTGGCCGATGCCTCCGGCAGCCGAATTGAGACAATACCGAGTGTTATCCATCTCGAAGATAATCGCTATGACTGGAAGACAATCCAGGAGGGGCAGGTAACGCTCCATTGGTATAGCGGTAACGAATCATTTGCCGGAGAGCTGATGGCAGCGGCACAAACGGCGCTGACCAGACTGGCGGATAATACCGGCGCCGAGCTGGAAAGCTCGGTGAATTTGTATATCTATGCCAATGCTACCGATTTACAGGGGGCGATGATTGATGCGCAGGATTGGACGGGCGGGGTGGCTTTTTCAGAATACGGCACTATTGCCATCGGCATCGGGACATCGCAGGATGAGGTCGATTGGGGTAAACGCACCATTGCCCACGAGCTGACCCATATGGTACTGTATCAGGTTACCTCAAATCCATACAATTATCTGCCGTTATGGCTTAATGAGGGCATGGCGATGTTTTCCGAGGGCACTTTGGAGCTATCCTTTGTCCTGGCATTGTCTAGCGCCGACGCCAATCATTCATTCTTAACGGTCCAAAGCTTATGCAGTCCGTTCCCCACCGATTATAACCAGGCGGTGCTGGCCTACGCCGAAAGCTACAAGATTGTATCTTACCTTATCAATGAATACGGACGGGAGAAGATGTTTGAGCTGCTCAATGTTTTTAAGCAGGGCAGCGGCTATAATGAGGCTTTATTAAAGGTTTATTGCTTTAATATGGACGAGTTGAATTCTTTGTGGCGTACTGAACCGGTAGCGGTATACGGTAGCTAAAAATAAAAATATATCTATCTTTTGGGGGAGGTGGTGGTGAGGGGATTTACATCTACCGTTTTGAGGGTTTTTATACTTTTCTGAAGATCGGCGAGCTTCAGGTCGTTTCTATTCCACGTGGCGCCGCACTGGATGCACTCGATAAATACGCCATAGACATCACACTCTATTGAGAGGTCGCCGCCGCATCTTTTACAGGCTTTAGACCGGATTAAACAAAGCATTTTTCTCCTTAAGTTAGAGGTAATTCAATTTATCTAGCTTACCATCGCTACCTATCCTGATAATATTAATAACGGTGTTTTTAATAAATCCAGTAAACCCTTATTCTGGTAACAACGCACCATCAAATCGATTGGTGGTTGACACTCAGTATTCACCCAAAAAATGGTGATGGTTGTCCGGATAGTCTTGCCATAATCAAAGCAGGGTGCTAGACTAAGGCATTATGAAAAGGCATGATGCCCCCAAGCCAAAATCGATGACGATTCATGATTTGCCGGTCGCTGATAGGCCCCGCGAAAGACTGCAGAGAATGGGGGTGGAGGCTTTATCTGCCCAGGAGATACTGGCCCTGATACTGGGACGCGGCATCTCCGGGGAATCGGTCATGGTAACGGCGCAGCGTCTGCTAAAGCAGTTCGGGGGACTTAAAGGCATCGCGGCGGCATCGCTTGAGGAGCTCTCACAGGTGAGGGGCATCGGCATCGCTAAAGCCTCCCAGATAATAGCCGCCGTTGAGCTGGCAAACCGTGTCGAAGGCTATTCGGAGGCGGCGGATAAAACGCCGCTAAAAACGCCCGAAGCTATCGCCAACCTGGTGATGGGGAGGCTTAAGGATAAAAAGAAGGAATATTTTCTGGCAATACTGCTTGATACCCGCAACCAGCTTATCCGGGTGGCGGAGATATCCATCGGCAGCCTGGATACCAGCGTGGTGCATCCGCGGGAGGTATTTAAGGAAGCGATTTCCGCCAGCGCAGCAGCGGTAATCTTTGCCCATAATCATCCGTCTGGTGATACTGAAGCTTCTGAAGACGATATCGCGCTAACAAAAAGGCTGGCGCAGGTGGGGGAAGTCGTGGGGATAGATGTGCTCGACCACATAATAATCGGCGGGAAGAGCTATACCAGTCTGAAAAGGGAAGGGTTGTTTTAAAGCTCTTCCCGCTTGATGAAGTAGGTTTTAGTTTTTAGGTTTAACGTTCGTGCCGTTCTCGCATAATCGGCTTGGTTTTGTCTTCCGGCACGCGTACGTAATCTTGTGTCAACGCGATATCCATGAAAACGATGGGCTTGCGGATGATTCTGAACTCCAGCGGCGTATGTACCATGCCCTTCGGAATATGGACGAAGCAGCTCTCTGTGATAACCAGTTTTTTCTGCTTACCTTTTTCGCCCAGATAAAGCCAGACCTCGGCATCGAAATCATTGACATGGGTGGCATCCGCATTCTGGAAGGCTAAGAACTGGTCGAAGTCGTGGGTATGGGGGTCGTTAATCATCAGGAACGGCTCGGTGACGCAGAACCAGTCCATACGGTAACCGGAATTCCACTCATGTCCCCAGATGTGGAAGGACTTGGCGGTAAGCTGCGGGTAGAGCTTGGTGAAGTCCGCTACGGGCTTGCCTTTATAGTATTTAGCATACTCTTTCGGTATCATTTTTTCTCCTTATCTAATTGATGTTCGCTAATGATTATATGTTGGCGGCTGAAATAATTCAAATGTATTGGTTGCGTTGTGCGGGGTGAACGGGTTTATGCTATATTGAATTTAGGGAGCTAATTTAAAGATGATGATTAAAAAGTTTTTACTGATATTTATAGCCTGTCTAACAGTTGCTTTAATAGCCTGTGTGGTTTTATACGCCCGCACATGCTCGGTAACAGTTATAGAAACACCAACACCGACGATTACCGGCGGCGGCACTTTAAAGCTAATGGGCGACGACCCCACCACGCTCGACCCGGCCTTATCGGCCGACGCTGGTTCTCATGAGTACATTATGCAAATATTCTCCGGGCTGGTGAAACTCGATGATAATCTGGAACCGGCGCCGGATATCGCCAAGAATTGGGATACCAGTCAGGATAGCCGCACCTTCACCTTCCATCTGCGGGAGGATGTAGTGTTCCAGGACGGGCGAAAGGTAACGGCAGATGACTTTAAATATTCCTGGGAGCGCGCCTGCGACCCGGCGACCGGTTCGACAGTGGCTGGCACTTACCTCGGTGATATTATGGGGGTCAAAGAAGTGGTGGAGGGCAAAGCTAAAGAAATCAGCGGCGTAAAGGTAATTAGCGACTATACGCTGCAGGTGACAATCGATGCACCTAAGTCTTATTTTCTCTCCAAACTGACTTATTCAACGGCGATGGTGGTGGATAAAAACAACGTGGCTCAAGGTGAAGACTGGTGGCGACAGCCTAACGGCACCGGACCTTTTAAACTCAAGGAATGGCAGCAGAGCAAATTACTGGTACTGGAAAGGAATAACAGATACTACGGTCAGATGGCCAGCCTAGAATTTGTCGAGTTCCAGATGTATACCGGGAATGAGATGAATTTATATGAAACCGGCCAGATAGATGTCGCCGGTGTATATTCCACCTATATCGATAGGATTACCGATAAAGCAGGACCTTTCTATAACGAATATCATACCTCACCGGTGTTGAGCTTCAACTGGATAGGTTTTAATATCTCCAAGCCCCCTTTCGATGATGTGAATGTGCGTAAGGCTTTCATCATGGCCATCGATAGAGACAAGATAATTAACCTGACGTTCCGCAACATGGTACAGCGCGCCGACGGCATTTTACCGCCCGGCATCCCCGGCTATAATGCCAACCTGGTTGGACCGGAGTATAACGTTGAAAAAGCTAAGGAGCTGATTGCCGCTTCCAAGTACGGGAGTGTGGCAAATCTGCCGCCTATCACCTGGACGACCGCCGGCTACGGCGGAGAGATATCTCAAGCATGGGAAGCGATTATTGAGCAGTGGCGGGAGAATTTAGGGGTGGAGGTAAAGGTGAGACAGCTGGAGTCGGACAGATACATCTACCACCTTAAAGAAGAACTGGACAATATATATGATATGGGATGGATAGCTGATTATCCTCACCCGCAGGACTTTATAGATATGCTTTTCCACAGCGGTGCTGAAAATAACTACGGCGGCTACTCTAATTCTGCGCTGGACGCTTTACTGGATAAGGCGGCACTGGAGCAGGATACTGATAAAAGCCTGAAAATGTATCAGCAGGCAGAGCAGATGGTGGTGGATGATGCCCCTGTTCTGCCGCTATGGTTCGGGCGGAACTATATATTAGTAAAGCCTTACGTTCAAGGCTTTGAGCCTAACGCCATGGGTAGCGTTATGTTGAACAAAGTTAAGTTATTGGAACACTAGGGGGTTGGTAGGGGAGAAAATCCCAATAACCAATAAAGTATATCTGCTCCTTAACGTCTCGCCCGAGTGGGGACTATACAGCGCCGGCGGGACATCCAGCATGGTATAGGCGCCTTTATGACCGGATTCCTTAAAGCGGTAAACCGCGCGGGCACGGTCAACAAGGACGCTGCCGGTGATGGCTTTACGGATTTTCCTCTTTATCATACAGGGTTACAGATGCTTTTCCATAATCAATGCGTCATAGAATTTACTATTAACACACATCCAGTTTTTAAAATGCGCAACGGTTTTAAAACCATGTTGATTGTATAGGTGTTTGGCGGCTTTTTGCGTAGGATTAACCCCTACGTTAATTATCTTTATTCCCTTAAGGTTTTGGATTTCCGCTAAAACGGTCTCGATTAATTTTTTGCCTATGCCTTGTCCGCGGTATTCTTTACGGAGATATACGCCGTACATTTCACACACATGATTTGTTTTCAGTCGATTATTACGGAAGATACCAGCCAGACCGATTGGTTTGTTATTATCTATGGCAAACCAGATATTTTTTATTCTTTCCCGCCAGATATTTTCGGGGGTTGGTTGTTCTTCCTCATAGGAGCTGGAAAACGCAATCGGCTCGTTTTTCAGGGATTCCAGTCGTAAGTCCCGGTAGTCCTGCCAGCGGTCTTCATTGAGTTTTACTATCGTAATCATTTGAGCGTCATCTCGCGGGTCGTTCTTTTTTAATTTCCATCCAGTTGTTTGGATTACTTAATGGTTTAAATCCTGATTTACTATAAACACCATGGGCATCTCTGGTTATCAATAACCACTGATATACATTTTTCAAGTCATTATTTTTAAGGATGTCATTTATCATTAATTGCCCGACACCCTTTTTTCTGTAATTTTCCTCTACAAAAACATCAAGTATATAGGCAAATCTTGTTTTATCGGAAATCACTCTGGCATATCCAATTTGCCCATTATTAAAAAAGACGCCCATCATTAAAGCGGAGTTCGACGCTCCTTTTTTTACTTCATCTATTTTTATGCCTGTGCTCCAATATGCCTTTGACAGCATCGTAGTTACTTTAGCAAAATCCATATTAGCATAACCGGACTTAATGATGCATTGGTCTAAACTAAAATTTTTCATCTCAATATTTCAGTATCGATTGGGCTTGCCAGCCTTAGCTTTAGCGTAGGTATAAGCCCCTCGACTTCGCTCGCTCGGGGTAAACGGAGGGGGTGGGATTCGAACCCACGGTCCTTCAAAGAAGGACAACGGTTTTCAAGACCGTCACCATAGGCCACTCGGACACCCCTCCCAGACTTTAAGATTTTACCTTACGGCAACCCCAATAACAAGGGCATCTTGATTAACTGTGTCTTCCCAAAGAAGCCATGGGTCCTATAATCTAGCAGACTGGCCGCCGTCCTCGACAAAGACCTGGCCGGTGATATAGCTGGAGGCATCGGAAGCCAGCAGGACTGCCAGACCCGCCAGCTCGCTTGCCTCCGCCATACGGCCCATGGGGATTTCCGCGGCGCAGTAGGCGTTAATATATTTATCCATATCCGGCATATTCGGCGGACGAGGTCCCGGATTATTGCGGCCTAGCTCGGATTTGTGCATCCCGGGGGCGATGCAGTTAACGCGGATGCCGTCTTTAGCGTATTCCATGGCGGCAATGTTGGTGAGGAGAATAACGCCTGCCTTGGCAGCTCCGTAGGCGGCGGGTCCAACCTCTGGCACCTCGGCACGCAGCCCGGCGATGGAAGAAATATTGATAATAGAGCCTTTTTTATTCTTCACCATATGCGCCAGGACATGTTTCAATGCCAGGAAAGCGCCGGTTAAATTGGTATTGATAACCGCGAGCCAGTCCTCGGTAGGTGTTTCATGTATCCTGGTTGGCGGTCGGGCGATGCCGGCATTATTGAAAAAGATATCGATTTTCCCTAGCTTTTTAACTGCTTCCGCCACCATATTTTTCACTTCGTCTTCTTGAGTTACATCGGCTTTGATGACAATGGCGCGGTGCTTGTATTTACTGATAATTTTTAGCGTTTCCGCCAGTTTAGCTTCATCGCGTCCCACGCAAGCCACATCCGCCCCGAACTGCGCCATCGCCTCGGCGAAGGCTCTACCCAAGCCGCGGCTGGCGCCGGTAACGAGAGCTACCTTTCCAGAGAGATCAAAAATCCCCTTATCAGTCATTTCTTTTCTCCTTGAAGCAAAAAATTTACTGGTTTATTCTATCACTTTCCCGTTGTTTTAGGTAATTTTAGTCCCCGCGCGGTCAGCGAGCCGAGGAGAGTGATACCCGCCCCAACGTACATCAATGTAGCGTAGCTCCAGACTTGAGAGACAGCGCCCCCGATAAAGGGTCCGAACATGCCGGAGAGCGCATTGACCGAGTTCATCAGGCCGGAGGTAGTGCCATACTCCGGATGTCGTCTTAAAAGATAGCTTAGCGCGCCGACAAACATGCTGGAATAGGCAAAAGCCAGCACTAACTGAATGGGTATAAGCTGCCAGTACTGGTTGGCTAAGCCGTAAGCGATGAAGATGCCAGCCGAAAAAAGAAGGCCTGCCTGGAACATCCTGGCTGGATTGAATCTCTCGATAAGACGCATAAACACGATTTGTCCTAACATATTGGTCACTTCTACGAGGGCTATCCACACTTTCGTGGCGCCGATGCCGGCCTGATAGAGCGGCCAGATGGTCCAGATGGCATTACCCCCCAGCTGCCTTAAGAAAAAGGCGAGGTATAACTTGTAGTCGGCCTTTATCAGCGCTACCGGGAACATGGCGACCTTCATACGTTCCGTGGCTTTTTCTTTGAGGAGAAAAGATATCAGGAAGGCAAAAAAAGCCATGACAGCGCTGACGATGAATAAAGAAGCGTAGTTTTTTAAAATGAGTGCCGTCACCGCACCGATGAGCCATCCCAGGGCGCCGTAAGAGATGAAACTGCCAATTTGCCGCTGGTTTTCATAGGTATAAGCCATTATGACCGATGAGTTGATACCAAGTCCGAACCCGATAAAAGCTCTAGCGGCCAGTAGGGTCATTGGCGTTTGGGCGAGCAGCTGTGTGAGATACGCCACCGCCGTTAAGCCGAGTCCGATACGTATATAGTTCATCCTGCCATGAATATCGGATAATCTGCCAAACAGGAATGAAGAAATCAGAAAAGCAATGCCAGATGCTGCGGCGATAAAACCTACCTGTAAGTTCGAGGCGCCTTTTTCCTGGGCATAAAGGGCGATGAAGACATTCGAGGTTTCTACGGCATAGTTAGAAAGCAGGTTAATCGCCGCCAGACAGAGCGGGATTGAGACCCACGAAGGTGGAGTGAAACGGCGCATATAAATATTATAACGTGGGAGGCGGGAGGAGGGGAAGTTAATATTAATTAGTTTATAGTTATCAGCTAACAGTAGAGGCAAGTTACTAAAAATACCCGCGTCATTCCCGCAAAACTTGTCCCGTACTTGATACGGGAGCGGGAATCCAGGGGTGGGAAAAGGGGGTTACAACGGCTTATTTCTTTTCACGGCGGCGGAGCTCGAAAATGTTATGCACTTCGCCATCCGGGCAAGCGATGTTGATAACGTCCGGGTCTTCCTGCCAGGGGAAAGTGCCGCCGATACTTAAAGCTAGAGCGACCGGATAGATAGTGTTATAAGCCATACCGCACATGTGTGCCGGCGTAAAATAATCGAAAACCCATTCGTCGCCGATTTTATGGCCGGAATGGCAAGGGTGCTGGTTGGATATCAGTTTAATGACGACTTCATATTGTTTAGCTGGCATTGGCTTACTCCTGTTGGAATGATTATTTCGAGAGTATTATACAGAGAAGTGGAATAAAATGCTATATAGTCGTAAAACGCCTCACCGACGGAGGTAAGTTGTAGTTATTACGTCGGTGAGGCGTATATGACGCTATTCTATTGTTTATTTTCTTAGTGTGTTTTTAAGCTTTGCGGTATAGGTAGAAGCCGGCAGCAGCCAGACCTACGCCCACGCAGATGTTAACGATGCCAAGGAATCTAACGAGAGTGACGGTGCCCAGATTGGCTTTTGCCAAACCCAATAAAGCTCTTTGTGCGGCATAGTAGTTATATATGGCGCTAGGTAAGGCTTTTCCTGCTTGTATCTGGGGCTCTTCAGCTGCCATCTGTTTATTAAATGCAGCTGTGACCTGATCGTATTTGGGGCTTACCTGATCGAGCGTAAGCGGGGCTACCTGGGTGGTAATTTCATTTTCCGCCGAGTTGGCCATGGGAAGAAAGACGATGCCGAAGACAACTCCAACCAGACCCAGGATAAGGACAATGATACCGAGAACGCGCATTAGATGATACCTCCTTTAATGAAATACATAGAATTACTAGGTATCATATAGGAAATAAACAATTGTGTCAAGTGGCAAAAGCGATAAATTTCTCAAAATTGGCAATTGTTACAAAAATGCTCCCGTGAGCAGCCGGATGTCAGCTTGCCCTTTACCATCATGCGCAGATAACTTATAATGATTTTGAACGAAACTGTCCGAAAATCTTGAATTGTCATCCTGAACGAAGTGAAGGATCTCGGTTGGGGGAGGTTCATAGCTTCAAGTATATCCGAATCTGGGATTCTCACGGTCGCTTCGCTCCCTCAGAATGACGTTTTCAGACGGCTTCTGATGAGATTTATGCAGGTAGGTATCAGATATGCCATCAAGATTAGATGATATTAACGAGCAGAGAAAACAAAAGCTGGAGCGACTCCGCACCAGCGGTATAAACCCCTATCCTAACCGCTTCGAGCAAACGCACACGGCGCAGGAGGCTATAAAAAAGCTGGAAGAGCAGGAAAAAAAGCCCCAGGCAAAATCAAAGTCAGTTAGCGTGGCGGGGAGGATTATGGCGGTGAGGAAAATGGGCAAAGCCTCTTTTGTCGATATCCGCGATGGCTCCGGCAAGATACAGCTTTTATTCCAAACGGCTAATTATAAAACAGACAAGCAGGATCTCTTTAAAGATTTGGATATCGGCGATATTTTAGGGGTAGAAGGCACATTACTACGCACCCGCACCGGCGAACCAACAATCTCCGTTACTGACTTTATTCTGCTTTCGAAATCGCTACGGCCGTTGCCGGAAAAATGGCATGGCTTGAGCGATGTCGAGCTACGCTACCGTCAGCGCTATGTCGACCTTATTGCCAATGTGGAGGTCAAGGATGTCTTAAAGACGCGGAGTAAAATTATCACTGCCGTACGCCAGTTCCTCGACGAGCATGGCTTTATCGAGGTAGAAACGCCGGTGCTGCAATCGGCGGCGGGCGGCGCATTAGCTGCCCCCTTCATCACCCACCATAACGCGCTCGACCGGGACTTATACCTGCGTATCGCTACCGAGCTGCATCTTAAAAGATTAATCATCGGCGGATTTGATAAAGTCTACGAGATAGGGCGGGATTTCCGCAACGAGGGCTTTGATACAGAACATCACCCGGAGTTCACTATGCTGGAAAGCTACGAGGCTTATGCCGACTATATGGACGTGATGAAGATGGTAGAGGAAATGGTGCCATTCGTAGCGCAGCAGGTGCTGGGTGTGACGAAGATCAAATATGGCGAAAATTCTATCAAGTTAACACCTCCCTGGCGTCACGTTACCCTGCGGGACGTTATTAAAGAATATACAAGTATCGACTTCGTGGTTTATCCCACCGCTGATGGGCTGCGTGAAAAAATGCGTTCAAAAAAAATTGAGGTCGACCCTAAAAAGAGCTGGCCCAAACTGGTCGATGAGTTATTGAAAACAGTTCGGCCGAAGCTCATCCAGCCGACCATCGTTTGCGATTATCCGGTCTCCATGTCGCCATTAGCCAAGAACAAACCCGGCGAAGAGAGAGTGGTGGAGCGTTTCCAGCCTTATGCCGGCGGTCTGGAGCTAGGCAACGCCTATTCCGAGCTTAACGACCCCCTGCTGCAGCGAGAGAGGTTTATCGAGCAAATGCAGGAGCGGCATGGCAACGACGCCGAGAAATGGACCATCGACGAGGACTTTTTAACGGCTCTGGAGTACGGCATGCCTCCCACCGGCGGTCTGGGCATCGGCATCGACCGGCTGGTGATGCTGCTGACCAACCAGCAGTCGATAAGAGAAGTTATTTTGTTCCCGCAGTTGAGGGAGAAAGAGGGGTAAACATTGTGACTCATGAAGAAATTGCACAAAAAAGACAAGCAGAAAGAGACGCACGTCACCTTTTTAAAAAACAATATCAGGTAGAAGTAAAGGATAATGAGACAAAACTTCCAATAGGTAAAAACTCCACACATAAATTTGACCTTTTTGCGCTCGATAAGTTCATTGGTGGAATAACAACTAGTCCATGGAAGAATAAGAGTGGGTCAAATAATACAGGAGGACAAGACAGAGCCTCCACAGAATTGTTATGGTTAACTCTTTGGTCAGGTGAAGCACACCGGGTCATGATTCTTACTGATCAAGAAATGGCATCGAAATTATTAAAGCGATGGCAAGGATGTCCTTTTCCGCATCGGATTGAAATTATTCATTGCGACTTAAATGTAGAAAAACTTTATACTATAGGCGTACTTGGTTAAAACTTGAAACGTATGAAGATAAGATTACTCAAGGTGGATAAATCCCTTTTCCCGTCTCCTCTCCCCACCGCGGGAGAGGATTAAGGTGAGGGGGTAAAATAAAATGAAAAATGCCCTAACAAACTTGGCCAAAGGGCTACGAGCAAGGCAGACCGAAGCCGAAACGGTCATTTGGTATAAAATATGTAACAGGCAACTGGAAGGAGCTAAGTTCCGCCGGCAGCAACAGGTTGGAGATTATATCGCTGATTTTGTTTGTTTTGAGAAAAAGGTGATTATTGAAATTGATGGCGGTCAACATAACGAAACACCTAATAAAGAGCGAGACGAGCAAAGGACTCGCTTGTTAGAGCAAAAGGGTTATCGGGTTTTAAGATTCTGGAATAATGATGTTCTACAAAACACAGAGGGAGTGTTATATACTATTACAGAAATTCTAAAACAAAGAGTTCACCCTCACCTAGCCTCTCCCGTCAAGGGAGAGGAATAATTTAAGAGATATAAAAATACAAGAAGTCGGGACTTGACAGCTTCGTCAAGGGCAAGCGATACTGGTAATAACTACCTATGGGGCGTCTAAGAGGGGCGGAGCCCTTCAGGGTTAACCTGTAGGATAAAGAGGATAGGGTTAAAAACCGAGGAATAAACCCATGCTTGACATAAAAATTATCAGGGAAAATCCCGACCTCGTTAAAAAAGCAATCGAAAATCGACACGATAGCGCGCCGATTGATGAAATCTTACGCCTCGACGCTTTACGCCGCCAGAACATCGTTAAGCTGGACGGCTTACGCCAGGAGAGAAAAACCATCTCTAAAGAGCGGGAAAAAGCGCAGGAGAGAGGTCGCGCCCTCCGTACCGAAATACAAAACCTGGAAGATGAAGTCAATAAACTAGACTCCTGGCTCGAGGCACTCCTCCTTCAGATACCAAATATCCCTCAACCCGATGTCCCATTGGGGAAGGACGACACGGAAAATGTAAACATACGCACCTGGGGCGAGCCCAAGAAGTTCGACTTTAAGCCAGCGCCGCACTGGACGCTGGGCGAAAATCTGAAAATCATCGACTTCGAGCGGGGGGTTAAACTTTCCGGCACGCGCTTTTATGTACTCAAGGGGATGGGCGCCAGGCTGCAGCGCGCCTTAATCACCTTTTTCCTCGACCTGCATACCGGCGAGCACGGCTATAAAGAGATTTACCCGCCTTACATGGTCAAGCGGGAGTGTATGGTCGGGGCAGGGCAGCTGCCCAAGTTCGCCGAGAATATCTACCATGACGCTGAGGAGGACTATTGGTTTGTGGGGACGGCGGAAATACCCCTCACCAACCTCCACCGCGATGAAATCCTCACCGCAGAAGACCTGCCCATTTATTACTGCGCTTATACCGCCTGCTTCCGCCGTGAGAAAATGTCCGCCGGCAAGGACACGCGCGGCATAAAAAGAGGACACCAGTTCGATAAGGTGGAGCTTTATAAATTCGTCGCGCCGGAGACATCCAACGACGAGCTGGAAAAGCTTACCCATGACGCCGAGGAGGTTTGCCAGAAGCTGGGGTTAGCTTATCGTATCCGTTTACTCTGCACCGGCGATATCGGTTTTGCTTCCACGAAATCTTACGATATCGACGTCTGGGCGCCGGGCTGCGAGGAATGGCTCGAGGTCAGCTCCTGCTCCAACTGCGGTGATTTCCAGGCGCGACGGGCTAATATTAGATACCGTCCGGGACCGGATGCCAAGCCCCAGTTCGTCCATACGCTTAACGGGTCGGGTTTAGCCTTGCCGCGGATAATGATTGCCGTCATGGAGAACTACCAGCAGGCTGATGGGTCTATCGCTGTGCCGGAAGTTTTACATAAATACGTTGGGGCGAAGGTAATAAAATAGGGCTTTTTCTAGCTTGATTTGAAAAGACTATCTTCTAATAAATCTTGAAAATTCCCCTCACTCTTATCTCTCCCACAAGGGGAGAGAAGACGGAAAAATTCTAATCTTACCTCGTTCGTTCCTCTCCCTTGATGGGAGAGGCTAGGTGAGGGTGAAGTTGTTGTGTTTCCTTAAAATCCCCCTTAATCCCTTCAGGGTGAGCCTTCAGGGTGAACCCCCTTTTTCAAAGGGGGAGATAAACTGGATTCCCGCTTTCGCGGGAATGACGTTTTAAGTCGTACGCTTAAACTGTAGTCTTTGTTCCCTTAAGGCATCGAGCCAGGCGGCGGATTTGACTTCTTTTTCCAACAGGTACCTAAAGTAGCCGCCGATAACGTTTTCCATCTCGCGGGCAAGCTCGGAATCGATTTTCAGTCGGGCGGCGGAAAAGTCCTCAAACTGTAAAAGCCGGAGGACTTTCTGGGCGTTGACGGATAGGGGATAAGAAAACGGCTGATTCAAATTACAATCGGGGCAGAGCATGCCGCCGGCGGTGGGACTGAAATAGTTGGTGGTGGGGTCTAAGGGGCGGTGGCAGGTAACGCATTCCTTAAGCTGGGGACGGTAGCCGACACTTTCCAGCAGGTGCAGCTCGAAATAGCGTAGGACGAGCTCCTTGTTCTCTGCCTCGCAGAGCCGATTAAGCGTCTCCAGCATCAGTTGAAACAGCCCGTAGTTCTCTTGGTGCTCGGCGGTGGACTGGTTGATAAGCTCGGAGACATAGAGTCCGCACGAAGTCAGCCAGAGGTCGTTTTTCAGGGGCAAAAAAGCGTTGATGGTCTGGGCGCCGGTAATAGTATCAATACTGCCGCGACCCCGTGAAAAAGACACCGCGCTGTAGGTGAGCAGCTCAAGGTGGCCCGCCATTTTACTCTTGGGTTTGCGCAGGCTCTTGGCAAAGCCCTGTATCTTGCCGAGGTGGAGGGTAAAGAAGGTGAGGATGCTATCCGCCTCGCCCAGCTTCGTCTTTTTAATGACGATGGCTTCTGTTTGATACTCACGCGGGTCTGACATGGTTAGCTAACCTCTCCCCCTTGTTCCCCCTCTCCGCTAGCAGAGAGGGGGAGAAATTAAAAGAGGGGCTTTGCCCCTCTTAAACTTCTTATATATTAGTTATTATGTTCTTGAAGGCACAATTCCAGGACTTCTTTAAGATTGGTTCGCAGTTCATCCAGCGTAGCTGCCTGGGTATGCGCGCCTGGAATCCCCGGCACGATACCGATGTAAAGTCCCATTTCTTCATCCATTTCTACATAAGCTGTGAATGTTTTCATAATCCACTTCCTTATAAGGCTTTCATCCGTATTATATCACACCAATTCACGCGGGTCTGACATGGGTGACAAAATCTCCCTCTATCCCTCTTTTATAAAGAGGGAGGCTGATTTCTCCCTTTAAAAAAGGGAGATTAAGAGGGATTTTGCCTAAAACTCCTGGCGTCCCTCTAAAGCCCTCGTAAGCGTAACGTCGTCGGCATATTCCAGCTCGGTCCCAAAAGGGAGGCCGCGGGCAAGGCGGGTGACCTTGATGCCGAGAGGGGTGATAACGCGGGAGAGGTACATGGCGGTCTGCTCGCCTTCCATGTTGGTGTTGGTGGCGAGGATAACCTCTTTGACCGTGTTGCTCTGGAAGCGGGCGAGCAGCTCCCTGATTCTTATGTTATCCGTGCCGATGCCCTCGGTGGGGGAGATTGCGCCGTGGAGGACGTGGTAAAGTCCTTTATAGGCGCCGGTGTGCTCTAAAGCCAGGATATCCTGCGGCTGTTCGACAATGCAGACCTGTGAAATATCACGCTGGGGATTGCGGCAGATGGAGCAGGGGTCGCTCTCCGTTACGTTGCAGCAGACGGAGCAGAGGTTGACCCGCTGCTTAAGCGAGACCAGCGCCTCGGCGAGGGCTTTGGCTTTTTCGTCCGGAGAACGCAGCAGGTGAAAAACAATACGCTGGGCGCTTTTAGGCCCAATGCCCGGGAGCTTGGAAAACTCCTGTACCAGCCTGCCAATAGCGTCGCTAGCGGGGATGGGGTCTTGTTTGGACACTGGTGCTCCTTTTATTGTTTTGTGGTGTCATTCCAGCGTAGGCTGGAATCCACTTAATGACAGAGTAAATGAAGAATTTTCAAAATGGATTCTGGCATTCGCCAGAATGACAGTCGTTACATCAATCCCGGTATCTTTAGTCCTCCAGTTAGCGCGCCCATTTTTTTAGAGGCGGCTTCCTGTGCTTTAGCCTGTGCCTCTTTAACGGCGGTCAGGACCAAATCCTCCAGCATTGCCACGTCTTCCGGATTGACGACCTCTTTAGAGATTTTCACCGACTGTATCTGCAGCTGGCCATTCATCACCACGGTAACCGCGCCGCCGCCGGAGCTTGCCTCAACATTAAGATTAGCCAGCTCTTCCTGCGCCTTAAGTAGCTGCGCCTGGAGTCTTTGCGCCTGCTGCATCATATTTTTATTCATCATGTTGTTTCCTCCGTATCGATAACACGGGCGCCCATCTTTAAAGCCGCTTTGACCAGGTGGTTGTTTTCGTGTTCGTAAACGCAGCGAACTTTGCAGGGACGCCCCATAAAGCTGCTCACGATTTTCTCCGCCATTTTTTGATTTTCCATTTTTTCCATGTTTTCTTTATGCATGGGGTATTTAAAAGATAACACCAGAACGTCGTCCGCTATTTCTTTGGGTCGGGCGCTTCGCAGCAAGGCAGCCGCCGGGGTCTTGCCCATGCCGTCCGGCGCCTCGTTAATCATCTTGCTCCACTGGCTCTGTAATTGGGCGATGGGGTTGCCGGTGGTCAAGGGGTCGGCTTCCACCCCCGTTGATTTTTGAGGAGTGGGTTTTTCTACGACCGTTGATTTGGGCGGTTGCTCGGGGTTGGGGGTCTTTTTCTCTTCCGGCCGAACTGCTTTTTGTTCGGGTGGCGGTGGGGATACTTTGGGGGGTGTTTTCCGGGATAACGGTTCGGGTTCCAAGCGGCGGACGGATTCTTCTTTTGCTTCGGCATCCGGGAGGATAGAATCAACTATCGCCAGCTCTAGTGGGAGGGTGGCATAGTTATCGAGGTTAAGCTCAAGCTGCCCGAAACGCTTGACGGCTTTTAATATTTGAGCCAGCGTGGCTTTGTTCGCCAGCTCCTTAAGCTCTTTAATATCATCTTCCGTAAGCTCGATAGACTCGCTGGAGCCGGTTTTAACGAGGAGCAGCAGCCTTAAATATTCCACCAGTTCGCGGTGGAACTGGCGCAGGTCGAGTCCGTCATTATTTACGTTATTAAGCGTGGTAATCCCGGCGGCGGTGTCTTTATTGATGATGTGGTTAACCAGCTCTCTGGAGCGACGGTCGCCGGAGATGCCGAGCATTGCCTGCGCATGATGGAGTTCAAGCTCGTTGCCGTAGAAGGTATTAAGCTGTTGTAAAAGATTCAGGGCATCGCGCAGGCTGCCGGTTGCCGCCCGGGCGATGAGCTTTAAGGCTTCCGTTTGGGCTTTAATGCCTTCGCCTTGGCAGACGCGGTTTAGCTCGGCTACGGTATTTGTTAGCGTGTGGCGGTGGAAATCGAACCGCTGGCAGCGGGAGAGGATAGTCGGCAGGAGCTTTTGCACCTCGGTGGTAGCCAGGATAAACATAACATGAGGCGGCGGCTCTTCCAGCGTTTTGAGCAGGGCATTCGAGGCACTGGTGCTCAACATATGGACTTCATCGATGATGTAGACCTTTTTCCGCGCCTGGTTAGGGGCATAGTTCACCTTTTCCCGCAGGTTGCGGATATCATCGACGCCGGTATTGCTGGCGGCATCCACTTCAATAACATCGAGAGCTCTGCCCTCGGTAATGGCTTGGCACATATCGCATTGATTGCAGGGCTCGCCTTTGCCGTTGTTAAGGCAGTTAACTGCCTTCGCCAGAATGCGGGCGGTGCTGGTTTTGCCGGTGCCGCGGGGACCGCAGAAAAGGTAGGCATGAGAGACCCGCTCGGTAGCCAGAGCATTGAGCAGCGTTTTAGCCACATGCTCCTGTATTTCCGAGAAAAGTTGCGGGCGCCACTTACGATAAAATACTTGAGAAGCCATTATGGCTTTATTATACTCCAAAAAGCTTTATTACCCAAGAAAAATTTTACCGTCATTGCGAGGAGTCTCGATAAAATCGAGACGACGTGGCAATCCCCACGATAGTACAAAATATATCAATGAGATTGCCACGGGCTTCGCCCTCGCAATGACAATGTGAAGCGAAAAAGAAGGGGGGTTTTTGATGCCCCCCTAAGCTCTCATTAGTTTCTAATTATTTTTTACAGCAGCGAAGGAATATCCTTGGAGGCATCTTCCAGAGACCTTAACTTGTCTTCGGTTACTTCCTGCCGTCTCTTGAACTCGGGAATAAGGTCGGAGGAGCGGACATAGTAGTTCCTGACCTTCTCGACATCGGAAAACTCGGAAAAGAGAATGGTGACATCGACCACGCCGCTATCCCGGGGATAATCGCCGTTACGTATGATGGCTTCCGGGGCGATATCTCTCATATAATCACCGATTTCTTTGATCATGTCGATGCTCATATCCTTAGGAGGACCGGAGACCAGGTATAAACCCCGTCGCGCTTCGGCAGGATTACATCTCATTGATAGCTCGCTGATGGCTTCATCCATCGCCCGGATACCTTTCTGGATTTCCATGCCTTTCTTACGGTAGTCATCCCCAAATTCGGGCATTTTAAATACCGGTTGGGCGGTCTTGCCGTAGCCGATGGCCGTCCAGCCGACCACGGTCTGGATGATATCGCCGGCATCGAGCAGTTTGGAGCCGATATATTTGGATTTTTTCTCTTCACCGGCGCAAAGGATATTATAGAACGGGGCGACAATCATTTGATTAATCTTGGTAAGGTTGGACTGGATGGAAGAGTCTTTTCTGACGTATCTTTGATTATCAATCAGGAAAACAGCATCGGCGACCGAATAGCAGGATTTGAGACAGGTGGCTACGTTGAATACCGTCCTTTCTTCGGTCGATTCTTCATGTTCGAAAGGCAGGATGAGCAGGTTCCATACCGGCTTATCGAAGTAACGCTCCTTCAGACGCTGCGTGACGACGGAAACAGCTCCGGAACCGGTACCGCCTGCTGTACCGGCGACAAGCAGGAAGGCATCTGTTTCAAAGAATTTCTTGATATTGCGGAGATTCTCGATTATTTTATCAGAGTCTTCTTTGGCTATCTCCGCGCCTAGCTCGTTGATCTTGCCCACGCCATGACCGCCGGTTTTACGGCCGCCGATAAGGATGCGGTGATGGTGGTCTTTGGGGATGCTGGTCAATCCTAATAAATCAGAAGCATCGGTATTCACGGCGAAACAACCTGTAATAATTTCCATATTACGCTGGACACGGGCTCTACTATTAAGTCGGGCAAACTCATCGGCGATTCTACCGCCGCATTGTCCTAGTCCTACAACTACTAGTTTCACAGTTCACCTCAAATTCAGCGTTATTTTTCTATAAAGTCGTGTTATTTTTAGCATAATATAATAGCGTCATAAAGTCAATTGCTCGTAATATAAAAATGTGTTTCCCAAATCTGTAATTGAAATAGTCAGGATATTAAAATAAATACTGTATCTTTATTGAAAAAGTGACGCTTGAATAATATAATTAGTCTAATAACGGCTTATGCTAATATAAGATAGTAATTTAGAAGGGTGGGTAATGTCTCCAGAATTACCGGAAGAGAACAAAGGTAAAGACACTGACCTCGAAAAGGCGATAGACAAGGCTGAAGCTTTAAACGAGGAGAGCAAAGAGGCAACCGAGAAACCAATCGAGGCTGCCAAGGATGCCATGCGCCAGCTTGAGCATATCGAAAAAGAAGTCAAGACAAGCGCCGATGCCTCTACAAAAGCTGTTCAGGAAGCCATCGACCGGGCGGAAAAAATAAGCCAGTCTTCAAAAGAAGCTATGGTAGCAACCTTAAGAGCCGCTGACGAAGCTATCAAGAAGGCAGAGGATGTTGCTAAAAGACCAAAGGAAACGGCGGAAGCGCTGGTGAAGACTTTCCAAGAGGCTATCGCCCGCGCGGAAAAAATCGGTCAGGATGCTATGAATGCAGCCGAATCTGCACTAGCGCTATCACAAAACGGTTTGGCCCGTATCGAGGAGATAAGCCGCGAAGCCAAGAGAATAGCGGAATCTGCCAAAGAAGTATCTGAAAAGGCGATGAATATCGTTGAAGTATCGGTGAAAACGTCGCTGGCAGCTGCCGAAGAATCGGTGAAAATGGCGCGGGAAGCTACCGCACGAGCGGAGCATATGGCCAGAGAAGCCCAGGATGCAGCCGATGTAACTAATAAAGTCGCCAAGGAAACCAACGCCCGGGCAGATAAAATCAACGAATTTAGCCGAAAAACTGTAGAAACAGCCGCCAAGTTGGCGGAGGAAGCCGTTATGCGGGCGGAGGTTCTTAGCAAGACTTCCCGAGAGCTTGCCGAGACTGCCCAGAAATCGGCGAACGAAACGATGGATCGAATTGAGGCAATCAGCCAGGAAAATGAAGAGGCTTTCGACGCAGCGAACAAATTGACCCAAGAAACCATTAAAAAGGTTGAAGAAGTAGCTCGAGATGCCCGTAAGGCGACCGAAGCTACGATAAATGCCACCGAGGAGGCTATCGCCCGTGCGGAGCAAATAAGCCGCGAAACAAAGCAAGCGACGGAGGCAGCGGTACAGGAAGCCCGTGAAGTGGCGGAGGCGTTAGTTCGAGATGCGCAGGTATCGGCTGATAGGACGATAAAAGCCGTTAAAGACGCCACGGAGGCATCAGCCAAGGTGGCGAGGGAGGTTGCCGGACTATCCATGACGGCGTTCCAGGATGCGGTTAGCCGTGTCGAAGCTACCAGACATATTTCCAAAGAAAGTGTTGACGCATCGTTAAAGCCCTACCAAGATGCTTTGAAACAGAGTCAAAAGAAAGAACCGATTGATGAGCTAAGGGAGAGTCCCAAGGGGGTTAATCGACCCGTTATTGAAGACAGCAAAACAGAAATAGATGCTCTTAAGAGACTCATGGAGAGATTGGATAAAACGGGCAGAGGCGATAAAACACAGAAAGAAGCATCCGATGCGGCTTCTAAAGATGAGCCTAAAGAGTCAAAAAGCAAAATGGCCGAGCGCCTGGAAATTCTTTCAAAGATGTACGAAACCAAGAAGCAAAAGTCAGACCAACCAAAACCCAAAAACCCGAAAAACGAAGATACTGAAAAATAGTTAGAGTCAATAGCCAAGGGTATATTTTACGCGGTTTAGTTAAAACGGAAAAAAACGCTCCGACTCTTTTGAAAAATAAAACTACAACAGGGATGGGATGTCTTTTATCGAGATATCAATCCCTCGCTGTACGTTTACCATACCTTCCTGCCGTTTCTTGAGTTCAGCGATAAGATCGATTGTTTTGGTGAAATAGCTCCTCACTGCTTCCATATCACTCATTTCCGAGAGGATTAACGTGACATCAAGGTTGCCTTTTTCTCTCGGGTAGTCGCCGCTGCGGATAATCGCTTCAGGCGCGATGTTTTTAATATAAGTGCCGAGTTCTTTGACCAGTTCAACATTGATATCTTTAGATGGCGCGGACACAATATATAGCGCGCGCTTGGAGTCCAGCGGATTGCACTTGACGGAAAGATTGCTGATAGCCTCATCAAGGGCATAGGTTCCCCGCTGGGTTTCCGAGGCTTTATCACGAAAGTCGTGGGAGGCATTAGACGAAAAGAATTTAGATTTAGGGGGTTGCGATTGGCCATAGCCGAGGGCGGTCCAGCCAACCAGTGTCTGGATAATGTCACCGGCATCGAGAATTTTAGCACCGATGAACTGGGGCTTTTTCTCCTCGCCGGCGCAGAGGAGATTAAAAAACGGATTAACAATCATCTGGTTTATCTGGGCGAGGTTAGCGGTAAGCGGGGAGTCCTTCATCACGAACCGCTGGTTATCCACTAAAAAGATAGCATCAGCTACAAGATAGCTGGACTTAAGACAGGTAGCCACATTATAAACCGTCCTATCCTCGGTAACGATTTCGTGCTCGAAGGGAAGGACGATGAGGTTATAGACCGGTTTATCTACATAGCGCTCTTTTATCTGCTTCGTGATTACGGATATCGCGCCGGAGCCGGTGCCGCCTGCCCCGCTAGCGGTAAGTAAAAAGGCATCGGTTTCCGCAAAACCTTCGGTGTTTCTGATTGCCTCGATAACCTTATCGGCATCTTCGTGGGCGATCTCGGCGCCCAACTCGTTGATTTTCCCGACGCCGTGACCCTGCGTTTTTTGGTTGCCGATGAGGATGCGCTCGTAAGTGGATTTGATGGTGACTAAACCGCTAAGGTCGGCGATATCGGTATTAACGGCAAAAGCGCCGGTAATTATATTAAGTCCGTGTGAGGAGTGCGCTCTTTTATTCAGTCGGGCGAACTCATCGGCGATTCTGCCGCCGCACTGTCCAATACCGATAATAATTAGTTTCATGGTTCACTTTTCGCTAGGATTAGTACTCCATTTTACGTACAAATTTGACGTAATGTCAATTATTACGAACAAAAATTCGCAAATAGTATAAGGATTTTTGGCATCGTGGGGTGCTCTAGGTTTCTTTAAAGACCCTTAGAAGCGATATAGACCACCAAATCGCCGAGACGGCAGGAATAGCCCCACTCATTATCGTACCAGGCGAGGATTTTAACCATGTTCCCGCCGATGACCATGGTGCTGGGGGCGTCGATGATAGAGCTATGCGGGTTGCCCTTGAAGTCCATACTGACCAGCTTTTCTTCGCAGTACTCGATGATGCCCTTATATTGTCCCGCGGCGGCTTTCTTGAACGCCTCGTTGACCTGCTCGACAGTGACGTCTTTTTGCGTATTGCAGACGAAGTCGATAACGGAGACGGTGGGTGTAGGCACGCGCATGGAGTAGCCATGAATCTTGCCTTCCAGTCCAGCGATTAGCTTACCCACCAGTTTGGCGGCGCCGGTAGAGGTGGGTATCATGTTCAGGGCGGCAGCGCGAGCCCGCCGGATATCCCTGTGGACGATATCCAGCACCACCTGGTCGTTGGTGTAGGAGTGGATGGTGGTCATCAGCCCCTTGGTCACGCCGAAAGTTTCGTGCAGCACCTTAACCGCCGGCGCGATGCCGTTGGTGGTGCAGGAGGCATTAGATATAACGGTGTGTTTTTTAGCGTCGTAGGTGCCTTCGTTAACGCCGAGCACGATAGTAGCGTCCTCGTTATCGGCGGGGGCGGAGATAATGACTTTTTTCGCGCCGCCCTGGGTATGGGCTTTAGCTTTAGCGGCATCGGTGAATCTGCCGGTGGACTCGATAACAATGTCGACTTTATAATCCTTCCAGGGTATGGCAGCGGGCTCACGTTCCGAGATTACCTGGATTTCTTGCCCATCGACAACGATGGATTTATCTTTAGCGGCAACTTCGCCCGGGTAGCGACCGTAAACGCTATCCCACTTAAAAAGGTGGGCATTGGTCTTGGTATCCGCGAGGTCGTTGACTGCCATCACTTCGATATCGTTTTTATGGCGCTGGAGGATAGCCCTTAAGGTCAACCTGCCGATGCGCCCGAAGCCGTTAATGCCGATACGAGTTTTCAATTGAACCTCCTCTATAAAAAACTAGTGGTACACCTATTTTAATACTTTTTCATATCACAAATCACCTCTCCCTCGATGGGAGAGGTAAGGGTGAGGGTGAAATTAAGGGGAAACCCCCTCACTCAATCGCTCCCACCAGGGGAGAGAAGTTTGTCTTGGATTTTTTTACCCGTCCTCTTTTGTCTTCTCTCTATCATGTCCAAAAAAGCCTCGATGCGGGTCTTGACATGCCCGTTCAGGAAAAAGTCAGCGTTGCCTTCCAACGTCAGAACTGGCAGGTCGATAGCGCTCCGCATGACGATATCACCGATGCCGCGGTGGCAGAACGCCTGCACGTAATGAATCACCCCGTCGATGCGTCGCTTTTTTAACTCGGCCTTGATATCGACCAGGCGCTCGTTGATGGAGTAGGGGTAGGTATAGTTGGTATATTGCTCCGCGAGGTTTTTACCGTCCGACGGCATGACGAACTGGCGCTGCACCTCGTTAAAGACCACCCTGGCGCCGTGCTTTTCAATATAGGGGTAAAGCTCCCTGGCGTAGACCGGCGGCACCCCGATATACCCCACACGTATCTCTTTAACGCGGTAGGGCTGGCGCTTGACGCAGGCATTTACCAGCTCCTGTAAGTCCTGTTGATATTTATGATAATCGCCATTGAAGTCGGAGGTGGAGACGAGCCAGAGGTGGTTCTCCCCGCCGCTGACTTTATTATCCTTCCACGTAAGCTCGTCCAGCTTTAGGGCGAGGTCGCGCGACGGTTTAAGCTTTTGGCGGATTTTCTCGGCGGCTGCCAGCGTCGTGCCGAAGGTCGCGGCTAGTTTTTCCAAGACGTAGTCCATCTGCTCTTCATTAGGCCTTTCCGGGTAGGCGAAGGGCAGGGCGTTCTTACCCTTGAGCCTCAAGACCTCCATGAGCATGATGGTATTAGAGCAGTCGCCGCTGGTGACACAGAGCACATCCTCGATGCCGGCATCGAGGCAGACGCCGTAGATGCCTTTAATCCAGGCGCAGCAGTTTAAAGGGAAGCCGTCCCGCTCGGCGATGGTGACGAACTTGGTGGGGTCGGGGGCGCTTACGAGCACATTATTCAGGTCGATGGGCTGGTAGCCGGCAGCGAGCAGGACTTCCACCGGAACGGTGGTGGTAATGCCGATTTTTTTCATTACGGTCTATTATATCACTTCTGTGCGTAGTAAAAGACGCCCCGGTGGGAGACTTTATCCACGCGGCTTTCCGCCGCCATCATCTCCAGGTGGGCGAGGGTCTCAAAGACGGCCATCCGCTGGTGGAAGGGCGGCAGGTCGTTCCACCCGCTGTTATTGCCCCAGGTTATCTCTTGAGCTATTTTATATGCTGTTTTGGCGCCGAGTTCCAGCGTACCCAGTATCTCCTGGTTTCGGTTGTTATGGTGGTGAATTATTTCGTCGATGCGCGCCCGGGGATTCTTAAAAGGCTGGTCGTGCCCGGGCAACGTCAGCTCGATGTCCAGCTTTCTTATCTGTTGCAATGACTCTATATAGCGCCCGAGCGGATTTTCGATGGACTGCGGGTGCAGACCGACGTTGGGCGTGATTTTCGGCAGGATATGGTCGCCGGAGAGGAGGATTTTTTTCTCCGGCTCGTAAAGGCACAAGTGCCCGGAGGAATGCCCGGGCGTCCAGATTACGCGGAAGCTGAAGAGTCCTGTTTTGATAGTCTCGCCGTCGTGCAGGGTGGTATCGGGCTGGGTGGGGACGATATAGTTTTCCAATCCCAGGGTGGCGTCCCTCAAGACCTCCATTTCCTTCTCCGAAGCGCCGTTAGCAATAAGCGCTTTATCGGTCAGGTTGAGCAGCTCATTCATATCGATATACCGGGGTCTGATGTAGTCCTTTTCAATGTAGTGCATTATAATCTCCGCGCCGGAGAGCTGCTTAATACGACCCGCCATACCATAATGGTCCGGGTGAACATGGGTGACCAGTATCTGCTTGATATCCTGAAAGCCGATGCCGTGTTTCAGCAGGTAGTTGTGGAAAGTAGTAAATGACTCATCGGTGTTCCAGCCGGAATCGACGAGGAGATAACCTTTAACGCCTTTGATAAGATAGACATTAACGTGCGTCAGGTCCGACTGCTCCATGGTAATGGGCAGTTTGAGCCAGTGGATGCCAGGGTAGATTTCGGGCATTATACTCCTAACTATGCTTTGTCATTCCAGTCATTTTATCAGCGTTCCTGGATTCCCGTTCCCGTATCAAGTACGGGACAAGTTTCACGGGAATGACGGGTAAAAATTTTTTCCATTTTCTCTGTCATTCCCAACTTGATTGGGAATCCAGAGTCATAATAAATCTTCGTATAAATCTTTCCATCTTGGGTTTTCTTTTTCTATCAATTCGAGTTTCCATTTCCTGTTCCATTTCTTCAATCGCTTCTCTTCGGAAATAGCTGATTCGATATCATCACACTGTTTATAGTATACCAATGAATGGACTTTATATTTTTTAGCAAAGCCATCTACGAAATCATTTTTATGTTCATAAACACGCTTTATCAGGTCGCTGGTTACCCCGATATATAGTGTGCCGTTGCGTTTACTGGCAAGAATATATACATAACCAGATTTCATACTAGCCCTATTATCTACGTTCCTGGATTCCCGTTCCCGTATCAAGTACGGGACAAGTTTCACGGGAATGACGGTTGTATTATCTTTTTATGTTGTAAAAGGCATTCATCCCCGCGTAGTCGGCGGCGTTGCCTAACTCCTCTTCGATACGCAGCAGGCGGTTATACTTGGCGGTGCGCTCGGAGCGGGCAGGGGCGCCGGTCTTAATCTGGCCGGTGTTTAGTCCCACGGCAAGGTCGGCGATGGTGGTGTCCTCGGTCTCGCCGGAGCGGTGGCTGACTATTGCTGTCCAGCCGGCTTTTTTCGCCATTTTAATGGCTTCCAGCGTCTCGGTGAGCGTGCCAATCTGGTTAAGCTTAATCAGCACGGCGTTAGAGGCTTTAAGCTCGATGCCTTTGGCAATACGGCTGACATTGGTAACATAGAGGTCGTCGCCGACGAACTGGACTTTTTTGCCCAGCTTTTGCGTGAGCAACTGCCACCCCTCCCAGTCGTCCTCCGCCATGCCGTCCTCGATGGAGATGATGGGATAATCAGCGCACCATTTGACATAATAGTCAACCATTTCTGCTGACGTTAAAGTCTTGCGCTCTTTAGCGAGGACATATTTGCCGTTCTGGTAAAACTCGCTGGCGGCGGGGTCTAAAGCGATATAGCACTGCTTGCCGGGTTTATAACCGGCCGACTCGATGGCAGCGAGAATGGCTTCCACGGCGTCTTTATTCGAGGGAAGGGAGGGGGCAAAACCGCCCTCGTCGCCAACGTTGGTGTTCAGTCCTCGGCCCTTAAGAACCTTTTTCAAAGCTTGGTATACTTCAACACCTATCTGCAGTGCTTGACTATAGCTTTTAGCTCCCACCGGCATGACCATGAACTCTTGCAAATCCGTCGAGTTTTCGGCGTGTTTACCGCCGTTTAAAATATTCAACATCGGCACGGGCAGGGTATAAGAGCCGTCGCCACCGAGGTAGATATAGAGCGGTACGCCTTTAAAACTGGCGGCGGCATGGGCTACCGCAAGAGATGTCCCCAGGATGGCGTTAGCGCCGAGTTTCGATTTGTCCGGCGTACCGTCGAGCTTAATTAGCGTATTATCAATCGTCGACTGGTCGGTGACAGACATGCCGGCGATGGCTTTAGCGATGGTCTTGTTGACATTGTTGGCCGCCTTGAGGACGCCCTTGCCGTTATAACGGGACTTATCACCGTCGCGCAGCTCGACGGCTTCGTACTTGCCGGTGCTGGCGCCGGAGGGCACGGCAGCCATACCCAGCGTGCCGTCTTTAAGCTCAACCTCTACTTCGAGAGTGGGATTGCCCCGCGAGTCTAAAATTTCCCGGGCTTTAACCGATTTTATCGTTGACATATTTTGTCTCCATTACGTTGGAATAACTGATTTTTTTATAGCCGCCATCGCTTTATCCACGGCGTCTTGAGGATTTTTTGCTAGGATGATGCTATTATCCGCCTTACCATAAAGCGAAAATGACCATGTCGCCAGACCGATAACCGGTATGCCAGCTTGTAAGGCGTAGCCGATTTCCGTTAGTGTTCCATAGCTCCCGTCGATGGCGATGACGGCTTGAGAAGATTTTACCACTGCCACGTTACGTGCGTAACCCATACCGCTAACGATGGGTATCTGGACATAAGGATTCGCCTGTGTCCGGCTATCCCCGGGCAATATGCCGATGGTCAGTCCCTTTTCCTCGATGGCGCCTTTGCAGGCGGCTTCCATCACGCCGCCCATCCCTCCGCAAACCAGCGCCGCTTTACGCCGGGCGATTTCTCGTCCCACCTCCTCCGCGATACGGTATACCTCCGCGGAGATTTCACTCCCGCCGATGACGGCGATGATAATAAGCTCTTTTGATGTCATTGGATTTTAAAGCTGTTAAATATCATGTCAAAATTCTTTTCATTTTTATCATAATCCGATAGCAAACAATAGCAGTCAACACAATAGGCTAATTTATTATCTTTGGTAATGGTCATGTCCATACCTTTGATTGGTCCCTGTGATGATTTTTCAGAGAAAGTAGTGATATAGGCATCTAGTCCGTTGATTGTAACGTGTTCGACTAATAAAACTTCTCTTGAACCGAATACAGATAAATCTACAATCTTTTTTTCATGGAAATCCTTCAGCATTTTGCCGCCCATGTCGTATTTGATGATGCCGACACCGGGGGCTATCCGTGATAACGGCTCTTCAAAAGCTGTTTTCCATAATGAGTCGGTATAGCCGGTAAGCCCTAACTGATGCCAATTATCGGGATAGAAAAACGAAATACCGTGCGTCGAGTTGGTATACAGTTTAAAGCCTTCAGGGACTGTTGGGGATGAAGCGGGCACGGTGGTAGAAGTTACGGGCGTTGTCGTCGTCGGAGTTGGCGTCGGAGTTGGCGTTGGAGTTGTAGACACCGGAGTGGATGGAGGAGTTCCTGTTTCAGAAGTTGATGTCTTGGACTCACAGCCGATAACCGATATCGTGAGGATTAAAGTAAACAGGATGAGGAGACATGAAAAAGTAAATTTTTTCATAGGTCACCTCCTGCTATTAGATATTGTGATTATAACACTGGAGATTGAAGGGGGCAAAGGGAAACTTAAAAGTTAGAAGTCAAAGCTCAAAGCCATAGCCTAAAGGTTAAAGATTTGCAGAGTATTAGTAACTTTGTTAGTTTTAGCTTATTAGTTATGGTTTTGACTTTTGAGATTTGAGTTTTGACTTAATTGTATTTATTCATCGCGGCGGTGATGCCTTTAGACAGGAAGTAGGTGATAGCCTCACTGACCCGCGGGATAGTTTCATCGATGATTTTCTTCTCGTCATGGGTGAAATCGCTAAGGACGTAGTCGATAACGGCATCTTCTTTAACGGGAGGATTATCCGCCTCCGGCCTCCCGATGCCGACCCGCACGCGATAGAAATCCTGCGTGCCGATATGCGCGATAATGGAGTCGATGCCTTTATGCCCGCCGGAGCTGCCGCCTAGGCGCAGTCGGATTTTACCAACCGGCAGGTCTAAGTCGTCATGAATAACGATAAGGTCGGCCGGACTAATGTTGAGTCTTTGCAGCAGGGCGCCGACGGATTCCCCGCTGGCGTTCATATAGGTCTGCGGGCGTGCCACGACCACTTTATACCGCCCGATATTACCGATGCCGGTGCGGGCGTGCCCCTGCTTACGGTCGAAGTCGATTTTATGCACCTTAGCCAGGTAAGTGACGCACATAAAGCCGATGTTGTGACGGTTGCGGGAGTATAAAAATCCCGGGTTGCCCAATCCGACGATTAGTTTCATATTATTCCTTATTCTTCCAATCTACGTATCATTTAGCCACCCCACTCCACCTGGATTCCCGATCAGAGCTTGCCCCGTACTCGATACGGGGTCGGGAATGACGTTATTGTTACTTTTTTGTGGCCGTCATTCCCGTGAAACTTGTCCCGTACTTGATACGGGAACGGGAATCCAGTTGGGGTAAGGGGGTTGCATTATCGTTAGAATGACGGACCTTTTTAGCCTTCTTGAATAAGCTCTAAAAACTCCTTTTCGTCAACCGTTTTAATTCCCAATTCATTGGCTCTCGCCAGCTTGGAGCCGGGGTCTGCGCCGTAGACTAAGTAGTCCGTCTTGCGAGTTACGTTATCCTTGGCGGCACCGCCAAGCTCTTTTATTTTGGCTTCCGCCTCCTGGCGGGTGAATGCATTCAGCCGGCCGGTTACCACGAACTCCTTGCCGGAGAGGGGGAGACTCTGTTGTTTGGCAGCGGTTTCTTCCATTTTTACGCCGGCATCTTTCAACCTACGAAGTATATTCTGGTTATCTTCTTCGCGGAAGAAGGCAATAATGCTATCCGCAATCTTAGGTCCCACGGCGCTGATGGACATTAATCTTTCCCGCGTGGCACCTGCCAGCGCGTCGATGCTGCGGAACTCCGTCGCCAGCGTTTCCGCCATCTCCTCACCTACGTGCTTGATGCCCAGCGCGAAGATGAGTCTCGCCAGCGGCCTGGTCATGCTGATGTTGATGGCGTTGAGGATATTGGCGGCGCTTTTCTCGCCCATTTTATCCAGCTCGGCAAGCTGCTCTTGTTTCAGGAAATAAAGGTCGGCGGCGTTTTTCACCAGCCCCTTATTAAAGAGGGTGGCGCTAATGTTTTCGCCGACGCCCCGGATATCCATCGCGCCCTTGGAGGCGAAGTGCTCGATGCGGAGCTGCGCCTGGGCGGGACAGGTAGCGTTGGAGCAGTAGTACATCACCTCGCCCTCGGGCTTGATGACCTCCCCGCCGCATTCCGGACAGGCAGGACGTTTCTTTTCTTTATTATAAATTTTTTGTAGAAGGTCGAACTCTTTTTCTTTGCCGGTGCGCTTGCTCAAGACCGGCCCGATTACCTCCGGAATGACCTCGCCGGCGCGCTGGATGAGAACCGTATCGCCGATGCGGATATCTTTACGCCGGATATCGTCCTCGTTGTGCAGGGCGGCATTTTTTATGGTCACGCCTCCCACCGATACCGGCTCCAGGATGGCGTAAGGGTTGAGCGTGCCCGTCCGGCCGACGCTGATGCCGATGTCGATGAGTTTGGTGGTAGCTTGCGTGGCGGGGAACTTATAGGCTATCGCCCAGCGCGGCTCCCGGCCGATGTCGCCCAGTTCTTCGTGCAGGTAAAGCTGGTTAAGTTTAACGACGATGCCATCCGCTTCGTAAGCCAGGCCTTCACGCTGCTGTTCCCAGTCGTAGTAGTATTTTCTGGCTTCTTCTATTGTTTTAACATAGCGATTGTTGGGGTTTGTCTTAAATCCCAGCGACTTCAGCCATTCCATCGTCTCCCAATGTGTCGGAGGCGTAGTCTTGCCCTCGGCATAGCCGAGCATGTAGATAAAGATATCCAGCGGGCGCCTGGCGGTGATACGGGAATCGAGCTGGCGTACCGAGCCAGCAGCAGCATTGCGGGGGTTGGCGAAGAGGGGTAGACTTTCCTCTTCCCTTTCTCTATTTAGCTTATGGAAGCCGGTTTTAGGGAGGTAGATCTCCCCCCGTACTTCGAAGCGGGGTGGGGCATCTTTAGGCACGGAAAGGGGGATGCTGCGGACGGTTTTTAAATTTTGAGTTATATTCTCCCCACGAAAGCCGTCGCCGCGGGTAGCGCCAGTGACCAGCTGTCCATTAACGTAGGTAAGCGCTACCGCCAGCCCGTCTATCTTATGCTCGCAAACGAAGTCGAACGGCCGGTTGCCGACGAGCTTCAGGGTGCGGTTATACCACGCCATCAGGTCGTCATCGGAGAAGGCGTTAGCGAGGGAGAGCAGGGGGAGGGGATGTTCCACCACGCCGAAGGCTTCTAATGGGGCGGCGCCGACGCGCTGGGTGGGGGAGTCCGGCGTAAGGAATTTAGGGTTTTCTTCTTCCAGGCGCTTTAGCTCCTGCATCAGCCGGTCATACTCATCGTCGCTGATTTCTGGGCTATCCTGAACGTAATACCGGTAGTTATGATGGTTGATTTCCGCGCGGAGCTTTTCTATTTTCTGTTTAATTTCATCCTGGCCAGCCAAAGAAAAACCCTCTCTTCTAAATCTTTCCTAAAGTATAGCACAGGGGAGAGGAGGGAGGTAGTTAACAGTTAACAGTTGACAGTATACAGTTGGAGGAAAGGGAGTTTTTATACAATGTTGATATTTTTATTAGATATATTTATCGAACGTTTTTTAAAGGCAGCCTAAGCTGAAGAAGAAAGAAAAACTATGTCCACAGGCCAACGTTTTATAGGACCGCTCGCCTATCTCGTTGAGAGGAGTCGGCGACGGGATAAAGTCGATACGATATTCAAGGTGGTTTTCCTATCCTTGCAGCTAGTCGACTTTGTTTTAACGCTGGTAGCGGCGCGTTGCGGCTATCCGGAACTTAATTCTTTATTAAGAGGGTCGGTTGATTCGATGACGAAGCTGGCGATATTCAAATTCGCCGTACCGGTGGTGATAAGCTGGTTCGTGCCGGGGAGATGGCTGCTGCCGGCTATCCTGCTTTTATGCGGGGTGGTGGGTTGGAACGTTAAAGAACTAATCTGTTTGGTATTATAGTCTAGTCTATCCTTCTCAATTCAAATATCACCGGGTTATCTGCATCAGGGCAAGCAACTCTAGCTTTAGTTGGGTCTTTTTCCCAGGGGAACTTCCCACCGAACTGCAGCGGCTCGGCAAAGGGGAAAAGGGTATAGAATGCCCAGGGGCACATGCCCGCCGGTGTTTTCAGTGGGTCAATGACGAACTCATCCCCGACCTTATGGCCGGCTTCACATTTGCCTTTTTGGGATATCACTTTGGCTATTATCCTGGTCATATTTTCTGTCCTGACTTTTTGGGTTTTAGCTCTACTTTGAGTATTTCCAGGAAGTGGTGCTCACCGCGGCTGACTATTTCCGTTTTAGTCAGGTCCAGTCGCCTTTTAAATATCGGCCCGTCGATAACCAAGGTATGGAACTCACCGGCTTCGCCGCAGGGGGTAATGCCTTTATCCAGCGCCGCGATATCCGCGAGGAATTTTTTATCAACGATTCTGCCAAGGAATTCTTTACCCAATAAATCGGCTTTTACGGCGACGACCACGGCTTTAAACCCAGCCGCGATGAATTCTTCCATCAGCTTCGATTGGTCTTCCAGCCAGAGGGGTAGGCGGGGGGTTATGGCGGCGGCTTTACAGACTCTCTCAATCCACTCGCGATGCTCATTGAAGTCGATATCCCCGAAGACGCCGAACTCGATACCCTGCCGTTTAAAATCCTGAAGCGCTTTAGTGAAAACAGCCTCGTAAGCTTCATCGACGGTAGGCTGCTGCAAAATGGGGATACCCAGCGCCTCCGCTTGCTTTTTAATCACCGCAGCGCGGATACCGTGACTGCGTGAGCGTATACCATCCTCGCTGACCATGTTGAACAGATAGCGGATATTCATACCGTTGTTCTTAGCCCGATAGAGAGCCAGGCAGCAGTCCTTGCCGCCGCTCCATGATGCAAATGCTTGATTCATAAAATTCCTTTCTTACGATTTAAGATGAGAAACATCATTTAGCAAAGTAATAATGGCAGTTTGTGGATAGGTTTCCAGAATGCTCAAGGAACCCCGGTCGATGCGGATTTGCTGCCAATGGACTGCATCTATACCCAGCAAATTGCAGATTAAAAGACGCAAGGGGCCGCCGTGAGAGACGATAACCACCGTATCTTCGGGCTTAAAATGTTGCAGTCTTTTTATAAAAACTTTCACCCGCTCGTTAAGCTGTTCCAGGCTTTCGCCGCCGGGGAAAGTGACCGCTCTCCAGTCGGCAAGCTCTTTCGCCAGCGCCGGGTAGACTCGCTCTATCTCTTTGAAGGTAAGGCCCTCGACGAAACCGAAATTGCACTCACAAAGCTCGTCACAGGCGATAATTTCTGCTTTATGCCCGGCGGCGATGATTTCCGCGGTAGCGCGGGCGCGGCTTAAGGTGCTGGAAAAGAAAGCGATAATTTTTTCCGAAGCCAGGCGGGACTTTAGTTTCTTTGCCTGCTCAATGCCGATATCGTTTAAAGGCACATCGGTCTTGCCCCAGAACCGGTCGTTGGCATGAAGTTTAGTGGTGCCGTGTCTTATCAGCAGCAGTTTCGGCATGATTACTCCTTATTCTTCTTCGCCGGAGTGTTTACGTACTGATAGCTGGGGATAGCTGGAAACAACACGCTGCAGCGCCTGGAGCTTTTTCTTGATATTGGCAGGGAAGGCTTTATCTGCCATAAGCTTTTTTAATAGCGTCGCGTCGAACCCCAGGACTTTTTCCCACAGTCCCTCCGGCTCTAGGACGGCTCTGACCTCGTCTTCGCTAAAGTCGGTTTTTTCTATTATTTTATAGGTAATATCATGTTCGCTCCCAAAGACGCGGTTCAAGTCCTCCGTTTTACAGTAATCGATAATCGTCTGCCTAACTTCATCAAGCTCGGTCTGCAACTCTTTTATCTGTGCCTGCAAAGAGGTGTAGCGCTCGACGGCATCAGCAGCGACGATGCCGGGTAAGGGATTCTGGACGCTGGGCTGGGGTATAGCGGTAATATATTGGTGGCGATAGTAGGGGCAGTGCTGCGGGAAATCGCAGGGGCAAAATTCGTTTTCTGTAGCGGGGAATTTGCCCTGCGCGATATTCTCGGCGACCTCCAGAACCAGCTGCCGCGCCTGGTCGATTTGCTTTTGACTCCGGGGTGGGCAGGTACAGGGGGTATTCGAGCGGAGGTGATATAATGTGAGTTTTTCCACCGGGAGGTTCCAGGTCTGCTCGGCAGCCATCTGATAAATCGTCAGCTGCAGGTTATTTTCTAGATAATCGGTGGTAAAAAGCTCCTGATTTGTCTTGTAGTCGATGATGGATAGCCCGCCACTATCCAGTTTATCCACTCTATCGATGAAGCCCATCAGTTTTATACCATCGATGTCCATAAAGAATTTACGCTCCAGCGCCACCGGCATGCGGAATTCGGGGGCATGAATTTCCCAGAAACGCGTTAAAATCTCTTTACCGTAGTCTTTGTATCTGGACTCTTCTTCGGGCGATTCGTAGCCCTGGCTTTCCCAGTTCTGCTCGTAGAATTGCAGTATCTCTGGCAGGGAGGGGGGTGGTGGCGTGCGTACCTTAAAGAAGCGCTCTACCGCCGCGTGCAAGGTGGTGCCGAAGCTAAAATACCATTTCTCCTCGGGCTTAAGACCGTCAAGGTACTGCAGCTTATAGCGCCAGGGGCATGATTGGTAAAGTGAAATCTGGGAAAAGCTAAGCGGTCTGATGATTAACCTCCAGTTATATCAGGCAGATTAAGCAGTATGATGTAAAAAGGGCGTTTAGATGTGAAGAATTACCAGCTTAGCGTACCGCTTTAATAAAGTCATCCAGCGTTAGGGCGGCGAGGGTGCTGGTCTGGAGGGTGCCGCGGGAGCCAAGCTCCAGCGCCACCTTGGCGATGACTTCATTGCTGGGGGCCTCGAGTACGTTGATAAAGTCGTACTGTCCCAGCGTCACGTACTGGGCCAGGATTTTTACACCCATGGCTTCGACTTCTTTGTTGACCTCTTTGATACGGTGGGGATTGGATTTGACTGTTTTACGGCCTTCGTCGGTGAGTACGCTCATCATAATATATAGACCCATATAACCTCCTACCTCAAAAACGAGGATATACATCTGGATTATATGATGTAATATTCGTTTTGTCCATAGAGTGGTATAATAGTGACTAGCAGGGGGCAAATAATGGATGATATTATCAATGAAGCTTATGGGATAGTCCAGTGCAAGGAATGTCCTTGGTATAAAGCGTGCGTCATACCCATGAAGTTCACCACCGAGGATATCCGGCGGCAGCTGGAGCAGGGGGCGCCCGGTTCGAATGTGCCGTCGCAGATGGACTCTGTGACACAAAACCTGCTATCCAGTATGGCTTTAGCGGCGCAGAACTCGCTGCTGGAAGCCTGCCCCGTTTTTATTCAAAGACTGCGTTCCAATCCCCAGCTCGCCCAAAAGCTAAAAGAAATAATGCTCAACTGGGGTTCTGAAGAAAAACCGACGCCGCCCAAGTAATATCAGGCGGCGGCTACCAGCTCTTTAAGGCGGCGGTAGGCGGAGGCGGGGTTGGGTGTATTGAAAATGGCGCTGCCGATACAGACAACATCAACCCCCGTGCGGGCGATTTCGATTATATTTTCTTCCTTGACACCGCCATCGATAGCTGTTTCCATTTTGGGGTAAGCCTGGCGGAAGGTGACGATTTTATCCAGCACCGCGGGGATAAATTTGGCGCCGTAAAAACCGGGCTCGACGGAGAGGAAAAGCAGACTATCTACCTGCTTCACCAGCGGGGCGAAATCAGCGATATTCGTTTTAGGATTTATCGCTAGACCAACCTGCATGCCGAGCTTTCTGATTAAACTTATGGTCTCAATCGGGTCTGTGTTAGCTTCATAGTGGAAGATGATTTTCTGCGCGCCGGCCTGCTTAAAACCCTCCAGATAGTCCTCCGGGTGTTGCACCATGAGATGTGCCTCCCACTTAAATTTGGGTTTTGACACAGCAATATCCTGGTAAGAGACGCTATGCGAGGGCACGAACTTACCATCCATGATGTCTATCTGGACGAAATGCGCAAAGCTCTCGGCAAGGCGCACCATTTTTCCCAGTGAAACTGGGTCATCGGTGAGGATAGCGGGCACAATCCGTATGTTTTTAGCCATGCTGATTCCTATTTGTATTTTATCATAAAAATCACAATTTTGTGAGCTATTCTTTATAGAAAATTAACTGTACCTTAATGGTTTCTTTATGGTCTTTATATCTACATTTATATTGCTGTGTCAGAATTAAAGTGTAATCCACCGTTATCGGATTACGAAAGCTGGGGGATAAGAAAATGAAGATGGCAATTAGCTTCATCTGTGGGGCCGCTATCTGTTGCATGGTAATTTTCGGCATCAAGACGGTGCTGCCTGCCTTTGCCGAGACTACCGATTCCGGCACTGAATCCGAAAATACCACGCCAAGCATCATCGAACAAATTTCGGGTTTTGATAAAATTTATCGCGATGCGCTGACCGAGCCCTTTATCAAAGCCGAAAGTAAAATCTACGATGCGGACATCGCCGAGTACTACCATGGCTTGATGGTCAAAACTGGCTTAACCAACCCCGCCCAATAACCTTAGACTAATTAACGCTTCCCACCAAAAAAGTAAGGGCTGCTTTTACACAGCCCCTACTAACAAGTCTAACGGGACCGAACTCAACTCATGGCGATAATCACTATCGTAAGGGGCGTTCTACTAAGTAGAATAAATCCCCGCTTTTTATCTTACGAGTAGAGCTCGTTTTTACTTGGCCCCACCCAGGTGGCAGGGCTTCAACAGTCCACCTGCCTTACTCCGAATAGCTCGTGGAGTTTCATGTAGCACCTCCCGAAGCATTATTCAGGATTTGGTCTTCTATAAAAAATGCTAACACCGGATGGGCTAAAAGTCAATATCAAAAACTCTCAAAAAGACTGGGACAATAGTACCAGAAAAGCTTACATTACATTGCCACCGGATACCTGCAATACCTGGCCGGTAACGTAGCCAGTAACATCTGACGCCAGAAGGACGGTGACGTTGGCGATATCCGCTGGTGTGCCCAGCCTGCCGAGGGGAAACGAGGCGAGCATGGCTTCCCGCATTTTCTGGTACTGTTCCGGGGGAGGTGGGGGCATGCCTTCCCTTAAGACGGCACCGAAATTGGTAGGCGCCGGGCCGGGGGATATGCAGTTGCAGCGTATGCCGTTCTTGCCTTCCTGGTAAGCCAGCTCCTTGGTGAACAGGTCGATGGCGTACTTTGATATCGCGTAGACCTGTACGCCCATGGCATACTGACGGGTGCTGCCGGAACTTATATTAACGATGGCGCCGTGCTTTTGCTTCCTCATGTGGGGAATAACAGCCCGGGTGACATACATGGTCCCGAAGAGGTTAAGTTCCATCTGCCTGGACCAGATTTCAGTTTTCTGCTCATCTATAGGAACATAGTCCTTTTGCAGGATAGCCCCGGCGACGTTACAGAGGATATCGATTTTCTTATATTCGTCGATAGCCTGTTTAACCATGGCGTCGATTTCCGCTTTTTTGGTGATATCCGCTCCGAGGGCGATAGATTTGCTGCCGAGTTTCTTCACTGCTTCGGCAGTTTTTTTAGCATCTGCCAGATTAACATCAGTCACGACGACAGCGTCACAACCTTCCTTGGCGAGCAGGAGGGCTATGGCATTGCCGAAGCCTATCTGGCTGCCGGCGCCGGTGACCAGCGCAACCTTACCCTTAAAACCAAGGTCCATTTTGACCTCCTGTTTATATTGAGAAAAAAGTTATGTTTAGTCCAATACCGACCCGCCGGAAACATGCAGGATAGCGCCGGTGATATAGCTGGACATATCGGAAGCAAGGAATACGGTAGCATTAGCGATATCGGTCTGGGTGGCGCCCCTGCCCATGGGAATCGTCTTGGCGAGCATATCTATAATTCCTTTTTTATCGGGGCCTGGTATGAAATTGGTGGGCGCGGGGCCGGGAGCGACACAATTGGCACGGATACCATTCTTGGCTTCGTTAAAGGCAAGCTGCTTGGTAAAGGTATCGACTCCAGCCTTGGCAATGGCATACGTATTGCCCGCGCCGTGACCATACATGCGCGTGCTGCCCGAACCGATGTTAACGATGGCACCGCTCTTCTTTTCCCTCATATAGGGGAGTACCGCCTGGCAGGTGAGCATGATACTGTAGAGGTTAAGGCGGACATCTTTATCCCAGTCTTCCGGCTTGGCCTTATCATAGGGTGCCCGGCTGGCAATGCCGCCGGCAACATTGCATAAGATGTCTATTTTCTTAAACTCATCAACTACTTTTTTTACCACTGTGGCGACATCATCAGGATTAGTGATGTCACCTTTAACGGCAATGGATTTCTTGCCGGTCTTTTTTATTTCTTCCGCCGTGAGATTCACATCGTCGATGATATCTGTAACGGCGACGGCATCACAGCCCTCTTTTGCCAGCAGCAAGGCGATCTGCTTGCCGAAGCCTATCTGGCTGCCGGCGCCCGTTACCAATGCTACTTTACCTTTTAAACCCAGGTCCATGGTTACCTCCTAAAACAATTACATAATTTTGGCTGGTACATTATATAACATATCAACCAGTTAGGGAAATTAAAGGAAAATTAGGATAAAAAGGATATAATAACCACCAGGCGGGGATAACAGCGGGGTAGAAGAATTTGGTTTATACAAAAAGGCTGGTCTGGCCAACTGGCTGCGGTTTCTTTTTCGATGGGCTTTTCCGACGTTTCCAGCCCAAAACCTCCAGCAGGTCGCCGATGGCTTTATTCTGCTGGGCTTGGCCTCTCAAAGGGAGGTTGGGGTCGACGCGGTACTTAATGCGTCGTCCCTCTTTTTTCTTGGTGACATAGCCGTCGCTTTCAAGGTCGTTGATGATGTTGCGGGTGGCTTTTTCTGTAATGCCGATGATAGCGGAAATTTCCCGCGCGGTGATACGGGGTCGGCGGGCAAGGAGGCATAAGACCTGGGCATGATTGGTCAGGAATTTCCATCCCGGCATACTATCACCTCCTTACCTTGAAAATTGTTTTAAAATTATTTTTTATTCTATACTTAATTACGTAGTAATTACTATTGACAAATTACATCAGTTCTGTATAATTAAATACAGGAACTTAAATTCCGGTATATTATAACAGGAATGTCAAGTTAGCACAATAGGTTTACGAAACAGACGTTAGAAACATAGAAAAAGTAAATAACAAAGGAGAGTGTAGAACAAAAAAGTGAAAACATCATCGGTGGCCGCCAAAAGTCAACTCAGCCACACACCTGAGAGAATCACGACCATAACTTGCGCGAATAGCGAAGCCGAAGAGCCCCCCGGTAAAAGATTTATTGTAAAAAGCATTGAGGACGAGCCCCCCAGTAGTACCACCGGTAGATACCGGTTTTTCTGGAATATTTCCGATATTTCCTGGAAAGATTGGAAATGGCAGTTCCGTAATCGGATTACCTCTCTAGAGCAGTTAATCCAGCTGCTACCCCTATCAGTCGAGGAGCAGGCGCAAATCAGAACGGTCATCAAGCGCTATCCTCTATCAATCACCCCCTACTACTTATCGCTTATCAATCCCGAAGACCCGGATGACCCCATCAGGAAACAGGCGGTGCCTTGTATCCAGGAGATAACCATGAGTTCCATCGGGTTGGAAGACCCGCTCGCGGAAAAAGAGGACTCCGTGGTCCCCGGCTTGGTGCATCGCTACCCGGATAGGGCGCTGATGGTGCTGACGGATATCTGCCCCATGCTCTGCCGCCACTGCACGCGTAAAAGGGAGTGGCGCCACGGCGCCTGGACGCGTACCGACGACCAGATTGAGGTAATGCTGGGCTATTTACGCCAGCACACTGAAGTCAGGGACGTTATCCTTTCCGGCGGCGACCCGCTGACGCTCTCGACCAGCCACCTGGAAAGCATTATTGCCAAAATCAGGGCGATAAAGCATATCGAGATAATACGTATTGGCTCGCGGTTCCCGGTGGTGCTGCCGCAGCGTATCGATACTGAACTATGCGACATGCTCTCGAAGTACAGTCCGATATGGCTTAATACCCACTTCAACCACCCGCGAGAGGTAACGCCGGATGCAGCGGCTGCCTGCGACCGTTTGCTAAGGGCCGGCGTGCCGGTCAACAACCAGACGGTGCTATTACGCGGTATTAACGATAGTGTGGAAATACAGACCAAGCTCGCTCATGCTTTGTTAAAAGCTAAAGTACGTCCATATTATTTGTTCCAGTGCGATGAAGTGCAGGGCACGGAACACCTGCGCACGTCGGTGGACGTAGGCATAAAAATCATCGAAGGGATGCGCGGGCATACCTCTGGCCTGGCGGTGCCCAACTTCGTCGTCGACCTGGTCCAGGGCGGCGGTAAAGTGCCCCTGCAGCCGAACTACGTGCTTTCGATGAACGAGAACGAGTTGCTACTGCAGAACTACGAAGGTAAGGTGTTCCGCTATCGTAATCCTAAATCACAGGACCATAAGGAAGAAGCCGTTGCCGCACCGCCAGTAAGCGGAGCTGTGGAAAGTCTGCTGGCGGATGCCGCTCTACCTGTTAAAGTCAAAGGAGAGGCTGATGCGGATCGGATTATCATACGATCTTAAAACAGCCGTAACGGAAACTCATAGCGTTGATGATGCGCTTGAAGAATACGACTCGCCGGAAACGGTCGAGATAATATCGAGCGCGCTTGAAAAAAAAGGGCACCGTGTCGTCAGATTAGGCGGCGGTGCCCTTTTTCTTGATAATATCCGCCGCGAAAAGGTAGATATCGTCTTTAACATCTCCGAGGGCCGGGGTAGCTATCGCAGTCGCGAGGCGCAGGTGCCGGCTGTCCTGGAGATGCTGGATATCCCTTATACCGGCTCCGACCCACTATGCCTGGCAATATGTCTGGATAAACCCGCCGCCAAAAAGCTGGTGGCGATAGCGGGTATCCCCACGCCGAAATGGCTGATTGTTGCCGATGTGGCGGAGCTGGCGCAAGCAGACTGGAAAGGTTTTTCTTTTCCCGCTATAATCAAACCAGCCTACGAAGGTTCCAGCAAGGGTATTCGTCATACTTCTCTGGCGGAAAATGTGAAACAAGCCGAGGCGGAAGTGAAGCGTGTTTTAAAAGACTATAACCAGCCGGTCATGGTGGAGGAGTTCATCGACGGGGATGAGGTAACGGTGGGGATAATCGGTAACTCGCCGCCGAAGCTGGTGGGTATGATGCGCGTGCTGCCGAAAAAGCAACCGAAGCACTTTGTTTATTCGCTAGAAGTGAAACGCGACTACGTGAACCAGGTTGACTACGAGTCGCCGGTTAAGTTGCCCAGGACTGTTTTGAAGAAACTTGAAGAATACGGTCTTAAGGCTTTTAAAACATTGGGCTGCCGCGACTTCTCCCGGGTGGACTTCCGCGTCGGTCATAATGGAATACCTTATTTCCTGGAAATAAATCCGCTCCCCGGGCTGGGGACTTATAGCGATTTAGTGATTATGGCCATCAAGCTGGGGTGGACACATGAGGGGCTTATCGGTTCAGTGCTTGATGCCGCCATCGAAAGGTATCCGCAGTGTGCCAGCGTGTAACCATCGTTTACAACGAGCCCTTCCCTTCCTATTATGATACCAACGGCGAAGATAAGGCGGTGCTTAGCGTGCTTGATGCCGTCAAAGCCGTACGTAAAGCCCTGCTTGAGCTGGGACATGAAGTCACGCTGCTGCCGTTGGTGCCACCCTTCACTGGAGCCCGGAAAAAACTCGAGACTTTAGATACGTCGGTCGTTTTTAATCTTTTTGAAGGATTTTATGACGAGCCGGAAACAGAAGCGCTGGTGCCGGCAGCACTAAACGCTTTGGGGATTCCCTATACCGGCTGTCGGTCGGACGTGCTTAAGCTCGCCCTCGATAAAGCCAGTGTCAAGGAAATCCTCAAGGAAGCGGGTGTCCCTACGCCGGACTTCCAGCTGCTTAGTCCAGCGACGCTCGACACCTTTAGGCTGGATTTTCCCTGCATCGTTAAGCCACGCGCCGAGGACGCCAGCAACGGTATTACTGCGGACAGCCTTGTATATGATATTACAACATTAGAAAAACAGGTTCGTTTAGTCAGCGAGTCGTACCACAGCGGCGCCCTCGTTGAGCATTTCATCGGCGGGCGCGAATTCAATGCCACAGTCATGGGCAACGCACAGTGTGTCGTTTTACCGGTATCGGAAATTGCCTATTCACTAGCACCAGACATCCCACGGATTTTAACCTTCGCCGCCAAGTGGGAGCCGAAAAGTCACTATTATAAAGGCACTAAAGTTATCTGCCCGGCTAAGGTTACTGAACAGGAACGGGAATTCGTGGCTAATACCGCAATGTCGGTTTTTAAGCTGCTGGTTGGCCACGGCTATGCCCGGATAGACATGCGCACAGACGAAGCCGAGAAACTGAATGTTATTGAGGTCAATCCCAATCCGGATATTTCGCCCGACGCCGGTGCCGCCCGCCAGTCCCGCGCGGCCGGTATGAGCTACGCGGAATTTATCGGCAAGATTCTGAATCTTGCCCTGGAGAGGAACAAAAATGACATTAAAAATACGCCCAATGTTAGCCCAGGACAAGCGGGCGTTGATGACGATACTGAAAAATACGCCCGAATTTAATCCGTCCGAGCTAGTGGTTGCTGAGGAACTCATCGATAATTATCTCGCTGTCGGGACGAAGTCGGGATACCACATTCAAATAGCCGAGGATGAGGGGCAGATTGTGGGGTATGTCTGTTACGGTGAGACGCCCATGACTATCGGCACCTGGGACATCTACTGGATAGCCGTCGACCGCACAAAGCGGGGAAAAGGCATAGGTAAAGTCCTTGCGGAGGCAGCGGAGAGGGCGATGAAGCAGACGCAAGGCAGATTGGTTTTTATCGAGACATCCTCGACGCCTTCGTATGAGAATACCAGGCGATTTTATCTCGGCCGTGGTTATGAAGTAATTGCCTGTATCCCTGATTTCTATTCGCCCGGCGATGATAAACTTATTCTGCAAAAGAAACTATAATAAAAGTGTAAGGGTTCTTGCGGGAGGGTGGTATCTTGTCTGACCAATGGCACAATTTTATAATGACCTTCGTGCCGCTCTTCATCGTCATTGATGCTTTAGGCAATCTTCCTTTCCTCATCATGGCGGGGGAGGACTTAGACCGTAAACAAAAGAATAAAATAGTCAACTATGCCGTCTTAACCGCCACCATTGTCGGACTGGTCTTCCTTTTCCTGGGACAGTTCATTTTAAACATCATGGGCATCGATGTTCAGGAGTTCGCCATTGCCGGCGGTATTGTGCTCCTGGTGCTTTCCATAATGTATATGATTACCGGTCACATGGTTAGAGTTGTTAAGGAAGAACTGGTGGCTATCGTGCCCATCGGCACTCCTTTAACGGTAGGTCCGGCAACTATCGCCACCTTGCTGCTGCTGGCCGGGCGATATCCGCTTTACATGGTGCTGATATCTTTTGCCCTTAACATGGCGATAACCTGGGTTATCTTCTTTTTAAGTCAAAGGATTGCGCGGTTCCTCGGGCAGGGGGGACTTACCGCTATTTCGCGGGTATTCAGCCTGCTGCTAGCTGCCATCGCCGTTAGTATGATTATCGGTGGGTTGAAAGCGCTGGGGATTATTAGCGGGGGCGGCTAGAAGTATTGGTAGCGCATATGGGATTCGAACCCATGATCTCGTCCTTGAGAGGGACGCGTCCTAGGCCGCTAGACGAATGCGCCGTTTGATGCTTTATATTAAATTTTCTATTGTCTTGATTCTTGAGACTCTATCATTATGAACCTAGTGTAGTTTTTCAAACTCATCGACACTAAGTTTTGCATCTTTAAGAATTTTCCGCAATATGCCTTTGCCTAAATCTTTCCCCTTGTGCATCGGCACGGTAGTCCACCTGCCATCAGAATGATGATAAACAGCGTGGCTTCCACTCTGTCTGATGCAGTTAAAACCTAACTTCTCCAATATCCGCCTAACCTCGTCAGGCTTGGCAGGCTTTAACTTAGGCAACTACCTGCACCTCATCAATAGCGACTTCTATGGGAATAGTCTCCCCGAGAGCTTTGCGGGCTTCGATATGTAGCTTGATGGCATCCTTGATGTTTTCCAATGCCTCTTCATAGGTCTTGCCTTGAGTATAGCAACCCTGAAGCAGAGGAACGGAGGCTACATAAAGCCCATCCTCATCTTTTTCCACTACCACTGTAAATTTATAATCCGGCATATCTCATTCCGTCCTTTTTCGATTATGACTATATATTTTATGCATTAGATGCCTGCCCACTCAATAAAAATTCCGAACTTTTTGTTCTTGAAAACGGTTTTGTCGAGTAAGCATCGTTTATCATTATCACTTTTTTCGTAGAGTGAGTCAAGTTGGTTGGCTATCTGTAGGCGAAGCTAAATACTTTCATGGCTCAATATCCAATCCCCAAATCCGGAATAAATCCTTGTAGAAATCAGGTCGGGGGAAATCAGGTCTCATCTCAAAGCTGGAATAGGCATATCCAGATTTCATCTTTTCCGATTGTTCAAGCTCCATTACTAAGTCTTCCACCTTATCTGCCGGCACGGAGAAAATGAGCTCGTCTTCTCCCGGCATGGCCCGGTAGTACTCGCCAGCGCAGGGCAGATTGACCTGATACTGGTTTTTTAACATCGTATCCACCACGGCGTAAACACATGAGTTTATCGGGTCGAGTTGACAGCTCACCAAGCCTCCATTTTTGTATTTTATAGTCAGCAGCATGCTTCTCAATTGGGCGGCGTTAGTATAAATTAAAACCAGGTCAGGCGGAAAATTAGCCGCTCTTAAAGGTGCAGAGATAATACCGAGGTACTTGCCATATTCCAAGCGGGGCAGCACTTTTACCTGATTCTTGGTGGCATCAAAATTTTCAGCGGCGTGGTAATCCACCAGTCCGAAGCCGATTAACGGAGCCCAACACCATTGGTCCTCTTTAAGCATGGCTACACTAACTCTCTGCCGACGTGACATAGCCAAGGCTTGACATTGGGATAGATGAAAGCCGTGGTCTCTATGGGGTCTGAAGGCGCCCTCGGGGATTTCCTCTTCTTTCTCCAGCAGCTTTATGGCTAAGGGAGATGTCCTTAATAGCAGCAGCCTCTCGAGCTCATTCCCGTATCGATTGTAATCCTTTATCGTTCTCATATCGCGCACCTCCACCATTTTGTCGACGATATCGGCTGCCATTATTTTGAAGGAGAAGGCGACATTTTGCAAGACTTAAAGAAATTTTGAAAAATCATTTTACATGTGTTATAACTGATATATTCGTTATAATGGTACGGCTGCTAGACGGAGGTGAAGGATTTGGAAAGATTTCATGAAGTTTTACAGAACCGCCACGCATATGCCAGGGACTGGAAAAAGCGAACTGGTGGTAAAGTTATAGGCTATTACGAACCCTATATGCCGGAGGAAATCGTCTATGCCGCCGGCGCTCTGCCGGTGCGCCTTTTAAGCCAACACGAGCCGGATGACACTACCGACCGGCAGATGTACGGCAACTGCGCCTGCTCGCGGGATATCCTCAACCAGTTCATCAAGGGCAGGTATGACTATATCGACGGGCTGATTAACGCCGAGGGCTGCCAGTGGATGCTCAACGCCTTTCAGACTACCCTGAATAATCAGTCGGAGCTATTCAATCATTATGTTTTCGTTCCCGACTATGTGGATGGGAAAACCTCCAAAGACGTTATGCGCTCCGAATTAGACGTCTTTAAAAAAGCTATGGAAAAATGGACGGGCAAGCCTATTAAAGATAGTGACCTCGACCGCGCCATAGAGGTCTATAATACCAACCGCCGCCTGATGCGCCAGGTCTATGAGCTAAGGCGAGCGGATAACCCCGTCGTTCTCGGGTCAGAAGCTATGGAGATGGTCCTGGCCAGCCAGGTGATGGATAAAGCAGAGATGAACGATATGCTTCGGGATGCCATCGCAAAATTAGCGAAGCGAAAGCCGCGGAGCGATACTGGCGTCCGCCTGATGCTGGTCGGCAGCCCGACCTCTGACGTAGCGCTGGAAAAACTCGTAGAGGAGCTAGATGCCAACGTCGTCATCGATGAGGTTTGCACGGGAAGCTGCTACTTCTGGAATGAGGTTATCCCGCAAGCCGACCGCTTGATGGCTATCTCTTTGCGTTATCTCGGCAGGCCTCACTGCGCCCTGAAAGATAACAACTGGCGGCGCCGTCCCGCCCACATCTACCAGCTGTATGAAGATTACCAGGCGCACGGTGTGCTCATTGCCAAGCAGATTTACTGCCATCCTCACGGTACGGATAATCCGCTTATCTGGAAAATCCTGCGTGAGCGCAATATACCTTTCCACTACTTCGAGCGTGATACCACCCTCCCTTACGAGGAGACCCGACTGCGCTTGGAGGCCTTTATCAATATGCTAAAACCAATGATGGTGTTGAAATAGGGGGCAATAAATCCCCCTTTAATCCCCCTTTTTCAAAGGGGGACAAATAAGGAATTTGAAAAGAATGGTTTTATAGCACGTTAATAGCGTCTCCCCTTAGTAAAAGGCCTGCCCTGAGCTTGCCGAAGGGGAGATGGAGAGGGATTTTAGACTAAATAATAGCCGTTTATTCGGAGGCAGGTATGATTAAACAAAAATGGGAAACCAGGCCGCTGGAGGTCTGGAACAAAGCCAAGGAAATGAGGGCTAAATGGCAGAAATCCATCGATACCGCTTCAACGGAGCGTGTGTTGCTAGCCCAGGGCAATGTTCAATGGAGCATCGGTTTTCCGGCGTTACGCGTCATCGAGGACAACCCTGTAGGCGCGATGATGGCGAATAAAAGCGACGAATTCGCTCGAATCTGCCGCTACGCCGGCGAGGTGGTGGGGTGGGGACGTGAAGTCTGCGGCTACCAGCTCAACTGCTGGGGCGCGATGTACCTGGGACACCAGCAGGATGGCAGTCCCTTCCCCTTCCGAGATTTGGTTGTTCCCTTCCCGGACCCGTGCGACCAGCATACCAAGCGCGGGCAGGCTCCGATGGACTATTCACCAATCCCGCGTTTCCAGGATAACTGGCCGCTCTATACCGGGCCCCGCGACCCCGACCGTGAAAAAGCGATGCTCGAAGATAAGGTCTACTGCACCCTTTATATGATTGAAGAAATCGAGCGGATTTTCGGGCAAAAATTCGACGATGAAAGGTTCATCGAAAGCGTTAAGGTCAGCGGAGGCATTGCTCCATATGCGCAGGACGTCTCCCGCTTTATGCAGCATATCCCCTCCCCCTTAAGCCAAAAAGACCTCTATTCCTTTTACACCCTCGGGGGACTTACGAAAGGCGACCCCGGCGAAACTGTAGCTATCTGGAAAGCCCTGCGGGACGAGGTAGCGTGGCGAGTGCAAAACAACATCGCCGCCGTGGGGAATGAAAGATATCGCTGGATGGAGACCCATCCGCCGCCCTGGCACTTCCTCAAATACTACCGCTATATGGAGAAATACGGCGCGGTCTGCATCGGCTCCCAGTACAGTCACATGATGGCCGGTCCGTTCGAGCTTAAGAAAGACGGCACCTGGGGCCCGCGTTTCAGCGGCGGCGGTTTCGGTAGAAGTATAGAAAAACCCGTCAAGACGCGAGAAGACGCTATCCGCGCGATGCTGGGTACTGAAGCGCGGGGTCATCGCTTTAAGGATGACGAGGTCATTCGCCCCTGGGCGCTTAATGACTTCGCTAAAGCTTATAAAGTGGACGGCGCCATCCTGCCTTTATGGCGCTGCGGCGTCGGCTGCACGGTGACCCGAAAGGAGCAGGGTTTACGCTTGAGCGAGATGGGCGTACGCGTTTTGCACTATGAAGGCTCCCAGCCGGGCGACCGCACCGACCTGGATGAAAACCGCCTGCTGGACCAGCTCGATGTCTGGATGGAGAGCCAGGGACTGCGGAAACTAGAGGATTAGGGTGAGAAAAAATCTCCCTTTCTCCCTCTTTATGAAAGAGGGATAAACATAGAGTTAGAAAACAATGATTTCAAAGGAAAAATGTCATCGTCACCCTTTCGTAAAGAGCCTGCCCTGAGCGTAGCCGAAGGGGAGATGGAGAAGGATTTTATATCACCTCACTCTTATCTCTCCCTTCAGGGTGAATCTTCAGGGTGAACCCACAAGGGGAGAGAAGATAAATCGGCGTAATTAGGAGGCTGAAATGATAACTGCCGGTATCGATGTGGGCATTGAAAACCTTAAAGCGGTGATATTAAAGGACGGCAAGGTCTTGGCCAGGGGGGCGGATTTATCAGGTGGGGCTAAACGGGCTAAGGTAGCTGAACGGGTGTGGAGCGAGGCGCTGGCGTCGGTAAAACTCAAGCCTGGTGACGTTAGCAGAGTAGTTGCTACTGGACAAGGTAAAAACGACGTCGCTTTCGCTTCCGACCGTGTAACCGAACCGGTGGCGGATGCCCGGGCGGCGCGATTTTTATATCCCCAAGCTACATCGGTGGTGGATATCGGTGCCGACCAGGTGCGCGTCGTTATCCTGGGCAAAGGGGATAGCATTCTGGAGGTTGTTATGAACCAGAAATGCGCCGCCGGACTCGGTATTTTTCTTAAGTCTATGGCGAGGACGCTAGGCATGACACTCGACGAGATAAGCAGTATATCTGGTACTGGCAAGGCTATCGTCAATGACGGGTGCAGTGTCTTTGCCGAGATGGACGCCCTCGGCCTGCTGAACCGCGATGTCCCACGGGAAGATATCGTCCGGGCGATAACCGAGGCGGTGGCTGTCAGGGTCAGCTCGATTCTCAATGATAAAATAAAGCCCGCCAAAGATGCCGCGGTTCTCGTCGGCGGTTTAAGCCGCAATAAAGCGGTAGTCGCGGCGCTAAAGAAACGGTCCTCGATTAAATTTTTGATTCCCGAGCAAAGTGAATATGCGGGAGCTCTTGGCGCCGCCCTGATAGCGGCAGGCTAAGAACCACGTCATTCCCATGTAAATGGGAATCCAGTTCTTTTTCTTGTCATTCCAGCGAAAGCTGGAATCCAGGGTGGTGATAAGGGGATGGGCAGAGACGATAGTTGTTTGTGGAGGCAAAGAAAATGACGCAAGAATACTGGAAATGGCCGGAGTCCAACTGGACGGCAACGGATATCGACTGGAAAAAGGCAAAAACCATCACCGCGGGAGTGGATATCGGCTCCAACAGCTCGCAAGCCGTAGTTATGTGCGATAATCAACCCTTCGGCTACGCCAGCCTCCATAACGGACCGGACTATCGCGCCAGTGCTCAAACAGCCATGGAACAGGCATTAGGGAAATCCGGGATGAAGATAAAAGACGTAAAATATATTGTGGGGACGGGGTGGGGAAGTCGTAACGTAACTTTCGCCGAAAAAACCATCGATGAAATCAGCTGTCACGCTAAAGGCGCCCGCTTTATGTATGGTCCGGCGGTGAGAACCGTGGTCGACCTCGGGGCGCAGACCTGTAAGGTTATCCGACTTTATAGCTGGGATAAAGTACGGGATTTCCAGATGAACGATAAATGCGCCGACGGTATGGGACGCAGCATTGAGGTGATGGCTGACCTCATGCAGGTGCCCATAAAGGAAATGGGCGAAAAATCTCTAGCGGTAGAGAAAGACCCGGAGCCAGTCAGTACCACCTGCTATGCTTTCGCCAATACCGAAGCCATCGGTTTGCTGCGCGAAGGCTATTCCGAGAATCAAGTGCTGGCGGCTTACCTTTTCGCTATCGCCTGGAGGATTCATAGTACTATCGGCAGGATACAGCCGGAAAAAGAGATTGCCTTTACCGGCGGGCTGGCGAAGAACCCCGGCATTGTCAAACGAATAGAAAAAGCGATGGGCATGACCGCGCTCACCAGCGAGTATGACCCGCAATTGGCAGGAGCTATCGGCGCGGCTTTACTAGCTGAAGCAATGGTAGAGAAGGCGTAACACTTAATGAAGTTCAACCATTCCGATGTAAATCGGAATCCAGTGAGATGAATTAGCGATATTTCCTGTAATTGATAATAAATCTAGTTATCTGGATACCGGCTTTCGCCGGTATGGTTGGAGATTATTAGTATATTACTTTTTCTTCCTTCAATCTAGCTATCTCTTCGCTGGTTAAGCCTAGCAAATCGCCGAAGACATAGTCGTTATGCTCTCCTAATAAGGGAGGGCAGCTATAATTGCCTTTCTGTTTTCCTTCAGGCTTCCAGGGCAGTCCCGCCAGCGTAATGTTGCCGATGACGGGATGTTCTATATCGACAAAGAACTCACGCGCTTTTAGTTGAGGGTCACTGACGAGGTCTTTGATATTCAGAGACGCCCCGGCCGCCACGCCCGCTTTTTGCAGCAGCTCCATGACCTCGTACTGGTGATGCTGGCGGGTCCAGTCTTCCACGAGTTTATCCAGCTCATCCTGGTTATGGAGTCGGTTGGCCTCATTACTGAACTCTGCTCTTTTCGCCCAATCGGGATTGCCGATAGCATTAACGAAAGCCTGCCATTCCGCCTGACTGCCCACGGCGATGGCTACCCACTCGTCATTGCCTTGGCAGCGGTAGCAGCCGTGCGGTGCCGCAGATTTGTCACGGTTACCCATACGCTCCCCTAAGGCGCCGTTCATGGTGTATCCAATGACCATCTCACCGAGGAAATTAGCGCTCCCCTCGATCATGGCCGCATCGATATATTGTCCCTCGCCCGTACGGTCACGATGGTAGAGTGCCGCCATAATGGCGAAGGCGCCGTGCATCGCCTGGGTAGCGTCTGTCCAGGGGGACACGCCCACGGTAGCCGGCTCACCGCCGGGGTAGCCGTTCAGATACGTCGAGCCGTCATAGGCCTCGACGATTTCCGCATAAGAGGGTCGCGACCGGTGCGGTCCGCTCCGCCCATAGCCCGAGCCGGCATAGTAGATAATATCCGGTTTAATCTTTTTCAACTCCTCGTAGCTCAATCCCCACCGCTCGAGAATCGCCCCGCCGAAGTTTTCCGTAACAACATCGCTTATTTTTATAATTTTCTTAGCCAGTTCGATAGCCCTCGACTCGTTCATATTCAAGGTAATGCTTTTTTTACCGTAGTTCAGCGAGGCAAAAGCCGTTCCCGCGTTGAAATTCCCTCTGTCAAGTCCCGGCGGAATGCCGATCATCCGCATAAAATCCAGTCTCAAGAGGGTTTCCACCTTAATAACCTCCGCCCCCATTACCGCCAGCCATTGCGTAAGGTGGGGTCCTGCCCACATCTGTCCGAAATCGAGAATCCTGATACCGGCTAGGGGTAGATTACTCATTTTCTATCTCCATCTTCTCTCAAATGTCATTGCGAGGAGCGTAGCGACGTGGCAATCTCCACCGTAGTCTAGGTTTATCATAGGGATTGCCACGTCCTTCTGCGGAAGGACTCGCAATGATAAATTATATTAGGCAAATATCCCTTGACAGTAGGTACTTTTTGTGCTATAATGTAATCGTAGCAAGTAAGAAAAGAGGTAAATACGATGGAACGATACACTATAGCAGATTTCAACAAAGAATATCCTAATGATAATACCTGCCTAGAATGGCTCAAAAATCACCTCTATCCCAATGGTATTTTCTGCGTTAAATGCGGACGGGTTACAAAGCATCATAAAGTTATTAGCCGTCCGTCTTATAGTTGCGATAACTGCGGACATCATTTTCATCCAACGGTAGGCACTATATTTGAAAAATCTACTACACCTTTGAAATTGTGGTTTCATGCCGTTTATTTGATGAGTTCCACTCGATGCGGTATCTCGGCTAAACAAATCCAACGTGAAACAGGGGTAACTTATAAGACGGCATGGCGTATGTTCAAACAAATCCGTTCTCTGTTGTGTGATGATTTTAACCATCTTACGGGCGAGGTCGAGGTTGATGAAACCTATGTTGGTGGAACGAGACAAGGCAAACGTGGTCGTGGCGCAGAGGGCAAGTCTAAAGTTCTCGGTGCAGTCCAGCGCAATGGCAAGGTCGTGGCGGAGGTCGTCCCCGATGTTAAACGGCATACCCTCGTCCCATTCATGGTTAATAAAGTTGACAGGAACGCTACGCTTTATACCGACACATTTCCGTCCTACGACCATATCGCTCGGTTCGGGATTAAGCACCTGCGGATTAATCACCACGATAAAGAGTATGTTCGTGGGAATGTCCACACCAACAATATCGAGGGCTTTTGGTCGCTGGTGAAGAGAGGTATTAGTGGTGTTTATCATTCCGTTTCTCCCAAGTATCTCCAGTCCTACATCAACGAGTATTCATTCCGATATAACCATCGTAAGGATGAAACGCCTATGTTCAAAACAATTCTCCAACGAGTGGTTACTTCTTAATCCTCCGACTGGCTTTACTTAAGTCTTTGATAAAATCATCCTTTGTAAACGGCTTCCCTTCCTTCACTTCGGGCATCAATTCCCGGTCAATATAGGCAGTAATCCTTTGCCCCTTTATAGATTCAATCCAATCTTTTACCCCATAAGTCCCAGGTAGTTGTTGTCCTTCTGCCATGTGGCACCTCCTATATTGCTAGGGGAGCAAACCTTCAAAACTTAATGTTGGTTTGGCTGCTCTCACACTTTTCTGTTGTAGAGCTTTAAATCCTTCAGTTCTTACAATTGTCGCTACATCGACAGGTCCTCCAACACCACGAATTGTTGGTAAGAACGTTTGCATTGAGATAGTTGTTCTAATGAGAAACATAGCAAGGTCAACACAATCCTGTAATGGCAAAAATTGTAATGGGAGGCTGACCTGAGACTTACTCGATAAATCAGCCATTAATTTAGCAACATTGTCATCAGTTAGACTCAGCACTTCTTTGATTTGTGGAATCAAATTTTCGTCATATCCACGTAGTAGGCGGTATACGAAATCGCATTGACCATCGTATAGGATGCCAAAAGAATTCGGATAGTACTCAATAGGGTCTGGCTTATAAGGTACTGAAAACCAGAATACCTTTCCATACAATTCGCCTTGGTCATACCCAGCAACGATGAAGCGAATGGCATCTCCTGTGTAAACTTTAGGCATTTTACTTGCCCATTGCTTCATAAAAAACCCACTTACCGACTTGGCGAAGTCTGATATAATCATTCGTTTTCGAGGTTGTGGTAATTCATTATCTAATTCAGGGAGTAAGCTGTAGGGAGTCCGAAAATCTGTCTGCCCTATAGCACCTAAACCGTAAGTTACCATTCCTACAAAAGGTTGCGATGATAAACTGAGCAGCTTCGTTGCATTGTCGTATGTAGCAGGTACATAAAGATTCTGAGCCGATATTGGATGGAAAAGGGTCACTCTGCTGTCTGCTGCAAGGACAATACCCTCAGGCCCTTTGAGACAAATGCCTAATGACATATCAGTTCTCCTCTCTTGTTCTTTCGAGGAGATTATACTATCATTATATCTAACTATTGTCAAGAATGTTACCTACCTTGTTGGGATACTTGCCTTATATTATTCCTGCCTCTTTCAGCCTTGCTAAATCCTGCCGGCTATAGCCCAGCACCCGATTGTAGACCTCTTCATTATGCTCGCCCAGCAATGGGGCGGGGCGCTTAACCTCCCAGGGGGTGGCGGATAGCTTATAGGGGGCCCCAGGGTATTTAAGTTTGCCCGCTTGTGGGTGGTCTATCTCGACAAAGAAGTTGCGATAAGCCAGCTGCTCATCGGCAACCAGCTCTTTGACGTTACGCACCGGCGACAAAGGTACATCATGGACGATGCCCATCCGGTCAATCTCCGCCATGGTATATTCCCGTGTCCATAATTCGATGAGTTTATTACAATCTTCTTGGTGTTCGGCACGCGTGGCCGGATTATTGAAAAGTTCGACTTGCGTCCAATCCGGGTTGCCCATCATCGTTACAAGTTTTTGCCAGTGGGGACCAATCCAGATACATACATAACCGTCTTTACATGAGTATAAAAAGCCGCCGACGCGTTTCCTGCCCATTTGCCGGGTGGGATAAAGTCCCTCACACAGGCAGAAGGCGAGCTCCTGGCGCGTCACCGATGCCAGCGCTTCTTGAGCGGACACATCGATGTGCCGACCGGATTTATTCCCCCGCCTCCCTATGATGGCGGACATGGTGCATACCGCCGCAGTCAGGCCGGTCATAAAATCGGCGGTATGCATAGGTCCCCGCAACGGACTGTATCGTTCCATATCGTTGACGCCTTCAGCCGGATTGCCGAATGCCTCGCTGCTCATATGGGAGTTAATAAGATCGCCGCCTTTATAGTCCTTATAGGGTCCGGTCTGCCCGAACGGCGTAATCGAGGTCATTATCAGCGAGGGACTCACCTTCTTCAGGCTTGGGTAGTCGAATCCCAGTCTTGCCATTTCTCGGGGCGGATAGTTTTCAATGAGGACATCCGCCCAAGCAACAAGCCGCTGGAATATTTCGCGTCCCTGTTCACTTTCAACATCTAATGTGATTCCTGATTTATTCGTGTTTAAAAAGAGGAAGAGTCCACTTTTTTCCATATGAGGAACATCTCCGGGGAAAGGTCCCCAATGCCTCGCGCAGTCACCTTCAACGGGTTTTTCTATCTTGATAACATCGGCACCGAGGTCGGCCAGCATTTTGCCGCAGTAGGGTCCGGTAATAAACTCACTGAACTCCAGAACCTTCAAATCGCCGAGAGCTCCCATTTTCATGCGTGACCCCTTTATAATAACTTTTTCACTGCTGATAGCTTGCAGGAGGCGCCTGACACTTATATTAAAATTTAATGAGCCTTTAATGCAAGTGAATAATCGCTAAAACATTTTGGCGTAATAACTTGAATTGTTGAATTATTTTATCTTATCATAAGTAGAATACGCAATATTACGACATATCGATAAGGAGTGAGATGAAAAAGATTGGCACAAAAATTACAGTTCTCGACCCCATCGGCCAACCTACCGGTATCTTTGGAAGCAGGCTCGACCCTGATTCCGTCCCATGGGCAATCCACGACCCAACAAACCAGCCGAGAGATACGGCGGAAAAGCTGGGCCACCTGAAAATGGCGCCGCGCCTGGACAGTCTGGAGGGCAAGATTGTTTTCCTGGTAAACACGGGATTTGCCGGCGGCAAGGAGTTTATCGAGGAACTCCATGACTGGTTTACGCACAACCGACCGAATATAAAAACCGAGGTACGCCACAAGAAGACCAGCATGTTCACCGATGAACCGGAGCTGTGGGCGGAAATCAAGAAAAACGGTGACGCCGCCGTTCTTGGCGTCGGTGGCTGAGACGGATGTTCGGCGAGTATCGCCGAATTTTCGCGAACGCTGGAGAATGACTATGGTATACCGACCGCCCCCATCGTCACCGCCCGTTTTGCGGATTACGTCCAGCGCGATGGCCGGAGCCACGGCATGAACCTGCGCTGGAGCTTCCCTCCCTATCCGGTCGGCTTTGTATCCAGAGAAACTTTACAGGGGTATATCAAGGGCAATGACCCGATATCCGGCGCGCCCCTCATGGATGAAATCTTCTTTGCTCTTGCGCAGCCCCTGACCGATGCCGAAAAGCATCCCAAGATGGTAAAGAGGCCTACCCGGCCGCGACTGCTCGAACCAGCTATCGAAGCTGATTTGCACCGCCTCTTCCTGGAAAATGGCTGGACAGACGGTTTACCCATCATCCTGCCAACCGAAGAGCGTGTGGCGGAGATGCTAACCGGCACCGACCGTGACCCTAATGAGTTCGTCGGCATGATGTCCGTAACTACCCATGAGGAGAGACTCCAGTATACGGTGGAGAGAGTGGCGGTCAACGCCGTTATGGCGGGCGCCAGACCGGAGCATTTCCCCGTTATCCTGGCGCTAGGCGCCTCCGGACGGCCTTCCTTACCCAGCTCGACCACTTCCTTCGCCAGCATGATGGTGGTGAATGGACCCGTTCGCAATGAAATCGGCATGAACAGTGGTCTAGGTGCTTTGAGTCCTATCAATTATGCCAACTCCGTTATCGGCCGAGCCTGGACGCTGATGGGCATCAACTTTGGCGATATGCGGCCCGGCGCCACCTTCACTGCCAGCACCGGCACCACGATTAATTATAACAACATGTGCTGCGCGGAAAACGAGGAAGCGAGCGTTTGGGAACCTTTCCATGTCCGTAAGGGCTACAAAAAGAGTGAGAGCGTCGTTAGCCTCTTCCGCGGCTGGAACGTCCTGACCATGGGCTTAGGTCCGGCGAAAAGAATGCTGGAGGTGATGAGGAGCATCGGTGGACCTTTCGGCGGCGCCTTTACCTTCATTTGTGACCCGCTGGCAGCGAAAGGACTGAAAAACGAGGGCTATAACGACCCCATGAAATTGAGCGAGTGGCTGGTGAACGAGCTGAATCCCCGTTTCAAGCGCCCGGAGATGGTTAACTTTATCGTCGTCGGCGGTGAAACGAACCCGATGTGGGTTACCACCGATTTCTCTTATTTCCAGTCGGTGGCTATCGACCCCTGGATACCTAAAGCCGGCATCAAGAAAGACGCTAAACCCCTAAGGATGCCGGTGCCGGTACTCTGTAAAGATGGCTCCTGCGGTATTTCACATTAGAACTTGACTAAAGGTAAAGGAAAAAGAGGGCATAATCCACCTCTATCCTCCTTTTGTAAAGGAGGACGAACAATTTACTTGCAGATGAAACATACCAGGAAATGACATCGTCTCCCCTTAGTAAAAGGCCTGCCCTGAGCTTGCCGAAGGGGAGATGGAGAGGGATCTTAATCCCCCTTATCTTAGTCCTCTCCCATGTTAAGGAGAGGAGTTGACCGCGGCAATTGGTCAGGTGGGCGGAGTAATAAAATACATACAAAAACGGCGGATAAAACTGGATACTTCACGAAAGAGGAGAGATATATACCATGAAGGACATTGAAGGAAAGGTTGCCTTTATCACCGGCGGCGCCAGCGGCATCGGGCTGGGCATCGCCAAAGCCTGCGCTAAGTACGGTATGAAAGTCGTTATTGTGGATATGCGCCAGCAAGCTCTGGATGCAGCAATGGTATATTTCAAAGAAAAAAAGCTGCCTGTCCACCCCATTAAGCTGGATGTCACCGACCGCGAGGCTTATGTTAAAGCCGCCGACGAGGCGGAAAAAGTCTTTGGTAAGATACATGTGCTGGTCAATAACGCTGGTGTAGGCTCTGGTGGACCAGCGGAAAAAACCACCTATAAAGACTGGGACTACAGCATCAGTGTCAACCTCGGCGGCGTTATCAACGGCGTCGTCACCATTTTGCCCCGCATCCTGAAACATGGCGAGGGCGGGCACATCGTCTCTACGTCATCAACTCTGGGCGTCGCCGCGGCGAGTAATATGATTCCTTACTGCACGACCAAGTTCGCGGTAGCCGGCATGATGGAAGCTCTCGCCGGTGAACTTCAGGATAAGAATATTGGGGTTTCTATCCTCTTCCCGGGTCCGACGAAGGGTAATCTGGGCCAATCTACCTTTGAAAACCGCCCTGCCCATTTGAGGAACGAGGGAGAGACCTGGCCGCCTGCCCCGCCGCCCGGTGCTCCGCCACGGCGGCCTCCGGAGCATGTCGATATTGTCTTCATGGACCCGGTGGAGACTGGCGAGCGGGTGTTGCGCGGTATCAGGAATAACGACCTCTTCATCCACACTCATCCCGAGTTCCGTGAGGGTTATATCGCACGTCACGAAGCGATTATCCGGGCTATCCCGAATGAACCGCGCAATCAAAAGCGCTTCGAAATCATCATCACCTTCGGGACAATATATCACAATGACATTTATGATAAACAGAAGCCGGTTGGACCGCCGGACTGGTAGATAGGTTCAGATTCATACAAAGAATAAAGAAAAGAAGAAAAATCCACCTCTATCCTCCTTTTACAAAGGAGGACAAATGAGTTCACTGGAAATGAAGGACATAAGTAAATAACATCGTCTCCCTTTGTAAAAGGCCTGCCCTGAGCTTGCCGAAGGGGAGACGGAGAGGGATTTTATAACTTAACCTCTCCTCTTTTGGGAGGGGAGAATGAGTTAATAATAACACTACAATTAAACTTTAATTGTTAAAGGTGAATATTTTACGAAAGGGGAAATACCTGTCATGGAAAATATTGAAGGAAAAGTAGCTTTTATCACCGGTGGCGCCAGCGGCATCGGGCTGGGCATCGCTAAAGCCTGCGCCAAGTACGGCATGAAGGTGGTTATCGCTGATTCACGCCAGGATGCCCTGGATGAAGCGATGGTATATTTCAAAGAAAAAAAGCAGCCTGTTCACCCCATCAAGCTGGATGTCACCGACCGCGAGGCCTATGCTAAAGCCGCTGATGAAGCGGAAAAAGTCTTCGAGAAGATACATATATTGGTCAATAACGCCGGTGTAGCCGTCGGCGGACCGGCACAAATGATGACCTACAAGGACTGGGATTTCTGCATGGGTGTTAATGTCGGTGGCGTAATTAATGGTCTGGTGACGATTTTGCCGCGGATTATTAAACACGGTGAGGGAGGGCATGTCGTCGCTACCTCATCGACGGCCGGCCTAACGGCTGTAGGATTCAATATTGTCTATAATACCACCAAATATGCCATAGCCGGCATGATGGAAACGCTAGCGACCGACCTTCAGAATATGAATATCGGGGCTTCGGTGCTGGTGCCCGGACCTACGGCTACTAACCTTGGCCCGTCCACTTTTGCCAACCGCCCAGAGCACTTGAAGAATGAGGGACAGACCTGGCCGCCTCAACCGCCGCCCGGTCAGCCTCCCCGGCGAATGCCGCCGATGCCAGACTTGCGTAAGTTATTTATGGACCCCGTGGAAACCGGCGAGAGGGTGGTACGGGGTATTAAGCGCAACGACCTGTTCATCATCACCCATCCGGAGTTCAAGGATGGCATCATCGCCCGCAATAATGCGCTGTTACGAGCCTGTCCTGGCCAGCCGCTGAATACCGAGTTCCATGAACTTCTGAAGAAGATGGGGACGCTCGGTTATAATCCCATTTACGATAAGCAGACGCAGGTAGGTCCCCCGGATTGGTAGTGTCAGAGAACAGCGACATTAAATAAGCGGATTAAAAGCGGAATTTAAACTGGCTGGCGAGCCAGGATTCGAACCTGGGCAAAAGGATCCAAAGTCCTTCGTGCTACCACTACACAACTCGCCAGTGTTTACTCATAAAATTATAGCATTACCATGAGCCTGTGGCAACGCGATGCCGGCGCTAGCCGCGGGCTTTTTTAGTCTAAAACGGACATCAGTAAATAGTAATCAGAATACCGAAGATAAAAAGTACCGCCCCAGCGAAAAAGAGAATAAAACCCAGTGAACCTGTTAGCACCTGAATAGCAACAATCATTAGCGCTAGTCCCAAAATAAAAAGCAGGAGCGATCCAGTATATCGCTTGAGAAACAGCGTTAAACGTCTCATAACAAACGCATTATAACAAAGCTAAAACTCGATAACAACCAGACAAGATGACGTCTACATCGCGAATCATTATGTTTCCCTAATGTTTCTTTATGAATTATTAAGCATAAGTTTATCTAGCATTTATATATTTTATGCTGTTTTTAATACTCGCTTGCTATGCTTATAGAGGCTAAATAAAGCCAGGCAGGATACTAAAGGAGCAAAATGCAGAGCTTCGTACTAACAGGGAAAGCAAAGACGGTCTTCCGTATTATCGAGCTGAAAGCCAAACAGGAAGCGATTGCTCGGCGCGAAAAAGAACAGGACTACGGTAAAAGGAAGTAGAAACAGCCCTACGCACCCGGCTGATTCTTATATTTATTTCTTAAGTCATAAGCTTCTTGAATCTTGGTAAATTCTTCTTCTGGTATTGGTTCACAATAAACTAACACATTATTTGAAATTTTCAACCTAAAAGTCCCACGGCATTTCCAGCACCGGCGCGGGCCTTCGTAGCTATTATCAACAAAAGAGAACTTGCTTTCGGCGCCGCAGGCGGGACATTTCATCGTAAACATATCGCATCGTTCCTTTCTGTTTATTGCGTCGGATATGGCCGTTTTTTTAACTCTATTTAGCCAAATTATACCATCTTCGGATATCATGCAGCAATTTGGTGCCGAAGGCCGGACTCGAACCGGCACGAGAGTTGCCCCTCAACGGTTTTTGAGACCGTCGCGTCTGCCATTCCGCCACTTCGGCGTAGCTAATCTATTCTATTTGAAAAACGTAGTGAGCGCAAGAGTACCCATTTACTTGCGTACGTATTATTGTTAAAATTACTTCATAGCGACTTTAGGTCGTTATATCGAACGGAGAGTACTCATGGCAGATAAATATGAGCCGCAGGCAATCGAGAAGAAGTGGCAGCAAAAATGGGCCGACGATAAACTTTACGAGGTTAAGGACGACGACCCTCGGCCCAAGTGGTATGCCCTTACGATGTTCCCCTATACCTCCGGCGACCTGCATATCGGCCACTGGTATAATAATGTCCCGGCTGATGCCTGTGCGCGTTATAAGCGGATGCTTGGCTATAATGTGCTGCACCCGTATGGCTTCGATGCCTTCGGACTGCCGGCGGAGAATGCTGCTATTAGAGAAGGTGTTCATCCCTTCAAGTGGACAATGCAGAATATTGAGAACATGCGCCGCCAGGTAAAAAGTATCGGCGCTATCTACGATTGGAGCCGGGAGGTCATCACATGCCTGCCGGAATATTATAAGTGGACGCAGTGGTTCTTCCTCAAGCTATATGAAAAAGGCTTAGCGTATCATGGCAAGGCGCCGGTCAACTGGTGTCCCAAGTGTCAAAGTGTCCTCGCTAACGAGCAGGTGGAAGATGGCAAGTGCTGGCGCTGCGAATCGGAAGTGGTCAAGCGCGACCTGGCGCAGTGGCTCTTACGCATCACCCGCTATGCTGATGAGCTGTTGGATTTCGACGGCATTGACTGGCCGGAGCGCATCAAGATAATGCAGCGTAACTGGATAGGAAGAAGCGAAGGCACGGAAATATCCTTCGCCCTCGACTATACCGATGTCGCCGAAAAAGAGATTAAGATATTCACCACCCGACCCGATACCGTTTTCGGTGTTACCTTTATGGTTTTAGCGCCGGAACACCCGCTGGTGGAAAAACTCACCACGCCAGAGAAGAAAGCTGGAGTTCAAGCATATATTGCTAAGTCCCGCCGGATGACAGATATCGAAAGGCTCTCTACGGAGAAGCAGAAGGACGGCGTTTTTACTGGTGCTTACTGCGTCAACCGCCTTAATGGCATCAAGGTGCCAATCTGGATAGCTGACTATGTCCTTTTAACCTACGGCACGGGCGCCGTCATGGCGGTGCCCGCCCACGATGAACGCGACTTCGCGTTCGCTATTAAGTACGGCATACCCATCATTCCGGTAATAGCCCGTACGGATGGTGTGGCTAAGAGCTTTGCTTTCCCAGATACGATGAAAAAGGAATTCGTGGAAGAATTAAAAAAAGCCGGTTTTGAATATACTAAAGCGGAAATCGGCGGCCAGTTTGTCACCCTGCGCGGCGAAGTGCAGATTAAAAAGTACATTGAGTTGATGCAAAAGTATCTCAAGCCAAATCAATGGAACGAAATAGTCGGTTCACCCTGGGTCTTTTTCTTTTCAGGTAGCGACGGTAAAATAAAAACGATACCGCTGGACTCAATGGAGAATGAAAAAGAGATACTGAAGCGGTGTAAAGCAATAGAACCCAACGTGCGGAACTGCCGGACGGTAGTAGAAATGCTGACCAACTGCTCATTCTATGACGGCATGTTGTTCCATGCAGAATATGGCAGGATGATTCACTCTGACCGGTTCAACGGGAATTCAGACGGTGTAAATGCCGTCTCCGCCTACTTAGAGGAAAAGGGGTGGGGCAAGCATACCGTAAGCTATAAAATACGCGACTGGCTGGTATCTCGGCAACGCTACTGGGGCGCGCCGATACCCATGATTCACTGTCCAAAGTGCGGCATCGTGCCGGTGCCGGAAAAAGACCTACCTGTTTTACTGCCCGAAGACGCCGAATTCAAACCTACCGGAGAGTCTCCTCTAAAGTATCATGAGAAGTTTGTTAATACTACCTGCCCTAAATGCGGCGGCGCCGCCAAACGCGAGACAGATACCCTCGATGGGTTTTTATGTTCCTGCTGGTATATGGAGCGTTACACCAGTCCCCACGAAAATGACAGAGCCTTCGACCCCGCCAAGGTCAAGCACTGGATGCCGGTTGATTTTTATAGCGGCGGTGCCGAGCATGCCGTGATGCACCTGCTTTATACCCGTTTCTTTACTAAAGCTATTTGTGATATGGGGATAATAGATTTCAGGGAGCCGTTCCTGCGGCTTTTCAACCAGGGGATTATTCTCTCCGGCAGCACGAAAATGAGTAAGTCCAGGGGCAACGTGGTCAACCCGGATGAATATGTAGCGGAGCTGGGCGTGGATACGGTACGCGCCTATATGATGTTCATCGCTCCCTGGGAGCAGGGCGGCGAGTGGGACGATAGTGGCATCAGCGGCATCAGTCGGTGGCTGCACCGTACCTGGAACCTGGTGGCGGGGGGATACAAATCATCTAATTCTGCTGGCGACGAAGATTTAATGCGCCTGGTGCACCAGACCATTAAGAAAGTAACCGAGGACTTCGATAAGATAAGACTGAACACAATGGTAGCGGCGCTAATGGAACTGACTAACTACCTGGGTAAGGTCAAAGAGGCCGGTAGCGTATCCGCTAAGACATGGAACGAAACTATAAAGCTACTGCTGTTGCTTTTGGCCCCGACGGCGCCACACATCAGTGAGGAGCTTTGGCAGAGGACTGGCAACAAATACAGTATCCACAACCAGCGTTGGCCGAAGTGGGATGAAAAGCTGGTCACCAGCGACGAGTTTACTCTGGTGGTGCAGGTGAACGGTAAGGTGCGGGATAGATTGACCGCGCCGGTATCCGTTACTGAAGCAGAGGCTAAACAGTTGGCGATGGACATGGAGAAGGTCAAGACCTTTTTGGCGGGAAAGCAGGTGGTCAAGGTTATTTACGTGCCGGGGAAACTGATAAATATCGTGGTGAAATAAATCAAACTCCTCTCCCTCGATGGGTTCATCCTGAAGGTCTCGACCAGAAGGCTCGGCCTGAAGGTTCACCCTGAAGGGAGAGGCAGGGTGAGGGTGAAAAAGGGGAATAAATCTCCCTTTCTCCCTCTTTACAAAAGAGGGACAAGAGAGTGGGCTGCAAACGGTGATTGTAAAGTAAAACCATATCGTCTCCCTTTTACAAAGGGAGATGGAGAGGGATTAGTCCCCTCACTCAATCTCTCCCACAAGGGGAGAGAAGTAATAAGGAGAATTAGGTTCATATCAATATGAAAATAGCGTTTATCGGCGGGGGGAATATGGGGGAGGCGATTATCAGGTCTTTGCTGGAGAGCAAGCTTTGTAAACCGGCAGATATCTCTGTGAGCGATATTAGCGAGTCACGCCGTCAGTATCTTAAAGAGCATTACGGTATTATCGTAACGGCTAATAATCGAGAAGCCATTCAGGGTCAAGATGTGGTAGTACTGGCGGTGAAACCCCAAAATATCATGGAAGTCCTGGCCGACCTCAAAGGCAATCTCCAACCGGACCAGCTTATTCTTTCCATCGCCGCCGGCCTAAAAATTAGCACTATTATCCAAGGCGCGGGACATCGTAAAGTCGTCAGGTCAATGCCTAATACACCGGCGCAAATCGGACTCGGTATCAGCGGCTGGGCGGCTACTCAAGAGGTCAACGAAAAGCAAAAAGAATTAGCGCGTAAAATCCTCCGTGCTATGGGAAAAGAGATTTATTTCGACGATGAAGAGTATCTTGACAAGGTCACGGCTATCAGCGGCAGCGGGCCAGCCTATTTCTATCTATTCGCCGAATCGCTTATAGATGGGGCGGTGGGGCTGGGACTTAAGAGACAGGATGCCGAGAAGCTGGTCTTGCAGACGATGCTCGGTGCGGCACACCTGATGGAAAAGTCGGCTAAAACGCCAGCCGAATTACGCCGAGATGTAACCTCTAAAGGTGGCACTACGGAGCGTGCGCTAGAGATATTCGAAAAAAGCGACCTAGCCGGAATCGTCGCCCAGGCAGTGAAGGCGGCCTGCCAGAGGGCAAAAGAGCTGGGGGAAACGAAACCCTAAAAAACGGGTTGTTGACTTGATAGGATAAATAGTAGAATAAGTTCAAACAGTCGTCGAGGAGGCTAATATGAACTGGCTGGATATAGTCATTATCATTAGTTTAATCATCGCGGGTTTCATGGGTTATCAAGCAGGACTAATCAAAATGCTATTTATCTTGGCTGGCGTTATTATCGGCGTCGTTCTTGCGGGTCAATATGCTGATAGTCTGGCTTTGAAACTAACGTTTATTTCAGATTTCAATCTCGCGGGCATTGTCGCTTTCATTATTATCCTACTGGCAACCTTAATAATAGCGTTGATACTGGCGTTTATCGTAGAAAGACTCGCCCACTGGGCGCTGCTGGGATGGGTGGATAACTTGGGTGGTATCATTTTCGGGTTGCTGCTGTGCGCTATTTTCATCGGAGCATTGCTGGCAATGTATTTAAGATACCAGGGACCCAGCGATACCGTCACCAGTTCACCGATAGCTAACTTCCTGCTGAACAGATTCTGGGTTGTTTTAGGGCTATTGCCGGATCAATTTAGCCATGTACGCAGCTATTTTTAAAAAGATAGAATATGCTGATGTAAAAAAACCTCATCTATCATTAAGATTGAGGTTAAAAATAGAAACAGTAATAGCGGGGTCAAGCATCCCGGATGCCCCGCTATTGATTTAATTTAGAAATGATACTTTACTTTTTTCTAGGATGGTCTGGGTCGGGTTTGGTGGCATCAACCGGGCAGATTTCCGCGCACTTCGGAGAATCATGATAGCCTACGCACTCCACGCACTTTGAGGGGTCGATGACATAAGCAGTCTCTCCCTCGCTGATAGCATGAACCGGGCATTCCGGCTCACAGGCTCCGCAGCTGATGCACTCGTCTGTAATCTTATAAGCCATTAATTTTACCTCCTGAATATATCCTTGAAAATATTGAACAACAGGAATCTATCCTGTAAATATCATTTCTCAATGACGCCCTTTTTCTTCAGGGCTGCGGCGACATGTTTGGGAACAAGCTTGGAGATATCACCGCCCAGACTGGCAACTTCTTTTATCAGACTGGCGCTAAGGAACTGATATTCCTGGCTAGCCATGAAGCAGACGGTCTCCAGCCCTGGTGAAAGCATCTGGTTCATCATCGCCATTTCAAACTCCCACTCGAAGTCGCCAATCATCCTTAGCCCGCGTACCAGCACCTGGGCTTTTATCTCTTTGGCAAACTCCACAGTGATGTTACTATAGGGTCTAACCTCAACTTTAGACAGGTGAGCGGTGGCTTTTTTAGCCATCTCTATCCGCTCCTCGAGGGAGAACATGAGGCTTTTTTCCGGCGTGGCGAAGATGCCGATGATAGTTTTATCGAAAAGCTGGGAAGCCCTGGTGGCGATATCTATATGCCCGTTGGTTATAGGGTCGAAGCTGCCGGGGTAGAGAGCGATAATCAAAGCTTGGCCTCCTTTTGAAATATAGAAATACAGCTATCACCGTGGCGGTGCTCTTTCAGGAGATTGAGAGCGGCGAAAGTTTGATACAACGGAATGCGGGAGGAATGGGTCACTACCAGCGTTGTTTTAGCGCCGACCAGCGGCGATGACGCCAGCCGGGTAATAATGTCACCAGTAGCAGGGTTAGCGTAAGGCGGGTCCATCAATATGATGTCATACTCCTTATCAAGCAAAGGAAGCGCTTTTTCGACGCTGCAGCAGTAAACACGAGCCTGTGAAGAAAATCCCGTGGCTGCCAGATTCTCCTTAATTATAGCACAACACTTACGTTCGCTTTCAACAAAGTCCGCCCAGCCAGCGCCCCGGCTTAAAGCTTCGATACCCAGAGCGCCGCTGCCGGCGAAAAGGTCGAGCACCAGCGACCAATCATTAGCAATGTTTTCCAGGATAGAAAAAATGGCACCACGTACGAGGTCCGTGACCGGACGGGTTTTTGTACCTGTGGGGAACTTAAGATGGTGGCCCTTTGCTTTTCCTGTAATAACTCGCATATTGCGGTAATTGAATTACCAAGTAATAGAATAAACAGATGTAGCTATTTTTGTCAACCTGTGGGGAGTTAACAGCTGATAGTTACGGGAAAAGGGAAGGCTGCGGGAAGGAGGCATTTTATCCCGCAGCCTCGAATATCTATACTATCCGCTAAGATTAAACAAAGTGTCGTTGTTTCGGCTGTTCCATCGTGTACGGATTCTGGGTGTTAGAAATTTTCCGATGGCTGTTGAGTGGACGGCGCAGGAAGGAAGGCATGTCCAGTTCCTCTTCGGTCTTCATGTTCTTGAGTATCTTGGTTAGTTCCTCGTCTTCACGGTTGACTCTACCCATACCCATCTTGGATTTGAATCCGGTAGCGATTAGGGTAAGACTAATCTCTTGTTCCATTGACGGGTCGTTAGCCACACCGAAAATGATGTTGGCATCCGGGTCCACGGCGGCTTTAATGATATCGGCAGCCTGATTGACCTCGAACAGGGTCAAGCTGCTGCCGCCGATGACGTTGAACAATACGCCTTTGGAACCCTCGATAGAGACTTCGAGCAGCGGGCTGGCCAGCGCTTCTTTAGCGGCGTCGATAGCGCGGTTCTGACCAGTGCCTTTACCGATGGACATCCAGGCAGGGCCGGCATCTTTCATGATTGACTTAACATCGGCAAAGTCCAGGTTAATCATGCCGGGGGTGGTAATTACCTCGGCGATAGCCTGAACACCGTGCCTCAAGACATCGTCAGCTAATTTAAAGGCGCTGTCCACACCAGTCCTGTTGTCACAGAGGGTTAAGAGACGGTCGTTAGGAATAATGATCAGCGTATCGACCTTATCGACAAGATTTTGAATACCCTCTTCCGCCGTCTCCATACGGTGAACGCCCTCGAAATCGAAGGGCTTGGTGACTACCGCGATGGTCAGCGCGCCGCTTGATTTAGCAATCTCGGCGACGATCGGAATCGCGCCGGTGCCGGTGCCGCCGCCCATGCCGGCAGTGATGAACACCATATCGGCTCCGCCGATGATTTCCCGGAGTTCATCGCGAGTTTCCTCGGCGGCTTTAGCGCCAACATGGTGGTCGCCGCCGGCGCCAAGCCCCCTCGTCAGCTTGGGTCCAAGCTGAACGCACATCGGCGCTTCGCAAACGGCTAGAGCCTGGGCGTCGGTGTTCATCGCGATGAACTCGACACCCTGGATATTCTCTCTCACCATGCGGGTCACTGCATTACTGCCGCCACCACCCAGACCAACGACTTTAATCTTAGCTGGATTAGCCACGAAACTGGTTCTTGCCATATCCTCCTCCTTTTTGTCGAGTATAAGATTTTTCTTCTAATATCGATATCTTAGCCGAATAATTTACTAATTTGAGACACCAGGTTGTGTAGAGAGCCGCCGAAGCCGCTTCCCTTCCAGTTTTTCTTGCCATGATGCTTATTCCCCCAGAGAATGAGGCCGACGCTGGTAGCATAAGCCGGGTCCTGGAGCATATCGCCGATACCGTAGGTGTTGCTGGGAACGCCTATTCTCACCGGCATATTGAGGGATTCTCTACCCAGCGCCGCCAGCCCCGAGAGGTTAGCACTACCGCCGGTAAGCACCAGTCCGCCCGGCACGAGCTCTTCGTAGTTTGAGTTTGGCATTTCCAGAACGATAAGCTTTAAAATTTCTTCGACTCTGGCTTTGATAATGTCGCATAAATCCTGGTAAGAAACGCCGTGTCCATCGTTGGAGATAGCCGGAGCGGTATCTCCCTTCTTGTTCTTCTCATAGACGGGCATGACGCTGCCATACTTTTTCTTCATCTCCTCGGCGATTTCGAACGGCAGCCCGAGACCGATGGCGACATCGCGGGTTAGCTGATAGCCAGCCACGGGCAGAATCGAGGTATGCCAGATGCTGCCTTCCCTAAAGATGGCTACGTCCGTAGTGCCGCCGCCGATATCCGCCATGATGACGCCTACCTGACGCTCGTCGTCGGATAGGACCGCCTCGCTGCTGGCGAGAGGTTCCAGGATGAGGTCTTCGATTTCTATCCCGAGGCTGCGGATGCATTTTACGAGATTTTGTATGGAGGTTACCGCAGCGGTGATTACATGGGTCTCGACATCAAGCCGGAAGCCGTGCATGCCTACAGGATTTTGCACGCCCGCCTGGCCATCTACTGCATAACCGCGGGGGATTACATGGAGCAGCCTTCTATCTGAAGGTGTTTTTATGCTCTGCGCGGAGATGAGCACACGCTTCAGGTCAATCGGGCGTACGACGCGGTCGTTGCGGGTAATAGCGACTACGCCGTGGTTATTGTTCGAGGTTACATGGCGGCCGGTAACGCCGACATAGGCTGATTCCACTTTGAAGTTGCTGGTCTGCTCCGCTTTTCTCACCGAATCGCGAATCGACTCTCTGGCTTCATGGATGTTGATCACCAGCCCTTTATGGAGCCCTCTGGAGGGTGAGATGCCGACGCCCACGACCCGGGGCACGCCATCAACGATATCCGCCATGATAGTACATATCTTGGTAGTACCGACATCAATAGAAGTTATGATATTGCTTTTTTTCATCTGCCCTCCTTAATTACGAGTTAAATCTTTCTCTATATTAAGCTGCCAGGAGAAATGTCCTGGTTTTCTGTATCAAGGTTGGCTTACGCCAGACCCTGGATTTTGCAATAGTGATAAAATCATGGTCGGCGGTGGTTGCGTGGCAGTCACTTTGCGATGTAATGCGTGCAGCGGCTCTTAATTTAGCGCTCCGACTGCGCGGATTATTTTTAATCTCCATTTCTGTAGGAGTAATTACTTTCTTATTGAGTAATCTTAAACTTGGCGTATGACCGCAAATGCATACCGGAGTTCCGGTAGGGCAGATGCAGCCTCTAGCTTCCTGCTGCATGAACTGTTTAACAATCCGGTCCTCAAGAGAGTGATAGCTGATTACCACGAGCCTGCCCTCGTAGCCAAGCAGGTCGATTGCCTGCCTCAAGACCGATTCCAGATACTCGAGCTCATGATTGACGGCGATGCGTAGCGCCTGGAAAGTCTTCGTGGCGGGGTGGATTTTACCCCTCCGCCCGATGGTCTTTTCTATCAAATTCGCCAGCTGTAGAGTGGTGGTGATGGGGCGTTCCTTGATGATACTCCGGGCGATGCGGTAGCTCTGGCTTTCCTCGCCGTAGGCCCGGATAATTTGCGCTAGTTTAGCCTCGGAGCATGTATTAACGATATCGGCGGCGCTAACTTCCTGGTCGGGATTGAAGCGCATATCCAGCGGAGCATCATGCTGGAAGCTGAAGCCGCGGCCGCTCTCATCCAGCTGCAGGGATGAGAGACCGAGGTCGAGGAGAATGCCGTGTACGGGGAAAAACTTGTATTTAATGCAAATTGACTGCAGGTTGACGAAGTTGTCGTTCACGAGCAGGACGGACTCTTTATAGTCCTGAAGCCGCTTTCTAGCGGCTTCTAAAGCATTCGGGTCGGCATCAATGCCGAGCAGCTGACCACCGGGGGAGCTCTTTTCCAAAATGGCAGCGGCATGACCTCCGCTACCGAGCGTGCAGTCCACATAGCGACCGCCAGGCTCGACGGCCAGTGCTCTAAGCGATTCTAGTAATAGAACCGGAGTATGGCTTGGGGCAGACCTACTATTCATCGGTTTCCAGGCTTTCTATAATCTGCCAGGCTTGCTGCTGGCTGGTTGCCTTTTCTTCCTCCCAGAGCGCTTTATTCCAAAGCTCCAGATAGGTATTTACACCGACGACAACGGCGTCGCCGGTAATCTGGGCATGCTCGCGGAGCGGGGCGGGGATAGCGATGCGGCCCTGTCCGTCAATCAGTGTGGTGAAAGCGGTAGAAAAGAGGGCGCGACTCAACCTCCGCATCTTGCTGCGTGATAGCGGGCTATTGGTAAGAGAAGCGGATAGTTTTTTCCACTCTGTAACCGTATAGGCGGTGATGCAGTTTTCTGCGCTGGAAGTCAGGACAATGCCATCCTTGAAGACGCCCCGGAATTTGGGCGGGATGGGAAGTCTGCCTTTTTCATCGATTTTGTAGTCAAACTCACCGTAAAACATTTTACTCTACTTCTTCCCCTATATTACCACTATTTACCACGATTTACCATTTTATAACACAATCATACACATTTGTCAAGTATTTATATTAAAATATCTACTATTTAGGGTGAATCTGTGGGGTTTTATGAAAACGAATGCTTGAATTGTAAAAAATGTAACTGTTGATGGGGTGGGGTAAAGTGGGGAAGCGTAAGGCACTTTCGCCTTAAGCCATATCTGTGGTAGAATATAATTTGTTTTGTGAAAAAGTCTATGATTAACATCGGCATACTCACCATCAGCGATAAAGGCTCGCAGGGGCAGCGCCAGGATAAAAGCGGCGAGGCCATCAGGGATATCGTGGCTACTATCGATAGTAATGTCATTAAATACGAGATTGTGCCGGACGAGAAAGACGTTATCGCCGCCACGCTATGCGATTGGGCAGATAGCGGTAAAGTGGACGTTATCTTGACCACGGGCGGCACTGGCTTAAGCAAAAGGGATGTTACGCCAGAAGCGACATTAGCGGTGATAGAGCGGGAAGTGCTTGGTATCGCCGAAGCGATGCGGGCGAAATCATTAGAAAAAACGCCGATGGCGATGTTGAGTCGGGCGGTGGCGGGGCAGCGGGGGCAGTGCCTCATTATCAATATGCCCGGGAGCACTAAAGCCGTGCGGGAATGTCTCGAGGCGATATTGCCAGCCCTATCGCATGCCGTGGAAATCATTAAGGGAGAAGTGACGGAGCATTCTCTGCAGAATGCCAGAGTTCATAAATAAAATGCGCATCGATATTTTAACATTGTTTCCACAGATGTTCGAAGTCCCGTTCAGTTTTGGCATTTTCAAACGGGCTATCGATACCGGACTGGTCAGCATCAATACGGTGAATATTCGCGACTATACCCATGATAAACACCATACGGCGGATGACTATCCCTATGGCGGCGGCGCCGGTATGGTCATGAAGCCGGAGCCTATCTTCGAAGCGGTTGAAGCTATTAAAGACAAACTGGATGATAAAGGTGCCATGCTGCCGATTATTTTGCTAACGCCACAGGGCAGATTGTTTTCGCACAAAATAGCGCAGGAGCTGGCGCAGCACCCGCATATTATTTTAATTTGCGGCCACTATGAGGGCGTCGATGAACGCGTTATCGAATACCTGGCTACCGATACCATCAGCATCGGCGACTATGTTTTAACCGGCGGTGAACTGCCGGCGATGGTGGTGGCGGATGCCGTGCTACGGTTGGTGCCGGGAGTGCTGGGTTCAGAGGAGTCACCCCTGGATGATTCTCACGCCAGCGGTCTGTTAGAATATCCGCAGTATACGCGTCCGGCGGATTTCCGCGGCTGGCAGGTGCCGGAGATTTTGCTTTCCGGCAATCATGCGCAGATTGCCAAGTGGCGGCGGGAGCAGATAATCAAACGGACGCTGGAAAAGCGTCCCGAGTTGTTAGATAAAGCCGACCTTGGACTTGAAGACAAGCGCCTGGTAAAGCGCATGATGCATACCGATAAAAAAGATTAATTAAAGATAGGGAGTCTTAACATGGATGTTTCAACACTGCTGGACATTAAAAAGAACAAAAAAATTCCTGATATCCAGCCCGGCGATACGGTGCGGGTCAGTACCAAAATAGTCGAGGGCGATAAGGAAAGAATTCAGGTTTTTCAAGGCGTCGTCATCAAGATAAAGCACGGTGGTCATGGCGCTAGCTATACCGTAAGGCATGTCGCCTTCGGCATCGGCGTGGAGCGTACCTTCCCGTTAAGTTCACCGATGGTGGAAAAGGTGGAAATCGTGCGGCAGGGCAAAGTGCGCCGCTCCCGGCTTTACTATCTGCGCAGTCTTAGCGGCAAAGAAGCCCGACGCAAGATTAAGCGTGTGGAGAGGAAAATTAGAGAACAGGTAGGCGAGGAGCTGCTCCAAGCGCCGCCCGAGGAAGAGATAGAGCCTATTATGGATGAAGCGGCGGTTGCCGTGGCGGCGGAACAGCCGGCCGCACCGGAAGCAGCTAAAGAAGAAAAGAAAAAAGCTAAAAAATCCAAAGAAAAAGCGCCAGAAGCAGTCAAGGAAGAAAAGCCAGAAGCTGTAGTCGAGCAACCCGAAGAAAAAACTCCGACCGCGGAAAAACCTGCCGAGCCGGCTGAACCGGCTAAAGACGAAAAAAAAGAAGAGCCTAAAGCCTAGGTTTTTATTAATATCAAATAGCTGGGTAATACCTGAATATCCTCTCTGGAGTCTGGGATGAGATACGCCGAGGTAAGTGTCAATTCGCCGGTAGCCCAGCGTCGTACTTTCAGCTACGCTATTCCCGAAGGATTGAATGTTCTTGCGGGACAGGCAGTGCTGGTGCCTTTCGGTGAGAAAATCCTCCAGGGCATCGTTATGGAAATCACGCCCCTTCCTGCCGTGGAAGACACCCGCGACATCCTCGACATTATCGAATCGGTCCCCATATTATCCCAACATCAAATATCGCTCGCCCGCTGGATAAGCGACTATTACCTTGCGCCGCTTTTCAGCGCCGTGGCTTTGATGCTGCCGCCGTCATTCGAGCGGAAAGCGCTGACCTTCATCCAGACAACTAATCCGGACATTGATATTGCCGCTCTTGAAGACGAACAAAAGAAAGTCATCGTATTTTCTCTGAAAAAGGGCAAGGTTGAGCTAAAAGCCATCGAGAAAACGCTCGGTAAAAAGAAAGCCGGCACCGTTGTCTCGCAAATGGTCCGACAAGGATTGGTTAAACGTAGCTATGAGTTGTCGCCAATCAGGATGAAACCTAAAAGTGAGCTCTATATCAGTCTGGTGGCTAAGGGCGGTGGAGATTTAAAGCTTTCACCCAGACAGGCGAGGCTTTACGACTTTTTAAAAGAGCAGTCCCGACCGCTGCCCTGGGCAGAAACCAGAAGAAAGACCGGCTGCGACAAATCCATCGCCGATGCGCTTTTGCGTCACGGACTGGTCGCGTTTAAAACAGTTGAAGTGCGGCGGGAGCCCATATCTTATGATGAAATTAATCTTTCCTTGCCTTTGAACCTCACTGACGACCAGCAAGTTGCTTTCGCGTCAATCAAAGCGGAACTGGATAAAACAGGCAGAGATGGAGCATCACCGCGGGTCTTTTTACTCCACGGGATTACGGGCAGCGGCAAGACCGAGATATATTTACAGTCATTAGCCGAGGCGATACAGCAGGGGAAAAAGGGCATTGTCCTGGTACCAGAAATAGCGCTAACCCCCCAGACCATCGAGCGTTTTGCCGCGCGTTTCCCCGGGCGGGTTGGGGTTTTACACAGCAAACTATCCCCAGGGGAGCAGTTCGACGAATGGCACCGCATCAAGAACGGCGAGTGCGACGTCGTCATCGGCTCACGCAGCGCCCTTTTCGCTCCCCAGCCGGGCCTCGGCCTCATCATCATCGATGAAGAACATGAGTGGACTTACAAGCAGGATAGCTCGCCGCATTACCACGCGCGTGATGCGGCAATCAAACTCGCGGAATTGACCGGAGCAGTAGTCGTCCTCGGCAGCGCCACGCCGGATGTCGAGACATACTATCAAGCGAAAAACGGAAGATACAAGCTGCTGGAGCTTCCGCAACGGGTTACGCCTGGAGCGACCCTGCCGCAGGTGGAGGTGGTGGATATGCGGGAGGAGCTTAAAGCGGGCAACCGCAGCATGTTCAGTCGGGTGCTGGGGCAGTCCATCAATAAAGCTATCGCCGCCGGCGAACAGGTGATACTATTTTTGAACCGGAGGGGTGGGGCATATTATATTCAATGCCGGCGGTGCGGCTTTGTGCTGCGCTGCCGCCGCTGCGAGGTGCCGCTATCCCACCACATTAACGATGATATTTTAACCTGCCACCAGTGCAACTATAAGATACCGGTGCCTAATGCCTGCCCCAACTGCGGTAACCGCCAGCTGAAATTCCTGGGGGCTGGCACGCAGAAGCTGGAGCAAGAGGTAAGGCTAGCCTTTCCGCGCGCCCGGCAGCTACGCTGGGATAGCGACGCTACTACCGGGAGGACATCCAACGAGGATATCTTGCGAAAATTTAGCAGTCGTGCCGCGGACGTGCTTATCGGCACGCAGATGGTCGCCAAGGGACTGGATATACCGTCGGTAACGCTGGTAGGGGTTGTCAACGCCGACACCAGCCTGAATCTCCCGGACTTCCGTGCCGGCGAGCGGACATACCAGCTATTATGCCAGGTAGCTGGCAGGGCGGGGCGGGGGCTGGCCGGCGGTAAGGTTATCATCCAGACCTTTGCCCCGGAGAACTACGCTATCCAGTCGGTAGCTCGCAACGATTATGCGGCTTTCTACGAGCAGGAAATCGCCTACCGGCGTCAGCTGAAAAATCCGCCCTTTACCCAGCTTGCCCGGTTGGTTTTTACCCATACCAATGACGCCGTCTGCCAGCGCGAAGCGGAAAAGATGCAAAAAACGCTTATCGAGGAAAGCAATACCAGGGGCATCGGGGGCATTAGTATTATCGGTCCGGCGCCGGCTTTTATCCATCGCCTGCGGGGCAGGTTCCGCTGGCAGCTGATTATCCGCGGGCAAAATCTGTCAGAATTTCTGACACCGCTGGATTTTGGCCATGGCTGGACGGTGGATATTGACCCGATAGGTCTCGTTCAGTAAACTTAAAATAGACTAAACGAATTTTTTAGAAAGAGACAATATGGCAGTTCTACCAATAAGAACGGTTCCCGACCCCATTCTGCGTAAAAAGACCAAGCGGGTCAGCAGTATCGATAAATCCGTAAAGAAATTAGTTGCCGATATGCGGGAGACGCTGCATGCCGAGCCCGGCCGGGTAGGGCTGGCGGCGCCGCAGGTTGGGGTTTCTTTACGCATCACCGTTATCTGCCTGCCAGAAGAAGAAGCCAAAGACATTATTCTGATAAACGGGGAAATCGCCCGCCGCAAGGGGCGGCGCCTTGTTAACGAGGGGTGCTTAAGCATTCCCGGCTATATCGGTGAGATATACCGGGCGGAAACGGTAACTGCCAAGGGACTGGACCTCAATGGCAAAGCGATACGTATTAAGGCGGAAGGACTGCTTTCTCAAGCGTTGGAACATGAAATCGACCATCTGAACGGCATGCTCTATGTTGACCGGCTGGAAAGTCCGGAGGCTTTGCGCAAAATCGAGCCGGAAGATGTAACAACAGGGCAAGCGCCCGAAGATAATATCTAGATACGTTGTATTTTTGCGGATAATGGTTAGTTGTGTTCCGAGGGGAAGTAGAAGAGGTCGTCCAATCTGTGGTCGGGGAAAGCCCGCTTGGCACCGACGATGAATTTCTCATTAATACCGCGTTTGCCTTCACGGACGCGGTAAATCTGGCTGATAGACAGTCCCATTGCCCTCGCCAGATCGGAAAGGTTGTGGTATTTCCCATTCGCCATTTCAAAGACTCTTGTCTTAATCATCATAAGTACAATCCTATAATAATCGTGCCAATTGACATTATTATAGATAACTATAACACAAATGTCAAGTGCATCAAGAGTAAAATGCGATATTTTCGTATAAAAGATTAAATCTGAAAGAAGTCTGGCGTATTTTGTTGATAGTATTTATGCTAAAATACGATGTTGGTCTAGTGACGATATATGCCTGATAACTGGAATCCTAAACCTGGTGATAGGTTTTTTCGCCCCGGGCGCATTACGCGCTATCACTTAAGACGAGTATTAGGTGTACCTGGACTGTTCAGTACCGCGTATGGGGACGTAGGTTCTTCTATTTATTATGCTCTGGGAGTGGTAGCCATGTCCGCCCTGGGGTTGACTCCTCTGGTGTTGATGATTTCCGGCGTTGTTTTCCTGTTCACTGCCTTGACCTATGCCGAGGGCGCTACTGCGCTGCCTGAGGCTGGCGGTTCTGGCGCCTTCGCCTACCGCGCATTTAATCCCTGGGTAAGCTTTATCGCCGGCTGGGTGTTGATGTTGGATTACATTGTGACCATGTCAATTTCTGCCTTCACAGCGGCTAACTACATGGGGTATTTTTTCCCAATTCTCAAAGAATGGCCGGCCAATAGCATCGGTGGCATCGTAATAGTAGTAATATTGGCATACATAAATATCCGGGGCGTTCAAACTTCTTCACGTTTGAATATCATACTGGTGCTGGTCGACATATTGACCCAGGTGACAATCGCCGTATTGGGTGTAGTTTTAATTATCAATCTACCAACACTTATCCATAACGTACAATGGGGTGTCGCGCCGACTATGAATCAGCTTGTATTCGGCATATCGATATCTATGGTTGCTTACACCGGCATCGAGACAGTGTCCAACTTAGGCAGCGAAGCTCGTCGGCCGGAAAAAAGCATCCCCCGGGCAGTATTGCTCGTATTTGTTACGGTAATAGCCTTATATTCTCTTCTCTCGATGACTGCTTTAAGCGCTTACCCAGTACATCAAGCTCCCGATGGCACTTGGGTCACCAACCTGACGCAGCAGTATTTACAGGACCCCATCATGGGCATTGCCAATGCTATGCCATTGGCTATCCGGCCGGTGCTAAGTTTCTGGGTGGCGATTCTGGCTGTGACGATTCTTATCATCGCTACTAACGCTGGAATGCTGGGCGCATCACGGCTGGCTTATTACATGGGGCAGCGTCAGCAGTTGCCTAGTGCGGTCAGCAGTGTCAGCAAACGGGCTCGCGTACCGCTAAATGCGATTTTAATATTCTCCATCATCGCTTCCGTACTAATAGCAACCGGCCAGATTACGCTCCTTGTTGACCTGTACGCTTTTGGAGCCGTGCTGGCCTACACCACGGCTCATGCTTCTATCATTGCCTTGCGCATCAAGGAGCCTAATCTCCCTCGGCCTTTTAAAATACCACTAAATATCCGCATTAAAGGGAGAGAAATACCAATAACAGCTGTGATAGGCGGATTAGCGACTTTTGCTACCTGGTTCATGGTGGTCTATACCCACGCCATCGGTCGAGTCGTCGGTTTTTCCTGGCTGGGGGTCGGTCTAATCGTGTATTTTCTCTACCGTCGTTTTCGTAAGAAAACGTCTTCAGATTGGTCGATAAAACAGGAAAAATAGTATCAGACGGTAGAATGTTGTAGTTTTTTACCATTAGAGTTATAATTGCCACTGTTAAATTGACGATGAACTTAGAAGGTAATAGTGTTTAAGAAGATTCTCGTGACGGTATCCGGTGCGGCATCAGATTTAGAAACTATCAGGTTGGCTTGCCGACTCGCTAAAAAGGACAAGGGCAAGGTCTGGGCGGTATCGGTGGTGGCGATAAAACGCGCCCTGCCGCTGGATGCCGAAATCGAATCGGAAATCAAAAAAGCCGAGGAGATACTTGATAAAGCCGAAGCTACTGCCAGCGAGGAGGACTTTGAAATCGAGACTGATGTTCTCCAGGCGAGAGAGGTGGGTCCGGCTATCGTAGATGAGGCGGTGGAGCGAGGCGTCAGCTTGATTCTCATGGGCATCTCTCATAAACAGCATTTCGGGCAGTTCAGCTTAGGTAATACCGTGCCTTATGTGTTGAAAAATTCACCCTGCCCGGTTATACTTTACCAGCAGTAAGGCAACGAATAAGCGAAGTTAGGTTATTGATATGAACATATTGATTATGGGATGCGGCAGGGTCGGCGCCAGGCTAGCCACTTTATTGGACGAAGATGGTCACAAGGTTACTATCCTCGATAACGATACCTATAGTTTTCGCCGATTACCGCCCTCCTTCCACGGCACCGCTCTTTATGGTAACGGCACTGACGAGGAATCGTTAAAAAAGGCAGGTATCGAAGATGTGGAAGTCTTTGTGGCAGTGACCCAGGGTGATAACCGTAACGTCATGGCCTGCCAAATCGCTAAGTATATTTTTAATGTACCGAGGGTAGTGTGCCGCATTTACGATCCCCTTCGAGAAGAGATGTATAGCGCCCTCGGTCTGGAGACGATAAGCCCCACCAAAATATTCGCACAATTACTAAGGGAAAAAATAGAAGGCTCGGGATAAATATGTATATTATCATCGTTGGCGGAGGTCGCCTCGGTTATTATCTGCTTAAAACATTGCTCCAGGAAGGACATGAGGTATTGGTTCTGGAAAAAGATGCCCGTGTCTGTAAAACAATCACTGATGAGCTGGGCAGCGTTTGTTTCCGCGGTGACGGCTGCGAAGCGTCGACTCTTGCCGAGGTTGGCACCGGGCGCGCTGATATGTTCGTGGCAGTAACCGGCGATGATGAGGATAACCTCGTCGCTTGCCAGATCGCCAAGCACAAGCATAATGTACCCCGCACCATCGCCCGCATCCGCAATCCCAGAAGCACTATCCTCTTCAAGAAGCTGGGTGTGGATGTAACAGTCAACTCCACCGACATTATCATTGAGGCTATCGAGCATGAAGTGCCAACGCACCCCGTAACCCAGCTCCTGACCCTGGATGAAAAAGGACTGGTCATCGTCGACGTAAGAATATCGCCGAGGTCTTCCACGGTGGGGAAAATGGTCAAAGACCTCGACTTGCCCAGTGAAAGTCAGCTGGCATTGATTATTCCCAGCAAAGGCAGCGCTCATGTCCCGGTCGCCCATACCATACTTCAAGCGGGCGACCAGATAATAGCCATTACTCCCTCCGAATTTAAAGAAGCTTTAAAAGCAGCCTTAAGCGGTTAATAGGCTGGTCAACGCTTTTTCATTATCTATAGCTTTTTATTCTTCTAATAAGCTCCTATCCGTTTCCCAATAAACGAGTCAGCCTGCGGCACGTCTATCAATTCGCCAAATGGCATAATTTAGTGGTACATTATAATGCTATTCTGGTACCGGGAGGCGGAGCGGCTAAGTGAAGTCGGGTAAAATAATCAGCGGCTGGACTATTGTAGCACTATTGCTGGCGATAGCGATTATCGTCGGCAGCGTGTTTATCGCCCTCAAATGCAATACCGGTCAGGCTTTGGAAATCACCATCAAGCCGCAACGCGAAATCACGGGGACGATATATGTCGGCGGCGCGGTAAACAACCCCGGCTATTATCCCGTATTCGCCGGTGATACCCTCCAAGACATTGTCGGGGCGGCGGGGGGATTAAAGGAAGGCGCCAACCTGGATAACGTTGAGTTGACTATCGACGAAGCGGATAAGAGGGCAACCCCGCAGAAAATCAATATCAACCGGGCGGAAGCCTGGCTGCTGGAAGCCCTTCCCGGCGTCGGCGAGGTAAAGGCACAGGGTATCATCGATTATCGTAACGAGCATGGCTTATTCCACGATATCAATGAGCTGCTGAAAGTGCCGGGCTTCGGCGAATCCAATTTCGATAAGGTAAAAGACTTGATAACCGTAAACGATTGATACCATAATAGGAGCTTATGATACTGATATGTCTTAGCTCTATCTGGTTGGTGGGGATATACCTTGGCACTATTTTAAAGCTGCCGCCGCTGTTTTGCCTTATTGGTCTGGTGCCCCTGTTTTGCCTTTTCTTAACGCGCCGCTATAGGAAAGCCATTATCCTCATCAGTCTGGGTATTTTTCTTTTCGTCGGCGCTACTGTTTATGCTTATACCAGCCTTTATACAGTAGATAAGAGCCGTATCAGTTTCTATAACGATATAGGTGCGGTGGAGATAAAGGGAGTGATTTCAGCAGCTCCGGATATCAGGGATAAAAGCACGCAATTGACCCTAGCGGTAGAAGAAATACGCTTGGAAAACGGCTGGCAGGGTGTTGAGGGAAAGGTTTTAATAACCGTCCCACGGTATCCCGAATACAAATACGGTGATTTAGTCGATATCACCGGAGAGTTGCAAACGCCGCCTATGCTCGGAGATTTTGATTATAAAGGATATCTGGCGCACCAGGGTATTTACGCCACAATATATTATCCTAAAATAGCGGTGCTGGAAACGGGCCACGGCTTTCCACCGCTGGCATGGATCTATGATTTAAGGGCGAACTTGGCGCAAAAACTGGCCGAAGTGCTGCCGGAACCGCAGGCATCTTTGGCGCAGGGGATTCTGCTGGGACTACGCGGCAATATCCCCGCCGACTTGAATGACGATTTCACCCGCAGTGGCACGGCTCACCTGCTAGCGATATCCGGTCAAAATATCGGCATCATGGCTGGTATTCTGCTGGCTATCGGGTTATGGCTCTTCGGCAGAAGGCGTTATCTCTATGTTTGGCTGGCTCTTGGAGTAATCTGGTTTTATACCGTTATCACCGGCATGAACCCACCGGTGGTGCGGGGCGCGATTATGGCTAGCATTTTTCTTTTCGCCGAAGCTCTGGGTAGGCAGCGTAACAGTTTTACAGCGTTAATTTTCACTGCGGCGGTGATGGTGGGCATAAGCCCGTATATCCTGGGCGATGCCTCTTTCCAGTTGAGCTTTCTCGCTATGGCGGGACTGATTTTCATTTATCCAATTTTAAGGGATTTCGGCAGGCGGGTAATTACTGCCAGATGGGGCGATGAGGGATTCCTTGTCTCGACACTTAATTTAGTTAGCGATAGCTTGAGCGCTTCACTGGCGTCCATTATCGCTGTGTGGCCTTTAATTGCTTATTACTTCGGCATTTTTTCGCTGGTGGGACCGATTGCCACGTTCTTACTAATGCCAGTGTTACCTGTGATAATTATTTTAGGGACGCTAACGATGTTACTCGGGCTGGCTTCGGTAGCGGTGGCTCAAGTTTTCGGCTGGCTAGTCTGGCCCTTTTTATCGTTCATGATAGCAGTGGTCAGCGGCATGGGGTCGCCAGCAATCTCGGCCATTAAAATCGACTCGCTAAGTCCTGTTATTATCGCGGTCTATTATGCCATCCTCGTATTGCTCATCTGGCTACACGGTCGGTGGGGTGGTGTACGTAGTCTGTTTTCCGGCGCATCCGGCGTGATGAAGGCGGGCTTTAGTATCGGCTTTGGACTAGCCGGCAAACTTAAGTGGGCTATCGCGCCGCTGCTGGTGATAGCCATGTTGGTGGTTTATACCGCTGCCACTATGCCCGATGCCAAGCTGCGCGTCAGCTTCCTGGATGTGGGGCAGGGGGATGCTATTCTCATTCAAAAAGGAAGTCAGCGGGTGCTTATTGACGGCGGGCCCAGTCCCCAGAATCTTACCCTGGAGTTAGGCGAGCGGATGCCTTTCTGGGATAGGAGCATCGACTTGGTGGTATTGACCCATCCCCACCAGGACCACCTCGCCGGGCTGCTGGAGGCGCTGCGCCGCTACGATGTGGGGCAGGTGCTTTATCTCCTTTCCGAAGGTGAATCCTCTCTATATAATGAATGGATAAGGTTTATCAGGGAGGCAGGGATTAAAAGCACTATCGCCAACGCCGGACAGCGCACAGATTTGGGTGGCGGCGTTACCATCGAAGTGTTATGGCCTTCGGCTAATCCCATCAAAGGCAGTGAGTCGGATGTGGATAACAACAGTGTAGTGCTGCTGCTTAAGGACGGCAAAGTCAGTTTTTTACTCACCGGGGACACCACGAGCGAGGCGGAGTGGGAGTTAATCCGTTTACGGGCGGATATCAAAGGGACGGTCATCAAAGTTGCCCATCACGGCTCGAACACCTCCACCATAGAGCAATTCCTGGCGGTTGTAAATCCGCGGGCGGCGGTGATATCCGTCGGCGCCAATAATACGTATGAATTACCAAATAATGTGGTAGTGGAGAGGCTGGAGGCAAAGTTGGGGGAGGATAATGTTTACCGCACGGACGAAAACGGCACGATTACCTTTATTACCGATGGGGAGAGGTTGTGGGTGGAGGAAGACAGGTAATTAAATTTTCTTCACCAGCAGGCAGATATTCCGCGAAAATATCTTAAAAGGAAATTTATAGCGGTCTTCAGGATAGGACTTTATAACCTCGAAGCCTGCCCGGCGCGCCAGCTTCTCCAGCTCGCGGTAGGTGAACAGGTAATAGTAGCGGTAGAGCGTTTTCTCTCTGGTTTTCCAGGGTTCCATAAAGCTTTTTTTCTGGAGCCAGTGCCTGGGCTGCCACCGGTTCCAGACGGTAATGAAAGCCTCCCCGCCGGGCTTTAGCACGCGGTAAAGCTCCTTAAGCGCTTTCATTCTTCCGTCTTTATCTTCGATATGGTGGTAGACGGCGATGGCAATAGCGAAGTCGTAAAAGTCGTTAGCATAAGGGAGATTACGTGCATCAGCTTCTACTAGATTAACGCTGAACTGATTTTTAGCGGCGTATTTCTTAGCTAAATCCAGCATTTGCGGAGAATAATCTACTCCGTATAGCTCGAAGGATTCTTTAAAGGGAATAAAGTCCGGCCCGTGAGCGCAGCCGACATTAAGAAGCTTGCCCTTTTGCCACCGCCGCGCCAGTTCTCCCAGTTCCACCTGGAATCTGGAGTGTTGCCGGAAATTATATCGGGATGCCGCTATACGGTTGTAGGTTTCTCGCGTTGTTGACATAAGCACCTATCTGCTAAACTTAGAGTGACTGCCTATTTAAACTATTGTCCCGATTAAAGAGGGCAGGCGGATTGATTCGCTCCGCTCACAATGACAGGGTCGGACTTCTTATAATAGTATGGCTAAGATAAGGAAATTTGCAAGAACTATCTCCGGGGTAACACCGCTGGCGGTGATGACCAAACCGATGAGCTGTCCCGGCAAGTGCGTCTATTGTCCCACCTATATTGATGCGCCCCAGAGCTACACGCCGGAGTCGCCGGCGGTGCTGCGCGCCAGGAGCAGCGACTTCGACGCCGGCCAACAGGTGAAAGTTAGAATCAGGATGTTCGAGGATATGGGACATCCTACAGATAAAATCGAGCTTATCATCATGGGCGGCACTTTTTTGGCGCAGCCTTTAGAGTACCAGTATCAATTTGTCAAAGACCTTTACGACGCTCTTAACGGCGTGGAAGCGGCGTCGTTGGAGGATGCGAAGAAAATTAATGAGACTGCCCGCAACCGCTGCACCGGACTTTGCATCGAGACGCGGCCGGACTGGTGCGGGCCTGCGGAAATCAAGCGTATGCTGGAGTTCGGCGCAACGCGGGTAGAACTTGGCGTGCAGACCTTGGACGATGATATCTACAAGCTGGTACGGCGGGGACATGGGGTCGAGGCGGTAGTGGAAGCCACCAAACGACTCCGTGAGAGCGGCTTCAAAGTCTACTATCACTGGATGCCGGGATTACCCGGCTCATCGCCGGAAAAAGACTTGGAAATGTCTCGACGGCTTTTTACCGACGACTGTTTTAAGCCGGACGGACTTAAGCTCTATCCCACCATGGTGGTAGAAGGCACCGAGCTGGCAACGTGGTATCGAGAGGGGCGTTACCAGCCTTATAACGACGAGACAATGGTAAACCTGATTATCCAGATAAAAGCGCTGGTTCCGAAGTACGTGCGAATCTCCCGCGTGCTGCGCGATATCTCATCCAAGTATATCGTCGCTGGACTTAAGGACTCGCTACGCGATATCGTAAGAGAACGGATGAAACAACAGGGCATCGAATGTCACTGTACGCGCTGCCGGGAGTTTGGCCACCGCCTTTTAGCCGGAAGGGAAATCGGTGAGCCGCGCCTGGTCAGGATGGATTATACTGCTGCCGGCGGTAAGGAAATATTCCTCTCTTTCGAGGATGAGAACGAAACGCTGTTCGGTCTGCTAAGACTTAGAATTCAGTCTATTCCTGTTCCAGCATTGGAGCGGGGGCTAAAGGGAAACAAAGCGATAGTTAGAGAGCTGCATATTTTCGGACCCGAAGTGCCCCTTAGCGAGAAGAACGATACCGCCGCGCAGCACAAAGGCTATGGTAAAGCATTATTACGCGAGGCGGAGCGTATCGCTAAAGAAGAGTTTAACGCCAGCCGGATGGTTATCTTAAGCGGGACGGGCGCTAAAGAATATTACCGCGTCGAGTTCGGCTATGAGTCACAGGGCGACTACATGGTGAAAACTTTGAAATAGCTTAATATCTTCGTATCTCTTTAAGTCGGTCATCATCGATGCCGAAGTGATGGGCAATCTCGTGTCGGACGACCCGCTGTACGGCGGCTACGATTTGTATATCGTTTTTACACGAGGCTTCAATGGGCTTTTGAAAAATGGTAATTTTATCCGGCACTACGCCGCTGTAGCCATGTGTCCGTTTGGTCAAAGGCACCCCTTCGTAAAGTCCGAGCAGTGTTTCGTTATTTTTCAAACCCTCACTTTGTCGCTGATCAGGCGTCAAATCGTCTGCCACGATGACGTCGACATTTTCCAGACTTTCGCGGATTTCCTCGGGCAGGCTTTCAATAGCTCTGGCGACGAGCTGCTCAAAACTTGCTGTTTCCATGCTACTCCTATATTTCATCCAGCTGTGCCAGGTCGAATTTCATGCCATCCCGTGCGGCGATTACTTTTATTCCTGTTTGCTGCGTTATCTCTTCAGCTATTTTCCATGGCTTTGCCTGCCAGACATGCATGCCAAAATGACTTAAAATGGCTACTTTGGGCTTGATTTCTGCAATGATTCGCGCGGCATCCGGTATTGCCAGGTGCTCGACGGGCGGGCGGGGCTCGGTGAAGACCATGTTGATAATCAGCAGCTCGCTGGCGTAGCTCTTAACTAGACCGTCAAAATAGAGCGTATCGGCAATATAGGAGAAGCTGTGCCCCCGCGTTTGAAACACCATGCCGTAAGTCTCGCCCGGATGCACGTGCCTGACCGGCGTGGAGAAAGTGACGTTACCTATGGTATAGGACTTGCCTGCTTCCAGAACGATAATGCCCTCGATGAATTTCCTGAGATAGGAATAAATGACCGGCTCGTCACCCAGGGCATCGGCGGGGGCATAAAGGTAACCGTGGCGCTTAAAGCCGCCGCTGGTCATGGCTTCGACCATGACATTGACATCGCCGGAATGGTCGAGGTGCCGATGGGAGAGGATAATAGCGTCCAGCTTTTCCGCGTTCAGTTTCCTTTTATTAGACTGGACGATTGTTCCCGGGGCGGGGTCGAGGAGGAGCTGCGTGCCGCCGAGGTTCAACCAGATTCCGCCCGAGGCGGCGAGCTGTTTGCTGACCATAAACCGGGCGCCGGCCGTCCCCAGGAAGGTAATCGTATCGGTTGAGTTCTGCTGCTGTTTCATCACGTACCTATTCTCTATGATAAGCGATGAATATTGTTTTTACAATTACGCGCTGGTTCAGCTGGCTCGTAGATTTTGACATCGAAAGGTGAAATTAGCTATAATATCAAGAGTGTGTCTGGCGGATTCTCAGGTCGTTTTATTCCGGTGATTTCGTTCTGATGTCCGCTGACGTGTGGTTTCGGGAAATAGCATAAGGAGGCAATTCGTTCATGAATAAAGTCTTGCCCAGTCTGGAAGAGGCGATTGCCGATATTAAAGATGGCGCCATGATCGCCATCCCGGGCTTTTTTGCCTGCGGCGTCCCGAGGGCTTTGCTCCAGGCCATTATCAAGAAGGGTACTAAGAATCTAACACTTTCCTGCGGCTGCGGCCCGCTGCTCGGCGCGGCTGACGAATTAAGGGCGCTGACGCTAAACGGACAGCTTAAAAAGGTTATTGATTCCTACGGGCTCTTCCGCTCGGCCAGCAAGGGCATGCAGGACCCCTTCGAGCAGGCAGTCAGGGCTGGAAAAATAGAGTTCGAGGTCTTCCCTATGGGGACGATGGCGGAAAAGTACCGCGCCGGCGGCGCGGGTATCCCCGCCTTTTATACCCCCACCGGCGTCGGCTCGGTAATAGAAGAAAGCAGCGTCACGAATATCGAAGCCAACCGCAAGCCGAAAGAAACACGGATAATCAACGGCCAGAAATATATTCTGGAATATGCTTTGAAGCCGGATTACGCATTTATTCATGCTTATATCGGCGACCGGGAAGGTAATCTGCGCTATACCAAGACGGCGATAAATTTTAACCATGTCATGGCTACGGCGGCCAGAGTTACTATTGCCGAGGTCGAAAATCTGGTCGAACCCGGGGGATTGGACGGCGATGATGTGCATACGCCCGGGGTATATGTGCACCGGATGGTTAAGGTGCCGCGGCCCAAGTTCGCTATAACCATAGACTAGTAAGCAGGAGGAAGATATAAATGTCTCCCAAAGTTAAGTTCGAAGGTCTGCCCCGGGAAATGATTGCCCTACGGGTCAGCCGTGAAATTAAAGAAGGCAGCTATGTCAATCTGGGTATCGGCATACCAACACTGGTAAGCAATTGGATTGAAGGCATGGACGTGTGTCTCCAGTCCGAGATAGGGATGCTTAAGACAGGGCCGCTGGCTGACGGCGACGATGTTGACCAGGACCTGATTAATGCCAGCTGCCAGGCGGTGACGGCGCTGCCGGGTTCCGCCTATTTTGATATTAGTCAATCATTCGGTATGATACGCGGCGGGCATATCGACGTGGCGGTCATGGGCGCCCTACAGGTTAATGTCCGCGGCGACTATGCGGGCTGGTCTAATCCTGCCAGAGGCTTGTTCGTCGGCAATATCGGCGGGTCGATGGACCTCTGCGCCGGTGCCAAGAAGCTGTTCATCGCCATGGAACATATCACCAAGGATGGCGACTATAAGGTTGTCAAAGAGCTTTCCTATCCGGCTACAGCCGTCGGCAAGGTCAACATGCTTTTCACCGACCTCGCGGTGATAGAGATTACCCCTAAGGGCATGGTGCTCAAAGAGGTGGTCGCTGGCCTGACGCCGGAAGATATCCAGTCCGTCACCGAGCCGAAGCTGATTATCGCGCCGGACTGCAAGGAGATAGAACTGTAAAAGACCGTTAAAGTCTGTGAACTTGAAAAGGGAGGCTTTAACGCTTCCCTTTTTTATTTAGTTTGGGTATGATGTGAGGGTTGATAAAGTAACAAGTACCAAGTAGCAAGTAACAAGGAAGTGATGAAAGAGAAAAGGGGATAAGGGGTAAATGGTAAACAAAATCTCCCTCACTCCCTCCTTACAAAGGAGGGACGTCAATACCCCAAAAGGGGAGTGCGTTAGCGAGAGGGGCGCAGCCCCTCTCCATTTCCTCCCCCTTCCTTTGGCAAAGGAAGGGGCAAGGGGATAGATTGGG